>Ga0172376_10000682_pt1 | contig 43546 bp, 40 predicted proteins | sample Lak35m_FD_121114 | JGI IMG/M metagenome (GOLD analysis project Ga0172376, IMG submission 121114) | Freshwater microbial communities from Kabuno Bay, South-Kivu, Congo - kab_092012_35m | ecosystem: Environmental > Aquatic > Freshwater > Lake | place: Democratic Republic of the Congo: South-Kivu...
CGCATCGCCAGCGCCAGGTCGTCCGCCATCGCCGAGACCCGGTTCGCCTTGATCCCCGGCGCGGGTCGGAACTCGTACATGGTGACCAGGGGGCCGGTTCGAATCTCGGTGATCTGGCCTTCGATGCCGTGCTCCGCGAGCTTGGACAGCAGCGCCTGCGCGTTCTCCTGCAGCGTTTCCTCGTCGACCCCCTCCTCGACGCCCTTGGGCGGCTCGAGCAGGTCGAGCGGCGGCAGGACGAAGGCCTTCCCGACGGCCCGCGAGGGAGCGGCCTCTTCGGGGACGGGCCTCCGCGCGACGACCCGCGGGGGGGCGGCATCGTTCCGGGCTTCCGGCGATGGACGGGGAGCCGGCTCCTCCTTCCACGCCTCGCCCGACACGAGCTTCTTCTTGATCTTCTCGCGGACCGTTTCCGGAGACGAATCTTTGCGGAGCAGCGACGGCAGGCCGCTCAACGGGAGCCCGGTGACCAGCATGAGGGAGAAGAGGAGGAGGGCGACCAGCAGTACGAGCCCGCCCGCGGTACCCGCCACTCTCCCGAGAAAGTGTACCCCGAGCAGGTCACCGACGACACCCGGCAGAAATACGTCCTGCCCCATGACGGAAACGTGTCCCGTGAAGAAGCTGAGGATTCCGAGGGCGGAGCAGACCGCGAGGAGGCCCCCCGCCGCGCGCGCCCACTTCCCGAGGATCCCTTCGCCCCGATACGTCCAGTAGGCGAGAAGAAGACACAGAAGGGGGAACCCAACGGCGCCGACGCCGAACAGCTGGAGAAGCAGGTCCGAAAAGATCGCCCCACCCCAGCCGGCCCAGTTCCGCACTTCGGCCTCCGGGGAACCCGCGGTGGAGAGGGAGGGGTCCATCTGGTGAAACGACACCAGCGCCACGGAGAGGACGACCCCCGCGGCGAGGAAAAGGACCGCCACGGTTTCCCGTCGGATCTTTCCGATATCGGCCAAGGTCAAAGTTCCAGGAGAACGGGGACGATCATCGGTTTCCTTTCGATGCGCTTGTTGAAGAAGCGCCGCACCACCCTGCGGATCGCGGTCTGCATCTCCGCCGTGTCGGTCCGCGCGTCGGTCCCGAACTCCTCGATCGCGCGGAGCACCTCGTCCCGCGCCCCTTCGACGAGCGCCTCGGAACCGCTCTCGGTCACGACGCCGCGGGTGACGATGTCGGGGCCGTAAAGAAGCTCGCCCGTAGTCGACGAGAAGGCGAGGACGATCATCACCAAACCGACCTGGGAGAGGTGGACGCGATCCTTGAGAACGAGGCTCTCGACGTCGCCGATCCCCTTGCCGTCGACGAATCGGCGTCCGACCTCGATCCGCCCGACAAGGGACATCTCCCGTCCCGAGAAGGCGAGCACGTCGCCGTTTCGCAGCATTCCGACATGCCGCACTCCCTCCTCCCGCGCAAGGTTCCGGTGCCGGACAAGCAACCGCGGTTCCCCGTGGACGGGGACGAAATTCTCCGGCCGCACAGCGGCGATCATCACCCGAAGCTCCTCGACGCTTGCATGGCCGGATACGTGGACCTCGGATATTTTCTCATAGAGAACTTCCGCCCCCGCGAGAAAAAACCGGTTGATGACGCCGGCGATCGCCCGCTCGTTGCCGGGGATGAACTTGGAGGAGAGGACGATCGTGTCCCCCGGCCGCACCTTCAGGTACTTGTGCTCTCCGAGGGCCATCAGCGTGAGGGCCGATCGGGGCTCCCCCTGGCTGCCGGTGGTGAGCACCGCCACGGCCCGGTCCGGCAGGGAGGCCGCCTCCTCGACGGAGATCAGGATGTCCGGCGACGGAAGCACAAGGTAACCGAGGTCGATCGCCGTGGCCACATTCCGAACCATGCTCTTTCCGCACAGAGCCACCCTCCGGCCGCCGATGCTGGCCGCCTTGATCGCCTCCTGGACCCGGTGGAGGTTCGAGGAGAACATGGCCACCACGACCCTTCCGGTGGCCTGTCCGAAGATCTCCGCGAGGGCCTCTCCGACGAACTTTTCCGGCAGGGTCACCCCCTCCCGCTCCACGTTCGTCGAATCGGAGAAGAGCGCGGTGACGCCTTCCGCGGAGATCTCCCGGAGCCGTTCCATGCCGGTCGGAACGCCGTCGAGCGGATACGGATCGATCTTGAAATCCCCCGTGTGGACGAAGATCCCCTCGGGGCAGCGCAGAACGTATCCCACCGCGTCGGGGATGCTGTGGCAGACGGGGAACGTCTCCACGTCGAAATTCCCGATGCGGAACCGGGCATCCCGCGCGATCGGAGAAAGACGCGCGGATCCTTCGAGCCCGTGCTCGGCGAGGCGATGGCGCAGGAGGCCCAGGGTCAGCCGGGTTCCGTAGACCGGGATGTCGAATTCGCGGAGGAGGAAGGGGACGGCGCCGATGTGGTCCTCGTGCCCGTGGGTGAGGAGGAGCGCGCCGAGATGGGGCGCCGTATCGCGCAGAACGGAAAAATCGGGGACGATGTAGTCGACTCCCAGCATCGTATCGTCGGGAAACAGGAGGCCGGCGTCGATGAGCAGCGCGGAGCCGCCGTCGTCGAACAGCATGCAGTTGAGGCCGATCTCGCCCAGCCCCCCCAACGGGATCACTCGCAGCGTCATCTCACTCCCTTGCCCTGGTGGCTTCCGTGCGGGCGCTTTCCTGAAGGATTCGCGCCCGTACGGCGGCGGCGATCCCTTCTTTCGATCCCCCCACCCCTTCCCCCGGTGAAAGCGGGGGAAGCACCCGGACGAGAAGCCCGGCGGGCCGCACGCGAACGCCTCCCTTTGGGATCGCCCGGTACCCGCCGTCGATGTAGACCGGGACGACCGGCGCCCCGGATTTCTGCGCGAGGTAGAAGGCCCCCGGCCGGAACTCCCCGATCGTTCCGTCCCCGCTGCGGGTCCCTTCCGGAAAAACGACCATGAGCCGTCCGTCCCGGAGCCGCGCCCCGGCCTCCCGAAGCATCCGAACCGCGTCCCTCGGGTCTTCCCGGTCGATGAAAAGATTCCCCGCCGCCGCCATCGCCTTTCCCAACAGGGGGATCTCTCCGAGTTCCCGCTTGGCGAGGAACCGGACCGGCCGCGGAAACGCGGACAGGATCATCGGGATGTCCACTGCGCTCTGGTGGTTCGCCACCAGGACGGCCCCGCCCGGCGGGAGATTCTCCATCCCCTCGACGCGGAGCTTCCACCCGCCCAGACGAACGAAGGCGCGGCCCCAGCATCCCATGACGCGTTCCGCGCGGTTCCCCCCGGGAAGCAACCGGTCGGCCAGGATCGCGGCGACGGAGCACCCCGCGGTGAGCAGGAGAAGGACCAGGGATCGCAGCGCGCCCCGCATCACCAATCCCCCTCTTCCCGGAAGCTGAAGAACGCCGCGTCCCCGAGGATAACATGGTCGACCACCGGGATGCCGAGGATCCCCCCGGCGGAACGGAGTCTCCGCGTCACCTCCCGGTCCTGCCCACTGGGGGCGGGATCGCCGCTCGGGTGGTTGTGCAGGAGAAGGACCGCGGCGGCGCGCTCCCGGACCGCTGCCGCGAAAACCTCTCGCGGGTGGATGAGACTTCCGTCGAGGATCCCCGCCGACACGCGCTCCTCCCGGAGGGGGCGGTGCTTCACATCGAGGAGCACCGCAACGAACACCTCCACGGGCGAATCGGAGAGGAGAAAGCGATACCGTTCGAACACGTCCGCCCCGGAACGGAACGGCTCCGGTCGCCGCCGCGGAACCGAAAGCGCCCTGCGCGCGAGCTCGAGAACCGCCTCCCACCTTCGATACCTCCCGGCGTCCGCCGGTTCGCATCCCAGCACGGCAAGGCGCATCCCCTCCACGTCGTCCGGGAAGGCCCTCCGGAACAGTTCCGTCTCTTCCACGCTTTCCATGGGCCGCGCGTCGCGGCCGGTGACGTCCGGCATTCCGCCTCCAGGGGGGAAATGCCGGGATCCCATTCAAATACCATTCCGGATTTTTGTCAAAGCGCCGACGGCTTGCGAGATAATGCCCCCATGGAAGGGAAACCGCTCACCGAACTGCTGTCGTCGTTCCGCGCGAACGTCGAGACGGTCCTCCTCGGAAAACGGGAGTCCGTCGACCTGGCGATCGCCTCCTTCATCGCGGGAGGCCACGTTCTCCTCGAAGACGTCCCGGGCACCGGCAAGACGACGCTGGCGCGGGCTCTCTCCTCCGGGATCTCGGGGACCTTCCGGCGGATCCAGTTCACGAGCGACCTTCTTCCCCAGGACATCATCGGTATGCACATCCTCGACGCGGATCGGAATTCGTTTGTCTTCTCGCCGGGGCCGCTGTTCGCCAACGTCGTCCTCGCCGACGAGATCAACCGGAGCAATCCGCGGGCACAGAGTGCCCTGCTCGAGGCGATGAGCGAACGACAGGTCACGGTGGACAACCGGACGTACCCCCTTCCCGAGCCGTTCCTCGTCATCGCCACGCAGAACCCGTACGAACAGCACGGGACGTACCCCCTCCCGGAATCGCAGCTCGACCGGTTCAACCTCCGCCTTCGCCTCTCCTACCCGGACCGTGATTCCGAGCGGCAGCTGATCCGCGAGAACAGTCTCCTGACGATGCGGGACGGGATCCCGGCGTCGATGCGGCCGGAACAGGTGCGGGCGCTCCGGGCGGAGGTCGACCGGGTTACCGTCCATGACGCGGTCGTCGACTATATCCAGCGGATCGCGGCGGCGACCCGGGCCCACCCCGCCGTCCGCCTGGGCGCTTCCCCGCGGGGGGCAATCGGATTGAAGAGCACCTCCCAGGCGCTGGCCCTGCTTTCCGGCCGCGACCACGTGACCCCGGGAGATGTCCGCCGTGCTGCGGTTCCGGTCCTCTGCCACCGCGTCTTTCCGAAAGGGGACACCGCCGGGTCCGAAGCCGCCCAGGCGATCCTCGAGGAGGTTCTCTCGGTGGTGTCATCGCCGCTGTGAGGCCCGTCGCCCGACGGTTTCGCCTTCCCCGTCATCTCCGGATTCCCTTCGCGGGGAGGGCGTTCCTCCTCGTCACCCTCGGGGTCGGGGTCGCCGCCGTCAACACGGGAAACAACCTCCTCTATCTCGCATTGAGCCTGAACCTCTCCTTGATCCTCCTGTCGGGCGTTCTGTCCGAGGGAACATTGCGGCACGTCACGTTGACCGCCCGACTCGCCTCGGAGGCGTTCGCGGGGGAAAAGTCGTTTCTCGCCGTCACCTGTTCGACCAAAACGAAACTGTTCCCCGGGATCTCCCTCGTCGCGTCCCTTCGGGCCGGAGACCACCCCGTGACGGTCCGCTTCCCGGACATCGCCCCCGGGACGTCGGTCACCCGCGTCGTCCCGTTCCGGCCCTCCTTGCGGGGGGAACTCGATTCGATCCACGCCTCGCTCTCGACGCGGTTCCCGTTCTCCCTCTTCGAAAAATCGGTCGTGATCGACATTCCCGCCGCCATTCTCGTGTATCCACGCCCTTCTCCCTCCCCGGCGCCGTGCGGAGATCTCTCCGTCGCGATGTCGTCGGGACACCCGTTCCGTTTCGGACGGGTCGGCGCCTTCCCGCGGGGAGTGCGGGAGCACCTTCCCGCGGATCCCGTGCGGGACATCCACTGGAAAGCGACGGCGCGGACAGGCCGCTGGATGGTCAAGGAGAGGGAAGGGGAAGCCGCACCGGCGATCGATCTTCTGGTCGAAGAGAGTGCCACGCCGGAGGCGTTCGAAGCCCGGCTTTCGGAAGCGTGCGGCGCCGTGGTCGAGCTTGAGCGGCGATCCGTCCCGTTCCGTCTCCGGATCGGAGACCGCATTTGCGCCGAAGCGCACGATCCGGACCGGCGGTCGAAGGCCTTCGAGGCCTTGGCGAAAGCGCGGTTCGACCCGGCGGCGCCGGAGACACCGACATGACCGGTCGTCCCCCGACGAGAGAGTTCCTCTGGTGGTCGCTGCGCGCGCACTGGGCGCTCGCCCTCGCCCTCCTCGCCCTCTTCACCGACGCGGCGCGATGGGCCCTCCTGCTCGCCGCCGCAGCGTGGGCCGCCGGCGTAGCGATGGATCGGGCGGCGACGCCGCGCGCCGCCCTCAACCGGCTCGGATCGCCGATCGTCGCGCTCTTCCTCGCCGCCGCCGCGGCGGATTTCCTGTTCGGGAGCCGCGATCTCCTCGCCTCCCTTTCCCTGCTCGTGCTCGGCGTGCAATCCGTGAAGTTCCTCCTCCCGAAAGGAAGCCGGGACGGATGGCAGCTGTGCGCCGTCGCCCTCCTCGAATTTCTCGCCGCCGCCTCCGGGACCGACGCGCTGGTCTTCGCCCTCTTCGCGTTCCTCTTTTTCGTCGCCTCCGCGGGCGCGATGGGCGCGCTTCACGACCAGGAGGCGGAAGAGGCGGGGCGTCCGTCGGGAGGATACGCCGTCCCGTCGCGGACGGCGGCGACGGTGCTCCTGGCCGCGGGGATCGGCGGGTTTCTCGCCTCGGCGGTCCTCTTCGCGGTCATTCCGCGGCTCGAGTTCCGGCAGGTCCTCGAACGCTTCGGGCGTGCGCAAGGCATCGTCGGTTTTTCCGAGACGATCACCCTCCGCGAGGTGACCGGCATCAAATCGGACCCTCGGGTGGTGGCCCGGGTGGAGTTCCCGGAACTGCGTCCCGGGCTTCTCCCGGCGAACCTCTACCTTCGGGGCGCGGCGTACCCCCGATATCTGGACGGGGCCTGGCTCCGCGGAGAAGCGACTCCCCTTCCCGTTCAAAGGGCCGGATTCCAGCATCTCGTAGGAGATGCGGCCATCGCGGATTCCACGGCGGATATCACGCTCGAGGCGGCGGACCACCCCACCCTCTTCACCTACGGGGTTCCAACGCTGATCGAGGGCGCGTTCGCCCCTCTCCTCTCCGACGCGGAGGGGAACCTCTCGCTTGCGCGTTCCGGACACTCGACGCTCCGATACCGGGTCCGCTTCGCCTCGGCTCCCCCCCGGCAACGCCGGATCGCACGCCGAACGGCGGAGGAGGATCTCGCCTTCCCGGAGGAGTACGAGGATGTCCGGGCCCTCGCGCGGGAGATCGCTGGGAGCGCGGGGACGGATGACGAACGCGCGAAGCGGATCGTCCGTTTCTTCGGTTTCAACTTCCGCTACACCCTCACGGACCCCGCCGCTTCCCTGCGGGAATTCCTGTTCCGGAAGCGGGCAGGCTACTGCGAGCATTTCGCCGCGGGGCTGGCGCTGCTTCTGCGCGGAGCGGGGATTCCTTCCCGCATCGCGGCCGGTTATCTCGGAGGGGAATGGAACGAACTCGGGAAGTACCTGATCGTCCGCCAATCGGACGCGCACGCGTGGGTCGAGGCGTGGATCGACGGGAGGTGGGTGACGCTCGACGCGACCCCGCCCGCCGGGGCCTCCTCGCCTTTCCGGAAAAGAACGGGGACGATCGGGCTTTACGCGGACTGGCTCCGCCAACGATGGGATAAATACGTGGTCAACTACTCCATGAGGATGCAGGCCGACGCGGTGAAGGAAGGCGTTCGGGTAGCACGCCGGACCGGCGCGGCCTTCCGGTTCCCGGCGTGGGACGGGATCACCGCCACGGCGCGACGCGGCGCGGGCTGGGCGCTCCTCGCCGCCCCGGCGCTCTACCTGCTCTACAGGATTTTGCGGAAGCGGCGAACCTGCGCGGAAAAACGATCTTCGCCCGGCTTCCCGCCGCTCCCCGGCCCATACGCGCGCCTCGTCCGGCAGCTCGAACGGAAACGGTTCCGGCGTCTCCCCGGAGATTCCCTCGAGGAGGCGCTCAACGCGGCAATGCGGTCGCGTCCCAACCTTTCGACGGACGCCGCCCGCTTTCTCGGCCTGTATCACCGGGACCGCTTCGGCCCGGCGCCACTCCCACGGGAGGCGCGGGAAGAGGCGTTCCGCCTGGCAAAGCGGCTCAACCGCGGCATCTCTGTATCAAAATAGCGACCCCTTCTGCTGCGTTCACCATACGCAACATCCCCCGGCACGGCGGTTGCTTTCTCCTGGACCGGACTACACACCGCCAGGAGGTCCCATCCCTTGCTCGTTCGCGCCCTGTCGTTCGCCGTGCTCGGGATCGACGCGGTCCCCGTGGAAGTGGAGACCGACATCGCCCACGGGCTGCCCTCCTACACCGTCGTCGGGCTGCCTGGAACCGCGGTCCGGGAAAGCGACGACCGGATCCGCGCCGCCGTGCGCAATTCCGGACTCCCCTTCCCCGGCAGGAAGGTCACCGTCAACCTTGCGCCGGCCGATCTGCGGAAGGACGGCTCCCTTCTCGACCTGCCGATCGCCCTGTCGGTGCTGTCCGCCGAAGGCGTCCTGCCGGGAGCGGCGCTGGCAGGATGGGTCATCGCGGGAGAACTCTCCCTCGACGGAACGGTTCGTCCGATCCGCGGAGCCCTCTCCCAGGCGATCCTCGCGCGGAATCTCGGGATCCCGGGGGTCATCACCCCCTTCGCCAACGGGGACGAGGCGCGCCTGGTGCCCGGAATCCGGGTGGTCGCCGTCCGTTCCCTCCGCGAGGCGGCGGCCGTCCTCACGGGCGAGGAACCTCCCGGCGAGGACGCGGTCGCCGATCCCGGGAGAGGGCCGTCGAAGGATGGCGGCGCCCCCTCTCCCGAACGCGTTCCCGATCTCTCGGACGTGGTCGGTCAGCCGATGGCCCGCCGGGCGCTCGAGATCGCGGCGGCCGGGTGTCACGCGATGCTTCTGGTCGGGCCGCCGGGGTGCGGAAAAACGATGCTGGCCGAACGACTGCCCGGAATCCTCCCGGACCTCTCGGTGTCGGAGGCCCTCGACGCGACGCGCATCTACGGAGCGGCCGGGGAACCGCCGTGGCCCCGCCCGCTCCTGCGGCGTCCGTTCCGGGCGCCGCACCCGTCGATCACCGCCGCCGGCCTGCTCGGCGGGGGGATCCCGCCGCGCCCGGGCGAGATCTCCTTCGCCCACTGCGGCGTCCTGTTCCTCGACGAATTCTCCGAATTCCGCCCCGAGGTCCGCGAGGCGCTCCGTCAGCCGATCGAATCGGGGGAAATCCGGATCTCGCGGTCCGGACACCGGTACCGGTTCCCATGCCGGTTCCTGCTGCTGGCGGCGACCAACCCGTGCCCGTGCGGGAACGCGGGCCACCCCCGGAAAATGTGCCGATGCTCTCCGCCGCTCCTCGACCGGTTCTCGAGAAAGTTTTCGGGGCCCCTTCTCGACCGGATCGACCTCGCGGTCGCCGTGCAGCCGGTCGCGGTCGAGGCGTGGTCCGGCGAGGCGCGCGGCGAGGCGTCCGCGGCGGTCCGGTGCCGGGTCGACGCCTGCCGGGCGATCCAGGAAGCGAGGTACGCCGGGCGCGTTTCACGAACAAACGGAACCGTTCGCTCCGGAACGCCGGAACTGTTGCGGGAGCTCACGCCGGAGGCGGCCGTGTTTCTCACGCAGGCCGCGGAGCGGCTCTCCCTGTCGGGACGGGCGCTCGGAAAAACGTGCCGCGTGGCGCGGACGATCTCCGACCTCGCCGGCGCGCGCCGGACGGAACTCCCCCACGTCGCGGAAGCCCTCCAGTACCGCCTGTCGGGCGTACTCTCTACTCGAGCGTAAACGTCACGGGCCCGATTGACACGGTTATCGCCTGCCACGATGCCCGATCTTCCCCCGACATGTCCACGCGTCCCAATCTGTTGTAGTATGTTCCCATCATCTTCCGGTTTTTCCGCGCGCCGCCGTTTTCGCGCGGAGATTTTCGAAGTTGACATGGGAAACCTCTTTCCCTATAGTGGTTTGTTCTTATCGAACCGCATGGAGGGCACGATCCTATGTACGCAGTCGTCCGCACCGGGGGGAAGCAGCTCCGCGTCTCCCCGGGCGATGTCGTCAACGTGGAGAAGCTTCCGGTCGAGCCCGGCGCGACCGTCGAACTTACGGACGTGCTGATGGTATCGACCGACCGGGGAACCACTGTCGGGACTCCCACCGTCCAGGGCGCGGCCGTCATCTGCACTGCGGTCAGGGACGGCAAGGGGAAGAAGATCGCCATCTACAAGTACAAGCGGCGGAAGGGCTTCTCGAAGAAACAGGGACACCGCCAGCCGTTCACCACGCTTTCCGTGACCGAAATCCGGGTCGCTTGACCCGAGCAGAAGGGGCCAGGAACCATGGCGCATAAAAAAGGCGTCGGCAGTTCGAGGAACGGTCGGGACAGCCAGAGCAAAAGACTCGGCGTGAAGCGGTTCGGCGGCGAGTCCGTCTCCGCCGGATCCATCATCATCCGGCAGCGGGGGACCGCGATCCACCCGGGAGACAACGTCGGGATCGGGAAGGACCATACCCTTTTCGCGCTGATCGACGGCGTCGTCCAGTTCGACCGCATGGGAAAAGACCGCAAGAGGGTTTCCGTCCTCTCCGCCTCGTAGCGCCCCGTTCATGCACTTCATCGATGAAGCCACGATCACCGTCCGATCCGGAGACGGTGGTCGGGGCTGCGTCAGTTTCCGTCGCGAAAAGTTCGTTCCCCGGGGCGGCCCCGACGGCGGCGACGGGGGAAACGGCGGGAGCGTCCTCATCGAAGTGAGCCCGAACCTCTCCACCCTGCTCGACTTCCGGTACCGGAACCTGTTCAAGGCGGCGCGCGGACAGCACGGCATGGGAAAGAACATGCACGGGAAAGGCGCCTCCGATCGGCGGATCTCCGTGCCTCCGGGAACCATCGTCTCCGACGCGGATACCGGCGAGATCCTCGCGGATCTCACGCGGGCCGGGGAAACGGTCCTGGTGGCGAAGGGAGGGCGCGGCGGACGCGGCAATACGGCGTTCACCTCCTCCGTGAACCAGGCCCCCGACCAGGCCGAACCCGGGCACCCCGGGCGGGAGCGCCGCCTGCGGCTCGAGCTCAAGCTGATCGCCGAAATCGGACTGATCGGCCTGCCGAACGCAGGGAAATCGACGCTCCTCTCACGCATCTCCAAGGCACACCCGAAGGTCGCGGACTACCCGTTCACGACCCTTTCCCCCGTCCTCGGAGTCGTCTCCCACAGGGACGAAGAGATCGTCGTCGCGGACCTGCCGGGCCTGATCGAAGGCGCGCATCGGGGGATCGGGCTTGGACATCGCTTCCTGAGGCACGCCGAGCGGACGGAGGGGCTCATCCACCTGATCGACGCGGCGCGGAGTCCCGACGCGATCGAGGAGGCCTACCGGATTATCCGAGACGAAATGGAGAAGTTCGGTCCCGATCTCGCCGCCCGTCCCACCCTGCTCGTCTTCACCAAGATGGACCTGACGGGGGCCAGGGAAAACGCGGAGCGCGCGCTGGCTTCGATCGATCACCCCGCGCGGGGGACCCATTTCATCTCGGCGGCCACGGGGGAGGGGATCGCTCCCCTGCTCGACGCGATGCTGGCCCTGAGAAAGAGGGAGACGCATGTCGCCTGAGGGAACGCTCTCGAAGCGCTCGAAGGAGCGGCCCCCGTTCCCCGGGATCCGGCGGGTCGTCGTCAAGCTGGGAAGTGGAACGGTTACCGACCCCGAAAAGGGGCTGCGGGAACCGACCCTCCGGGCGCTCGCCGCGCAACTATCCTCCTCCTGGACGGAGTCCGGCGTTTCCTTCGTCGTGGTCACCTCCGGGGCGATCGCCGCGGGCAGGAAGAAGTTGGGGATGACGGAGCGTCCCCGGACGGTGGCGCTGAAGCAGGCGGCGGCGGCCGTGGGACAGACGTCCCTGATGCGGGCCTACGAGCGTGCGTTCGAGAAGCGCGGACGCCACGTGGCGCAACTGCTCCTCACCCACGAGGATTTCGAGGACCGGGAACGGTACGTGAACGCGAGAAACACGCTTCTCACCCTGCTCTCCCGGGGAATCGTCCCGATCGTCAACGAGAACGACACGGTGGCCACCGAGGAGATCCGCCTCGGGGACAACGACCACCTCGCCACGCTCGTCACACAGATGATCGGCGCCGACCTGTTGATCCTCCTGACCGATAGCGACGGCCTCCAGACGAAGGACCCCCACCGGCATCCGGACGCCCGCCGCATCCCCGTCGTGGAGAACCTCGACGACGCGTCCGTCCTTGCGGCCGTCGGCAGGCGGGTTTCCTCGGCGGGCACCGGGGGGATGGCGTCCAAAATCGAGGCGGCCCGCGTCCTCTCCGCCTCCGGCGTCCCCGTCGTGATCGCCTCAGGCCTCTCCCCCCGGTCGATCCTCGACGTTCTGGGGGGAAGGGACACGGGGACGCTGATCCTCCCGCGGAGGCCCGGGAAACTCCGGAGCCGGAAGATGTGGATCGCCTACGCCATGAACGCGCACGGTACGATCCTGGTAGACGACGGAGCGCGGAAAGTGCTCCTGGAAGGGGGGAAGAGCCTCCTTCCCGCGGGCGTGATCGGCGCACAGGGGCGTTTCCGGCGGGGCGACGCGATCTCGATCGCGGACCGGCGCGGGCGCGTCTTCGCCCGGGGGATCACGCGCTGGAGCAGCGAGCAGGTGGAACGCGGCCGGGGGAAGCGCAGCGACGCAGTCCGATCCATTCTTGGCGCCGACACGCCGGCGGAGGTCGTCCACCGTGACGACCTGACGGTCCTCCCCTTCGCCAGGAGCATCGAATCCGACAAAGGAGGCGCCGGGCGATGACCCCGAACGAAACGACCGCGGCGATGGTGGAAAGGATCTGCCACGGAGCGAAGGCGGCCGCGGGACCGTTGTCGCACGCGGGGACCGCGTCGAAAAACGCCGCCCTCCAGGCGATGGCGCGCGGTCTCCGCGCGGGGGCGGAATTCCTCAAGAAGGAAAACGCGAAGGACATGGAGGCCGGAACGTCCTCCGGATTGTCCGCCGCCATGCTGGACCGGCTGCTCCTGACCGACACGAGGATCGGTCAGATGGCCGAGGGGATCGAGGAGGTGTCCGCCCTTCCCGATCCCGTAGGGGGAATCGAACGAATGGAGCGCCGCCCCAACGGGCTGCTCGTCGGGCGGATGAGGATCCCCCTCGGGGTGATCGCGATCATCTACGAGTCGCGTCCCAACGTCACCGCGGACGCCGCGGCCCTGTGCGTGAAGTCCGGGAACGCCGTGATCCTGCGCGGAGGCTCCGAAGCGATCCACTCGAACGTGGCCGTCGCCGGGGTCCTGCGCGAGGCGCTCACGACCGCCGGGCTTCCCGGGAACGCCGTCTCCCTCATCCCGAAGACCGATCGCGCCGCAATCGACGAGATGTTGACGAAAGAGGAGTACATCGACCTCGTCATTCCAAGAGGGGGCGAGGGACTGATCCGCAGCGTTGTGGAGAAGTCCCGCATCCCGGTGATCAAGCATTACAAGGGGGTGTGCCACGCGTACGTCGACGAGAACGCGGACATCCCACTGGCGGTGCGGGTCTGTGTGAACGCCAAGGCGCAGCGCCCCGGCGTCTGCAACGCGTTGGAAACGATGCTCGTGCACCAGGCGATCGCTCCCACGTTCCTCCCGAAGGCGGCGGAGGCGCTCGTGAACGAAGGTGTGGAGCTGCGTGGCTGCCCGGAGACGGTGCGACTGGTCCCGAAAGCCGTCCCGGCGGCCGACGCGGACTGGGGAACCGAGTTTCTCGACCGGATCCTCGCCGTGCGCGTGGTGCCGTCGATGGACGCCGCGCTGGAGCACATCCGGAAGCACGGATCCCTGCACACGGAGGCGATCCTCACCCGCGACCACGGCCGTGCGATGCGCTTCCTCCGCGAGGTCGACTCGTCGCTCGTGCTGGTGAACGCTTCGACCCGATTCAACGACGGCCACCAGCTCGGCCTGGGGGCGGAGATCGGCATCAGCACGTCGAAGATCCACGCCTTCGGCCCGATGGGGCTGGCCGAGCTCACCACGACGAAATTCGTCGCCTTCGGCGACGGCCAGGTGCGGCAGTAGTGGACGTGAGGGATCGCCGGATCGCCCTCTTCGGCGGCACCTTCGACCCGTTCCACAACGGCCACCTCCGGATGGCGGTTGAAGTCCTGGAAAGCCTCTCCCTGGCCGGCCTCTTCCTTGTTCCGTCGGCCCGTCCGCCGCACAAACCGTCCCGACCGATGGCTTCCGCGGAGGATCGACTCGCCATGGCATCGGCCGCCGTCGCGGGAATCGAGCGGATCTCGGTCCTGGACCTCGAACTTCGGCGCGAAGGACCGTCGTACTCCCTGCTCACGGTCCGGGAAATCTCGGAAGAGAACCCGGGAGCCGATCTCCTGTTCCTGATCGGGGCCGACGCGTTCGCGGAGATCGCCACGTGGCACCGGTACCCCGATCTCCTCGCGGCGTGCGATTTCCTGCTCCTGCCCAGGCCGGGGATCGCGCCCGAGGCGTCGTTTCCCTCCGGGATCCGAATTGAACCGGAGGAGGACCGCTGCTATACTCTTCCCGGGTGTTCCTACCGTCTCCCCGGCGGGCGCCGGCTGCTCTGCCCGGTGCTTCCGGTCCTGGACATTTCGTCGCGTTCCATCCGGGAAAAGGTTCGGCGGGGGAAATCGCTCCGGGGGCTGGTGTCACCCGAGGTCGAGCGGTACATCACGGACCACGGCCTGTACCGTGGGGAAGAAAGAGGGTAGCCGGTCATCTCCACGCGGGACACACTGCTTCGATGCGCCGGCCTCGCACGGGAGAAGAAGGGTCTCGACATCCGCGCCCTCGACGTCCGGGAACACGCCGGCTTCACCGACTACTTTCTCATCTGCTCGGGGAGCTCCGACCGGCAGGTCCAGGCCCTTTCGAGGCATATCGCGGAAACGCTGAAGAAGGAGCAGGGGGTCAAGGCCTTGGGCGCCGAAGGACTTCGCGAGGGGCGGTGGGTGCTCCTCGACTACGGTGATTTCGTGGTGCACGTGTTCCAGGACAGCGTGCGGGAGTTCTACAACTTCGACCAGCTGTGGGGAGCGGCGCCCGAGGTGCCGGTTCCACAGGAATAATCCCGGAGGGGACGGCGCCGATGGCGGTTCGCCTTCTTTTTCTGCTCTTCGTCGTCATCCTCGTCGCGTTCTCCTACATTTCCCTGCTGAACGGCCAGCATGTGCCGTTCTACTTCTCCGCCAACCGGCAGGTGGACGTCTCGGTCAGCGAACTGGCGATCCTCGCTTTCTCCCTCGGGGCGGCGATGGTCATCCTCGGAACGCTGGTCAAGGACGTGACCACCGCGTCGCGGAACTGGCGGGAGCGTCGGGAAAAACAGCGCCGGGATGCCGCTCGGGCGAGGGCGGCGAGAGCCGGGGACCTGGTGCAGAGGGGAATGCTCCCGGAGGCGGTCAAGGAGCTGACGCGCAGCCTCGCCGTCAACCCGGACGACCGGGAGGCGCTGGATCTTCTCGCGACCGCGCAGGCGGAGCTCGGCTCTCCCCTCGAGGCGGTCAAAGCCCTCACCCGGATGAAGCAGATCGATCCGTCGGATCTCTCCGTGTACTTCCGGCTGGCGCGCCTGTACCGGGAGATGAACGACCCCGAGGCCGCGCTGGCGACGCTCCGATCGATCGAAGCGACGGAAGAGGAGACCCCACGCGCCTGGGAAGCGATCCGGGAGATCCACCTGGCGCGCGGAGAGATGGTTCAGGCGTACAACGAGCAGAAAAAGATCATGAAACTGCGCGGGAAGGACGCGTCCCGCGCCGAACAGGCGATGTTCCTCTCCCTTCGGTACGAAAAGGCACTTGTCCGCCTGGCGCAGGGAAAGGAAGACGACGCCGAGCGGCGGCTCCGCGACGTGATCAAGGACGACCCGTCCTTCTGCGCGGCCTACGTCGCTCTCTCCGAGCATCTTCGGGCCCGAAGCCTCGATGACGCGACAGAGATGCTGCTACAGGGGTTCCGCGCGACGCGCAACCCCGTCTTCCTCATCAAGCTCGAGGACCTCTGCGTCGAGACGGAGCGCCCCCAGGCGATGATCCGGATCTACTCGCGGCTACAGCAGGAGTTCCCGTCCGATTACGACGTCAACCTCTTCATGGGGAAATTTTTCCTGCGGCTCGAGATGATCGACGAGGGACTGGAACAGTTATTGAAAGCGGAAACCCTGGATCCGGAGCGCGAGTCGGTGAATATCCTGCTCGCGGAAGCGTTCCGGCGAAGGGGGCGGTATGAATCGGCGAGCCTGCACTACCAGCGGGCCTTCGGCTACAAGCGGAGATACCTCATCCCCTTCCGGTGCTCCTCCTGCGGCTCCTCCACCATCAAGTGGACCGCCCGGTGCCCCTCCTGCGGGTCATGGAACGGGTACGCCATCGACCACGGGAACCGGGAGTACGCCGTCTCCGCCACCTCCCGCTGAAGCGCCACCCGTCCCCCCGCAACCCGGGGGCGATCACTTCGGCTTTGCCGCTTCGGAGGGCGGGGCTCCGTTCGTGGCTCGCCGTGCGATGGACCTGCACGGCTGCGCTTTACCTCACTGCGCCCCCCCTCCTGCAGCGGCTCCGCCCACATGGATCGCCGAACTCGCCACACTGCGGGAATTGCTGCCGGCCGCGTCTCCCGATCTTTCGTCCTCGGCCGTCGCCCAATGGCCTGCCCACACCGATCCTGTGTGTCCCCTGTGCGGCGCATTCGACCGTTCCGGCCCCGCGCCGGATCGATCCCCTTGCGGTCTCTGCGCCGCCGTTCCTCCCCCGTTCGACGCAGCGCGCTCCCTCTTCTCCTACGCAGGAGACGTTCGCCGCGCGATCGTCGCGACGAAATACGCAGGCCGTCCCTACCCGGTCGACGCGGTGGCCCTGCGCCTCCACGAGACCCTCGTGGCCAGGTGGAGGGACCTGATCCCGGACGGGGCTCCTCCGACCGTGGTTCCGGTACCGGCCCGTCCCTGGAAATATTTCCGGCGAGGGTTCAACCTCCCGGCGCTGATCGCTTCCCGCCTTTCCCGGCGCATCGGTCTCCCGTTCGACCCGCTGGCCCTGTCGAGAACCCGGGAGCGGATTCCCCAGGCGCGCCTTCCCGGGATCCTCCGACACGGAAACGTAGAGGGTGCTTTCCGCGTGCCGAAAGGCCGCAAGATCCCGCCGGCGATCCTTCTGCTCGACGATGTGTACACCTCCGGCGCCACGGCGGAAGCGTGTTCCCGCGCCTTGAAATGCGCCGGCGCGAACTCTATAGTGGTCGTGACGGTCGCGCGCGCCGTCCCCTGATCCCCTGATCCCTTTAGCGCCGCACGGAGTCTTGATGCCCGTTTCGCCGTTCCTCGCCGCCGCGTTGCAGTTCCGCGTCGACGTAGCCGATGTTCCCTCGAACCGGCAGCGCGCCGTTCGCCTGATCGAAGAGGCCGCGGGGCGGGGCGCACGCCTTTGCGTGCTGCCGGAGATGTGGAGCACGGGGTTCGCGCAGGAACGCCTTCTCCCGCTTTCCCGGTCAACCCCGGAGATTCTCCACGAACTTCGGTCGCTTGCCGTCCGGCTCAAGGTGGTCATCGCGGGGTCCCTTCCGGAGCGGGTCGGGCGCGGAGTGTACAACACCCTTTACGTCGTCAACGCCACGGGCGTCGTCACCGGCGAGTACCGGAAAGCGCACCTGTTCTCCCCCTCGGGGGAGAACAGGTGGTTCCGGAGGGGCGTCTCCTCCGGCGTCATTCCCACGGACGCGGGGCCCGTGGGTCCCCTCATCTGCTACGATCTCCGATTTCCCGAACTTTCCCGGAAATATTTCCTCGACGGGGCGGAGACGCTCTGCGTGTCGTCCCAGTGGCCTTCCGTCCGGCGCTCCCATTGGCGCATCCTCACGGTCGCCCGGGCGGTCGAAAGCCAGGCGTACGTCGTCGCGGCGAACGCCGTCGGCCCCTCGGGTCCGTTCCGCTACGCGGGCGACTCGGTGATCGTCTCCCCCGACGGCGAACGCCTGGCAAAGGTCGGCGAAGAGGAAGGGATGGCCCTGGCGACGATCGACCCGGCCGTCGTCCTGGAAACCCGAAGGAGGATCCCATGCCTCGCGGACCGGAACACCCGGGCATACAGGAAGACCCGGCAACCCGCGTGATTCCACGCCGGAGCGTGCGGGCTCTCTGCGCGCGCCTCCGGAGCGAGGGAAAGCGGATCGTCTTCACCAATGGCTGCTTCGATCTCCTGCATGCCGGACACGCGCAATATCTTCGACGCGCGGCGGCGCTGGGCGACGTTCTCCTGGTGGGATTGAACAGCGACGCCTCCGTTCGCCGCCTGAAAGGCGAGGGGAGACCGGTGCAGAGGGCCGCGGACCGGGCGTATCTCCTCGCGTCGCTTTCCTGCGTTTCCTACGTAACGGTTTTTACGGAAGACACCCCGGCCCGGCTGATTGGGGAGGTGATCCCGCACATCCTTGTCAAGGGGGGCGACTGGAAGGGAAAGAAGATCGTTGGGTCGGACACGGTCCGCGCGCACGGCGGCGCCGTGAAGACGATCCGGTTCCTCCCCGGACGCTCGACGACGTCGATCCTGGCGCGAGCGAAGGGGATCAGGCCGAAGAGGACCGGATCTTCCGGAGGGCGGACAGGAACGTCGCGATCTCCGCGCGCCTCGTGAAGGGACCCGGACTCACGCGCACGGTCCCGGTGGGGAAGGTTCCGAGGACGCGGTGGCCGTTCGGGGAGCAGTGCAACCCGGTCCGCACCAGCACGCCGCTTCGCTTCTCCAGCCGCGCCCCCACGTCCGCCGGGTCCATCCCCTCCACCCGGACCGACACCACCGACACTCTACGCTGCGGATCCGCAGGCCCGTAGACCGTCACCCCGGGGATCCGCGACATCCCGTCGAGCAACCGATCGACGAGGGCGACCTCCCTGCGGCGGATCGTCCCGACCCCCTTCCGCAGGATCCATGCAAGGGAGACGGCGAGCCCTGCCGCCCCCACGCTGTTCCGCGTCCCGGACTCGAGGGCATCCGGGAGAAATTCCGGTTGGCGGTCGGACTCGGAGCGGCTCCCCGTCCCCCCCTCGATCAGCGGGACGACCGGCACCCCCTCGCGGACGAAGAGAAACCCGGTTCCCTGGGGTCCGAGAAGCCCCTTGTGGCCGGAGGCGGCCAGCAGGTCCACCGGCAGGGAGGAAAGGTCGATCGGAACGGAACCCGCCGTCTGGGCGGCGTCGATCAGCGTCAGGATCCCGCGGCGGTGCGCTTCCGGGACGACGGCCTCCACCGGCTGCAGCGCCCCCGAGACGTTCGATGCGTGAACGACCACGACCAGGCGCGTCTCCTTCCGGAACGCGGCGACCACGTCCGGCGCCGCCGTCACCCCGTCTTTCCCCGCGGGGACGACCGTGAGTCGAACGCCCCCCTCTTCCATCCGGCGCAGGGGCCGCATCACGGAGTTGTGTTCCACCGAAGTGGTCACCACGTGGTCACCCGGCCGGAGCACCCCCTTGATCGCCTGGTTCAGCGCGACGGTGGCGTTTTCCGTAAAAACGAACCGGGAGCTGTCGTCGCCGCAAAACAGCTCTGCAAGGCGTTCCCGCGCGACGAACAGGTCGCGGGCGGAGCGGATGGAGAGGGCGTGCCCCGAACGGCCGGGATTGCCGGCACGCAGGATGGCCTCCCCCACCGCCTTGGCCACACCGGGCGGCTTGGGCAGGGAGGTCGCCGCGTTGTCGAGGTATATGTATGGAACGGAACGGGACAGATCAGGACTCCAGCGGAATGACGAGAACGAGCCCCAGGCGGAGGGGCTGATTTTTTCTCAGCCCGTTCCGATTCGCGAGCCGGTCGACCGTGACGCCGTAGACGCGCGCGATCTGGTCGAGAGTGTCCCCCTTATGGACCTTGTAGCGCGTCGGCCGCTTCTTCGCGCCCTTCGCCGAGCCCGCGGAAGCGGAGGCTTGCGTCCGCTTCGAGGCCTTCGCTGCCGCCGTTTTCGCGGCGCGCGGTTCCGCCGCGCCGGCCGATTCCGGCAAGACAAGCCGCCCGCCCACCTTCAGTTTCGCCGTTGTCTTCAATCCGTTCGCGCTTGCAAGGTCCTTCGCCCGGACCCCGTGCCTCTTCGCGATCCGCGCCAGCGTGTCCCCCTTCCGCACGGTGACGTCCTCTCCGGGTTCGGAACGCCGCACTCCCCGGATGCGGGCCTTTCGGTTTCCCTCCTCCACCCGCATGTGCGCCATCACGAGCTGGTCCGGTGAAACCTCGGTCCCTGGAACCGCCTCCGTCTCCGTCAACCCGGTCACGGGGATCACGAGACGCGCGGAGCGGCCCAGGGAGTCCCGCTTCAGGCCGTTCAACTCCCTGAGGATCGGAACCGTGGTCTTGTACCGGTCGGCCAGCGCCTGCAACGTTTCTCCCTTTCGAACGTTGTGCTGGAGGAAGGTGATCTTCGCCTGGGTGCGGATCTCCTCCATCCGCTCCTCGGCAAGCAACGCCGCGTCGACGGAGAGCCGGAGGTCGTACCGCTGCCGGTTCGGCGGGGTGCAGAACCGCCGAAGCTCGGGGTTCCAGTCGCGGATCGTCTCCACCGGAACATCGAGAAGGCCGGCCACCGCCGCCAGATCGGTCCCTCCCGGCACCGTCACGGTGCGCAAGTCCAGCGGGGCCTCGTAGGCGACATCACCGAATCCGTATTTGTCGGGGTCCTTGGCGATGGTCAGCGCGGCCAGCATCTTGGGGACGTAATCCTTCGTCTCCTGCTTCAGGTACCGGTGACGGATGAGCTCCGAGAAATCGTCGGACTTGTACCGGGTGACCGCCCTCTGGATCTTCCCCTCGCCCGCGTTGTACGCCGCGGTGGCGAGCGGCCACGACTCGAACATCCCGTAGAGATCGCGAAGGTAGGAAGCGGCGGCGTGGGTCGACTTCTCGGCGTCCCGCCGCTCGTCGGCCCACCAGTCAATGCGCAGACCGTACCGGCGGCCGGTTTCCGAGATGAACTGCCAGGGCCCGGCCGCCTTCGCCACCGAGTACGCCTTGGGGGAGAATCCGCTCTCGATCAGCGCGACGTAGACGAGGTCTTCGGGAAGGCCGTACCGGACGAGGATCTTCTGCATCATCCCCACATATTTCCCCGAGCGGGAGAGGTACAGCTCGAACTTCTTCCGTCCCCCGGTCTGGAAGTAGCGGATAAATTTCTCGATCGGGCTGGTGATCCCGGAGAATACGCCCCCCTTCCCCTTCGCCACCTCCTCCGAAGCGGTCGTGAAAAACTCTTCCCCCAGCCCTTCTTCCTCGTCAGGAACGTCCAAGAGATTTTTCGTCACCTGAAGGTCGACCTCGCCGGGCGAAAGAACCCGGTCGGGAGCCTTTTCCGAAGGGGGCGCGACGAAGGACGCCGTGGGAAGAACCGGGAGCCGGGACGGCACAGCGGACGGAACAGGGGCCGGTGGGGCGGTGGGGCTCTGCGCCTGAACGGACGGGGGCGGAGCCGGAGGAGACACGGAAATTGGAGGAACGGGAGCCGGCGCCGATCCGCCCGGCGTAACCGTCGGTGGAGGTACCGTCGCCGGCGACGGAGTGTCCGCATCCCCTCCGAACGTCGGGGTCGACACGAACAGCAGGAGAACCGCCGCCGCGAGGACGTTCCTCACGACCTACCTCTCAAAAAAAACCTCCGGGATAACGACATAACAGGTTATTTTATTTGACGAATTCCCTGTTGTCAAGGGCCCGGCTCCCATCCCGGCCAGCCCTGTTCTTCGTATCGGTAGAATGAGGTCGGAACTTCAGCGCTTCCGCCGTTCCTCAGAGGGATACGAGGAGATCGTACCCCCCGCCTTCGCGCGGGAGATGGACGGACACGGGGAGGAGCCGTGCGCTCGATAAGATCTCCCGGGCAAGGTCACGCTGATCGAGGGGGATCCGGATCGCGAGCCCGCAATCGGACGTCAGACGCCGGGGAACCGGGAGCAGACGCACCGGAACGCCACCCCTCTTCAGCCGCTTCTCGGCCGACAGAACCTGGTGGGTTCCCCGGAAGATGAGGATCAGGACCGGATCCTTCGCACGAGTCAATTCCACCCCTTTGTGCCGCGTTTCCTCATGAATTCCGCCGGACCTTCCTGGTGCGTGCGCCTTCCACACCCGCAACCATAAACTGCGATTATAATGCCCGGATGACCGGTTACGTACCCACCTTCCCGCTTCAGGTGCCTTGGGCGCTGATGGCCCTCATTGGAGGAGCCGCGTTCACTGTGAACATCCCCTTGGGGTACGCCCGGGAGGGGTTCCGCAGGTTTTCCGTCGGGTGGTTCGTCTGCGTCCACCTCTCCGTCCCGCTGATCGCCTGGCTGCGGCTCGTAAATCACGTGAGCGCGTGGGGAATCCCCGCCTTCGTCGCGTGCGCCGTCGTCGGGCAGATTGCGGGGGGGAAGCTCCGCCGGATCGGTCGAGCGCGGCCGTGAGGCGGAAAGAGGCGGCGTCCCTGTCGTCGATCCTCGACGCGTTCCTCGAGTCGCTGGGGATTCCGCACGTCGCCTTCCTCGTATCGCTGCGGAAGCGGTGGCCGGAGATCGCCGGCTCGCTGGTCTCGCGGAACGCCACCCCCCTGTCGCTGCGGAACGGCGTCCTCACGATCGTCGTCCGGAACCATGCGTGGGCGCAGGAGCTTCAAATGGGCAAGGCCACGATGATCGGGAGGATCCGGGAAACAGCGGGAGAAAGGATCCCCGTAAACGACATCCGTTTCGCCGTGGGTTCCCTGCCCCCGGTCGAGGAGGCGGAAAACCCGCCGTCCGAGGGGGCCACGCTCCCCGCCGGTCCCGACCCGGAAGGGCTGTCCGCCATCTCCGATCCGGAGACACGCGAAAGCTTGCGCGCCCTCCATCGCCGGTCCAGCAAGAGGTAACGCTCTACCCCGCGCGGAAGAGGCGGCAGATCCGCTCCACCTCGGGGCAATATTTTCCCGCCCCCTTATGCAGATACAGGGGAGGGAAAAGACGGGGTGTTCCCTTTTCGCCCCGGACCGCGCAGCAGAGCAGCCGGGACGGAGGAGCGCCGTCCCGGGGGTGAGCCGCCCGCAGGAACTCGACGCGCAGCCCCACCGAAGCGGCGCACGGTTCGATCTCGGCACGGCGCGCGTACGGCAGGATGAAGGCGAACCGGCCGGACGGAGCAAGGAACCGGGACGCCGCCGCAAAGAGCTCCGGGAGCGTGCACGTCGTCTCGTGCCGCGCTCTCTCCTTCCCCGGATCCGGGTTTCGACGCCCGTGACCCGCCCGGCCGTACGGCGGGTTCGACACCACCAGGTCGAACGAACCGGGCTGGACCCCCGGGATCTCCCCCCGAACATCCCCGAGCACCGCAAGAAGCCGCCCGTCCGGACAATTGTCGTGGAAATTCCGCCCAGCGAAATCGAGCAGGACTTCCTGGAGGTCCACGCCGGTGCCGGCGCGCATCGCGGGAGCGAGGCGGGACAGAAGGAGCAGGAGGACCCCGCATCCCGTCCCCAGATCGAGGACCGCGCCCCGGCAATAGGAGGCGGCGAACCCAGCAAGGATCACCGAGTCGATCGAGAAGCGGTACCCCCTCTCCGGCTGCCGGATGATCAGACCCCCGGGGGAAGTGCCCCAGTTCATATCTAAGTGTTCCCCGTCATAGATACGGTAACGTGCTTGGAAGACCGTACGGAAGGCGCGCGCAACTGGAGGCACGGCGGAGTCGCCGCAGGAGGGGGGGCGCAGTGAGGTAAAGCGCAGCCGTGCAGGTTCACCGCACGGCGAGCCACGAACGGAGCCCCGCCCTCCGAGGCGGCGCAGCCGAAATGGAGTCCCGGAGGTGTTGAGCCTTCCGGAAACGTGTATTGATAATGTGGTCGTATTTATGCAATGGGACACTTACCCCGGAACGCGATCGTCCGCCCCTGCCGGGAAGATGAGGAGCCCCGTGCCGATCTTCGGGTAGAAGAAGGTCGACTTCTGCGGCAGCACGTGCCCGGAGAGGGAGACATCGCGGAACTCGGGGATCGTCACCGCGTTCATGAAGAAGGCGGCCTGAATCGCCCCGGAGGCGAGATCCGCGGTCGCTTTCGAGGGGTTTTTGTAATATTTGACGAACTGCCCCGCCGTCACCGCCTCGGGAGAGATTCCAAGCAGCTGCTCAAGGATGAACCCGTGGAGCAGCACGACGTCGAGGGGGCGAAGCTGCGGCGGAAATTTCGAGAGAAACTTGTCGCAGAAAGCGGGCAGATCCGGGAAGGTGGCTACGTGGTACCGGTTTCCGCCCGCGCTCCATGCGATCGCCTTTCCCTTCTTCCCCGCTTCCTCCACGGCGCGCATCGCGTCTTCGGGCGAACCGTCGCGACTCTCCACCGGGAGGTGGGCGCGCACCTTCGCCAGAAACCCGTCCGCCGAGAACCCGGTCACGGAGTGGATCCCGCGGTGCGTCGGGAGGATGACGATCCCCTCGTCGTCCATGTTGCACAGGAACATGAGCACGTGCTCGTACGCGGCGGCGGGATTCGCTCCGTGCTTCTTCCTCATCTCGTCGCGGAATGCCAGCGCCGTCTCGTACCGATGGTGCCCATCGGCGATGAAAACCCCCTTCCCTTTCATCCCTTCCACCGCTCCGAGAAGCGCCTTGGGCTGCGCCACCGTCCAGACCCGGTGCTTCACGCCGAGGTCGTCGACGGCGGCCATGTCGGGCGTTGCAGCCATCGCGGAGCGCAGGCTCGACAGCACCACGTCCTCGGGGTCGGAGTAGAGAGCGAAGACCGGGCTCATGTGGACGTCGGTCACGCGCATCAGGGCAAGCCGGTCCTCCTTCGGCCTGGACAGCGTCCGCTCGTGGGGGAACACCTCCCCTTCCCCGAACGCCGACAGCTTCAGCGCCCCGAGGAACCCCTTCCGTACGTAGGTCCTCTTCCCGGGGATCGGGAACTCCTGCTCGTAGTAGTAGAGGGACGGGGCGGCATCGCGGACCAGGGTCCCCTCGGCGAGCCACTGGCGGAACCACGCAGCGGCGCGGGTATACTTGTTCTCGCCCGGGCCGTCCCCCCCCTTCGCCATTCCGAAGTCGACCCAGGTGATGTTTTTCGGGTGGCGCCGGTGGAGCACCTCCTGCTCCTCCGGGGAGATGACGTCGTACGGCGGCGCCACCACGCGGGTCAAATCTCCCACGCGCTTCACATCGTAATGGATCCCCCTGAACGGTTTCACATCGGCCATGGCTTCACCCTCTCTGAAGAAATTCGATGATGTCGCGAAACGGGAGGACCCCCTCCCTCAAGAGGACCGGTCGGTCGTCGATCACCCGCACTACGGTGGACCCGGAGGAGTTTCCGGTGCCTTCCCACAAGACCCAGTCGACCACCCCGGTGAATTCCCGGACGATCTCCTCGGGAGATCCCCACGCACCGGAATCGCCGGACCGATTGGCCGACGTTCCCGTGACGGCGCCGGAAAGCAGATCCGCCAGCGCGCGCGGAACAGGGTGGTCGGGGACGCGCAGCCCGACCGTGTCTCCCCCCCCGGTCACGGCCGGGTGGACCCCCGGATCCGCGGGAAGCACCAGCGTGAGGCCCCCGGGCCAGAACCGGTCCATGAGGCGGAGGGCGACGGACGGGATCTGCCGTGCCCAGCGGCCGGCCTGCCCGCGATCCGACAGGAGCAACGGTACCGGTTTCCCCCGGTCCCGCCCCTTGGCGGAGAACAACCGGCCGAGCCCCTTCTCCGAGCACGGATCCACGCCGAGTCCGTACAAGGTGTCGGTGGGAAAGATCACCACCCCTCCGGCACGCAACGAAGCGATCAACTCCATGGGGAAGGGTGGAGTCGGAAGCGCCGACCTGTCGGCACGACCGGCGTCGAGGAGGACCAGGCGTGTCATGCCCGCCGTTCCTCCGGCGGGCGGATCATGGAAGCCGCTTCGCCGCCTCTTCGACGGCGCCCGCCATCGCCTTTCGCACGGCCCGGATCTTCTCGCGAAGCTTTGGGGTCGAAAGGGAAAGGATCTGCGCCGCAAGGTGCGCCGCGTTCTGCGCCCCCGCCTTTCCCACGGCCACGGTCGCCACCGGGACACCCGCGGGCATCTGGACGGTCGATAGCAGGGCGTCGATCCCGCCGAGGGCCGATCCGCTCAGAGGCACGCCGATCACCGGAAGCACCGTCTCGGCCGCCACGCAACCGGCGAGGTGCGCCGCGGCCCCCGCACCGGCGATGATGACCGAGAACCCTTCCTTCTCGGCGTTGCGCGCCAGCGACTGGGTCCGTCCCGGCGAGCGATGCGCGGAGGCGACGGTCATCTCGCATGGAATCCCGTAGCCCGACAACACTTCCTCCGCCGCCCGCATCGTCTCCGCGTCGGAGGCGCTTCCCATGAGGATCAGCACCTTCCCCTTCATCATCCGTTTCCCCGCGCCAGCGCCTTCCGCCCGATGTCGGTTCGCCAGTAGGCGCCTTCCCAGTGGATCTTGTCCACGGCGCGGTACGCGCGGGCGATCGCCTCTTTCAGCGTGTCGCCGACAGCGGTGACGCCGAGAACGCGTCCGCCGTTGTTCACGAGGCGACCTTCCTTCATCGCCGTACCGGCGTGGAACACCACAACGCCTTCCTCCTTCTCCGCCTCCTCGATTCCCCCGATGGGGCGCCCTTTCCCGTAGCTCCCCGGATAGCCGCCGGAGGACATCACGACACAGACCGTCGGCCTTGGGTCGATTTTCATCCTGGCGTCCGTGATCTTCCCCCGCGCGCACTGCAGGAGCAGGGGGACGAGATCGCTTTTCAGGCGAAGGAAGAGCGGCTGCGCCTCGGGATCGCCGAAGCGGACGTTGAACTCGAGGACCCGGGGAACCCCCCGTTCGATCATGAGCCCCGCGTAAAGGATGCCGCGGAAGACGATCCCCTCGGAACGAAGGCCGGCCAACAGCGGCTCGAAGACCTCCCGATGCACCCGCGCCTCGACCTCCGGCGTCACGACGGGAGCGGGGGAATAGGCCCCCATCCCGCCCGTGTTGGGGCCCGCGTCGTTGTCTCCGATCCTCTTGTGATCCTGCGAGGACGGCAGCGGAATGAATGTATGCCCGTCGGTAAAAACGATATACGACGCCTCCTCGCCAGGAAGACACTCCTCGATCACGACGCGCGCCCCGGCGTCGCCGAACACCCGCCGCTCCATCACGTCCTTCAGGAACGCGATCCCCTCCTCGTACGTCTGTGCGACGGCGACACCCTTCCCCGCCGCGAGTCCGTCCGCCTTGACCACCACCGGCAGCCGGTGGGTCAGCAGGTACTGCTCCGCCTCGTCGTATTCGTCGAACACCTTGAAGGAGGCCGTCGGAACGCCGTATTTTTCGAGGACCGTCTTCATGAAAACCTTGGAACCTTCCATCTGCGCTCCCGCACGGTCCGGGCCGCAGACGAGAAGCCCCTCCTTTGCGAACAGGTCCGTCAACCCCGCCGCCAGCGGGGCCTCGGGACCGACCACCGTGAGGTCGATCTTCTTCGACACCGCGAAATTCCGCAGTCCGTCGAGGTCGTCCACCGCCAGAGGGACACACTCCGCGTGCCGCGCGATTCCGGGATTCCCTGGCGCGGCGTAGAGCTTGGACACGAGGGGGCTTTGTGCGATCTTCCATGCGAGGGCGTGCTCGCGGCCGCCGCCGCCCACGATGAGTACGGAAATACCCATTTCACCTCCCTCCGCTTCGCCGGACGAATGCTAATGACGGAAGTGACGAACCCCGGTGAACACCATCGCCATCCCGTGCTCATCGGCCGCGGCGATCGCCTCCGCGTCGCGGACCGACCCGCCCGGCTGGATCGCCGCCGTGGCCCCCGCCCCGGCCGCCACGTCGAGGCCGTCCCGGAACGGGAAGAAGGCGTCGGAGGCGACGACGGTCCCCTTCGTCGGGTGCTGCGCCTTCATCACCGCGATTTTCGCGGAGTCCACCCGGCTCATCTGCCCCGCCCCGACCCCGACGGTGCGGTCCTTCATCGCATATACGATCGCGTTCGATTTCACATGCTTGCACACCTTCCACGCGAACAGCATCGCCTCGAGCTCCTCCGGCGTGGGCTTCCGCTTCGTCACCACCCTCAGGTCCTTCGGGTCGAGAACGTGCCGGTCGCTCGTCTGCAGAAGGAGCCCGCCGCTCACGCGCTTCATCTCGAGCGTCCGGGCGCCCGACCACCGGAAGTCCTTGCCCGTTGCCAGCGCGCGGAGGCTCTTCTTCTCCGAGAGGATCTTCCGAGCCTCCTTGTCATACGACGGGGCGATGATCGCCTCGAAGAAGGTGCCGGCGACTTCCCGGGCCGTCTCCGCGTTCACCGGCCGGTTGAAGCCGATCACGCCGCCGTAGGCGGAGACGGGATCGCAATCGCGCGCCTTCTTGAAGGCGTCGAGAAGACGCCGCTTCGAAACCCCCACGCCGGAGGGGTTCGTGTGCTTGATGACGACCGCGGCCGGGATGTCGAATTCGAGGGCAAGCTGCAGCGCCGCGTCGATGTCGACGATGTTGTTGTAGGAGAGCTCCTTCCCCTGCAGCTGCTGCGCGCTTCCAAGCGTCGGCTCGTCGGAGGACGCGGTGTCGGCATAGAACGCCGCCGCCTGGTGCGGGTTCTCGCCGTACCGGAGCCCCTGGAGCTTCCGCCACTGGGCCGAGAAGGTCACGGGGAACGGCTCCGCTCCCCCCGGCCCCTCGCCGAGGTAGTTCGAGATCGCCGCGTCGTACCGTGCGGTCAGTGCGAACGCCTTCCGCCCGAGTTCCTTCATGGTCTCCTCGTCGAGGTTCCCGGCGTTCTTCTTGAGCTGCGCGAGGATCAGGGGGTAGTCCGCGGGATCGCACACCACCGCGACCGACTGGGAATTTTTCGCGGCGGACCGCAGCATCGAAGGCCCGCCGATGTCGATGTTTTCGATCGCCTCCTCCCGCGTGCATCCGGGACGCGCGATCGTCGCTTCGAAGGGGTAGAGGTTTCCGATCAGCATGTCGAACGGGACGATCCCGTGCTCGCTGATCGTCTTCATGTGCGCCGGATTCCCGCGCAAGGCGAGGAGCCCGCCATGGACCTTCGGGTTCAAGGTTTTCACCCGTCCGTCCAGCATCTCGGGAAACCCGGTGTACTCCTCGATGAGGCGCACCGGGACTCTCTTCTGTCGCAGCAGCTTCGCCGTGCCCCCGGAGGCGTAGAGCTCGACGCCGAGCCGGGAGAGCGCGGCGCAGAACTCCGCCACGCCGGTCTTGTCGGATACGCTGACAATCGCCCGATGTATTCTGGCCATGGTGTGGAATCCTTCCTTGAGGTGTCTCGTTGCGGTAGTTTCGGATCGGAGTGCGCCGTCACGGCTTGATGGGAACGGCCCCCAGGACGGTCTTGAGATCCTCGTCGGCGAACTTGATCCCGAACCCGAGGAACATGGTACGCAGGTTCCTCTCGGTCGACAGCACGTCGTCCACCCCGCCGGTCACGAAAAGATTTTTGACGATATCATAGTTGCCGTACACCTTCAAATGGGGCGGTACGGACTTGCCGGAAAGGTCTTTCCGGGCGAAGTCCCAGGCGTCCGCCCCGACCGTCAGCCGGTTCTTCAGAAGCTCGTAGTCCACGCCCAGGCCGCCGGTGGATTCGAGCACGCCGCCCTTCACCGTAAGGCCGGAGAATCTTCTGGCGATCAGGGCGGAGAACTTCAGCTTGTTGTCGTACGTCTCCGTCGCATAGGTCGTAGGCGTGCCGTTGACGGTGATCGTCGACGTGCTGGAGCTGAACTTCCCGCGTGGGTCGTCCACCACTCCGATCGTGTAGTACTTATCCGCCGTCGGCTGGAGCCGGAGGTTCACGTAGTGCTTGAACTCGGACGGCGCCTGCTGCCACTCCAGGCGGTAGTCGACGAACGTCTTCAGTTGTTCCGTCTTCCGGACGTACCGGTTGATCCCGTCGAGAGTGTCGGTGAGGGAAACGTGGGCCGTGTTGTCGTTGACGAGCTTTCCGAGGGTCCCCTCGCCGCGGTCGATCTTGGCCATCACCTTCCCCGCGGCGTCGAGGGTGTTATCGAGGCGCGCGGAAGCGGTCTTGAGGTTCCGGATGCTCTCCTTCAGGTTCTCGCGGTTGTCCCCCACGACGCCGCTCACCCGTTCGCTCATCTCCTCGAGTTTGCGCACCAGCGCCGGCGTCTCGCTCTTCAGCGTATCGGAAAACGCCCGGAGGTTGGCGATCGTCGCGCGGACGTTCTCCTTGTTGCTCGAGGAGATCTCGGAGAGGTCCGCGGAGAGCCGGTCGACGTTCGCCAGGATCCGCCCAAGGCGCTCTTCGTTCCCCTGCACGACGACCCGCAGGGACGCGGTGGTGGCCCGGACATCGCGCAGGATGTCCCCGAGCGCCTTCTTTCCCTCCTCCGTCCCGAAGGTGGCGGAAAGCGAATCGGTGAACTTCTTGACGTCGTCCCCGATCGCCGACAATTTCCTGACCATCTCGTCGAGATTCGTCGGGCTCAAGGTGTTGGCGACCTGCCCCCCCGCGGGCAAGTTCCGCTGCGTGTCCTTGCCCGGAAGGAGCTCGACGTATTTTTCGCCGAGGAGGCCCTGCGTCTGGATGGAACCGATGGAGTCGATCGGGATCCGGATCCCCTGATGGATGCGCAGGACCAGGCGGGCGCGGTTTCCGACCAACTGGATCTCCTCGACCTTCCCGATCGGGACCCCGGCCATTTTGACGTCCGACTTGGGCTCCAGGCCCGCCGCCGAATCGAAGTCCACGGTAAGCCGGTACCCCTTCTCCGCGATCAACCCCCACTTGCTCACGCGGAACGTGAAGAACGTGAGGATGATCAGCCCCAGAAGGACAAAGATGCCAACCCGGGCTTCCCTGGACATCGACGATGTTCCCTCCTGGTCATCGGCCCGACCGGACCCGATACGGCTGGTCGGACCCCTCGCCCCGACAGATCGGGGATACTATATCATCGGTTGACGAAGCGGACGAACTCCTCGCTTTCGTCGGTGATGGGGCCGTGCGCGCGCCCCTGGACGAACTGCGCGACCACCGGGTTCGACGTCGTCCGGATCTCCTCCGGCGTCCCCACCTCGACGATCTTTCCCTTGTACAGCATCGCGATCTGATCCGCGATCTTGTAGGCGGAGGCCATGTCGTGGGTGATCGTGATCGACGTCACCCCGAGCGTCTCCCGCAGCGAGATGATCAGGTCGTTGATGACGTCGGCCATGATCGGGTCGAGCCCCGTGGTGGGCTCGTCGTACAGCAGGATGTCGGGCTCGGAGGCGATCGCCCGGGCCAGCCCGACGCGCTTCTTCATGCCGCCGGACAGCTCCGCGGGCATCAGGCGCTGGATGTCCCGAAGCCCGACCATCGAGAGCTTCTCCTCCACCACCTCGCGGATCTGGGCCTCCGGGTACATCTTCAGGCGCCGCAGGACGAACGCCACGTTCTCGCCTACGTCCATCGAATCGAACAGGGCCGCCCCCTGGAAGAGCATGCCGAACCTGCGGCGGACCCGCACCAGTTCCCGCTCGTCCATCCGGAGGATGTCCTGGCCGTCGATCCGGATCTCTCCCGCGTCGGGGCGAAGCAGCCCCACCGCGCATTTGATGAGGACCGATTTCCCCGTGCCGCTCCCTCCGATGACGACGGTGTTCTTCCCCCTCGGCACGGTCAGCTCGAGGCCGTCGAGGACCATCTTCTTTCCGAAGCATTTGCTCAACTCCCGGATCGCGATCACGCCGGCTTCGGCCCCTTCCCGTCAGAACATGAACGACGTCATGAAATAGTCGGAGATGAGCACCATCATGGAGGAGGCCACGACGGCCCGTGTGGTCGCCCGGCCGACCCCCTCCGCGCCCCCTTCCGCCACGAACCCGTGGTGGCACGAGATGAGGGCGATCAGCATCCCGAAGACCGAGGCCTTGATCAGCCCCGTGTAGATGTCCTTGAACTCGAGGTACTGGTACGTCTTGGCGATGTACACGTACGGGTTGGCCCCCATCAGGTGGACGGAGACGAAATATCCCCCGATGATCCCCAGCAGGTCGGCGAAGATGACGAGCACCGGGAGGACGATCGTCGCGGCCACCACACGCGGCACGACGAGGTACTTGACCGGGTTGGTCGCGAGGGTGACCAAGGCGTCGATCTGCTCGGTCACCTTCATCGTCCCCAACTCCGCCGCCATCGAAGCGCCGACGCGGCCGGAGACCATGAGACCGGCGAACACCGGCCCGAGTTCCCGGGTGATGGAAAGGGCGACGACCGACCCGACGAAACTGGTCGCACCGAACCGTTGGAACCCGGAGTAGCTCTGGAGAGCCAGGACCATGCCGGTGAAGGTGGCGGTGACGAGCACGACGGGCATCGACCGGATCCCGACCTCTTCCATCTGTTTGACGATGTTGCGGATCTCCGACGGAGGCCGCACGACCGACGTGACGACGTGGAGGAACAGGGTGAAGATCGCGCCCAGGTCCAGCACCATGGCGTAGACACGCTCCCCGAGGAGCTCCACGAGCCGGGCGGCGCCGTTCCTCTTTCCCGTCGGATCAGCCAACGGACACCCGGGGGATCCTCGGCCCGATCTGAACCAGGATCTCGTACGGGATGGTGCCGCAGACGCAAGCCATCTCTTCCGCACCCATCGACGCCTCCCCCATCACTTCGACCTCCGACCCGATCGCCACGCCCGGCACCTCAGTGACGTCGATCATCGTCAGGTCCATGCACACCGTGCCCACGACGGGGACGGTGCGTCCGGCGACCGACATCCGGGCACGGCCCGTCAGCGCGCGGCGGTAGCCGTCGGCGTATCCGATGGGAACGACGGCGATCCGGCGGGAGCCGTCGCAGCGGTACCGGCGGTTGTAGCTCACCGCGTGCCCCGCCGGGAGGTCCTTCAGGGACGTTACCTTCGTGACGACCCGCATCACGGGGCGCAAGTCCGTCGACGCGTCGCCGGGAGGAAGGGGGGAGCAGCCGTACAGGGCGATGCCGGGCCGAACGAGGTCGAACGGTTCTTCGCGGAACCGGAGGATCCCGGCGCTGTTCAGCGCATGGACCGCGACGCCGGCCCCGAACATCTTCCGCAACGCGGGAAGCGTCTCCCGGAAGGTGGCGAGTTGCGCCGCGGTGTACTCACGGTCCTCCGTCGCCGGACCGTCCGCCGAGGAGAGGTGCGTCATCCACCCTTCCAACCGCAGCGCGGGAGTCGACGCGATCCGTCCGGCCGCCTCGACGGCATCGCGCGGGAGCAGCCCCAACCGCCCCATCCCGGTGTCCACCTTGACGTGAACCGCGAAGGGGCGCCCCGCGATCTCCGCCGCGCGGGCAAGGTAGCCGATCTGTCCCGGGTCGAAGACGACCGCCGAAAGTTCGTGAGCAAGGGCCTCCGCCGCCTGCGGCGGATCGATCCCCCCCAGCACGACGACGGGAAGGCGGATCCCCCCCTCGCGCAGCTCCACCCCCTCTTCCACGGTGGCCACGCCCAGCATCCGCGTCCCGTCCGCCTCGAGGGCGCGCGCCACGACCAGTGCGCCGTGTCCGTAGGCGTTAGCCTTCACGATGCCGAGAAGGCCCGTGCCTTGCGGGAGCAGCGCGCGTATCGAGTGAACGTTGTGCCGGAGGGCCGAGAGGCGGATCTCCGCCACGGTGGGCCGGGCCAAGCCGGAACCTCCCGGGGGAACGAGATGTTCGATGTGAGAGTTTACCCCACCCCCTACGGGCAAGTAAAGGCGGCTCGACGGTTTGACACCCCCGCATCCACGGCCGTATCATCAACGGAAGCCGCCAGGGGTGCATTTCGCTGAGAGCCCGCGGGGTGACGCGCCGTTCGCGCCTCCCCTTTCGGGCAACCCGTCGAACCTGACCCGGGTAATGCCGGCGCAGGGAGCGTGGTTCTCTTCGAACCGTGCCGTATCCCCCTGGCGCGGTTTTTTCTTTTTTCCCGACGGAAAGGAAGGTACGTCATGACATTGATGCATCGGGCGCGGCAAGGGGAGATCCCTCCGGCGATCGCCCTCGCGGCACAATCGGAACATGTGGACCCGGCAACGCTTCGGGACCGGATCGCCGCCGGAAGGGCCGTCATCCCGCGGAACCGGAAACGCCGCGAGATCCGGCCCGTCGCCATCGGGGAAGGCCTCACCCTCAAGGTGAACGCGAACGTCGGCTCCTCCCGCGACCGCGCAGATATCTCTCTGGAGATGGAGAAGATGCGCGCCGCCGTGGCGGCCGGGGCCGACGCGGTGATGGATCTGTCCACGGGGGGGCCGATCGACGAGATCCGGCGGGCGATCCTCGCCGACTGCCCCGTCCCCATCGGGACCGTTCCCCTGTACCAGGCCGCGGCCGACGGCAACCTGCGGGGAAAATCGTGGGTCGAGCTCACCGCGGACGATTTCTTCGCCGGGATCGAAAAACAGGCCGAGGATGGGGTCGACTTCATGACGGTCCACTGCGGCGTTACTCGCGCGGCGGTTGCGCAGCTGGTCCGGGAAGGCCGCCGCCTCGACATCGTCAGCCGCGGCGGATCGCTCCTGGCGGAGTGGATGGATCACAACGGGCAGGAGAACCCCTTTTACGAACAGTACGACCGCCTCCTCGCGATCTGCCGGGAGTACGACATCACGATCTCCCTGGGTGACGGCCTGCGCCCCGGATGCCTGGCGGACGCCACGGACCGGGCGCAGGTGCACGAATTGATGACGCTGGGCGACCTCACCGAGCGCGCCTGGGCCAAGGATGTTCAGGTGATGGTCGAAGGCCCCGGCCACGTTCCGATGCACCAGATCGCCGCCAACATGGCGCTCCAGAAACGGCTGTGCCACGGAGCGCCCTTCTACGTGCTCGGCCCGCTGGTCACCGACATCGCCCCCGGGTACGATCACATCACTTCCGCCATCGGCGGCGCGATCGCCGGGTGGAGCGGCGCGGATTTCCTGTGCTACGTCACGCCCTCGGAACATCTGCGGCTGCCGCCGGTGGAGGACGTGCGGGAAGGGGTGATCGCGACCCGGATCGCCGGGCACGCCGCGGATATCGCCCGCGGGATCCCCGGGGCGATGGACCGGGACAACAGGATGGCGGATGCGCGCCGCGCGCTCGACTGGAAGGCGCAGATCGAACTGTCCATCGATCCGGAGCGGACGAGCGCCTGGAGAGGGGGATCCCTGCCCTCCGCGGACGAGACGGCCTGCACGATGTGCGCGGACCTGTGCGCCATCAAGACGTCGCGGAAAGCGATCCGGAAAATTTAGCCTCCGGCGGACCCGCCGCTATTTCGCGGGGCGGACGGCCCGGATCTTTTCCCGAAACGACTCGGCGAACCGATCGGGGAACGCCGCCGCGAGCCGCTTCCCGGCGGCTACGGCCATGGGGGCCGCCTTCGACTCGCGCAGCAGCCGGGCGTCCCGCGGCAGCAGGATCACCAGCAGGAACACGATCAGGATCGAGAACAGCGCGCCTTTCAGCAGACCCGCCGCCATCCCCGCGAGCCGGTCCGACCCCGACAGCTTCGATTTCCGCACCCGCCCCTCGATCGATCCCCCGATCAGCCGGACCACGAGGTACGCGGCGAGGAAGACGACCGCGTACCCGATCACCTCGGCGTATTGGAAGGAGAGGCCGAGTTGCGCCTGGATGAAGCCGTAATACCGGATCCCCGCCAGGTGTCCGGCGACCAGCCCTCCGAGGGCGAAGAGCTGCCGGACCAGGCCACGGGCGATTCCGGAGACGGCGAATCCGGCGATCAGTACGGCGAGGAGCAGATCGAGAAGGTTCATGACCTCATTATGGCGTTCCCGAAGCGTCCCTTCAACAGAAACAGAAGGCCTACTGGTACGTTCCCACCGCCGTTCCCACCACGCGGGAGAGTTCCTCCAACCGATACGGTTTCTGGATGAACGCTAAGATTCCCTCGTTCATGACGGCCTGGATCGCACCGTCCATCGAATATCCCGACGAAAGGACGACGCGGGTCTTCGGGTTGATCTCCTTCATTCGGCGGAAACAGTCTCCGCCCGACATGTTCGGCATGATCATGTCGAGGATGACCAGGTCGATCTCCCTCCACAGGTCGCGATACCGCGAAATTCCTTCCAGGCCGTCGGAGGCGGTGATCACTTCATAGCCCAGCGCCTCGAGCATATCCTTCGCCACCTCCCGGACCGGCTCCTGGTCGTCGACCAGCAGGATCCTTCCGCGCCCGCGGGGGAGGGCCGGATCCATCCCCTCGATCTTCCGCGGAGCGCTCTCCGTGCTCTCCGGAAGGAAGACACGGAATACGGCGCCTACCCCAAGCGCGCTTCGAACATCCACGCAACCGCCATGATTCTTCACGATGCCGAAGACCATCGACAGGCCGAGCCCCGTCCCCTTCCCCTGCGCTTTGGTCGTAAAGAACGGGTCGAAGATCCGTTCCAGGTTCTCCGGAGAGATGCCGACGCCCGTATCGGCGACGGAGAGGACAAGATACCGCCCGGGAGTCATCCAGTCCCGCTCCCGGCAGAACGCCTCGTCGAGCGTCACCGGTTCCGTGGTGATCTTCAGCTGTCCCCCCCCGGGCATGGCGTCGCACGCGTTGATGGCGAGGTTCATGACGACCTGGTCCAACTGGGACGGATCCCCCAGGACGCATCCCCCCTCGGGGCGGAGCGAGACGACGACCCGGATATTCGGATCCTGCGTCCTCTCGAGGACGTCGGTCACCGAGGCGATCACCCCGCCAAGTTCCACCGGTATGTTCAGGTTCTTCCCCTGTTCGGCGAACCCGAGCAGCTGGGCCGTCAGCTGGGAAGCCCTCTCCGCCGACCGCTGGATGATTCCGGCCGCCTTGGTGATCTCCGGCGCGCCCTCCCCCTTGTGGGAAAGCAGGCTCGCGTACCCGAGGATCCCAGTCAGCAGGTTGTTGAAGTCGTGGGCGATCCCCCCCGCCAGCAGCCCCATCGCCTGCATCTTCTGGGATTTGCGCAGTTGCTCCTCCAGGTTCTTCCGCTCGGTGATGTCGCGAGCGTAGACGCAGTTGTACTCCTTCCCGTCGAACTCGATGAAGTTCGCGCTGATCTCCACGGGAATGAGATGGCCGTCCTTCGCCCGGTGCATCGATTCGCCGGAGAAGGTTCGCCGACGGCGCAACCCGTCCCAATGGAACGGCCACCGCTCCGGGGGGAATTCCGGGTTGATGTCCTGGATCGCCATGGAGAGGAGCTCTTCCCTCGAATAGCCGAGAACCTCGCACGCCCGATCGTTGGCGTAGAGAAGGCGACCGTCCGGACCCATCCAGTACGTGGCTTCGCTTCCCCGGTCGACGGTGAACTGGGTGAGGCGCAGCGCGACGTCCGATCGCTTCCGGTCGGTGATGTCCAGGATGAGACCGTCGACCCACTTCAGCTTTCCATCCTCGCCGTAGATCATCTGGCGGCGGTCCGCCACCCACCGGACGGAACCGTCCCGGTGCAGAAGACGATACTCGAGCCGAAGAACGCGCTCGCGGGTCCGCACGGCCTCGCGGACACGGTGCTTCAGAGTGTCCTGGTCCTCGGGGTGAACGATCTCGTACCACGTTTTTCTGGCGGAGGTGAATTCCTCGGAGGAATGGCCGACGATCTTCTCGATGTTGGTGCTCATGAACGAGACCGTCCAGTCCGGAAGCCCGCGGTAGACCGCCCCCGGCACGTTGTTCATGAGGGACACGAGCCGAAGTGACAGGTCCCGCTCCTTCGAGAAGATGCGGGTCGTCCGCGCCGACACGAACAGGAGGCCGTAAAGTACGGCGAGCCCTCCGAGGAGTATCAACCAGATCCGCGGGTTCGACACGCTTCCCCCGTAGGTGCGAGTGATCGACACCCCGAGGATCACCGCGATCGCGAGGAACGCCGCGGCGCACATCATGAAAAACCGGCGGAAACGATTCATTGGGCTGGACCACCCCCTTGCATCTCTTATCGGCATGTCGAGGGGAAATCCTTACCGTTCTCGACTTTTTTTGAAACAATCCGAAGTGTTTGAAACAGAACGGTATGCGGTGTATAAGGAATGTCCGGGGCGGACCGCCCCGGACTACGCCGGAGTGGTGGAACTGGCAGACGCGCGGGACTCAAAATCCCGTGTCCGCAAGGACATGAGGGTTCGACCCCCTCCTCCGGCACCATTTATAAACGGGCAGTTACACATGCCTGGGTACCGGCTTTGCGATCAGGCGGTGGGCCACGGAAAACGACAGTGCATCCCTCCCCGCCGCGTGGACCCGTTGCCGAATATATCAGGGACTGCTCCGAGGCTGAGGTATCCCATGGGATCTGCCCGGAGTGAATGCAGAAGCTCTATGGGCCGGGGGGGAGTCTCACCGGAAGTTGACGTGCGAGTCCCATGGGGAGTATTTCCGTCCGTGCGGCTTGTCGTCGAGAATTATCCGGCTCCTCTTTCCTGTCGCCAGATGTACTGCAGCTCCCGAATCGCGGTCTCCGGATCCGGTCGCCGGTTGACCGCCCTCACGACGCAGAAGTTCCGGGCGCCGCGGCGGATCACCTCCGCGAGGTTCCCGCAGTCGATCCCGCCGATGGCGACTGCCGCTACAGGGGATGATCGGATGATCGACGCCATCCGTTCGAGGCCGAGGACCGGGTCGGGAACCGCCTTGGTCGGGGTGGCGAACACAGGACCGACCCCGATGTAGTCGGGTGACAGGCGCGATGCAAGGAGTGCCTGCTGCTCGTTGTGGGTCGAAAGACCGAAACGCTTGCCCGGCGCGGGCCACAAGCGCCGCGCCTCGTCGAGGGGCAGGTCACGCTGTCCGAGGTGGACTCCGTCGGCGTCCACCTCCCGGGCGATCGTCACGTCGTCGTTGACGATGAACAAGGTATCACTGCCGAGGGTGATCTCGCGTACGCGCAGGGCGGTTTCGAGAACGGCATCCCGAGGCGCCCCCTTCATCCGGAGCTGGAGATGGCGTACGCCGCATCGGACCGCCGCCGCCGCGCACGCCTCGTAGCCGGCGACCGGGTCGGTCATGACGAGATAAAGACCGAACGCATCACCCATGCCCGCCTGCCTCTGCGTCCCGGAACACACTGTCCCAGTTCTTGAAGACCGGCTTTAGCCCCCGGTTCCGCAGCATTGCGCAAATTTCCGGCACGCTGCGCTTGTCGCTGACCTGGAACTGGCCTTCGGTCGCCGGCTCCGCCTCGCCGTAGCCGCCGACGGTCGTGCGGCTTCCCGCGCTCATTTTCGAGATGCCGAGCCCCGCCATGCCGTCCCGGAATTCCGGTCGTTCCCGCGTCGAGAGCAGGAGCGGGACATCCGGGAGAACGATCCGGACCGCGAACACCAACCGCGCCAGCCACGCCTCGTCGACGGGGAACGGCGCCGCGAAATTCCCCGCCTGGGGCCGCAGGCGAGGGAACGAAAGCGTGATCCCCGACTTCCAGTGAATCCGCTGCAGGTGGCCCGCGTGGCGCAGGAGGCAGACGGCGTCGAAGACCGGATCCGACAGACCGAGGAGAACCCCTATTCCGACGGCCCTCATCCCCGCTTCCATGGCGCGGGCCGGCGCTTCCAGCCGATCCAGGTAGTCCTTCTTCGGGCCCCACCGGTGGAGCCGGTCGTACTGGCGCGGATCGTACGTCTCCTGGTACAACGTCACGCCGGAACAACCCGCTTCCGCCAGGAGGGCATACTCGCGGGTAGTCATGGGAAAGGCCTCTATCCCGACGGCGTGGAACCGCCGCGCCGCCAGCGACACGCATTCGAGAAGGTAGTCGAAGCCGGCATGGGAGGTGCGCTCCCCGGTGAGCAGGAGAACCTCCTCGAACCCCATCTCCTTCAGCATCGCCAGTTCTTTCTCCGCCTCTGGAGGTTCGAGGCGGCGCCTGGGCTGGGCCCGGTCGGAGGCAAACCCGCAGTACGCGCAGCCGTTCGTGCAGTAGTTGGCAAGGTAGAGCGGCGCGTACAGGGAGATGGTGCGGCCGAAGCGACGTTGCGTCAGGGCGCGGGCGCGCTGCGCCATGACCTCCATGAAGGGGTGCGCCGCCGGAGAAAGCAGCGCGGCAAGTTCCCGCGGGCCGGGCTCATCGCACCCGAGCGCCCGTTCGACATCCGCAGGCGTCGCCCTCCTTCCGTCGAGCCACGGCGAAGGATCCAGCCACACGGGCATATGCGGAGTCACGGGCCCTCCACGGAAAGGAACGCCGTCAGGGGGCTTGTCGCCAGGGCCGTGCCGCCGCCTCGCGGCATGAGGCCGGCCCGGTACGCGTTTCGGCCCGCCCCCACGGCCTGCGCGAACGCCGCGGCCATGGCGATCGGGTCGCCGGACGCCGCCACGGCGCTGTTCACGAGAACGGCGTCGCACCCCATCTCGAGCGCGGCGGCAGCTTCCGAGGGGGAACGGAGACCCGCGTCAACGATCACGGGGATTCGGGCGTCACGAAGGATAAGCCGCAACATCTCGACCGTGGTCAGCCCGTTCCCGCTGCCGATCGCGGAGCCTAGCGGCATCAGCGATGCGCACCCGACATCCTCCAGCCGCTTGGCGAGGACCGGGTCGGCCGGCATGTACGGCATCACCACGAACCCTTCCGCGGCGAGGATCCTTGCGGCTTCGAACGTCTCGATCGGGTCGGGCATGAGATGGTGCGGGTTGGGGTGGATCTCGACCTTCACGAAGGGGCTCCCGCTGAGTTCCCGCCCAAGGCGTGCCGCGCGGATCGCCTCCGACGCCTTCCGCGCTCCGGAAGTGTTCGGCATCAGGGTGATCCCCTTAAGTTGCTGAAGCGGACCGAGCATGTCGTCTTCCTGGGGAATACGGCCAACGCGGCGGAGCGCCACCGTAACGATCTGCGCACCCGATGCCAGGACGGCACCCACCATGGTTTCCGCATCCTCGAACTTGCCGGTCCCCATCAGGAGCCGCGAGGAGAACCGGTGCCCCCCGACGATCCACTCATCCTTTACCTTGCCTTTCCGCTCCATTCCTTCCCCTCCGGTTTCCCGCTTCATGCCCCCCCCATCCCGACGATCACCCGCCGCCGACGAGCCTGAACAGTTCTACGCAATCTCCCTCCCGCAGCCCGCATATCCTCCGGGAGGAAGCGGGGATCACTTCATCGTTCAGGACGACGACCACCGCCCGTCCGCCGATGCCCATCTCCTCAAGCAACGCCGTCACGGATTCGGCCTGTTTCGCCTCGTACGCCTCACCGTTAACCGTCAGTTTCATTTCCAACTCCTTAAGATAAAAAAAACGCGCCAAGGCATTCGCCGGGCGCGCATCTCGTTGGCTTCCCTGCGCCGGCATTATCCGGATCAGGTTCAACGGGTATGATCTCAGCCCGCCCCTTTCGGGACGAGCACCCCGGCTGGCGTCCAAATAGTACTTGACCCGCCCGTGTCCGTCAACCCACATCACGGGCTGTCCACGCTGCGAGCCACAAATGATCCACTCGGCCCGTTTTTACGAAAAATGGGGCTTGGCGCGAAGCCAAATTCCCTTTGAGTATTGTGATGGTGCCCCTCAAGTTGTTCTTTGTGAGGTACCCCAGGGAGCGCATTTCCTCCGGGAGTGGGGTGCCGAAGGCGGGATTTGAACCCGCACGGGTTTCCCCACCACCCCCTCAAGCAAAACGACAACATCCTACACATTATAAGTGGCTATAATTTCAAATGGTTACAAGAGCGGCGCATGTAGAAATTTATCGGTTTTTATCGGAAGTGTCCGCATTTTATACGCTGACTTCCACAAGACTTCCACATGACGAAAAAAGGAAAACCGGCGTCGATACGGCCCCCGGACTACCTCCATCCACCCCATCCCCCTCGACGCACGACGTGTGCGTGGGTTCGGAGTTGATCCCCATCCCATGGCGAGTATACTGACGTCGAAATGCCGGCCGAACAGGGGCATGCCTGCCTCGCATAGCCCCGGACTTCCGGGACGGGGCTGGCGGCACGGCCGGGCATATCCGCAGGTCCCGCGCGAGGAGAGATCCCATTAACAGAAATTGTCTTCCTCGAAATCCTGCTTCCGGGAGTTGTTTCCCCCTCGTATTCCTTCTTTTCATTCTCACGACAAAGATACCCTCAGTTGCCTTTGCTGTTGATTGCAGCAATCCACCCAGAGGTTTTGGCGGAAGCTGGGCAAGGGAATACAAGGATTGGTGCGAATCATGCGGCGGCACCTACTCTTCTTCCGGACCTACCTGTTCTCCGGGTCCAAATTGGGGCGGTCGCCGGCAGAGCCCCGTATATCAGCCTCAACAGCCGTCCCGGAATCATGAAGCGGAGCGGCGGCGCCGATTGGATGCCGAGCGGCAGAGGCAAAAAGAACCTGAGGAACAGAGTAAGCGGGAAGAGGAAGAGGCAAGAAAGAAGCAGGAAGAGTTCGAGCGGGACAAGCATGATGCCCTGAGGAGCATGAAGGGCATCGGCGAAGGCGAGCTTGGTCTAAAAGGTGCGGATGCAGGCAGTGATTTCGGGTTGAAAAGAACGGGAGATGCCGGCGCCAAATCGGAGAGCGGCACCAAAGCCCCTGTAGCGGAACCTCCAGCAGCCGAGATCAAGAAAGGCATTGAAGGCGCCAAAAAACGTATCCCCGAGCTTGAAGGGGATGTGAAGGGACTGCAGACCCTCCTTCGGCAGTTCGGGGCGAGCATGCGGGGCAACGTGTCGGAATTCGAGAAGTGGCAGGAGACGTTCAACGCCTCGGCCGAGAACTCCTTGAAGAACGCCAAGGAATACGGGTTGTCCATGTTCCTGCAATACAACCTCCTAGGAAGCCTGGAGAGCAGAGTCAAAAAAGACGTCTTCGGAAAGCTTGACGGCTTGATCAATTCGTCAGATCCGAAGATGCGGAAATGGCTCGGTGGACAGATCAAAAAACGGAATGTCGAGATAGACAGGGTAAAGAAGGTGGTCGCTGCCGGAACTTTGGGTGGCGATTTCGCGGCCCTGCTGTCCGGTGATCCGAATGATGCGGGGAAGACCCTGGACGCGCTCTTGTTCGTCAACGATCTTCTTGAAACCACAAAGGTCGTGTCGTGGACAGGGTCGCAATATTTCCAACAGGCGAAGATGATCGGCGAGACATATACCGACCTTGCGGCATTTGGCTACAGCTGCGCCAATGTCCGTAAAGCGGAGAAGGCAAACGAAGCGTACAATCGGGAGATTCAACGCCTCGCGACAAAACTCCGGAATTCGGTGAAGGAGATGAACTGCATGAAGGAGTGCCTCGACACGTACACCGAACGATGCTTTGACAGATGCACGGGAAAGACGCGTTTCGGGTCCCCGCCGCCTGTGCCGCGAGGGCAATAAAACGAACCGGACAAGAACGGGAATCGCCGAGAGGTCAGCATGATATACACGACGAAAACAGCCATGGTCTTTCTGTTTTCCTTGGCGCTGATGTCACTTTCACCGCAGGTGCCGCAAGCACAGTCCCGGGACGCGCAGGAAACCCTCGATCAATACATATCCGACCTGCGGAAGAACCCCGACGACAATGCCCTGCGGGAGAAGATCATCAAGCATGTGCAGACCATGAGCCCGGCGCCGGTGGTGCCGGAAGAGGTATTGCGGCATGAAGGTCGCGCCGAGGCGGCTGTCCGTAATGCAAAGACACCCGAAGACTATATCGATGCCGCAAAAGAATATAGGCTCATCGCGTAATCGAGTGGGTGGAATGTGAGCATTTCAGATCTCGGGCAGCATGCAGGTGAGGACTTTCAGGCGAAGGTATTCTTCGTCCCGGAGGCCGTATGCCCGCCGTTGGATCACC
>Ga0172376_10000683_pt1 | contig 43514 bp, 34 predicted proteins | sample Lak35m_FD_121114 | JGI IMG/M metagenome (GOLD analysis project Ga0172376, IMG submission 121114) | Freshwater microbial communities from Kabuno Bay, South-Kivu, Congo - kab_092012_35m | ecosystem: Environmental > Aquatic > Freshwater > Lake | place: Democratic Republic of the Congo: South-Kivu...
ATCCCGACGTGATCGAGTCGGTGAACGTGCACGGCGGCAACACCGCCGTGATCAAGAGCCACCACAACGTCGGCGGCCTGCCCGAGGACCTCGACATGCAGCTCGTCGAGCCGCTGCGCGAGCTCTTCAAGGACGAGGTGCGCCAGATCGGCCGCCACCTCGGCCTCGCGAGCGAGATCGTCGACCGCCAGCCGTTCCCGGGGCCCGGCCTCGCCGTGCGCTGCCTCGGCGAGCTGACGCGCGAGCGCCTCGCGACCCTGCGCGAGGCCGACCACATCGTCACGACCGAGGTCGAGGCCGCTGGTCTGCACAAGGGGCTGTGGCAGTACTTCGCGGTGCTCCTGCCGGTGAAGTCGGTGGGCGTGATGGGCGACTGCCGCACCTACGAGGAAGCCTGCGCGATCCGCCTGGTGCAGTCCGAGGACGGCATGACTGCCGACTGGGTCCAGCTCCCGAAAGACCTGCTCGGCAAGCTCTCGAACCGCATCATCAACGAGGTGCGCGGCATCAACCGCGTCGTGCTCGACATCTCGAGCAAACCCCCGGGCACGATCGAGTGGGAGTGAGTTTCGGCAAGATGGGCGAGTCGCTTGGGAGGGATCTAGTAGATCTCAGCCTTGAGCTTGGAGACTTAGGCCTTTCGAAGGTCCAATTGCCCGAGTGGCTGAACGACGTGCCCTTGTTGGGAATCCTAGCCAAGACCGCGAGGGTTGCTGCCGGAGTGCAGGAGCAAGTGTTCCGATACATGGCCTGCCGGTTCCTAAAGCAACTGGCCACTGCTGAGGTTCCCGACCAGACCAAGCAAGCGCTGGCCAACATGGCTCCCGAGCCTCAGCGCCGTATGTCTCACGCGATCATTGAGGAACTCACCGCGCTTGATGATCAACGGAAGTCGGACCTTCTGGCGCACTTCTTTCTTGTCTGTGTCTCGGAGCAGTTCAACCTCGATGAGTTCAAGCGGTTCGCGCTGGCCATTCGGACCTGCTTGCTCTCGGACTTGATCGCTCTCTTCGGGTCGGCCCCGGAGATAGACAAAGTGGGGACCTTCGAGTTTGCCTCCGAGGCTGCAACACGCCTAGCAAGCGCCGGCCTGATTGAGCAGGCAAGAGGTATGCCTCCTACGACGGGACCCCGCGGGCTTGGCTTCTTTCGCTATCGCTTCACAGTTTTGGGAGTGCGATTTTGCGAACTGCAAGTCGGCGAATTCGCTCGTGGTCTTATGTAGGACTGTCTAGTCAGCTCGTGACGCCGCGGAACACCGGGGTGTGGCCCGGGAAGATGCTGGCGAGGTTCGTGACGCCGAGGACCTCGGTGAGCACCTCGCCCAGGATATCGCGGTAGTCCGTGGTGATGTCGAGGTCGCCGTTGTCCAGGTCGTCGGCCGAGAGGCCGGGCCAGTCGGCGTAGACCTGGCCGCCGTTGACGCGGTGGCCCATCACGAACATCGCGTTGCCGTGGCCGTGGTCGAGGCCGGCCGAGGCGTTCTCGTAGGCGCGGCGGCCGAACTCGGACAGGCACACGAGCACGTAGCGGTCCACGTATCCGAGCAGGTCCAGATAGAAGGCCTCGAGCGAGCGCGTGAGCTCGTCGAGCAGGGCTGCCATGCGGCCATCGAGCGGGCCGAGGTCGGCGTGCAGGTCCCAGCCGTCGAAGTCGATCGAGACGGCCTCGACGCCGATGTCACCCTTCACGAGCGCCGCGGTGTGCTTCATGCGGCGCCCGAGCTGCGTGTCGGGGTACACGGCGCCGTTCTCGGGCGTGTAGGCCGTGAAGTCGATGCCACCGAGGTCGAGCGCGGCGAGCGTGTCGAGCGCGGCGGGGCCGACGGGCGCGTCCACGCGCGAGTACGTGCGCGCGATCGCCTCCAGGCGCTGGTCGGCAGTCGCGATCACGCCCGGGAAGCGGAAGCGCGCCAGGTTCGGGATCGCGAGCGTCTTCGGCGCGTGCTGCAGCGAGAGCGGCAGCAGGTTGCCGACGCCGATCCCGCGCACGGCCCCGGTCCCGCCCAGACCCTCGAGGTAGCGCGCGATCCAGCCGCTCTCGAGCGCACCCGACGGATCGGCGTGCTCCATGTTCAGGTAGGCGTCGAAGTGCGAGCGCGTCGGGCCGTCGGCACCCGAGGCGTGCACGATCGCGAGACGCCCATCAGACCAGGGCGTCAGAAGCGGCGCCGCGGCCGGTGCCAGGCCGAAGAATCCGTCGAGGTCGAGCGCTCCGCCCGGGCCGGGGGGCGGCACGCGCAGCGTCGGCCGCAGTCCGGCCAGGTCGGGGTCGCCGTGGGGCACCACGGTCGTGAGCCCGTCCATCGCGCCGCGCAGGAAGACCTGCACCAGCATCGGTCGACCGGCGGCGCGCCGGCCCGCGAAGGCTGCGCTGCCGAAGGCCGTGGCCGCGGCGACCGTGGCCGTGCCACGGAACAGGCTGCGGCGCGTGCAGGTGGAGGCGTGGAGTCCGTCGCTCGAGTGCGTCATGGCGTCGCTCCTTAGTACCACTGGAAACCGGGGAGGGACGCGCCGAGGCACAGCGCGTCGAAGAAGGCCACGTCGTCGAACGGGCCGGCGTACTCGCGGATGAAGCGCTGCAGCTCGTCCTCCTCGCGCGGCGCGAGCCGGCCGCCGAAGAAGCGCTCGTTCATGCGTCGCGCGAGACCCGCGCGGTCGTCGGGATCGACGGCGAAGCCGAGGCGCGTCTTCAGCTCCTCGGCCGAGATCACGAACATGCCGCCGATGGGCGAGCCGCCGAGGTAGCGCTCGAGCAGGTCGGCCGCGAAGACCCAGCGCGGCAAGAGCGACGAGCCCCAGGCCTGCACGCTGTCCGGATAGCCGTCGGGCGAGACGCGCCCGAAGGGCACGTGGCCCATCTCCTCGAGGTGCGTGACGAGCTCGCTGCTCGTGAGCGGCACGGGCGGCGCCGGCAGCTTGAGCTTGGCGTCGAACTGGCGCAGCAGCGAGACCATGTAGTGGAACGGACGGCGGAACTTCGGGCGCCAGACGGGCGTCAGGGCCGCGAAGTTCTCGCGCGCCAGGACCACGCGCAGCATCGCGCGGATGTCGCCCTGGGAAGCCAGGTAGGCCTGGGCCACGCGCTCGACCAGCTCGCTCGGCGGCTCGGGCGTCAGGAACCAGCGTACGAGCTTGTGCGCCAGGAAGCGCGCCGTGGAGGGGTGCTCGGAAAGGACGGCGAGCACCTGGTCGGCCTCGGTGCTGACCGGGCCCTCCTCGGGCCGGGCCACGTGGCGGTCGGAGAAGACGTGCCCGAGCGCGAACTTCTTGCCCGGCTCGTGCAGGCGCGCCACGAAGGTCCCGCGCAGGTAGTCGGGCGAAGCCGGATCGAGCTCGAGCGTCCAGCCCGTCAGGCACTTCGCCACCTCGCGCACGTCGGCCTCGCTGTAGCCGCCGTCGACACCGAGCGTGTGCAGCTCCAGCACCTCGCGCGCGTAGTTCTCCTGGGCCGCGCCGCGCACGTTGAGCCAGTTGTCGAGGTACATCAACATCGCGCCGCTGTAGGCCGAGGCCCGCAGCAGCGCGGGGAACGAGCCCAGCGCGTGCGCGCGCACCACGGTGCGCTCGAACTCGGGCAGGAGCGCCCACTCGAGGTCCTTGTCGTGGAAGATCGAGAAGTGGTCGCTCCAGAACTCGACCATGCGTTCCTTGAGCTGCCGCTTCGACTCGACCGCGCGCGCCAGGGTGGCGATGCGCAGCTCGAGGTAAGGCCGCGTGGGATCGTCCCCGTAGGTCTCGATCAGCTCGCGCGGACTCATGCCGAGCCCGGTGAAGTGGGCCAGGCGCGCCTCGAGCGCTCCGTCGTCCAGTCCCTCCGGAGCGAGCTGCTCCTCCAGGTAGGCCTCGTAGCCGAGCGTGCGTGCGCGCGCGTACTCGGCCGGCGTGACGCCCTGCGTGATGCGCTGCATCAGCATCAGGAGCGGATCCTGGCGCGCCGGCGCGCCCGCCGGCGTGGGACTCGCGCCTGCACTCGTGCCGCCGCCGAAGGCTGCCAGCCGTCCGCGCAGCCGCGCGAGCGTCGCGAGGGCAGCGCCCGAGGGCGGCGCCGGTTCGGAGAGGCGGGGCCGGGCGGTCTTCGGGAGACGGGCCAGGAGCGCGGCGGACGGACGCGTCAGATCCATGGGACCTCGCGCGCCGGAGCGCGCGGCAGGGGAACGACGGGGCGGGACGTTCCGAGTCTATGCCAGCGCACGGGCCGTGGGAGCAGGGTGATGCGCGAAATCGAGTCGGGCCTGCATGACGGAGCGGTCACCGCGCGCCCGGCGAGCGGACGGGCACGACCCTCGGCGCGCGCGTCGCCCGCAGCCCGAGTTCGGGCCAGGGCAGCGTCAGCCGCTCAGGTCCGCCGCGTCAGGGCGCGCGTGATCAGCGGGCCGACCACGCCGGCCACCAGCACGAGCAGCAGCACGAGACCGCCGAAGCGCGCCAGGCCGGCCAGACCGCGCGGCATCGCGCCGGCCAGGAACATCGCGCCCAGCGTGCCGAACACCACCAGGCACAAGACGAGGATCCAGCCCTCGCGGAAGAAGAGGCGCAGGTCGCGCTCGGCGTGGCGGCCGTCCTCGCAGGGCACCCAGCCGCGCGGCAGGACGGCGCGCAGCGCGCGCGGAGCGGGCGCGGGGCCCAGCGCGGCGAGTTCCTCGGGTGAGAGCAGCTCGGCGAGCGGGACGCGCTTCCTCACGCGGGCTCCGGCGCGGAAAGCAGGCGCGTCAGGGCCGCGCGCACGGCCTCGGGGCTGGCGCGCCCGCCCGAGGCCTTCATCACGGCGCCGATCAGCGCGCCGAGGGCGCGCGCCTCGCCGGCGCGGAAGTCGGCCACGGCGCGCGCGTTGGCCTCCACGGCCGCGCGGCACCAGGCTTCGAGCTCGGCGCCGCCGCCGACCTGTGCCAGCCCGAGGCGCGCGACCAGCGCGGCGGGGCTCTCGTCGCCGCGCACGAGCTCGCCCAGCACCGTGCGTGCGGCGGCCTTGCCGAGCGTGTCGGCGCGCACGAGTCCGATCAGCTCGGCGAGGCGCGCGGGCGAGAGGCGCGAGGCCTCGAGCGTGAGTCCGGCGGCGCGCAGCGCGGCCGGCACGTCGTTGGCGAGCCAGTTGGCGCTCTCCTTGGGAGCGCCCGAGAGGCGCGCACTTTCCTCGAAGAAGCCGGCCAGGGCCGGAGTCGCGCTCAGCACGCCCGCATCGTAGGCGCCGAGGCCGAGCTCGGCCTGCCAGCGCGCGCGTCGCGCGGCCGCCGGCTCGGGCAGGGCCGCGCGCTCGGCCTCGATCGCCTCCTGCGTCAGCACGAGCGCCGGCAGGTCGGGATCGGCCAGGTAGCGGTAGTCCTCGGCGTCCTCCTTCGAGCGCAGCGCACGCGTCTCGCCGCGCTCGGGATCCCACTGGCGCGTCTCCTGCAGCACGCGCTCGCCGCGCGCGAGGAGCTCGGCCTGGCGCGCGAGCTCGTAGACGAGCGCGTCCTCGACGTGGCGGAAGGAGTTCAGGTTCTTGAGCTCGACGCGCGTGCCGAGCGGTTCGCCCGCGCGGTGCAGCGAGACGTTCACGTCGCAGCGCAGGCTGCCCTGCTCCATGTCGCACTCGGAGACGCCCGCGAAGACCAGCACCTCGCGCAGCGTCTCGAGGTAGGCGCGCGCCTCGGCCGGCGAGGTGAGCTCGGGCTCGCTGACGAGCTCGATCAGCGGCACGCCGGCGCGGTTCAGGTCGACACGCGTGTGCGCGCCGCGGTCGTGGATCGCCTTGCCGGCGTCCTCCTCGAGGTGGATGCGGCGCAGGCGCACGCGCCGGCCGTCGGGCAGCGTCACCGCGCCGCCGCGCACGATCGGGCGCGCCTGCTGCGTCGTCTGGTAGCCCTTCGGCAGGTCGCAGTAGAAGTAGTGCTTGCGGTCGAAGCGACTGGCGCGGTCGAGGGTCCCGCCCAGGGCGAGACCGGCGCGCAGCGCGAGGCGCACGGCCTCCTGATTCGGCACGGGAAGCGCCCCGGGCGCGCCCAGGCAGACCGGACACACGAGCGTGTTCGGCGCTGCGCCGAAGCGGTGCTCGCAGGGGCAGAAGAGCTTCGTGCGCGTGGCCAGCTGGCAGTGCACCTCGAGCCCGATCGCGGGCACGAGCGCGGGCGCGGCGGGGGCTTCCGGGCTCATGCGTTCGTGCAGGCCGGCGGGACGGCGCGGTGGTGTTCGGTCCGGTTCTGGAACAAGCGCGCGGCGGCCAGCAGCTCGGCGTCGCCGCCGGCGGGGCCGATCCACTGCAGGCCGACGGGCAGGTCGTGCTCGCCCTCGCGCACGAAGCCGGCCGGCACGCTCACGGCCGGCAGGCCCGCCAGGCTGGCCGGCACGGTCAGCGCGTCGGCCAGGTACATGGCCAGGGGATCGGCGTGCTTCTCGCCCAGGCGGAAGGCCGGCGCGGGCGTGGTCGGGCCGACGATCACGTCGACCTGCTCGAAGGCCGAGCGGAACTCGGCCGCGAGGGCCGCGCGGTGCGCGCTGGCGCGCCCGTACCAGGCCTCCTCGAAGCCGTGCGAGAGCACGAAGGTGCCGAGCAGGATGCGACGCTTGACCTCGGCCCCGAGGCCGCGGCCGCGCGTCGCGCCCATCATCGCGGCCAGCGAGCCGCCACCCTCGACGCGCGCGCCGTAGCGCACGCCGTCGAAGCGCGCCAGGTTGCTGGCGGCCTCGGCCGTGGCCACGACGTAGTAGGTGGCGATGGCGAGCTCGGTGCCGGGGAGCTCGAGCGGCACGCACACGGCGCCGGCGGCGACGAGCTCCGCGAGGGCGCGCTCGATCACGGCGCGCACGCGCGCGTCGAGGCCTGCGCCCAGGTACTCGCGCGGGACGCCCACGCGCAGCCCCGTCAGCGTGCTGCGCGTACCGCGCGTGATCGGCGGGCCGCCCAGCGTGGTCGCGTCGCGCACGTCGAGCCCGGAGAGCGCCTCGAGCACGAGCTCGAGGTCGGCGACCGAGGTCGCCAGCGGTCCGACCTGGTCGAGCGACGAGCCGAAGGCCACCAGGCCGTGGCGCGAGAGGCGTCCGTAGCTCGGCTTGAAACCGCTGATGCCGCACAGTGCGGCCGGCTGACGCACCGAGCCGCCGGTGTCGCTGCCGAGGGCGAGCGGCACGAGCCGCGCCGCCACGGCCGCCGCGCAGCCGCTCGATGACCCCCCCGGCACGCGCGTCGGATCCCAGGGATTGCGCGTGGCGCGGTAGGCCGAGTTCTCGCCCGAAGAGCCCATCGCGAACTCGTCCATGTGCGCGTGCCCGACCACCACCGCGCCCGCATCGAGCAGGCGCTCGACGACCGTGGCGGTGAAGGGCGAGCGGTAACCCGCCAGGAGCCTGCTGCCGCAGTTCGACTCGTGCCCGGCGTAGCAAAGGTTGCTCTTCAGCAGCACCGGCACGCCGAACAGCGGTCCGCAGGGGAAGCCGTGGGCGCGTGCCGCGTCGAGCACGTCGGCCCGGCGGCGCGCGCTCTCGGACGCGAGCGCGGCCACGGCCCCGAGCTCTACGTCGGCGGCCGCGATGCGCGCCAGGGTCTCCTCCAGCGTGGCACGCACCGAGCACGTGCCGCGCGTGTGGGCCTGGGCCAGCTCGGCGGCGCTCGTCACGGCGCGCCCCCGATCGTCTTCGGCACCAGGAAGAAGCCCTCCTCGGTGGCGGGCGCGCCGGGCAGGAACTCGTGCGGGGCGAGCGAGGGTTGCGGCACGTCCGGGCGCGTGCGCGCGGCCGGCTCGAGGGGCGCGGGCGCGGGAGCGGGCGCGGGCGTGCGCCGCGCGAGCTCCTCGAAGGCGGCCAGGATGCGCGCCAGCTCGGGCGCGAGGCGTGCCTCCTCGGCCGGCTCGAGCTCGAGCCGCGCCAGGGCGGCCACGCGCCGCAGGCGCAGGAGATCCGCATCGCTGTGCGCGTCGCTCATGGGCCCGGCGATTGTACGGATCGCCCGCGCGCGGCGCAGGCGCTTGAAGGTGCTGCGGGGGGGGTCTACCGTGCAGGCCATGGCGCTCGTGCAGAGCCTGTTGCCCGGGCCCGAGGATGCCTTCGGGGTCGGACTCGTGCTGCTCCTGATCGGCACGTTCCTGCTGGCGAACGCGCTCGTCTTCCGCTCGCCGCGACGGCTCGTGGCCGAGCACTTCGGCACGCCGCGCGCGCGCCTGGCGACGATCCGCGCGACGATCTTCCAGCGCCTGCAGGCGCACCTCGGGATCCTGTTCGTGATGGTCGGGCTGGCGGCCCAGCTCTACGGACACTACGGCGCTCCGCCGGCGAGCGCGGGGCCGCGGCCGTTCCCGAAGGAGTGGGTCGGGATCGTGCTGTTCGCGGTGGTGACGCTGGAGCTCGGCGGCTGGTGGCTGTCGCACGCGCTCTTTCTGCGCCACGTGCGCGAGCACTTCCGCGCCCATCCGCCGGCACTCGAGGCCGATCTCGCCCTGGCGCGCGAGCTGGGCGAGCTGTTCGGGATCGCCTCGGATGGCAACGACACGGTGCCGTCGTACCTGGCGCGCGTGCGCGGCCGGCTGGGCCTGCAGGAGACGCCGCCCGCGGCGCCGCGCGGGCCGGCCCGCGGAAGCGAGGAAGGTTTCGTGTGACCTTGCGCGCCGCGCTCCGTCTAGGGAGCGATGGAGCGTGAAGTTTCTCCCGGAGCGGGCCGCGTGGCGGCCGGGCGCGCGGCCCTGGTGCGCGGACTCGCAGAGCTCGTGCACGGCTTCGAGCGCGCGCTGTTCCCGCGTCTGTGCTGGCTGTGCGCGCGGCTGGCCGTGGACGGCTACGGGTGCGGCGAGCACGCCCTGGCCGGTGCGCGTCTGGCGCCCGACGAGGCGCGCTGCGCGGGCTGCCTCGAGCGCCTGCCGGCCGGGCTCGCGCGCGGCCTCTGTGCACGCTGCCGGCGCACGCCGCGCGGCTACCGGCGGCTGGTGGTGGCGGGGGAGTACCGCGGGGATGGACCGCTCGGGGCCTGGATCCTGGCCCTGAAGCACGGCGGACGGCGCGAGCTCGCCGTGCCGCTCGGCGTGCTCGCGGCCGAAGCCTGGCGCGCGGCCGAGCGCGAGCTGCGCGGGCAGCGCCTCGTGCCGGTGCCGCTGCACGCCCTGCGCCGCCTCGAGCGCGGCCACGACCAGGCGCGCGAGCTCGCGCGGGTGATCGCGCACGAGACGCAGGCCGAGCTCGTGCCGGCCCTCGCGCGCGTGCGCTGGACCGTGCCGCAGGGGGCGCCCGGGGCGCGCTCGCGCGCCAGCAACGTGGCCGGCGCGTTCCGCGTGCGCCCGGCCGCGGTCGGGCGCGTGGCGGGCGCGGACCTGTGGCTCGTGGACGACGTCGTGACCTCGGGCGCGACCGTGCGGGCCTGTGCCGAGGCCCTGCGCGCGGCCGGCGCGCGCAGCGTCTCGGTGCTGGCCGTGGCGCGCGTGCCGCGCGCCGACGAGGAGGAGCCCGAGGCGGCTACACTGCCGCACGCTTGATCCTCTATCTCGAACCCGTGGGCGGTCTGGCGGGCGACATGTTCCTCGCCGCGCTGCTCGACCTCGAACATCCGGCCTTCACGCTGCAGGACCTCGAAGCCCTGGCACGGAGGCTCGTGCCCGAGCGGCTCGAGCTCGTCGTGGGCGAGGCGCACCGCGGCGGTTTCCGCGTGCGGCGCCTCGACGTGCGCACGCACGAGAGCGAGCGTCCGCCGACGCGTCACCTGCCCGAGCTGCTCGCGCTGCTGGAGGGCGCGGGCCTGCCGCCCGCCGCGCGCGCGCGCGCCGCGCGCGTGCTCGGACGCCTGGCCGCGGCCGAGGCGCGCGTGCACGGCATCCCGCTCGACGAGGTGCACTTCCACGAGGTCGGCGCGATCGACACCTTGATCGACGTGGGCGGCGTGGCGCTCGCGCTCGAGCGTCTGGGCGTCGAGCGCGTGCTCGCCAGCGCGCCCTACGTCGGCGGCGGGATCGTGCTCGGCGCGCACGGCATCATGCCGGTGCCGACGCCGGGCACGCTCGAGTTGCTGCGCGGCGTGCCGCTGCGCACGGGGCCCGGCGGCGAGCGCGTCACGCCGACCGGCGCGGCCCTGCTGGCCGAGCTGGTCGAGCGCTACGAGCCCGAGGAGACGCTGAGCTTCGAGCGCACCGGCTTCGGCGGAGGCGCGCGCGAGCCGAAGGAGGGGCCCGCGAACCTCGTGCGCGTGTCGCTGGCGCGCGCGCGGGCGGCCGCAAGCGCGAGCACGGTCTTCGAGCTCGAGTGCAACCTCGACGACGCGAGCGGCGAGGAGCTCGCCTTCCTGCTCGAGGAGCTGCGCGCCGCGGGCGCGCTCGACGCCTGGCTCGTGCCGGTCGTGATGAAGAAGGGGCGCCCGGGATGCGTGGTGGCGGCCCTCGCGCGCGAGGCCGAGCGCGCGGCCCTCGAGGCCGTCCTGTGGCGCCACTCCCCGACCTTCGGCCTGCGCTGGACGCCGAAGCAGCGCGTCGAGTGCGGGCGCGGCTCGCTGACGGTCGAGCTCGCGGGCGGGACGGTGCGCGTCAAGGTGCGGCAGCGGCCGGGGGGCGCGCGGGTCGAGGGTTGCGACCTCTCGCCCGAGCAGGACGACCTCGCGGCCCTGGTCCGGGCCGGGGCCGGCGAGCGCCGGGCCCTGGAGCGGCGGGCGATCGACCTCGCCCTGGCGCGGCTGGCCGCGGAATCGGCCCCGGAAGCGACCTCGAACGCGCCGGCGGGATAGGCTAGAGGCAGGCGGCGCTCCCCAAACGGAGCGCCCGACGCGTGCCCGGGAAACGGGGCGCAGAAGAGGCCCAGCGGCGTCCGGATCGCCGCGGGCCTTTTCGCTTTCCGGAGCCCACGCGGGCCGGCGCGCGCTGGAAACGGGGGGGGCGCGTGGCTACTCTCGCCCGCATCGATGGCGCTCCCGCGTGGAGCGCGCGCGGCGGGCCCGCCGCGAGCCATCGTCAGGCCTCACGTGTCTCCGTCGCGCCCCGGGCGACCTCTCTCTTTCGAGCGATGAACCTCCGCACTGTTCTGCACCTTGTCGTCCTCTCCTCCGGCCTCTACGCGGCCGTGCACGGCCCGCTGCAGGCCTCCGCGCCCAAGGACGAGCCGCTGCGCTACGGGCGCATCGCGGCCGAGGGCATCACGATCCTCAACCTGGCCGACGAGAAGGGCAAGCCCGTGGCCCAGCCCCAGAAGGGCCAGCTCGTCGCGGTCTACAAGGAGCACGCCAGTGGCTGGCTCGAGGTCGAGGTCCCGGGCGGTTATCCCGTGTGGGTCTTCGGCAAGTTCCTGGCCGCCGGCGTCGAGCCGAATGTCTACGAGGTCACCGGCAGCGGCGTGAACCTGCGCCCCGAGCCCTCGAGCGACGTCGTCACGAACTTCCCGCTGCCCCAGCGCCTGCAACCGGGCGACAAGGTGCGCGGAATCGAGCTGCAGGATCCGGCCAAGCCGCTGGCGGACAACTGGGTGCGCGTGTGGTCGCCGGCCGGCGTGCGCGCCTTCGTGAAGAGCTCGGTGGTCGAGGGCCTCGCCGCAGGCGAAGCCGGTGCCGCGCTGTGGGGGCAGGCCCTGCAGGCTCTGCCGGCCGCTCCGCCGGCGCGCGTCGAGGCCGTGCGCCCCAACGAGCCGAGCGCGGCCGAGAAGAAGCAGTCCGAGGGCCAGACGGCACTCGAGGCCGCGCGCGCGGCGCTCGAGAACGAGCGCAAGAAGGACACGCCCGACTACGCCCCGATCCGCGCCGAGTTCGAGAAGCTCGTGACCGAAGGCGGTTCGATCGCGATCGAGGCGCGCGCCGAGCTGCGCACGGTCGCGACCCTGGTCGAGGCCGCGCACCTGCGCGCCGACCTCGAGCGCGAGCGCCTGCGGCGGGCCGACGAGGCCCGCGCGGCCCAGGAGAAGGTCTGGGAGCAGAGCAAGGAGAAGGACCCCTTCGGCGGCGTCTTCCCCGCGCGCGGTGTGGTCGAACGGCGCACCTCGACCGACGGCATCCCGCGCTTCTTCCTGCGCTTCGGCCAGGACACCGTTTGCGAGCTCGTGTGCTCGAGCGGTCGCTACGACCTCTCGACCTTCGCGGGCGTCGAGGTCGGTGTGCACGGCAACGAGATCGCCTCGCGCACCGGCGAGGTCCCGACCTTCGAGCTCTCGAAGCTCGAGGTGCTCGCGGTCCGCTGAGGCCGATGGGCCGCCTGTGGCGCTGGCTCGCGCAGTTCCTGCGCTCGCTGGCGCCCGGCGCGCGGCCGCTGTGTGATTCCTGCCGCTACGACTACGGCAACGTGTGCCGCCGTCCCGAGCGACCGAACGCGCTGAAGTGCCCGGACTACCGGCGCCGCTGACCGGCGCTAGCCGCGGCCCTGGGCGCGCTCGATCCATGGACGCTGCTCGGCCAGCGTGCCCTGCTCGATCGCCGTGCGCAGGCGCTCCATGATGCGGTGGAAGAAGCGCAGGTTGTGCTGCGTGAGCAGCACGCCGGAGAGCATCTCGCCGGCCTGCGCGAGGTGCCGCAGGTAGGCGCGTGAGAAGCCGCGGCAGGCCGGGCAGTCGCAGTCCGCTTCCAGCGGCGCGGGGTCGCGTTCGAAGCGCGCGTTGCGCAGGTTGAGGCGACCCTCGGCCGTGAAGGCCTGGTGGTTGCGGCCGTGGCGCGTGGGCGTCACGCAGTCGAAGAGGTCGACGCCCGCGCACACGGCCTCGTAGAGATCGAGCGGCGTTCCGACGCCCATCAGGTAGCGCGGCTTTGCGTCCGGCAGGAGCGGCGCCGCGGCGTCGACCGCGCGGCGCATCGCCGGGCGGTCCTCGCCGACCGAGACGCCGCCGATCGCGTAGCCGACGAGCTCGTGGGCCGTGACGGCCGCGACCGACTCGGCGCGCAGGTCGTCGAAGGCGCCGCCCTGCACGATGCCGAACAGGGCCTGGCCGCTCGCGACGCCGCCGCGCGCCTCCCAGGCGCGCACGCAGCGCGCCAGCCAGCGGTGCGTGCGCGCGGTCGCGTCCTCGACACCGGCGCGGTCCTCGGGCACGGGCGGGCAGTGGTCGAGGGCCATGATCACGTCGGCCCCGAGGGCGTGCTCGATCTCCATCACGCTCTCGGGCGTGAAGCGCAGCTTGGCCCCGTCGACCACCGAGCGCAGCGTGGCTCCGTCCTCGTCGATCTTCGTCAGGTCGGAGAGCGAGAAGATCTGGTAGCCGCCCGAGTCGGTCAGGATCGGCCCGTTCCAGCCCATGAAGCGGTGCAAGCCGCCGAGCTCGCGCACGAGCTCGTGGCCGGGCCGCAGCGCGAGGTGGTAGGTGTTGCCGAGCAGCATGCGCGTGCCGAGTGCGTGGAGCTCGTCGGGGCGCACGCCCTTGACCGAGCCGCGCGTGCCGACGGGCATGAAGGCCGGGGTCGGGACGACGCCGTGCGGCGTGCTGAACTGTCCCGTGCGCGCGCGACCGTCGCGGCGCTCGACGCGGAAGGCGAAGGTCATCCGTCGAACAGGTCCCGCTCGCCCGCGGCGCCCGCCAGGCCCGCGCGCGCGAGCAGCTTCGCACCGCTCTCGGTGATGCGTCGACCGCGCGCCGTCTTCTGCAGAAAACCGCAGCGCAGGAGGTGCGGCTCGAACACGTCCTCGATCGTGTCCTCGCTCTCGCCGACCGCGGCGGCGATGGTCTTCAGGCCGAGCGGCTCGCGGTTGCGCGCGAGCACGAGCAGGATGCGCCGGTCGAGATCCTCGAGGCCGTGCTCGTCCACGCCGAGGCGCGCCAGGGCGTCCTGCACCAGCGCGGAATCGATCGCCTTCACCTTCGTGACCTGCGCGAGATCGCGCACGCGGCGCAGGAAACGGTTGGCGACGCGCGGCGTGCCGCGGCTCCGGCGCGCGATCTCGAGGGCCGCCTCGCGCGCGAGCTCGAGCTCGAGGATGCGCGCCGAGCGCAGCACGATCTCGACCAGCTCCTCGTCGGGGTAGGGGATCAGACGCTCGAGGTGTCCGAAGCGCCCGCGGAAGGGGGCCGAGAGCAGGCCCTCGCGCGTGGTCGCGCCGATCAGCGTGAACGGATTGAGCGTCAGCGGCAGGACGCGCGCGTGGGGGCCCTGGTCGAGCGTGAAGTCGACCGTGAAGTCCTCCATGGCCGTGTAGAGGTACTCCTCGACCGGCGCGGGCACGCGGTGGATCTCGTCGATGAAGAGCACGTCGCGCGCGCCGAGCTGGGTCAGGATCCCGACCAGGTCGCGCGGCCGCTCGAGGGCCGGGCCCGAGGTCGCCGTCAGGCGCACGCCGAGCTCGCCCGCCAGGATGCGCGCCAGGCTGGTCTTGCCGAGGCCCGGCGGGCCCGAGAAGAGCACGTGCTCGAGGGCCTCGCCGCGCCCGCGGGCGGCCTCCAGGGCGATCGAGAGGTTCTGGACGACCTGGCGCTGGCCCACGAACTCGCCCAGCTGGCGGGGCCGCAGGGCGTTCTCGAACTCGCGCTCGGGGGGCTGGGCCTCGGGGGCCGTGGCGCCCAGGGCGGCGCCCTCGAAGGCGCGACGGTTGACGACCGGGTCGCTGGAAGACACCGGCGCGAGGATAGCGTGTGCGCGCCGGGGCTCCAGCCGGGAGCCGCCGGCTCTGGCGGTTGACACCCCGGCACCCCTCCCTAGACTGGCCCGCTCCAACGGGAGCCCACCCCCCCTGCCCGCCGGAACGAAACACCGGGCCCCGGACTGCGACCGAGCTGCCTCCGCACGCTCGTCGTCTTCCGAACCGCTCGCTTTCGTGGCCGGAGGCGCGGGTCCGGATCGGCCCCGGTCCACGTAACTCGCGCACCCTCACCGGATAAGGCCAGCCAAACCCGGCGCGTCCGGGCCCACTGGCACGGAGCTTGTTGAACGAAGACGGCTCCGCCCGCCCGCGTGGCGGCTCTCCCCTGCACTTCCCTCCGTTCCGCCGGTCAGCCACCACTCCATGAAGGCGATCAACACCCAGCTCGTTCCCTGGCTCGGTCTGGGCCTCTTGCTTCCGGCCTGCGGGGGCGCCGCGAGCTCGGGCGGAGGTTCCTCGCAGTTCACGATCGCCGAGGCCTCGAACGGCTTCGGGCGACTGCTGCCGTACCAGATCGCCGTGCGCGACTCGGCCGGTAACCCGACCGCGCGCGTGATCGAGATCACGAAGCTCTCGGACCTGACCTCGAACGTGACGGCGGCCAACCCGGTCATCCCGCCGACCGAGTGGCCGATCGATGCCGAGCTGCCGAACGGTGCGCCGGGCAACCACTTCTTCTACGTGCGCTTCAGCCAGGAGATCGACCTCCTGTCGGTGCTGAACCCCTCGACCCAGGCCGCGATCGACAGCCACCTGACCGGCGCGATCCAGGTCATCGCCGTCGATCCGATCGCGGGCACCGAGCAGGCCCTCGAGGGCCGCGGCTTCGTGGGCGGGCGCGCGATCGGCCCCGACCTCGATCCGCTGGCGCCCGGCAACTTCGCCGTGCAGCAGTGGGTCTCGCTCGTCAACGGCAACCTGGTGGCCGAGGACGTCGGTGGGGGAGCGACGCCGGGCTTTGGCTTCCCGGGCACCGAGATCGCCTTCGCGGGCGACGACGTGCTCGTCGATCCCTCCACCTTCACCTTCGTCTACGACACGAACGACGACCTCACCGACCACGAGGCCTTCCCGACCGGCGTCCAGATCCAGATGCGGATCAACGAGGACGTGGTCTCGGTGGTCGGCCGCAACCTCGAGCAGGTCGGCCTGGCTTCGGCCACCGTCGGCGCCGACACGATCGCACCCGAGGTGCGTAACTCGCGCACGACGCGTCCGGCGATCCTCCCGCCGAACGAGGAGACCGACGTGGATCCCGAGACGAACATCGAGATCCAGTTCACCGAGCCGCTGCAGATCCTGAGCCTGGCCGAACTCGACGACGGCACGCCGCCGGCGCTCTCCTCGGCCATCCAGATCATCTTCGGCCCGTCCGCGAACCGCGTGCAGGTGCCCTACACGGTGCGGCCCTTCTCGATCTACGACTTCTCGCGCCTCGAACTCGTGCCGGCCTACAACTTCCCGGGCACGGGCTCGGAGATCGGCGACCTGACCTGTGGCAACTTCGGTGAGATCACGATCCAGGTCAACGGGCGCCAGTTCGAGGACCTCTCCGGGGTCGAGAACCAGGATGCCTTCGACACCTTCTTCGTGACGCGCGAGGGACCGGGTCTGGTCAACGCGCCGATCGTGCCCGACGTGATCTACCTGGCGCGCGGCGGCGCCTCGCCGGGGCTCTCGATCCTCGACCTGAACGGCTTCGGCGCGAGCACGGGCAACCCGACCTACGATCCGCTCCAGCCGATCAAGGAGGGGAACTCGAACCTGCCGAACAACCCGAACGTGTCGGTGCTCGGCTCGTCGCTGATCCCGCCGATCTCGCCCGGGACGTGCACGATCGACGGTGGCTCGGCCGGCCCGCTGACGCTGACCCTCTCGAGCACGCTCAGCGACGTGCTGGTCTCGCGCCCCATCCTCGAGTCGATCGAGGACATGGCCATCGGGCACTCGCTCGACAACACCTTCAACGGCGCGGCGCCCTTCGGCTGCCAGTCGGGGGGCGGCAACATCTGCGCCTCGACCGGTCTCAAGCAGTCGATCCTGTCGGCCGGGGGCGCGAACTCGCTGGCCCCGTCGACGACCTCGGCCCTGGCCACGAAGATCGTGACGGGCGGCGAGAACCTGGTGAACTTTGCGCCCTCGCCGAACCCGCCGCCGCTGGTCTTCCCGCCGCTGTGCCTGTCGCCGCTGATCAACGCCCAGGAGCCGACCTCGGTCTCCTCGGCCGGCTTCCCGAACCTGCTCGTGCCGGGCTCGAACTCGCGCGGCAACCCGCTCACGAACCGTCCGCCGACCAACATGCTCTCGAAGACGCAGAACGCGTTCTTCGACGGGCCGACGCCTCCGCAGCCGACCGTCACGGGCTGCGGGACCTTCGCCTCGCGCCAGCAGATCGGTCACTTCCTCTACGTGGTCGATCGCGTGGCCTCGCAGGTCGTGGTGCTGAACTCGAACCGCATGACGGTCATCGATCGCATCACGACCTCCGATCCGACCTCGCTGGCGATGTCGCCGAACCTCGACCTCCTGGCGGTCACCAACGAGGGCGCCGATCAGGTCTCGTTCATCGACACGAATCCCTCCTCGGCCAACTTCCACCGCGTCGTGCGCACCGTGCCGGTGGGCGTGGGGCCGACCGGCATCGCCTGGGACTCGGGCAACGAGGACATCTTCGTGTGCAACCAGGGCGACGGCTCGGTCACGATCGTGTCGGCCTTCTCGCTGCGCCCGCGCCAGACGGTGCGCAACCAGATCACGCGCCCGATCGATGTCGCCCTGACCCCGCGTCAGCTCGGCTTCGGCTTCCTGCGCGGCGTGTACTTCGGCTACATCCTGAACCAGGACGGCACGGTCGCCGTGTTCGAGTCGGGCCCGGACGGCGTCAACGGCTGGGGCTTCGACGACACCGTTGGCACGCTGCCCTACCGCTTCTTCCAGCCCAAGGCGATCCAGCCCGACATCACGCGCCTCAACTCGGGCGTGTGGATCGCGCACGAGAATCCGCTCGATGCGAACGGTGATGCGACCGGGCAGACCGGCGGCGCGCTCACCAACGTGGGCATCGCCTCCGGACAGCGCGGCATCATCATCCTGGGAGGCTTCACGGCCACGCCGAGCTTCCGCAACCTGCAGTTCGGTGTCTTCGCCTCGGTGGCCGAGGGCACCAACGGTCTGTCCGGCGTGCCGACCGACATCGCCTTCGACAACCAGGTCAACATCACGGCCCTGACGAACTTCTCGTCGCAGTACTCGGCCGGTCAGCCGCTCTCGATCAATGGCAAGTCCCTGGTGCGCTTCCTCGGCGGTCAGTTCGGCCCCGCGGCCACGCCCCAGTTCGCTTTCATCGCGGTGCCGAACCCCGGCGTCGTGGATGTGCTCGATCTCTCGACGGGTCCCGTGAGGCGCGTGGACGCGAACGTCTTCCAGCCGGGTCTGCAGTCCGTTCCCGCCTCGAACGTCACCTTGGTCGCCGACTACTTCCGCCAATAGGTTTCCCATGCGCCTGCACACGCAAGCCACTCGCCCCCTGCTCGGCCTCGGGCTCGGCCTCACTCTGATCGCCTCCTGCGGCGGTGGGGGAGGCGCGGGCGGCTCGGGCTCCGACTTCCGGATCACCGAGGTCTCCAACGGCTTCGGCAAGCTGCTCCCGCACCAGATCGCGGTGCGCGATGCGAACAACCTGCCGACCACCCAGATCATCGAGGTCACGCGCCTCGAGCACCTGGTCGACAACGTGGCGCGCACGAACCCGATCCGCCCTCCGACCGAGTGGCCGACCACGGCCGTGCTGCCGAACAGCCTGGGCGGCAACCACTTCATCTACGCGCGCTTCACGCAGGCCATCGATCCGGAGAGCGTGCTCTCGGGCTTCGTGGCCGACGGCATCGGCGCGATCGCGGGCGGGATCCAGGTCCAGTCGGTCAACACGGTCACCGGCGAGCTGACGCCGCTCTCCGGCCTCGCCTTCGTCGGCGGTCAGACCTACGGTCCGGCGATCGACACGGGCGACGCCACGCGCTTCCAGTTCCAGACCTGGGTGCAGCTCAACGGCGACCTGATCGAGGCCACGAACCTCGGCGGCGACACGCCGGGCCTCGGCTTCCCGGGCACCGAGCCGGGAACGAACTTCGCCGGCGCCGCCTTGCTGGTCGAGCCGGCCACGTTCGTGTTCGTGGCCGACACCGACGGTGACCTGACGACGCACGAGACCTTCCCGGCCGGCGTGCAGCTGCAGCTGAAGATCGGCACGGCCACGCGCTCGCTGCGCAACAAGCGCATCGAAGAGGTCGGCCTGGCCTCCTCGACCGTCGGCCCCGACACGATCACGCCCGAGGTGCTCGTGGCCGGCGACCTGCAGGAGCCGGTGATCACGCCCTCGAACGGCGCGCAGGACGTCGATCCGCAGGCGAACATCTTCGTGCAGTTCACCGAGCCGCTGCAGATCCCCTTCCTCGGGGACATGGCGGACGGCACGCCGCCCGCCCTCTCGGCGGCGCTGCAGCTCAGCTTCGGGCCGTCCTCGTCGCGCGTGCAGGTGCCGTTCACCGTCACGCCGATCTCGGTCTTCGACCTGACCCAGTACGAACTCGAGCCGATCTACGACTTCCCGGGCACCGGTCCGGAATTCACCGGCTCGACCTGTGCCTCGAGCTTCGGCGAGGTGCAGATCACGGTCAATTCGAGCCAGTTCCAGGACCTGCGCGGCAACGAGAACGCGCTCGGCCCCTTTGCCTCGTTCACCACGCGCGACGGGCCGGGCCTGGTCAACGCGCCCGTCACGCCCGACGCGGTCTACATCGGTCGCACCGGCTCGAACCAGGGCATCTCGGTGATCGACCTGAACGGCTTCGGAGCGGGCACGGGCAAGCCGACGTACGACCTCCTGAACCCGATCATCCAGGGCAACTCGAACTTCCCCAACAACCCGAACCTGGCCCTGGCGGGGGCCCAGCTGATCCCGCCGCTGGCGCCCGGTGACTGCACCTTCAACGGCGGCAGCGAGGGGCCGTTCTCGCTCACCAAGGACAGCTCGCTGCGCGACAAGCTGATCGCCTCGCCGCTGATCGAGTCGGTCGGCGACATGGCCCTCGGCCATGCGCTCGACTCGAGCTTCAACAACGAGCAACCCTTCGGCTGCCAGGCCGGCGGGGGCAACATCTGCGCCCAGTCCGGTCTCAAGAACCTGAGCATCATCTCGGGCGGTCCGAACACGGTCGCCTCGGCCAACGTCGCGACGTTGCCGCCGATCAAGACCGAGACGGGCGTCGAGAACCTGGCCTCCTGGGCCCCGCACCCGAACCCGCCGCCGCTCGTGTTCCCGCCGCTGTGCCTCTCGCCGCTGATCAACGCGCTGGAGCCCACCTCGGTCGACTCGATCGTGCCGCCGACTCCCGTTCCGCCGGCGCCGCCCTTCGTGCGGCCGGGTCCGGGCCTGCGCAACCTGCTGGTGCCCGGACCGTTCCCGCAGGGCATCCCCTCGCTCGGGCTGCCGCCGCAGAGCTCGCTCTCACCCGAGCAGAACTCGTTCTTCGAGGGTCCCTCGACCCCGCAGCCGAACCTGCTCCTGTGCCACCCCTACATGATGCGCCAGCAGGTCGGGCAGTTCCTCTACGTGCTCGACCGCGTGGCGGGTGAGATCGTGGTGCTGAACTCGAACCGCTTCACGGTGCTGGACCGCATCCGCCTGCCGGATCCGACCTCGCTCGCGATGTCGCCGAACCTGGACTTCCTGGCGATCACGAACGAGGGCGCGGACCAGGTCTCGTTCCTCGACGTGAACCCCTCCTCGGCCACGTTCCACACCGTGGTCAAGACGACCTCGGTCGGCACCGGCCCGACGGGCATCGCCTGGGAGTCGGGCAACGAAGACATCTTCGTTTGCAACCAGGGTGAAGGCACCGTGTCGATCATCTCGACCTTCACGCTCGACGTGCGCAAGACGCTGCGCAACCAGATCTCGCGCCCGATCGACGTGGCCCTGACCCCGCGCCAGACGGCCTTCGGCTTCTCGCGCAACGTGTTCTTCGGCTACATCCTGAACCAGAACGGCAAGGTGGCCGTGTTCGAGTCGGGCCCGGACGGCGTCAACGGCATCGGCTTCGATGACGTCATCGCCAGCCTGCCCTTCACCTTCACGCGCCCGAAGACGCTGCAGGCCGACCCCACGAACCTGAACTCGGCCGTGTGGATCTGCCACGAGAATCCGCTCGACGTGCAGGGCCAGTCGACCGGCCAGGGCGGCGGGGCGCTGTCGAACGTGGGCATCTCCGGCGGCACGGTGGGCCCGATCCCGCTCGACGTCGGTGTGTTCGGCAACCCGCAGATCCGCGACCTGCAGTTCAGCGTCTTCGCCTCGCTGGCGGAGGGCTCGAACGGCCTGTCGGGCATCCCGGTCGACCTCGCCTTCGACAACATGCGCAACCTGTCGGCCCTGACCAACTTCGCCTCGCAGTTCTCGCCGGGCACGCCGCTCGGCTGGAACGGCAAGAGCCTGGTCAAGCTGCTGACCGGCGCGCCCCTGGCCGGCACCGCGCCGACCTTCCTGTTCGCGGCCGTGCCGAACCCCGGCGTGGTCGACGTGTTCAGCATGGCGAGCTCGGCCTTCGACAAGGTCGATGCGGACGTCTTCTCGGACGGCGCCAATCCGATCCAGGCGCCCAACGCCACGGTGCTGATGGACTACTTCCGCCAGTAAGGCGGACGCAGCCCCCGGCCCGCACTATCCTGGGCTCTCCTCCGCGCTCGCGGAGGGGAGCCCGTTTTCTTCCCATGCCCGAAGCCCGCGCCGTCCAGGCGATGTTCGCGCGCATCGCGCGCCGCTACGACCTCCTGAACCGCGTACTCTCGGTCGGGATCGACCGGCGCTGGCGTGCGCGGCTGGTCGCGCGGCTCGGCCCGCTCGACGGAGTGCGCGTGCTCGACGTGGCCTGCGGCACGGGCGACCTCGCCTTCGAGCTGGCGCAGGCGGGCGCGCAGGTGGTGGGCCTGGACTTCACGCACGAGATGCTGGTGGTCGCGCGCGGCAAGGACCGTGCGGGGCGTGTTCCGTTCCTGAACGGCGATGCGCTGGCCCTGCCCTGCGCGGGCGCGAGCTTCGACGCGGCCACGATCGCCTTCGGGTTGCGCAACCTGGCCGACCGGCCGCGCGGACTGGCGGAACTCGCGCGCGTGGTGCGTCCGGGGGGACGCGTGATGGTGCTCGAGTTCAGCCTGCCGCGCTCGCCGCTCCTGGCCGGCCCGTACCGCTTCTACTTCACGCGCGTCTTGCCGCGCATCGGCGCGCTCGTTTCGGGCGACGACGCGGCCTACCGCTACCTGCCGGACACGGTGCTGGCCTGGCCGCGTCCCGAGGCGTTGCAGCTCGAGCTGGAGGGCGCGGGCCTGGTCGCGTGCGGGTTCGAGCTCCTGAGCGGCGGCATCGCCTGCCTGTCCTACGGCACGGTGCCGGCGCGGCGATGAAGCGCGCTCCCGCCGCGGCTCCTGCGCCGGCGCCCTCCGGTACTCCGAGTCTCGCGGCCGGCTACCTGGCCAGCCTGCCGCTGTTCCTCGCCTACGAGTTCGGGCTCCTGCTCGGCGGCCCGGGCGCGGCGCGCGCCTCGGCCGAGCAAGTGGCCTTCGCCGCCTTCCGCTTCCTCGGCCCGGAGGTGCGCTGGGTGCGCCTCGGGTTGCTCGCCCTGCTGACGCTGGCGGCCGTGCTGCACCTGCGCCGCGGCGCGGGCCTCGAGCCGCGGGCCCTGGCCCGCGCGGCCGGCCTCGGGATCTTGCTCGGCGTGGCCCTCGGGCCTTTGCTCGTCCTGGCCCACGGGTGGCTGGCGGCGGCCGCGCTCGCGGTCGGCGATCCCGCGCCGCGCGCCCTGCCGCGCGTGCTGCGCCTGATCGGGGCTGCACCCTGGGAGGAGGCTCTCTTCCGCGTCGGCGCCTACGCCTGTGCCTACTTCGTCGCCCGGCGTCTGCTCGAGTTCTTCGGGCTCGTCGGGCGGCCGGTGCAGGCCGCCGCCGAGCTGTTCGCGCTGCTGCTGTCCTCGCTGTCCTTCTCGGCCTTCCACCTGCACGGCGTGCAGGCCTGGCTCGGCCTGCGGGGCGAGCGCTTCGACACCGGGCTCTTCCTGTGGCGCGTCTCGGCCGGGCTGCTCCTCGGGGGCCTGTTCCGCTGGCGCGGCCTGGCGGTCGCGGCCTGGAGCCACGCGGTCTTCAACCTGGGCCTCGCGCTCGGGATCAAGCTCCTGTAGCCGCGCGCGATCGACTATCCTCGCCGCTCACCGTGCAGCGCTACTTCGTGGGCATCACCGGGGCGAGCGGACATCCCTATGCCTGGGGCCTGCTGCGCGCCTTGCTGGCGGCGGGCCAGGGCGTCGACCTGTGCGTGACCGCGAGCGGCGCCAAGGTGCTGCGCCACGAGCTCGGGATCGAGGCCGGGCCGGGCGGCGCGAACCTGCTGAAGGAGGTCGAGGCGCGCCTCGGCCCCGAGGCCGCGAGCCGCGTGCGCGTCTTCGCGCCCGAGCGCGTCGAGGCGCCGGCTTCCTCGGGCACGGCCCTCGTGCGTGGCGTGCTGCTGGTGCCGTGCAGCATGGGCACCCTGGCGCGCGTGGCGGCCGGCTTCAGCTCGAACCTGGTCGAGCGTGCGGCCGACGTGGCGCTGAAGGAGGGGCGCACGCTGCTGATCGTGCCGCGCGAGACGCCGCTCTCGGCCATCCACCTCGAGAACCTGCTCAAGCTCGCGCGCCTCGGCGCGATCGTGCTGCCGGCCATGCCGGGCTTCTACCACCACCCGCGCACGCTCGACGATCTGGTCGGCTTCGTGGTCGGCAAGGTGCTCGACCGGCTGGGCGTTCCGCGCGCGGATGCGGTGCGCTGGTCGGGCGAGCTCGAGCCGCCGCCCGATCCGGGCACCGAGCCACCGGAGGCGCGCCCGTGATCGCGGCCCTGCGTCCGTGGTTCTCGCTGGTGCGCTTCGGGCACTCGATCTTCGCGCTGCCGTTCGCGCTGGCGAGTGCGTGGCTCGCGGCCGGCGGGCTGCCCGCGGGGCGCGTGCTCCTGCTGGTCGTCCTGTGTGCGGTGAGCGCGCGCACCGCGGCCATGGCCTTCAACCGCTGGCTCGACCGGCGCATCGACGCCGCGAACCCGCGCACGGCCGCGCGCGAGCTGCCGCGCGGGGTGCTGGCGGCCCCGGCGGTGCTGGCCCTCGCGCTGTGCGCGGCGCTCCTGTTCGTGGCCCTCGCCTTCACGCTCAATCCGCTGTGCGGCTGGCTCTCCTTCCCGGTGCTGGCCGTGCTGCTCGGCTACAGCGCCTTCAAACGCTTCAGCGCCGCGGCGCACTTCGTGCTCGGGCTCGCGCTCGCGCTGGCGCCGCTCGGGGCCTGGGTCGCGGTGCGCGGTCACCTCGAGGGCGACCTCGCGCCGCCGCTGCTCCTCGCTCTCGCCGTGCTGACCTGGGTGACGGGCTTCGATCTGATCTACGCCTGCCAGGACGCCGAGTTCGATCGCGCCAGCGGTCTCCACTCGATTCCCGCGCGCTTCGGCGTCGCGCGGGCCCTCGCGCTCTCCAGCGTGCTGCACGTCGTGACCTTCGTCGCGTTGCTGGGCTTCGCGCGGCGCGCCGAGCTCGGCGCGGTGTTCCATGCAGCCCTGCTCGGCGCGGGCGTCCTGCTCGTGTGGCAGCACCGCCTGGTCTCGCCCGGCGACCTGTCGCGCGCCGACTTGGCCTTCTTCGCGCTCAACGGCTGGGTGGCGGTGGCGCTGTTCTTCGGACTCGTGCTCGACCTCGCCTGGAGCAGCCACTGATGGCCAAGGCCAAGGAAGACCCGCCCTGGATCGAGCTGGCGCGCCTCGAAGGCGCCGTGAAGGCCGGGCCACTGGCGCGCGCCTACGCGCTGCGGGGCGAGGAGCGTTACTTCCGCGAGCGGGCGATCGCGGCCCTGCGCGCGCGGGCCGAGCTCGAGGGCCACGAGCTGTGCAGCCACGACGGGGCCATGAAGGAGAGCGGCGACTCGGCCCTCGCGCGTCTCGTGGACGACCTGTCGGGCGGCGGGTTGTTCGCGCCGCGGCGCTTCGTGCTGGTGCGCAATGCCGGCGACTGGCTGAAGAAGAGCGACGGCGAGGACAGTCCCTTCACGCGCGCCGCGCTGCGCTTCGTGGCGAGCGCCGAGGACGTCGGCACGCTGGTCGTCTCCGAGTCGTCGCTGCGCGTCGATCACGCCTTCGTGAAGGCCCTGGTCGCGCGCGGCGGCGCCGCGCCCGCCTTCCGCAAGCTGTGGGAGACGCCGCCCGCCTGGCGACCGGATCCGCTCGGATCCGAGCTCGTGCAGTGGATCCTGGTGCGCGCGCCGGAGCTCGGTCTGCGCCTGACGGGCGAGCAGGCGCTGTATCTCGCGGCCGCGACGGGCAACGACCTCTCCGCGCTCGACGACCAGCTCGAGACGCTCAAAGGCGGCGGCGGGCGCGACCTGAAGACGCTCGTGGCCTGGACCACCGGCGGCTCCCCGTGGACCGTCGCCGATCACCTCCTGGGCGGCGATCTGCCGCGCGCTCTGGCGGGGCTCGAGGTGCTTTTCCGCGGCGGTTTCCAGGAGAAGAGCGGCAAGCGCCTGCTCGAGCCGGCCGGCCTGGCGGCGATGCTCCTGCCGGCCCTGGCGCGCGGGGCGAGCGCGGCCCTGGCCGAGCGCACGAACCCCGGCTCGGGCGGCAACTCGCCGGGTGAGAAGGCCGCCCGCGCGCGCGCCGAGCTGCGCCCACCGGGCGACTGGCAGCGCCTGCTCGAGGAGGTCGCGGGCCTGGAGCGGCGCATGAAGAGCGGCGGTGAGATCGGGCTGGACCATTTCGCGCGCCTGGCGCTGGCCTGGTCGCGCTCGGGCCCGCCGCGCGCGAAGGCCGCGCCGAAGGCGGTGCGGCGGTGAGCGGGCTCGAGACACGCACGCACATCCGCGTGCTCTCCGAGGCGGTGCGCAACCAGATCGCGGCCGGCGAGGTGGTCGAGCGTCCGGCCTCGGTCGTGAAGGAGCTGGTCGAGAACGCGCTCGACGCGGGCGCGACCTCGCTCACGATCGAGCTCGAGGAGGGCGGTGCGAAGCTCGTGCGCGTCAGCGACGACGGCGTCGGCATGGGGCCCGAGGATCTCGCGCTGGCCTTCCTCTCGCACGCCACCAGCAAGCTCGGCGCGCTCGACGACCTCCTGCACATCGGCACGCTCGGCTTCCGCGGCGAGGCCCTGGCCTCGATCGGTTCGGTGGCGCGCGCGCGCATCGTCACGCGCCGGCGTGCCGACGCGCACGGCTGGTCGATCAGCGATACGGGTGGGGCACTCGGGCCGGTCGAGCTGGCGGGCGCGCCGGTCGGCACGACGGTCGAGGTGCGCGATCTGTTCTACAACGTGCCCGCGCGGCGCCACTTCCTGAAGCGCACCGCGACCGAGCTGGCGCGCTGCCTCGACGTCCTGCAGCGCCTGACGCTGGCCCACGCCGACGTCGGCTTCGTCGTGAACCACGACCGCGGGCGCGTGTACGACGTCGAGCCCGGCATGGAACTCCGCGCGCGCGTGCGGCGCCTGTTCGGGGCCGAGCTGGCCGAGAGCCTCGTGCCGCTCGAGGCCGAGGCGGGGGACGTGCGCCTCACGGGGCTGGTCGCGCCGCCGCGCTTCAGCCGCGCGGACACCTCGCGCCAGATGTGGTTCCTGAACGGCCGGCCGCTCAAGGACCGCATGCTGATGCGCTGCCTGCAGGAGGCCTACCGCGGCTTCAACGACGAGAAGCGCCAGCCAACCGCCTTCCTGTCGCTCTCCGTCCCGCCCGACGCGGTCGACGTCAACGTGCATCCGACCAAGAACGAGGTGCGCTTCCGCGAGGAGCGGCGCCTGTTCCCGTTCCTGCTGAACGCGCTGCGCGGTGCGGTCGCGCGTACCGACATGGCGACCCCGGGCGGGCACCTGCTCGTGCCCTGGCCGCGCGCGGCCGAGCTGCCGCGGCTCGGCGCGGGCGGACCGAGCACGAGCGCGCAGGCGAGCGGGCCGCGGCCCGCGCAGCTCGAGGTGCGCGACGGGCTGCGCGAGCTACCCGCGCCGGCTCCGTTCCCGCTGCAGACGTCGACGCTGCCGCTCGAGCTCGTGCCCGCGCCCGCCCGCGGTCCGGTGCTGCAGGTGGCGCGCACGTACCTCGTGCGCGAGGGTGCCGACGGGCTCGAGATCGTCGACCAGCACGCGCTGCACGAGCGCGTGACCTACGAGCGCCTGAAGGCGGCCCTGCGGGCCGGCAAGCCCGAGGTGCAGCGCGAGCTCGTGCCCGAGCTGGTCGAGCTCGCGCGCAGCGAGGTGCATGCGCTCGAGCCGCACCTCGCGAGCCTGGAGAAGCTCGGCATCGAGCTCGCGATCTTCGGTCCCACCACGGTCGCGCTGCACGGCCTGACCACGCTCCTGCCGCGCCGCGCGGCGCCGCGCCTCGTGCGCGAGCTCGTGGCCGCGCTGGCCGACGAGGAGCGCCTCTCGGGTCCCGAGGAACTGCTCGACCACGTCGTCCACACGATGGCCTGCCGCCGCTCGGTCATGGCCGGCGACGACCTGGACGAGAGCGAGGTCGCGGCCCTGCTCGCCGCCGCCGAGCGCCTCGAGCACGACCAGACCTGCCCCCACGGCCGTCCGACGCGCGTGCGCTTCACGCTGGCCGACCTCGAACGCGCCTTCCACCGGCGCTGACGCCGGGGCGTCAGGGCTGGAAGTCCCCGACCTTGAAGCTCGGACGCAGCTCGGCGGTCTTGACGTAGACCTCCTGCGAGGCGAACTCGGCGAAGGTCGCGCCGTCCTTGACGTGCACGTGGAGCTGCATCGGCAGCTTGAATCCGCTGGTCTCGCGGTAGTCGGACAGGAACACGAAGAGCGGCGCGGTCGTGGCGTCGGCCTTGGCGCGGATCACGACCGCGGCCGGCAGGTCCTTCGAATCGATCCCGAGCTCGACGCGGTAGGTGCCCTTCGGCAGCGCGCCCTCGCGCCGCACGAGCGCGAAATCGGGGCTCTCGAGCGCCAGCCAGGTGAGCTTCTTCGTCTTCTTCGCGAGCGCCTCGCCGAGGTCGGAAGGGGCCGCGCCGAGGAGCTCGAGCGCCTCGAGCTTCAGGGCCGCGGGATTCGAGAGCGCCACGTAGTTCTTGGCCAGCGCCAGCATGTCGTCGACCTGGCGGCGGTCCTCCTTGTACTCGCGTCCGGACAGCACCACCGTCTCGTCGGCCGACTTCAGCCAGTACTGCTTCTCGTCGGGCCCGAAGCGGCCCGTCTCGTTCTTGCTCGGCAGGCGGAAGCGGATGCAGTCGGGCGCCAGGTAGCGGTAGTCGATCTCGAGATCGTTGGTCTGCACGCCGTTGCGCGTGCGCGCCTCGGCCACCAGGCGGAAGGCGGAAAGCGGCGCGCGCTCGGCCGGCCCGGAGGCGGCGCACACGCGCGTGAAGAGCGCGCGCGCGTCGGGCGCGGGGGTGGGGGACTGGAGGGCGGCGCAGGCGGCGAGGAGCAGCGGAACGAGGGCCATGGAAGCGAGGGTAGGACGGGCGGGCGGCCGAGCCAAGCACGGGTGCGCGCGCGGCGGGTTCATGCTGCGTCGGGGAACGCCGGCGGGAGCGGTGGTGCTGGCCGCGCCGGGCACGCGCCGTAGACTGCGCCCCCGTGGGCCCGTCGCTCCCGAACCCGGCTCCCGCGCCGGAACCCCGCCTCTTCCTGGTGGGCCCGACCGCGGTCGGCAAGACCGCGCTCGCGCTGGAGCTGGCCGAGTCCCTCGCGGCCGAGATCGTCTCGCTCGACTCGATGCAGGTCTACCGCGGGATGGACCTCGGCACCGCCAAGCCGAGCGCGGCCGAGCGCGCGCGCGTGCCGCACCATTGCCTCGACCTGGTCGGACCGGAGGAGCGCTACGACGTGTCGCGCTACCGCGTGGACGCCGAGGCGGCCGAGGCGCGTCTTGCCGCGCGAGAGAAGCGCGCGCTCTTCGTGGGCGGGACGGGGCTCTACCTGAAGGTCCTGACGCAGGGCCTGTTCGAGGGGCCGCCGGCCGATCTCGTGCTGCGCGCCGGGCTCGAGACGCGCGCGCGCGCGGAGGGCAGCGCCGCGCTGCACGCCGAGCTCGTGCGCTGCGATCCGGCCTCGGCCGCGCGGCTGCATCCGAACGACGAGAAGCGCGTCGTACGCGCGCTCGAGGTCTGGCTGCAGACCGGACGCACGCTCTCCGACTGGCAGCGCGAGTGGGGCTTCCACGGCACCTCGGTCGTGGCCCGTCCGGCGCGCATCGTCGGTCTCGCGCTCGAGTTCGAGCTTCTCGAGGAGCGCATCCGCGCGCGCGTCGAGGCCATGCTCGACGCGGGCTGGGTCGAGGAGGCGCGCGCGCTCGCGCAGGGACCGGGCTTCGGCCCGAGCGCGATCCAGGCCCTCGGCTACCGCGAGGTGCTCGCGCTCGGCCGCGGCGAGCTCACGCGCGCGGAGTGCGTGGCGCGCGTGACGCAGCTCACGCGCCGCTTCGCGAAGAAGCAGCACACCTGGTACCGCTCGTTCCCCGCGATCCACTGGCTTTCGCCCGGAAACGAAACGGCCCGCGCCGAGGCGCGGGCCGTGCTTGCGGGAGAACCCCTCGGACCGCTCAGCGGTTCTTGACCTTGAACTGGCTCACGGGAACGGGCTGCTGGGCTTCGGCGTCGGCGCCTTCCGTGAAGCCGCGGCCCATCTCGCTCCAGCCGTCCTCGCTGACGACCGTGGCGATCACGGAGTCGACCGGGATCGGGACGAACGTGCCCCACCAGCCGAGCGTGATCGCGCCCACGAAGAGCGACTCGGCCCCGAAGTAGTACAGCGGGTCGGGCGACACGCTGTGCGGCGGGCGGCGGTTGGTCTGCGAGGGATCGGCGGCCTCGTTCGGGCTGCCCGGCGAGTTGCCGAGGAAGTGGCGCCGCAAGGTCGCGTTGATCGCCTTCTTCTTGCCGTACTGGTAGTCGATGTAGCTGCCGTCACGGTCGGCGCGGTAGCCCGTGAAGTGCTTCGTCATGCGGTCCGGCACCGAGTCGATCGACCAGTGCTCGGCCTGGGCGCTCGGGAGGCCGCTCTTGCAGCCGGCGGCGAACAGGGGGAGGGCGAGGAGGAGGGCCGTGCGGGCGGTGGACATGGATGCAGGGGCAGGGGGCCGGTCGAGGAGCGAGGCGGGCTCGCCGGGGGCCGGATGATTGCGCAGGAGTCTAGTTCGGGGTACCTAGGGGGTCAAACCGGGGCCGCTCGCCCCGCCGTCCCGGGCGCTCCCGGAAACCAGAACCGCCACCGTATGGAAGGACGACAGTTCCGTGCTCCGAAGGGTATCCGGGACGTGCTGCCCGAGGAGCTGCCGGCCTGGCGGAAGCTCGAGGCGACCGCGGCCGAGCTGGCGCGGCGGCGCGGCTTCCGCGAGATCCGTCCGGCCCTGCTCGAGGAGCTGGAGCTCTTTACCCGCTCGGTCGGCGAGGTAACCGACATCGTCCAGAAGGAGATGTTCCGCTTCGAGCGGCGCGGCGACGAAGGGGGCGACAAGGCCCCGCTCGCCCTGCGCCCCGAGGGCACGGCCGGGATCGTGCGCGCCTACCTCGAGGCAGGCTACTCGAACTCGGCCCCCGTCCAGCGCCTCTATCACGTCGGGCCGATGTTCCGCTACGAGCGTCCGCAGAAGGGCCGCGAGCGGATGTTCACGCAGTTCGACGTCGAGGCGCTCGGCAGCCTCGATCCGCGCCTCGACGCCGAGGTGATCCACCTGGCGGGGAGCTTCTTCGAGGCGCTCGGGCTGACGGGGCTCGAGGTGCGCCTGAACTCGATGGGCGACGGCGACGACCGCGCGCGCTGGCGCGTGGCGGTCCAGGACTTCCTGCGGCCGACGCTGGCCGAGCACTGCGAGCTGTGTCAGGCGCGCTTCGAGCGCAACGTGCTGCGCGTGCTCGACTGCAAGAACCCGCGCTGCAAGGAGCTCAACGTCGGCGCGCCGACCATCCTCGCGTTCCTCGCGCCCGAGAACCGCGCGCACTTCGACGAGGTCGCGGCCCTGCTCGCGGCCGAGCAGCGCACCGTCGCCGTCGATCCCTCGATCGTGCGCGGGCTCGACTACTACACGCGCACCGTGTTCGAGATCCACGCGCCCGCGCTCGGCGCACGCAGCGCGCTGTGCGGCGGCGGGCGCTACGACCACCTGATCGAGGAGCTCGGCGGGCCGGCGCTCGGCGCGGTCGGCTTCGCGGTCGGTTTCACGGGCACGCTGATCGTGCTGCGCGAGCTCGGTCTGCTCGAGGGCCTGGTGCACCCCGCGCCCGAGGTCTTCGTGGTGGGCGCGGGCGAGGGCACGGCGCGCGCCGTCTTCGCCCTGGCCGAGGAGCTGCGCCGCGCGGGCATCGCCTGCGTGTACGACGTCGAGCAGCGCAACCTGAAGAACCAGATGAAGGTCGCCGGGCGTGGCGGGCACCGTTTCGCGCTCGTGCTGGGCAGTGCGGAGCTCGCGCAGGGCAGCGTGCAGCTCAAGAACCTGGCCGGAGGCGAGCAGCGCGAGATCCCGCGCGACGGGCTCGTCGCGACCCTGCGTGCGGCCCTGGCGGGCACGGAGGGGCCATGCCCGCCGGCGCAGAGCTGAGTCTCGCGGCGCAGAGCGCGCAGCGCCTCGGCGTGTTCGGCGGCTCCTTCGATCCGCCCCACGCCGGACACCTGGCGCTGCTGCGGCGCGCGCGCGCGGCCTTCCTGCTCGACCACGTCGTGCTCGTGCCGGCCGCGCGGCCGCCGCACAAGCCCGAGCGCGTCCTCACCGACGGTGCGACGCGTCTCGAGCTCCTGCGCGCCCTGATCGCGCGCGAGGAGGGGCTGTCGCTGTGGAGCCTCGAGCTCGAGCGCACGGGGCCGTCCTACACGATCGACACGCTGCGCGCGCTGCGGCGCGCCACCTCGGCGCAGCTCTTCCTCCTGCTCGGAACCGACAACCTGCCCGGCCTCGCGGGCTGGCGCGAGGCCGAGGCGGTGCTGGCCCTGGCGCAACCGATCGTCGTGCCGCGCGCGGGCACGGACGCGGCCGCCTGCCAGGCCGCGCGGACGGACGCGCGCCTCTCGCTGCGCGCGCGCACACGCCTCGGGCTCGGCCTCCTCGGTGGGGCGACGGTCGACGTCAGCGCGAGCGAGCTGCGCGCGGCCCTGGCGGCGGGGGCCGGCTCGCATCCGCTGCTGCCGGAGGCCGTGGCCGAGCGGATCCGCGCGCGCGGTCTGTATCGCGCCTCATGAGCCGCGCGGGCGAGCTCGCGCTCGTCGGCCTGGCGGGCTTCGTGGCCACGGCGCTCCTCGCGCGCCTCGCGCCGCGCCTGGGCTGGACCGACGCGCCGCGCGGGGACGACGCGGCGCGCAAGCGTCAGGGGCGCGCGGTGCCGGCCGTGGGCGGGCTGGCGCTCTCCCTGGCGCTCTTGCCCGGTGGAAGTCTGCTGGAGGCCTCGACGCTCGGCTGGGGCGCCTGGCTGCCGGGGCCCGGCGTGCGCGCGCTGGTGCTCGCCGCGGTCGTCGCGGTGGGGGCTCTCGACGACCGTCGGCCGCTCGCGCCGGGGCCGAAATCCCTGGCGCAGCTCGTGGCCCTGGCGCCGCTCGCCCTGACGAGCGCGCAGCCGGGCGCGGGCCTCGCGCTGGTCGTGCTCGGCTTCCTCGCACTCAACGTGCTCAACACCTTCGACAACGCCGACGGAGCCGCGGCGCTCCTGTGCGCGCTCGGCTTCGCGCCGGTATGCGCGCCGGTCAGCGCGGCGCTGCTCGGTTTCTTGCCCTTCAACCTGGACGCCGCGCGCGCCGCGAACCGCGCCAGCCGCGCGCCCACGGCCTATCTCGGGGACGCGGGCGCGTTCCTGCTGGCCACCCTGGTGCTGTGGCGGCCCGAGGCGGCCGGGATCCTGTGGCTGCCGTTCCTCGACCTCGCGCGGCTCTCCTGCGTGCGCTGGCGGGAAGGCTCGCGGCCCTGGCTCGGCGACCGTCGGCACCTCGCGCACCGGCTCGAGGCGCGCGGGGTGTCGCGGCCCGGAACGGCGCTGCTCCTGGCCGCCATCGCCCTGCCCGGCCTGCTCGCGGTGCCGGCCGCCTGCGCCACGGCGCGGCCCGCGCTGCTCGCGCTCGGCCTCGGGCTCACGGCGCTGCTCTTCGCCCTGGCCCTGTGGCGTGCTCCACAGCCCGTTCCTTGCCCGGAGGGACGCGCCTCCGAATAATGGCGCGCCCTCTGGGCGGGTGGGCTCCTCGCGAGCGCGCCCCGCAAGGGCGCCCCGCCACCGTGAGCTATCCCCTGACCGCGATCCTCTCCGACCTGCACGGCAATGCGCCGGCGCTGGAGACGGCCCTGGCCGACGCGCGCACGCGCGGGGCGCGGCGCTTCGTGTGCCTCGGGGACGTGATCGGCTACGGCGCCCGCCCGCGCCACAACCTCGATCTCGTGATGCGCCTGTGCGTGGCCGAGCCCGCTGGCGGCGACGAGTTCGGCCCGCTCGAACCCGGGCTGTGCCTGCAGGGCAACCACGAGTACGCGCTGCTGCACACGGCCGAGGACTTCAACTCGCGCGCGCGCGCCGCGATCGACTGGACGCGCGAAGAGCTGAATCAAGGCGAGGACAAGGAGCGGCGCTACGCCTACTGGGATTTCCTGGCCGGGCTCGAGCCCGTGGCGCACGACGGCACGGCCATGTTCGCGCACGGCTCGCCGCGCGATCCCGTGCGCGAGTACATGCTTCCGCGCGACATCACCGACGACCTCAAGATGAAGGCCAACTGGGCCTGCATGAAGGAGTCGGTGTGCTTCGTGGGCCACAGCCACGTGCCGGCCGTGTACTTCGAGGACCGCCGCCTCTTCCGTCCGAAGGGCACCGAAGGGCCCTACGAGCTCGGCGTCTCGCCGCACCTGCGGGCGATCGTCAACGTCGGCTCGATCGGTCAGCCGCGCGACGGCGACAAGCGCCTCTCCTATGTGCTCTTCGACGGGCGCGCGATCACCTTCGTGCGCCTCGAGTACGACGTCGAGCGCGCCGTGGCCGACATCCAGGCCGTTCCCGCCCTGCCGCACTACCTCGCCGAGCGCCTGCGCGTGGGCAAGTAATCCCGGAGACCCGCCGTTGCTGGACAAGCGCCTTCCGCTGTTCCTGTTCCTCGCCTTCCTGATCCTGTTCGGGTGGACGTACTTCTTCGGGCCGAAGCCGGCTCCGCCGAAGCCGTCGCAGCCGACGGTCGAGGGCGCGGCTGAACCGGTCGGCGGGCCCGCCGCTCCCGTGGACGGAGCGACGCCGGTCGGCGCGGAGGCGGTCGTGCGCGCGCCGCAGGCGGGCGAGCTTCCGGCCGAGGCCGAGAGCTCGGAGCGCACCCTCGAGCTCGAGGTCGGCGGCGCCGGTCAGCCCGGTGAGCCGGGGCGCAAGGGCGCCTTCCGCGCGCTGTTCTCGAACCGTGGTGCGAGCCTGCTCGAGCTCCAGTTCGCCGACCACATGCGCACCGTCGGTCTCTCCGACGCGCAGCGCCTCGACCGTGCCAACTGGTTGCCGCTGCTGGAGCCGGTCGAGAAGGACGGCCTGCGCACGGGCTCGCTCGCGCTGCGCACCAGCGCTTCCTCGAAGGAGCGCTTCCCGCTCGACCTCGAGACCGCCCTGTGGACGATGGAGCCGCTGGCCGCGCCCGAGGCCGGCGTGCGCTTCCGCTACTCGCCGCCGGGCGGCGCGCTCGCGCTCGAGAAGGTCGTGCGCTTCGAGCCGGACTCGTGGCGCATCTCGGTCACCGTCGCGCTCGAGAACCGCGCCGCCGAGCGTGGACGGTTGACCTTCCTCCTGGTGCCGGCCGCGACCGTGCCGGCCGAGCTGGCCGAGTCGTTCTACGCGGAGCCCAACGCGGTCGCGATCGGACGCGAGGGCCCCGACCAGCCCTTCGAGATCGACCACAAGGCGGCGCCCAAGCTGAGCGAGCCGGGCGCGCTCGAGGTGCCGGGCACGCTGGCCGTGGTCGGCGTGCACGCCAAGTACTTCGCGTTCCTGCTGCGCGAGCGCGACTTCGCGGCCGGAACCCTGGGCGGTGCGACCTACGCTCCGGTCCTGGCCGGCAAGCAGCACCGCATCGAGGTCGCCGTGCCGATCACGCTCACGCTGCCCGAGCGCGGGGCGACGAGCCGCGTCGAGTACCTCGTCTACGCCGGTCCGAAGTCGAAGGAGATGGTGGCCGACTGCGAGGCCCATCAGCTCGTGCTCGACGACGACCTGTCGGTCGACAGCATCGCGCGCCTCTTGCTGTGGCTGCTCGGCAAGCTGCACGCGGTGCTCGGCAACTGGGGCCTCGCGATCATCGCCCTGACGCTCGGCGTGCGCCTGCTGCTCTTCCCGCTCAACCGTCGCTCGCAGACGGCGATGGCGAAGTACCAGACCAAGATGAAGCGCGTCCAGCCCAAGCTGGAGGAGGTCAAGAAGCGCTTCGAGAAGGACCCGCAGAAGCTGCGCGAGGCCCAGGCGCGCATCATGCAGGAGGAGGGCGCCTTCCCGCCCCTCGGCGGTTGCCTGCCGATCTTCCTGCAGATGCCGGTGTTCTTCGGGCTCTTCAGCGCGCTGCGCACGACCTACGAGCTGCGTCAGGCGCCGTTCTACGGCTACATCACGGACCTCTCGCGGCCCGACCACATGTTCGCGCTGCCTGCGCTGCCGTTCGTGCCGTCGCACTTCAACCTGCTGCCGATCCTGATGGTCGTGCTGTGGATCGTGCAGCAGATGGGCATGCCGAAGCCGGCCGACGAGCAGGCCGCGCGCATGCAGAAGATGATGATGTTCATGCCGGTCGTGTTCGGCTTCATGCTCTACAACTACGCGGCCGGGCTGTCGCTCTACATGATCACCACCTCGGGCTGCTCGATCATCGAGCAGAAGGTGATCAAGAAGCTGTGGCCGATCGACGAGACCGAGGTCGTCAAGAAGGACGGCAAGCCTTCCGGCTGCGGGCCCTTCTCCGGGATCCTTAAGAACCTGGCCGAGAAGCAGCAGGAGCAGATGAAGCGCGTGCAGGCGATGCAGGCGGACAAGCGGCGGCAGGAGGGCCGTCGCAAGTAGTCGGCACGTGGACGCCGCGTCCGGGACGATCGTGGCGTGTGCGACGCCGCCCGGTCCGGCGCGGCGCGCGATCCTGCGTCTGTCGGGGCCGCGCACGGCCGAGCTCGTGCGCGCGGTGCTGCGCGCCGAGAGCCCGCGCTTCGAGCCCGCGGCCACCCGTGCGCTGTGCACGGGGCGCTTCGACGACGGCGTCGGCACGCAGCCGGTCGAGCTCTACTGGATGCGCGCGCCGCGCTCCTACACGCGCGAGGACCTGGCCGAGTTCCACCTGCCGGGGGCCGCGCCGCTCGTGCGCGCGGCCGAGCGCCGCCTCCTGGCGCTCGGGGCCGAGGCCGCGCGCCCGGGCGAGTTCACGCGGCGCGCCTTCCTGAACGGGCGCCTCGACCTTGCGCAGGCGGAGGGCGTGCTGGCCCTGACGGCCGCGGGCGACGAGGCCGAGCGCGCGGCCGCGGCGCTCCTGGTCGAGGGCGGGCTCGGCGCGCGCGCCGGGCGCGCGCGCGAGCTCCTGCTCGAGCTCGCCAGCCTGTGCGAGGCGAGTCTCGACTTCGACGAGCGCGAGACGGGCGATGTCGCGCGCGGCGAGCTCCAGCGCGCCTTCGCGGCTGCGCGCGCGGCCCTGGAGGAGGCGCAGGCCTTCGAGCGCGCGCGCGCCGCGCCGAGCGGTCTGGCGCGCGTCGTGCTGGTGGGCGCGCCGAACGCCGGCAAGAGCACCCTGTGGAACGCGCTCGGCGGGGGGCAGGCCCTGACCGGGCCGCTCTCCGGGACGACGCGCGACGCCTTGGTCGCCGCCTGGGAGGTGCCCGGCGGTCGGGTGCTGCTGGTCGACGGCCCGGGCCTCGAGGCGGCCGCAGACGGGCCGCGGGGGCGCGCGCAGGTGCTGTTCGAGCGCGAGCGACGCGCGGCCGACCTGCTGCTCGGCGTGCTCGGCCCGGGGCAGCCCGTCGCCGCGCTGCCGGGCGAGGTGGGCCTGCTCGTCTTCACCCAGCTCGAGCTGCGCGCGGCCGGACACCAGGGCCTGGCCGAGGCGGCCGCTGGCCGTCCCTGGGTGGCGCTTTCGGCGCGGACCGGCGCGGGTCTGTCCGAGCTTGCCGCGGCGGTCGGTGCGCGCCTCTTCCCGGCCCGCCCGCCGGGCCTCGAGGGCGGCGTTCCCCGGCTCGTCTCCGCGCGCCACGAGGAGGCCCTGCGGCGCGCCGGGGCGGCCCTGGCGGAGGCCGAGGCCGGGCTCGCGCTCGGCCTGCCGCTCGACCTCCTGAGCGAGGGGGTGCGCGGGGCCCTGGAGGCGCTCGACGAGCTGGCCGGTCGGGCCACCCCGGAGGAGGTCCTGACGCGCATCTTCGCGCGCTTCTGCCTCGGGAAGTGAGCCCGGGACGCGCTCCGCGGAACCGTCCACGGGTTCTCCACAGGTTCTCCCCGATGAGGCACAACGGCTTGCGTTCCGAAAGCCCGCGCGTCGATTGACACACAACCTGTAGCGTGCTTTCCTGCCTTGCCGGACCGCGCGCCACGCGCCCCGGCGACCCCGAACCCGCCATGAGGTGCCCCCGTTGCAAGGCCGACAAGGACCGCGTCGTGGACAGCCGCGCGTCGGCCGACGGCACGGCCATCCGTCGGCGGCGCGAGTGCCTCGACTGCTTCCTGCGCTACACGACCTACGAGCGCATCGAGAACACGCCGCTCAGGGTCGTCAAGAAGAACGGTGAGCGGGTGCGCTTCGAGCGCGAGCGCATCCTGGCCGGCATGGTGCGCGCCTGCGAGAAGCTCAACGTGATGATGGAGGACCTCGAGGCGGCCACGAACCGCATCGAGGTGCGCTGCCACGAGGAGTACGACCGCGAGGTGCCGAGCGCCGTGATCGGCAACCTCGTGATGGAGGAGCTGAAGAACTTGAACCAGGTCGCCTACGTGCGCTTCGCGAGCGTCTACCGCGAGTTCAAGGACGTGACCCAGTTCCTCGACGAGCTGAAGCCGATCCTCGAGGGCCGCAAGGAGGGCGCCGGGAAATGAGCGTGCGCGGTCGCAGGGAACGCCCGCGCGGCGAGCGCGGGGGCGAGGGCGAGGTCCTCGTGCCGGAGGTGCGCAGCGAGCCCGCGCGTGCGCGCGTCGAGCTGGTCAAAAAGCGCGACGGTCGCATCGTGCCCTTCCAGCGCCAGAAGATCGCCGAGGCCGTGCTGAAGGCGATGGAGGCGGCCGGCGAGCCCGACCTGCGCTTCGCCGGCGAGGTGGCGGCGATCGTCGAGCTCTCCCTGCTGGAGCGCCGGGCCGCGGCCTCGCTGGGGGCCGGACCGGTCGAGGCGCCGCACATCGAGGAGATCCAGGACCTGGTCGAGCGCGCGCTGATGGAGCTCGGACGTGCGGCCGTCGCCAAGGCCTACATCCTGCACCGCGACCTGCGCGCGCGCGTGCGCAGCGCCCTGCGCGTGCACCGCTCGGACACGCTGCGCGCGCCGGTGCGCGTGCGCGAGCGCGAGGGCGTCTCCGACTGGCAGAAGGGGCGCATCGTGGCGGCCCTGATGCAGGAGGCCGAGCTGCCGCGCGAGGCGGCCGAGGAGGTCGCCAGCGCCGTCGAGCGGCGCGTCTTCGCGGCCGCCAAGAAGAGTGTCACGACCGGACTCGTGCGCGAGCTGGTGGCGAGCGAGCTGTTCGAGCGTGGCTGGCTCGCGGCATTGACCGCCTCGCGCGTGGTCGGCCTGCCGCGGCCCGACGTGCGGCGCGCCCTGGCGGGCGCGCTGCCGCAGCCCTGGCGCAGCCTGGGGGCCGAGCCCGAGGCCGCGCCGCGCGTGGCCGACGTGCTGGCGGGCGAGCTGACCACGCGTTACGCGCTGGAGAGCGTCCTGCCGGAGGCCATCGGCGAGCTGCACCGCAGCGGCGATCTGCACGTGGTCGGCCTGGAATCCCTCGGGCGGCCGCTGTGGCTCGCGCTCGAGGCCGAGCTCGTCTCGCGCGGCGGCGAGCCGACCCAGGCCGCCTACTCGGTGCTCGACGAGCTGGCCGAGCTCCTGCCGCGCGTGGCGCGCGGCGTCGTGCTCGAGCGTCCGGCCGTGGTGCTCTCGCCGCTCGTGCGCAGCGCGCGCGGCGAGAGTCCGCACGGCGTGCGCCCCTGGCTGCGCGCCCTGGCCGCGCTGGCGCGCGGCGCGCGCGTGCGCATCGACCTCGGTTCCTCGGGCCCGCGCTACCACGCCGCCACGGCGCGCCTGGTCGAGGAGCTGGTCGAGCTCGAGGGGCCCTTCGCGCCGCGCATGTTCCTCGAGGGGCCGGAGCTCGAGGCCCTGCTGTCCGAGCGCGCCGAGCTCGCCGTGCCGATCGAGCGTCTGCTGGCCGCCGGGCGCCTCGTACCGACCTGGAGCGGCGCGGGCGAGACCTTTGCCGGACCCGGCCTGATGCGCCGTGAGGGCGAGCGCGGGTTGCTCGCCTGCGGCGGCGCCGTGGCGCTCAACCTGCCGCGCCTGGCGCGCCGCGCGGGTCCCTTCCGCGAGGAACTCTTCCAGGGCGGCCTGGCCGAGCTGGTGCAGTCGGCCGTGGCCGTGGCCGAGGCCCTCGAGGCGACCCAGCAGGCGGCGCTGCGGCCCGGTGGACTGCGCGCGCGCACCTCCTTCGCGCTCGTGCCCGTGGGCCTGCGCGAGGCGCTGCTGGCGCTGGGCGATGGCGCCATCGACTGCGAGCTCGCCGCGCGCCTGCTCGGCTTCCTGGGCGAGGCCGCGCGCCGCTTCGGCCGCGGCCAGCGCCTCGAGCCGGTCGCCTCGCCCTTCGATGGCGCGGAGGCGGCCGCGCGCTTCGCCTTCCTCGACGCGCGCGCCGCGGCCGGCACGCGCCAGGAATGGCTCTTCGGCGAGGCCGAGGCCGAGTCCGCCGGACTCGGCGCCTACACGCAGGGTTTTCAGCTCTCGCCCGTGACCGCGTTCGCCGCGGGCCGGGCCGAGGCCGAGGCCCTGCGCACCGTGCCCGTCGGTGCGCTCGACTTCGCTGCCCTCGCCGCGCGCGAGGAGGGCGAGCGTCCCGCGCTCGACGCCTGGCGTCGTTTCGAGGTCGTGCGCCGGGCGCGTTCCGGCGAGCTCGTGCTCGAACTCTTTCCGCGCTCCCGGGCCCGCGAGGCCGAAGAGCGTCCCACGCGACTGCGTCCTCTCGTCTGATCGATCGCGATGCGTCTCAAACGACTCGAACTGTTCGGCTTCAAGTCCTTCGCCGACCGCATGGTGCTCGACTTCTCGGCCCCCGTGGTCGGGATCGTCGGCCCGAACGGCTGCGGCAAGAGCAACGTCGTCGACGCCGTGCGCTGGGTGCTGGGCGAGACCCGCCCGACCTCGATGCGCGGCGGCGAGATGACCGACGTCATCTTCAAGGGCTCGGCCTCGCGCCCGGCGCTGTCGGTGGCGGAGGTCACGCTCGTGCTCGACAACGCCGACCACGAGCTCGAGGGCAAGGGCGCCGAGGTGGCGGTCACGCGCCGCGTGTACCGGAGCGGCGAGGGCGAGTACCTGATCGACGGCTCGGTCGTGCGCCTGAAGGACGTGCGCGAGATGCTGTACGGCACGGGCCTCGGCTCGCGCGGCTACTCGGTGCTCGAGCAGGGCAAGATCGACGCGATCCTGTCGGCCAACGCGCTCGAGCGGCGTGCGATCTTCGAGGAAGCGGCCGGGATCTCGCGCTACCGCGCGCGCAAGAAGGAGACCGAGTCGCGTCTCGAGCGCGTGCAGGCCGACTGCCTGCGCCTGGACGACGTGCTCAACGAGCTCGAGCGGCGCCGGCGCTCGCTCAAGCTGCAGGCCGGCAAGGCCCAGCGCTTCGTCGAGGCGCGGGACGGCTGGCAGAACCAGGGGCGGCGTCTCCTGAAGCACCAGAACCACCACCTGGCGCTGTCCCTGGCGGGACTCGCGGACGAGCTCACGGCCGGTGAGCGCGGGGGCGAGGCCCTGCGCGAGCAGCGCGCCCTGGCCGAGGTCGAGATCGCCACGCGCACGGGTGAGCAGGAAGCCCTGCAGGGCTCGATCGAGCGCGCTGGCGCCGCGGTGGCCGAGGCCGCGGCCGAGCTGCGCGGGCTCGACGAGAAGAAGACCCAGCTGCTCGAGCGCGCCCAGGCTGCGCGGCGCGCCAGCCAGGACGAGACCGTGCGCACGGGCGAGCTCGAGCGGCGCTCGTCCGCGCGGGCCGAGGAGGCGCGCGCGCTCGAGGAACAGATCGCCGAGCTCGAGCGCGGCGCGCGCGAGGCCGGCGAGCGCGCGCAGGTGCTGGCGCGCGAGGTGCGCACGCTCGAGGGCCAGCTGGTCGAGCTGGTGCGCGCCCACGAGGGCCAGAGCGAGGTCGTGCTGAAGCTCCTGCACCAGCGCACGAGCGACCACAACCACCTGACCACGCTCGAGCGCCAGCGCGGGATCCTGGCCGAGCGCATCGCGCGCGCCGAGACGCGCGCGAAGGAGCTCGAGGCGCAGCTCGAGAGCGTGCGCGCCGAGGAGCGCGCCCGCAAGCTCGAGCTCGACGAGCTCACCGCCGCGGCCAAGGCGCTCGAGAGCGAGCGCACGAGCGTGCTGGGCGAGGCCCAGGGCCTCGAGACGCAGCGCTCGGGCCTGGAGACGCGCCGCAACGCGCTCGAGGTCGAGGTCGCGCGGCTCTCGTCGCGCGTGGAGGCGCTGCGCGACTGGGAAGAGGAGCGCGCCGGCCTCGAGACGGGTGCGCGCGAGCTGTTCCGCGCGCGCGAGAAGGGCGAGCAACCGGCCCTCTCGGCCGCCCTGCAGGGGCTCTTCGCCGACCACCTGCATCCCGATTCGCGCCACGCGCGCGCGCTGGATGCGGCCCTCGGGGCGCGCGCCCAGGCGGTCGTGGCCGGAGCCAGCGACTCGGCCGTCGCGATCGTCGACTGGCTGCGCAAGCGCTCGGCCGGGCGCATCTCGTTCGTGCTGCCGGGCGAGCTCGCCGCCGAGCTGCCGCCGCGCGCGGAGCTCTCCGGCGAGCCGGGCGTGCTCGGCTGCCTCGCGGCCTTCGCGCGTCCCGAGCCGGAGTTCGCGGCCCTCTCGCACTTCCTGCTGGCCGACGCCTGGCTCGTGGCCGACCTCGCCAGCGCGCTCGCCCTGGCGAAGCGCTTCCCTGGCGCGCGCTTCGTGACCGAGGAAGGCGACCTGGTCGACGCCGCCGGGCTGTCGGGCGGCTTCCAGGAGGTCACGCACGGCCCCCTCGGGCGGCGCTCGACCGCGGCCGAGCTGGACGAGAAGCGCGCCACCGGCGAGCGCGAGCTCGCGGCCCTGAGCGAGGAGCTCGAGCGCCTCGGCGCGCACCAGGACGAGAAGGCCGAGCGCCTGCGCGTCCTGGGCGGAAATCTCGAGCGCAACCGCGAGCGCCGCGCGCGCCTCGCGAGCCAGCTGGCCGGCCTGCGCGCGCGCCTCGAGGAGCTCGGCCACGCGCGCGAGCTGGCCTCGGCCGAGGAGCGCGAGCGGCGCGAGGAGCGCTCGCGCGCCGAGCTCGAGCACGGCGAGATCGCCGCGCGCCTGGCGGCCTGCGAGGGTGCGCTGACCAAGGAACGCGAGGCCCTCGAGGAGCTCGAGCAGAGCCGCGCAGCGGTCGAGGGCGAGCGCGACCAGCGCTCGCGTGACGAGGCCCGCGCGCGCGTCGAGGCGACCTCGCTGGTCGAGCGCCTGGAGGCCGCGCGCCGCGAGCGCGTGCAGCGCCAGCGCTCGAGCGAGGAGCTGCGCCTCGAGCTCGCGCGTGCCCTGCGCCTGGTCGGCGAGCACGAGACGCACGCGAACGAGGCCGAGTCGGCCGCCGCGGCCCTGGCCGGTCAGCGCGATGCGCTGCTGGTGCGGCGCGGCGAGCTCGAGCAGGAGCTGGTCGTGCTGCGCGCGAAGGAGCGCGAGGCGCGCCGCGCTGTGGAGGAGGTGCGCCTCGCGCGCGAGGCCGTGACGGGCGAGCTCGAGCGGGCCCTGGCGGCCCTCTCGGAGAAGCGCCTCGAGCACCAGCGCCTCGAGCTCGCGCGCGTCGAGGTCCTGCGGCGTGCGCTCGAGGACTTCGCCATGGGCGAGGCCGAGCTCGGCCACGAGTTCGTGCCCGAGGAGGAGCTCGGCGCCGCCCCGGTGCTCGAGGCCCTGGCGGCCGAGGTGCGCAAGCTGAAGGAGAGCCTGGACGAGCTCGGGCCGGTCAACCTGGAGGCCGTGGCCGAGCTGTCCGAGGTCGAGGAGCGGCACTCGTTCCTGCACACCCAGCGCACCGACCTCGAGGAGTCGCGCCGGACGCTCGAGGAGACCGTGCGGCGCCTGAACGAGGAGAGCGAGCGCAAGTTCCTCGAGGCCTTCGAGGAGATCCGCACGCACTTCAAGCTGATCTTCCGCCAGCTCTTCGGCGGCGGCAAGGCCGACATCTCGCTGCTCGAGGGCACCAGCGTGCTCGACGCGGGCATCGAGATCATGGCCCGTCCCCCGGGGCGCGAGGTGCTGCCGATCAGCCTGCTCTCGGGCGGCCAGCGCACGATGACGGCGCTCGCGATCCTGTTCGCGGTCTTCCGCGCGCAGCCGAGTCCCTTCTGCGTGCTGGACGAGGTCGATGCCGCGCTCGACGACGCCAACATCGGGCGCTTCCTCGGGCTCCTGACCGAGGGCGGCGACGGCACCCAGTTCATCGTCGTGACCCACAACAAGGGCACGATGGCGGCCTGCTCGTGCCTGTACGGCATCACCATGGAGACCAAGGGCGTGTCGACTTGGGTCGCGGTGCAATTCGACGACGTCGACCGCTTCGTGCCGGACGCGGCGGGCAACGCCAAGGCCGCCGCCGAATCGCGTGAGCAGGCCGAAGCTGAACCCGAAGCGGAGGAAGGGCGCAGCGTCGAGCGGGCCGTGGAGTTGATTCCGCAGCCGCCGCCCCAGCCCAGCTCGGTGGGCGAACTCGCGCCCGCTCCGTGAGGCCGGCTCGCGTGCGCGAGCGGATGTGAACGATTCGACATGGACGCCGGCGCCGCCCGGCGTACGTGGATTTGCGCCGTAGGGTTTCCCGGCGGGCGGGTCGATAAGAT
>Ga0172376_10000686_pt1 | contig 43504 bp, 39 predicted proteins | sample Lak35m_FD_121114 | JGI IMG/M metagenome (GOLD analysis project Ga0172376, IMG submission 121114) | Freshwater microbial communities from Kabuno Bay, South-Kivu, Congo - kab_092012_35m | ecosystem: Environmental > Aquatic > Freshwater > Lake | place: Democratic Republic of the Congo: South-Kivu...
CCGGGATCGAAGAAGCGATGCGAAAACTTCGGCACGAGAAGGAAGACAAGGTCATCTCGATGATGACATTGAAGTTCCAGACCTTCGAGAATGTGTCAGTTCAGGCCGCGTGAGGTATAAACGATTCATTACGAGGTTCCTACTCAAGATTCGATAAATCAACTGGCTGAATGCCTGACGAACGTCTGTCCGTATTCGTTACACAGACTGAAAATGTCCATCCTACCCAAGCTGGGACATTCGTTGACGCTGATGCTCAATTGGCTCGCAGTTCCCCGAGAATCGAGGAGAGTGACCGGGTCGGCGATCACGTCCCCACCCCAGCTCGTCCGCAGCGGCACATAGCCCCGCGCTGGCGGCATCGCGCTGGTCATCGCACGGCGCACAAGCTGCGAAGGCCGGTAAACGAACCAGGGTTTCCAGAGACGGCTGATCAACGGGATTCTCCTTCGCCCGGGCATGTCCCGTGGGCATCGATTCGACGAATTCAGGCACTCGCTCGCCACGAACCGGCAGGCCTGGCAGCCGGCGTATCTTCCCAAGGTCGCCTGTGGGCTTCAACGGCTGCGGATTCGGTCGACTCGCCGGAATTCGTCCGTCGAGAGCGTCAAAAACTTATAGCACAAAAGGCCGCCGCGAACTTGACCGGAGACCGGATCGACCGGAGACCGGATCAGACTTCGAGCCCGCGCCGAATCAACTCGCCTTCGATTTCGGCGATTTCCGCAAATACCAATTTCAACTGATGCCGCATCCGCTTGTGCAGCGACAAATACCGCGCCGCCTGAGCCGCGGGAGTCGCCATCGGCACGGATCGCATTTTGCCCCGGGTCGTCCGCATGTCCGGCACCTGGCGATAATTCGTTGCGTTACGCTCAAGGTCAGCGGCCAACTCGCCCGCCCGTTCACGCAGTGAAGCCAGCCGCACGACAAGGTCGGACGTCGTTCGCTGAGCCACCGGCACCGGTTCGAATGCCGCCGGTTTCGGTTCAACTGGTTTGGTCATTGCATCCATCGCGGCTTGCGGCAACAACCCGCCCGGACGCTCGATCCGCGTCACTTTCACGCCGCCGGCTTTGGGCAATGGCTTCCCTGCGGCTCCGTCCCAGCCTTTCCATTGACCCAGCAAAGTTCCGGCGATGAGGATCGAGATCATCAGGCAATCATTCTCCCGAATATCGGATCCATCTTATCGTATGAACGACATCAACGCATTCGGTTCGTGGCCGAACTTACTTGCTCACCGCGATCGAAGCCCGGAATCGGCTCAACGAATAGGCGAAGAACGCCGTACCGATCGTGGCCACCGCCGCGAATTGCGGCCAGACCGTTTCCAGCCCGGCGCCCCGGAACAGGATCGCCTTCGAAAAGCTCACGAAGTGGCGCGAGGGCAGGGCCAGCGTCAGCGTCTGCATCCACTCCGGCTGACTTTCCACCGGCGTGCTGCCACCTGACAGCAATTGCAGCACCATCACGATCAGGATGTTCAAAAGGGCGAACTGGGCCATCGTCCGCGAGATCGTGCCCAGATACAACCCGAGCGCCGTCGCCGAAAACAGATACACCACCACGCCCAGCATGAACAGGGGCACCGAACCCGCCACCGGCACGTTCAGCACAGTGCGGATCACCACGGCCATCGAAGCCCCCACGGCGATCAGGATCACCAGGCTGTTGGCCCAGACTTTCGCCATGGCGATTTCGAAAGGCGTCAGCGGCAGCGTCAGCAGGTGTTCGATCGTGCCGTGTTCCCGTTCGCGCAAGAGGGCGGCACCGGTCAGGATGACCGTCAGTGTCGTGATCTGGTTGATCAGGGCCACCACCGAGCCGAACCACGTCGGGTCGCCGTTCGGGTTGAACGCCTTGCGGATCACGACCCGCAGGGGGATTTCCTGTTGGGCGTCGGTCCGCCGGATGAACGAGTTGACACGGTCATTGAGGATATTCGAAATGTAACCGGCGCCGATGCTGGCCTGTTGCATGGCCGTGGCGTCGACCGAGACCTGCACTTCCGTGTTGCGGCCGCGGCGCAGGTCATATTCGAATCGGGGCGGAAACGAGACGATGAACAGAAACCGGCCCTTGTCCATGGCCGTCGCGGCTTCCGCGGGCGTGATCAATTGCGGCGTGCGGAACCGCGGCGGATAAAATCCGGCGATCAGCTCTTTCGAAAGCTGGGATTGGTCTTCGTCCACGAACGCGATGCTGGCGTTGTTCACTTCGCTGTTGAGGCCCCGGGCCTGCGCCACGATCGCGGCGGAAAAGGCGTAAAGGATGAAGGCCACCAGCACCGGATCGGCCGCCAGGCTGCGCAGTTCCTTGATTCCCAGCCAGAAGATGTTCGAAAGTCGGCCCACGGCGTCAGGTCTCCTGGCGGGGCAGGCCCGCCACGCTCAGGCCGATGAAGACCGGGACGAAAAGGGCCAGGATCACGGCGTCGACCCACAGCTCGGCGAAGCCCAGCGACTTCGTGAACGCCCCCACGCTGGCATGCATGTAATAAGTCGTCGGCCAGAGCGTGCCCAGGATGCGAGCGCCGCCGGAAAGGGTCGAGACTGGCTGAAGCATGCCCGAGAACTGCGTCGTGGGCAGAATCGTCAGGATCGCCGTCGCGAACACGGCCGCCACCTGGCTCGTCGTGAACGAGGCCACCAGCATGCCCACGGCCGTCGTGGAAGTGACGTAGATCAGGGCACAGAGCGTCAGCATCAGGCCATCACCCTTGAGCGGCACGCCGAACACCGCGATGCCCAGCACCATCAGCACGACATGGTTGACCATGCCCACGGCGATATAGGGCAACTGCTTGCCGACCAGGAATTCCAGCCGCCGCGTCGGTGTGACGTAGAAGTTGACGATCGAGCCGAGTTCCTTCTCCCGCACGACGCTCACGGCCATGAGAATCGCCGGAATCAGAATCAAAAGCATCGGTGGCACGCTCGGCACGATGGCATAAACGCTTTCGAATGTCGGGTTGTATGTGAACCGCGTTTCGATATCGAACGAAGGCCCCGCCGACATTCCGGCACCCGTCTGCCGGCTGTTACGGGCCTGTTCCTTCAGAAGATCGAAATGCACACCCTGAACGTACTGGGCCACGCTTTCGGCGCGGTTCGTGGGGGCACCGTCGATCCAGGCGATCACTTCACCCGCGTTCGCCTTATGCAGGTTACGGCCGAACTGCGGCTCGATTTCCAGCGCCACTTCGATTTCGTTCGATTTCAATCGCTCGTCCAGCTCGTCGGGCGTCTGTATCGGCGGCTTCTTCAGGAAATACCGCGATCCTTCGAAACCGGCCAGATAGGCCCGGCTTTCGGGCGTGTTGTCCAGGTCGAGAGAACTGAACCGGATGTCTTCCACGTCCATCGTGATGCCGAAGCCGAAGGCCAGCATCAGGGCCGCCGAACCGGCGAAGGCGAACAGCAGCCGCACCGGGTCGCGTTGAATTTCCTGAGTCTCGCGGCGGGCATAGGCCATCAGTCGGCCCAGCGAAAACCGCCCTGTCGGGCCATGCTCCGCCGTGCCAGCCAGATGCCGGGCCGTCGAGCCTGCCCCCGGCTCGACGGAATCCTCAAGCGTCTTGCGCACGGCTTCAGCTTCGGCGATATAGCTGATGAAGGCCGTTTCCAGATCGGCCGAGCCGCGGGCCTCGACGAGTTTCGAGGGCGTGTCGCAGGCCAGTACCGTGCCCGCGTGCATGAGCGAGATGCGGTCGCACCGCATGGCCTCGTTCATGAAGTGAGTCGAAACGAAGATCGTCACCCCCTGATTGCGGGACAGGTCGATCAGCAGCTCCCAGAATTCGTCGCGGGCCACGGGGTCCACGCCTGATGTCGGCTCGTCCAGCAGCATCAGGTCCGGCTCGTGCAGAACGGCCACAGCCAGCGAAAGCCGCTGCTTCAGGCCCAGCGGCAGCTCCTCGGAAATGGAATCGAGATGCTCTCGAAGGCCGAAACGGTCGACAAGTTCGTCGATTCGAATCCGGGCTTTCGCCATCGGTATTTCGAAGATCCGGGCGTGCAGAGTCAGGTTCTGCCGCACCGTCAATTCGCCGTAAAGCGAAAAAGCCTGCGACATGTAACCGACGCGCTTGCGAGTGGCCAGATCCTCGGCATTGACAGGCTCGCCGAAGAGCATGGCCTGGCCCTCGGTCGCGGGCAACAGGCCGGTAAGCATCTTCATCGTCGTCGACTTGCCGCAGCCGTTCGAACCGAGAAAGCCGAAAATCTCGCCCTGGGGGATCGTGAAGCTGACGTCGTTGACAGCCGTGAATTTGCCGAACCGCTTCGTCAAGTTCGTCGCCACAATAGCAGGCTCGCCGCCGGTGTCGACCCGAGGCGGTATTTCCAGCACCTCGCGGCCGCCTTCCGGGGCACCCGGCAGCAGGGCCACGAAGGCTTCTTCGAGGTTCGTCGTCGCCGTGCGCTGCATGAGATTCGCCGGTGTGCCCGTGGCGATCACGCGGCCGGCGTTCATGGCGATCGTCCAGTCGAACCGCTGGGCTTCGTCCATGTAGGCCGTGGAAACAAGCACGCTCATGCCCGGCCGCTCGGCCCGGATCCGGTCGATCAGGTTCCAGAACTGCTGGCGCGACAGCGGATCGACACCCGTCGTCGGCTCGTCCAGAATCAGCAGGTCGGGGTCATGGATGAGTGCCCCGCACAGGCTGACTTTCTGCTTCATCCCGCCGGAGAGCTTGCCGGCCGGGCGATCGGGAAACGGCCCCAGACCGGTGGCTTCCAGCAGGGCATAAATCCGCCCCGATCGCTCGGAATCAGGCACGCCGAAGAGCCGGGCGAAGAAGTCGATGTTTTCGAAGACGCTGAGGTCGAAATACAAGTTCTTGCCCAGGCCCTGCGGCATATAGGCGATGCGCGGGCATGTGGCGTCGCGATGGTGCGAATCGGCCATGTCGCCAGCCAGCACATGCACCGTGCCGGCCTGGATCTTCTTCGACCCGGCGACAAGGCCCATGAGCGTCGACTTGCCGACGCCGTCCGGCCCGATCAGGCCCACCATGCAGCCGGCGGGAATGTCGACATCCAGGCCGTCCAGAGCCAGCGTACCGCCATATCTGTGTGTCACGCCGCGCACCGTCACGACCGGTTCGTCAGCCGTCAGCGGCGGTTTCCCCATCGCGGTTTCCGAAGTCGGCATCGTCGGACCCTCTGTTCTCAGGATCCGGACGCCGGTGCGGCCACAGGTTCCGGTGAAGCGGTTTTGGCAGGTTCGGCGGCCTTGGCGGGCTCGGCGGGTTTTTCGGCGGGCTTCTCCTCCGCGGGCGGGGCCCCGCTGGTCGAAGCCGCGGGCGGGATGGGGTAAGGCGTCTGGAACCGTTCCGGCCAGGGGATTGAGTCATCCAGACGAACGTATCCCACGCCCCGGATTCCGGTCTTGATCCGCTCGATGATCATGGCGACCCTGTCCGGCGGCACGCTCAACTTGACACGGAACATGAGCTTGTCCCGCTCGCTGCGTGTTTCGACCTGCTTGGGCGTGAACTGGGCCTCGGGGGCGACGAACGACACCGTGGCCCGGCCGGCGTATTCGGGGTTCACGTCCAGCACGATGCGGGCCTCGGCCCCGATGCGGGTCTTCACGGCGTCCTGAGCCGGCAGATAGATCTCCATGTAGACGTCGCTGAGGTTCACCAGCGTCAGCACCTTGCCGCCGCTGCCGAGCACTTCGCCCTCCTCGGCCAGTCGATAGAGCACACGGCCTTTGACGGTGCTTTTGAGGGTCATGTCGTCGATGCGGCTCTTGATGCGGGCCACTTCGGCCTTCGAAGCGTCGATCGACTTGCGGGCTGTGTTGAGCCGGGCCTTTTCGCCCTCGAGCGTGGCCTTTTCCGTGCGAACCATCGTTTCCTTGACGTCGTAATCCTCACGTGATGTGGCGTTGCGATTGAGCAGATTCCTGGCCCGCACGAATTCGACCTCGGCCAGCTTGAGCTGGCTTTCGGCCTTGGCGATCGAGGCCTGAATTTCGAACAGCTTGGCCTCTTCCTCGGCGGCGGTGGCTTCGGCACGGGCCAGTTCCGCCTGCTGCGTAATCGTGTCAATCCGGGCCAGCACATCGCCGGGTTTGACGAGGTCGCCTTCACGCACGTAGACCTTCTCGACCCGGCCAGCCTCCTTGGTCGTCACGTCCACCTGAACGGCCTCGACCCGGCCATTGCCTGAGGCGAAGCCCTCGGGCAGGGCCGTCAGCCGTGCCTGATATTCCTTCCAGGCGAGATAACCGCCGCCGGCGATCACGGCGATGAGAATGACCAGCCCTGTACGACCCATCTTGCGACCGCCTCCGCTTTCGGGTATCCAGATTCGTTTGGTCAAGATCTTAACGGATCGACCGATCGAAATCGATGAGAGTCATCCGAACAATGCCCGATAAACATGATGAGTGAACGCCGCATTGTCGGCCTGAACGTAACGCATCACGCCGCCCATGCGGGCGTAGCTTTTGCAGAACCGTAGATCATACGCCGGATTGGATTTCGGCGGCTCGCCCGTCGTCCAGTCCCAGCCGCCGCCGAGCTGCTCCACCGTACCAATGAAGAGGCGGATATCGGTCGCCGCAGTCAGGGCAGCCCGGCACCCCCGAGAGGAATCATGACGAGATGTGGCCCTTGTTCGTTGAGGGAAGCTGCAATGCCCCTCGAGCCGCCCCGGCAGAGGCAAGCAGCGTCAGCAGAACATGGCTGGCCAGCCGTGAGTTCGATGACTTCGACACCGGCAGGGTCGTGTGATCGAGCGGGAAAACCATCATGCCGACGATCTGGAAAATCAGCATTCCCGCCGCGGCTCCGAGCAGGCCGCCGAGGATTGTCCGGCCGATGAGCCCGTGCCTTTCGCCGCGGATACCGCCCGAGATCCCGGCACCGAAGGCCGTTCCGACTCCGGCGCCGATGACCGTCGCGATGCTCCCATGGACGAGCAGGGCCACCAGCAGAACATCCTTGTCGGGGTCATAGATCCGTAAGAAGGCCGGCATGAGACTCCACGTCGCCACAGCCGCCCCGACCCCGCCAAGGAACAAGCCGGCCAGGCCGGCGATCGCCGCGGCACGCCCCGATTTTCGGACTCCCCCGCCTGCCAGGCCCAGCATCAGCCCGAGAGCCGCCCCCATCATCACAGCCGTCAGGCCCGCTTCCATCGTCACACCGGCGTTCCGGGCACGCTTGGCCGCCTGTATCTCCTCAATTGTGGGAAACCCGCTGGTCGCAATCAGCGGCGGAATGAATCGTCCGTAAATCGCCTCGCCCCCGAGCCACGAGACCACGCCCGCGACCAGGCCAGCAAGGATGGCAAGGCCCCAGCACCGCACAGTTGGGATTCGATTCTCCGCCAGAGAGAACGGCGGCGGCTCCGGCACCCCGGCACCCCCATTGTCAGGCCACGAATTGCCCGCCAGGGTTTGACCTGGCGTGCCCTTCTCGTGCAATCCTTCGGTCTTGATGGATGACATTGTCCTCACCTTCCCGGTACGGACTTCGAACGTCCGCGATACCAAGCCCTGAGAGATTGCTCGGGATCGTCAAGTGACCGACGGAGCATCCGTCGGCACCCGGAACGACGTCCCAAAATCGATTACGGACGGGATGGAACGTCCCGCCCCAGCCCGACTTCGATTCGACAGCCCCTGAAGCGGATCGAAGGCGTTGTGCGACGGCTCCGAAAACGGGGACTTGCTCCTAGCCTTCAAGCTGGCAGTCCCCGTTTCCGGTGGAGGACTCCTGTTAATCGAGACTGAAACGAATGGCCCGCCCCGATCAGAATTGATCGCTGGAGAGCACTTCGCCGCCGTCCCGCGTCCCCAGAGCCCACCAGATCTGCATAGCGATCGTGCTCTTCACGAACCGGACGCTCCCGTCCGACATACCCACGTTCACACCGCCAGGATGGTTGCTCGTGGCATTGTAGTAGCCGCTGTGCAGCACCCCGCAGCCCGGACAATCCAGCCGGCACGAGTTCCATGGATAATCGTTCGAGTTCGGTGGAATCAGGGTCTGGAATAGCGACTCGCCCAGGTTGCTCAGGCCCCAGCGGTAGCCTCGCTGCCCCCGGTTGATTTCCGTACGGAAGAATCTGTTGCACGACTGCCAGTCCTGCTGCATCCCGGCCAGGTTGTCCGGCCCGTTGAGCAGGCGATAGGCGGCGCTGACGGTGGCCCCCGCCGGTGCCGGTCCGTCTCGCCACTTCTGCTGCGTCGATGCGCCCGCGGTACTCGAAACCAGTGCCTCGGAGTAGCTGATCGTATTCGAGGTCCCGTCCGAAACGTCCTGCAAGCCATACGTCCTTTGGAACGCGAAGATCCCTCTCGAATGGGGGTGACTCCGGAACCCGACTGTCGTGCCGACCGAACCGAAGTAATTGTTCGTGTTCTCCTGGCCGACCAGACCGTCCGACGGGCACTCGTACGAGCTGACCCGCGATTGCCAGGCCGTCCGGTTCACAAGGGTCCCCTGACCCTGCCACAAGTTCCAGCTGAAGTTGATCGATTGATAAAGCGGCCCCTGCTCAAGGTACGGGAGCAGCATGGCCTGCGCGCCTAAGGTTCCCCAGCTCGTCTGCACTCCGACGTTCGAGTAAGCCGTCGTCACGGCCATCGGGAACGAGCCCATGGCCGAGTGATAGTTGTGCATCGCCAGCCCGATCTGCTTCAGGTTGTTGACGCACTGGGCGCGGCGAGCCGCCTCCCGTGCCGATTGAACTGCCGGCAACAACAGAGATATCAATACGGCGATGATCGCGATCACCACCAGTAATTCGATCAGTGTGAAGCCGCGCCGATTGCTTTGCGTCATGGAATCGTCTCCCTTTCAAGGAATCGACCGAATGTGATCTGGATCGCCTTGGCTGGTCACTCACCGGTCATACGCAATTCGCTGCATTACCTGATCCGGAATCGAAAAATCGCGAGCCCGGACCACACCGACAACCCCAGGGGATCGCCTCCCCCACAAACAAGCTGGAAGCCCACTTCGCCGTCACACTGGATGCTTCAAGGCCCGACCGTGCGCGATCGTCCTTCGCTCCGATGCTTTAACCCCACAGTCAAGAAGAACACGACCACGACGAACAATCCGACATCACGGTCAGGATTTGTTCTCGCTTTTGGTCTCTTTCTTGTTCTCGCTTTTGGTCTCCTTCTTGTTCTCGCTTTTGGTCTCCTTCTTGTTCTCGCTTTTGGTCTCCTTCTTGTTCTCGTTGTCGAAATAGCCCCGCATCGAATCGGTCAGGGACTTTTCCCGAGCTTCGTCGACCTGAATCGTCGAACTTTCGTTCCCCCCGCCGCATCCCACGCACGACAGACCGAAGCTCGCCACAAGCACTACGAGGAATACACGCCTAAATCGAGCGACCGTCATCATGGCAACTCTCCTCTCTCTATGTGCGTACGCACGAAATATTCGAGAGACTCACCCCTGATCCGACTATCGGGAAACTCAGCGAACCGGTTCACCAGTCGCGAAATCGCCCGGTCGTTCCGTACGAGAAGTGCGGCGGAACGTATTCGCCGAAGAACCGGATTCCGCCTACCTATTTTTGGGATCAGGATGTCTTGAATAAAACCGAAGGGCCGGGGTGAGTCAATATCCAAGTTCCGAATTTTTTGTGAATATTCGCCGCCGATATCGGATTCGATTTCCGTCCACAATACGGAAGCCGATTTGCCGAACTCAACGAACAAGTCCTCACTGGAAAAACCGTCATACTCCAAGGACTTGCTGAGGTATGACGATAACCGTATGGCGGCAGGCCAGATCCATACATGGGCTTATGCAGATCAAACTACGTTGTAGCGTTGCAGAATTCGTCTCGACATGCAGACGGTCCGAGTCCGGTCATTTCGGCCTTCATTGTAATCAACCTCCTCCTCACATCAATGTGCGATACAAATGCTGCGTAAACGCCGCGTTATCCGCCTGGATATAGCGCGTAATGCCGCCCATGCGGGCGTAGCTTTTGCAGAACCGTAGATAATACGCCGGATTGGATTTCGGCGGCTCGCCCGTCGTCCAGTCCCAGCCGCCGCCGTCCTGCATGTCGACGACGTGAATGGAATGGCCCGCCACGATCGGCCTGGCCGATTGCAATCGAAGGTTATTGACGCAAGACAGGCTCTTTTCGAAAACCTGCGGGCCCATGATGGCCGAGCCGATCGAAAGCACCACGCCACCGTCGAGCTTCTCGACCGAGCCGCAAAAGAGCCGGAAGTCCACAGCGGCGGCCCGCCCGATCGCGGCACCGTCGAACATCGGATGACACGAAATGATGTCGTAACCGATGCCCGGGTGCACCGTCATCGGCACGCCATGCCGAAATGCCGATGCCAGGATCGACGCATGCTTGTTCGGATGCCTGACCGTCACCCGCCCGGTTTGCAGCTTGTGATTCGAAATTGCCTGCAGAAGATCGGCCCGGGCCGGGGCGAACGGGCTGCGTGGCTCGGCCTTCAGCAGGTTCTCCAGCTCGTCGGCCGTGGGAAGCGTGGTGCCGTCCTCGGAAATGAAACGGCCCAGCGACTTGCCGTAACCCTCACCCCGCGGGCCGCCAGCCAACAGGGCCAGATGAATGTTCCGGCCCGTTTCGTCCCACGTGCCGAACGTGCCGGTGGCGACGTTCTCGCGCACCGATTCGGTCGATCGGCCGAGCCAGGAATATTCCCAGTCATGAATCGTCCCCGCCCCATTGGTGGCCAGGTGCGTAATATAACCGGCCCCCATGAGCCGGTCGAGAATCCCGGCCGTGCCGTTGCGAAGCAGGTGAGCGCCGTAAATGAGCATCACGGCCGCGCCCTTGTCGCGGGCCTTGCGGATGTCGGCCACGGCCTGGGCCACGGCGGCCGAAGTGTCCGCGTCGATCGGCGCCGGTGCGGCATCGGGGTCGAGCAGGATGTCTTCCACCTTCGTCAGGCTCTTGCGATCTGCCAGCGGAAAGACTTTCAGGCGTTTCAGGTTCAGCGGTTCGACGTTCACGTCAACCTCGTAGGGCACGTGGTAACGTGCCGTTCTTGATGCCGTTCTTGATGCGGACGGCACGTTGGCACGTGCCCTACTTCATTATCGTCCAAAAATGAGATCCAAAAGCGGCCCCGCATCGCGGTAATCGGGAATCACGACGTCCGCGCCCACGCCAGATAGGCGATCGCGCTTCCATTCGTCCATTTGGCCCGAACCGTTATTGGCTTCGTCGCTGGCCACAGCCACGGCCAGGCCACCCACTTCCTTCGTATTTTGAATTTCGACATAGCCGTCGCCGAAGGCCAGCAGCTTGGTGCCGTCGATGGCGTTCTCGGCCAGAATGCGGTCGATGACCATCTTCTTCGAGAAGTTCTGATAGTTGTCCTGGGCGCCATAAATGTGGCGGCCGAAGTAGTTCGTCAGCCCCAGCAGCTCGGCCTCACGCTTGACGAACGGCTCGTCCGTGCCGCTGGCCAGGTAAAGCGAAAGCCCCCGGGCCTTGAGATTCTCGAGCAGCGCCCGCGAGCCGAACACGCACAGGTCGTCCTGCGAGATGGTGCCCGCCGCCAGTCCGGCCACACGGGCCGTGATCTTCTCTTCCAGCCGCCGCAGGTATTCGTGCTTGTACTGGAGCGGTTCCTGGGGCACGCCGCCCCGCTCGCGGATGCGGTCGGCCAGCTGGATCATCTGGTAAATCGTCTGCTTGCCGTTGAGCTTCATGATGTCGTCGAAGGCCAGCCGGCGGCGGTCTTCGTCGCTTTCGCCAGGCAGTGGGGGCAGCACTTCGGTGAACAACGGCACCATGACGTCGGGCCAGCCCTGACGGATGATCGAAAGCGTGCCGTCGAAGTCGAACAGCACGTGCGTGATGCCCGGCCGGGGTGCGAAGCTGGGGCGCAGGATGACCTCGCCGGCGAAAGCGGGAACGCCACTCACGCGGCACCACCTTCCATGAAGGCATAGCAGATCATGTGCAGGATGGTCATCTGGGCATCTTCCACTCGGCCATAGTGGGTGTCGTCGATCACGATCGTCTGGGCCGAGACTTCGGCCAACCGGCCCCGCTTGGCACCGACGAGCGAAGCCGTCCTCAGCCCATTGGCGGCGGCCCATTCGACGGCCTTGACGAGATTGGGCGAGTTGCCGGAAACGCTGGAGGCGATGATCAGGTCGCCCGGGCGGGCGTAGTTCTGCAGGGGGCGAAGGAAGACGTCGTCATAGTGGTAATCGTTGCCGATGGCCGTGAGCCAGGCGGTGTTGTCGGCCAGGGTGATGATGCGGAAGCGTTTGCCGGTCTTGTCGCTGGCACCTTTGCCCAGGTCGGTGGCGAAGTGGGACATGCTGGCCATGTTGCCGCCGTTGCCCACGCCGAAGATGTGGCCGTCCGCAGCCCAGACATCCTTGACGGTGCCGATGAGGCGTTCGACCTCGGCCAGGGGAATGGCGTCGTAGACTTTGCGCTGGGCGTCGATGTACTGATTGAGCCAGGCTTGCATGGGGCGGATCTTCTCGCGTGCGGTGTCAGTGTCTTCGGCCCGGCGATCCGTATGTCCTTCGTTCCGGAGAATCGCGCGGGGCCGTTGGTGAATCATAGCAAAATACGCCGGTTTCAGGCGAGATCACCGCAACCCCCGCTTCGGTCCGGCTCATTCCGGCCGAATGTTCAATGCAAGATCCTCATTCATAATCTGCGATACTTCGATCCGCACGACTCAATCACGAATACGAAGCCTGACCGGCAAGCGGATCTCGGGCATCTCGGCCACGCCTGTCCGAAAAACGAGTTCGTCGATGAGTTCCTTGCCGAACTTCTCGGGAAAACGAAGGCGGAATTTCACAAGACTTGTCGAGTCACTGACCTTTTCGATGGAATACCGCAGCGGATCCGTGGCAAGTGGTTCAATGTCCATGGTTTTAGCGCCGAGCACATTCCGAAATGAGATCATGTATTGCGGAATATCTTCGAACTTCGAAAAGGTACCGAAGACGGCACCAGGACTGGCTATCACTGGGGCTGGAACAAGCCCTTGCAGCGGGATCCGAATCTCTTGCCGTGCCTTGTCGGAATGACCAGTTACAACGACATGCCCCCTGAATTCGCCAATTTCCAGTGCCTTGGCGATGCGAGCCTGATATTCGTATCGACGCGAGACGACCCCGTTTCCCACCGAAGTCTCTTTCGCTAAGCCGCCTCCTACTTCGATACCAGCGAGTTCAAGAACAGGCATATTGAGCCATGGTTGTTCGGAAGCCGCTTCCTGGCTCTCGACATAGAAGTTTTCGATATCGCCAAGTTTGGCATCCGTACCAAAAGTGATGAGATCCGAGTTGGAAGAGATATATGGTACTTTTCCTTTGCCTTGAGTATTGATGAAAACGCTCAGCGAAGGTTGGTCAGGGATATCCGTGACACTTTCGACCGCGACTCTGCGAGTTCCAGTGTTGATTGAGCTTACGGTTGCGATCAGGATTGCCTCGCTTCCCGGTTTTACGATTTTAGGTTGAACTTCCGCACTCGTACATCCGCAGCTCGCACTGACATGCGGCAAGGTGAACGTTTCGGATCCGATATTGCGGATCCGGAATTCAATTCGCTTGTCCGGATCCGACGAGCTGGTTTCGATAGTCACTTCAGCTGGCTCGACAATCGCTCGTGGGCCAGCAACCTGATCGCGACAACCAGAGAAGCAACCCCAAAGGATAGAAAGGAAAACCATTCGGATTGATCCGTGGAACACGTCATTCATCGACGATCTCATGGGAAGCGAGTCCTGAATGCTGAAAGTTGAAAACACCATTGGAAGTTCAATAGTCGAGATTCGAAACCGGTTCTCCTCCCGCTTTCGAACCGAGCGCCCGCCAGATCTCAAGTGAGATGCCATTGCGCACGAATCGGACCGATCCGTCGGCCATGCCTACGTTCACGCCCCCTGGGTGTTGTGATCGGGAAGAAGACATGCTGAGTGTGTCTCCACCGCCCGGTGAATAGCAGTCACCGTGAGTATTGTTGATTCCCGACACGTGATTGTAGGTCGTATGAATCGTATCACCCAGGATCCAGGCCAACCCTGATTTCTGTTCGAAACCCTGATATTGTGCGTCCGTCGCCAGACAGAAGTTCATGTACTCATCGCCAGATATCAAATAGGAGAATCTTCGGGGCAGGATCAGGTAATGTCTTCTTGCATCGAAGTTCGTAGTAGCCTCGCTACCCCGTAGTTTCTCGCTCACCAGTACGGTATTGCTCAAACCGTCCGTAACGCTGGAAAGCGAAGTCGTAAATCTGCCGTTATAGGTTCCTTTCGAATAAACACGAATCGAACCTGCTGGCCCCGCAAGCCTGACATTGTCGAGGGCGTAATCGCTAGGCAACGAACCGGCGTTCGATCGAATGTTCGTCCCCGCCGAAAGTCTCGATTGCGGGGTCGTATCTGACGGGCAGAGCAAGACTCCGAGCGTCGTGAGGCGTGCAGACAGATTCGCAAGTTCACTGGAATCATACGTGCCCGAAACGGGATCACGCGGTTCGTTGACCGAAACATCGAAATTGATCGAGTCGTACAATGAAGTCTGATCAAGATATGGAAGAATCCGTGCGAACATGGAGTATCTGAGGCGTAAGCAAGGGTTGCAGTTCTCTGAGTCACCATACCAGTTGATATTGCCTGGTGGAAAATGCGAGTGGCTCGAAACGTAATTCTGAACTGCGAGCCCGACAGAAGCTAAGTTCGACGAACACTTCATGCGACGAGCCGATTCACGCGCGGACTGAATCGCTGGCAATATCAACGCCGCAAGCAGAGCGATGACGCTGATCGAGACAAGCATCTCGATCAACGTGACCGCTGATCTATTCCGAAACGAACTTGTCATCGGAATCCTCAGAAAGTCGGCGAAGAATCCGACTCCAGTAGACGACTTAAGCCTCGATCATTGCTGGTGATCGACCTGATCGACCTTGAACAGGATATTGAAGATCAGTTGCATGAGACGGGTTTCTTAACACAGGTGATGACAGCACCTTGACTATCGTACACAGGCTGGAGGGTTAAGCAATCCATTTTGTCGCCGCAAACCTGCAACGTTTCCGACGAGTGGGCGGTACACCTGGAAGTCGGATCATCTGTGCAAAGCTTGGGCAAGTGATATTGACTACAGTAGAACGCAATACCAGGGGCACCAGGCGGTGGAAATGGACAATCATTGACAGAATAGAATTCGCATTTGCTGGAATGTTCCTTCTCTGGAGTACATTTGAGATTCGGGTCTCCAATCCCGCCGCCAGCACGAATCGAGTCCGAAAGCAATGCACTACCGATGATCGAGGCCAAAAAGCTGAGACTGAGAATGACGAGTCGGTGACGAGATTCTGAACATCCAAACATAAGAATCGCCTCCAGGTGAATGACTACACGAACGGAATGGAAAGTCTTTCATCGCCGCATATACAGGTAGCCGGCGAGGACCAGAGCGAACGCCGCCCCGGAAATCAGAATCGTTCCCGGAATTCCGGACCGTTCCGGATCCGTAGAAGCGGCGCTGGACAGATTTGTTGACGGTGCCGAATCCTTCGCCGCTTCAGAATTCGACCCGTATTCGCTTCGTAACTGCTCCACCGCTTTTCGGGCACGTTCCTCGTCTTTCACGGGTACGCCGTATACGCGAGGGAGGCCCGAATTCGTTTCATCGTAAACGAGGGTTCCGATGTTCAGTTTCGGCAAACCGAAGTCCATCGTTGATTTCTCGGGATTGACCTTGATACTGTCGATTCGATACGAGAATCGGAGGTCGCCGCCTTTCGCATCCACCATCTTCGAATAACCTGATTCCGGAAACCAGAACCCCTCGATGTTTCGGAACGAGGTGACGATATTGCGAACACGATCCGAGAATATCAAATCACGAAGAACATAATCATGCTCGCCGGACAATCGGATACCGAATTCATACCCATTGTCAGAGACTTTCATTTCCACCACTTCTTCGCCACTATCACCCAGGAAGACGCGCATCGATTTACCGGTCGCAACAATCTTGGACAACGTCTTGCCCCGTGGCGAGAGCATATTGAGATACGGATTCATTGGCATCGCACTGCGAGATGGCTGGTTCGGAGTTTTCCGGATAGCAACGGACTCGATTACGGCCTCGGACTTCGGAGTGCATTGCATCGAGTAGGTTTTCGTTCCGTCATCGCGAACCCATTCGGAGACTGATCTGGAACCATCCGGAGCGATCCGGACGATTCGCATTTCGCGCTGCCCCTGATTCGTCTGCACATACGTAAATTCATAGCCGTAGGTGTTCGGAATACGCTCGCCATCTTCGTCGCTGACGAACTGTAATCCATGGATTTCGAACGATGTCAACGCTTGTTCACGAGCTCGGAGAGTCTTAACGATCGATTCGAGCGTGATGGGCGTCGGATCGGCACCAATCACGGACCGCAAAAATGACGAGAGCACCAGAACCAGCAGAAGCGATCGAGTCATGAATCGACTCCGACTTTGGAACACAAAGCCTACGGATACAGCCGCGAATCATTAGCTATCAGCGAGCGAACTACTTACCTTCACAATTACCCCCCCCCCATTTCGTCAAGTCAAGTCTTTTTCTGGATTTTCTTCGAGAATCTTTATCGCTCATCCGATAAGTGCTGTCGCCTGAGAGATTTATCTGCCGGTTCTCGAGGGGCTTATCGATCCAAAAGCCTTGATACGAACATGCTCATCAATGATATCGCCGCTTGCGGGGCTTCCGAAGCGGCGATTCGGGGGATTTCATCACATTTCGAATCCGGACGGTCCGAAAACCACCCGGATCGTTCGATAAGGAGAACATTGATGGAAAGCATCGAATATGCGACAATATGTCTAGCAAATCTAGCCATAAAGGAGAGCATTATGGAATGGAACCTGGCCGAGGCCAAGAACCGGTTGACGGAAGTGGTCAATCGGGCGATCGCCGAAGGGCCGCAGGTCATTCGGCGGAGGAAGGACACCGTCGTCGTCGTCTCCGAGGTCGAGTACGAACGGCTGACCGGCAAAAAACCGGGCTTCAAGGAATATCTGTTCGATGGACCATCGCTGGAAGGACTGAATCTGGAACGTGACAGTAGCGGCTGCACCAATAACGATTCGTCGATTCGCAAAAACTGATTCATGGTCAACCGCTACTCGAATTTCTGTTCGTCGATCGGAACGTAAATCAGATTTCTCTTTAATGAAGCCGGCCGGATAGATCGTTGCATGGATCGACACGGCCTCATACAAATGATATCGCCGCTTGCGGGGCTTCCGAAGCGGCGAATTGGGGCGTTTCATCACATTTCGAATCCGGGCGGCCGAATGACCGCCCGAACCGGAGTGTCCGTCAAATCTCCTTCGGAATCCGCATGGCGTAGAACGAACGCCAGGCGAAGATGAAGCCGATCGCCAGCATGACGACGCCCACATAGGCCGTGATGTCGCGGCCGCCGGAAGTCTTGGCAGCTTCCTTCATGCCGATGGCGATTTCCACCGCCAGCAGGCCGAACAGGGTCGAGAACTTGATGATCGGGTTCAGGGCCACGGAGGTCGTGTCTTTGAACGGGTCGCCCACCGTGTCGCCCACCACCGTCGCCTCGTGCAGCAGCGTGTTCTTTTCCTTCAGGTCCACTTCCACCAGCTTCTTGGCGTTATCCCAGGAGCCGCCTGCGTTGGCCATGAAGATCGCCTGAAACAGCCCGAACACAGCGATCGAGACCAGATAGGCCACGAAGAAGTTCGGGTCGAAGAAGGCGAAGGCCAGCGTGAGGGACATCAGCGTAATGAAAATGTTCCACATGCCGGCCTGGGCGTACTCGGTGCAAATACGCACGACGGTTTTCGAATCCTCCAGGTCGGCCTCTTTCTTCTCAAGATCCATGTTCTTCTTGATGAAAGACACGGCCCGGTAGGCGCCGGTAGTCACGGCCTGAATGGAAGCGCCTGAGAACCAGAAGATCACGGCCCCGCCGGTAATGAAACCGAGCAGCACCGGTGCATCGGTCAGGCTCAGTTGCAACATGCCGGCTTTTTCCAGCAGCAGGATGATCGAGAAGATCATCGTGGTGGCACCCACGACGGCCGTGCCGATCAGCACCGGCTTGGCCGTGGCCTTGAAGGTGTTGCCGGCGGAGTCGTTGGCCTCCAGATAATGCTTGCCCCTTTCGAAATCGGGCACGAAGCCGAAGTCCCGTTCGATTTCTTCCTTGATGCCCGGGATGTGCTCCGTCTGGGCCAGTTCGAAGATGCTCTGGGCGTTGTCGGTCACGGGCCCGTAGCTGTCGACGGCGATGTTCACGGGGCCCATGCACAGGAAGCCGAAGGCCACCAGGCCGAAGGCGAAAATCGACGCGTGCTGGCCGGCGACGGCTTCGAGGCCCTGAAGGCTGACGAAATAGGCGCCCGTCATCAGGCCGACGATGAGCATGCCGCACCAGAAGGCGGAGAAATTGCCCGCCACCAGGCCGGAAAGGATCGTGAGCGACGCGCCACCCTCGCGGCTGGCGGTGACGATTTCATGCACGTGTTTCGAATGGGAACTGGTGAAGGCCTTGGTGAATTCGGGGATCAGCACGGCCGCGATGGTGCCGCAGCTGATGATGGCGGCCAGTTGCCACCAGATTGCGGGCAGGGGCGTGGGGCCGACGGCGAGATCGCCGAGCAGCAGCCAGCTCATGCCGAAGGATGTGGTAATGCAAAGAATGGCCGCGATCCAGATCAGGCGCGTCAGGGGGGCTTCGAAATTGAAGTCCTTCAGCCCGGCGTATTCCTTTTCGGAGATGCGCTGGTTAATGAAGTAGGACGCCCCGGACATGAAGTCCATGAGGAACCGCATGGCGAAGATCCAGACGATCAGCTTGGCCTGAATGGAGACGTCTGCGACGGCCAGGGTGATGAATGAGATCAGGGCCACGCCGGTCACGCCGTAGGTTTCGAAACCGTCGGCGGTGGGGCCGACCGAGTCGCCGGCGTTGTCGCCGGTGCAGTCCGCGATCACGCCCGGGTTGCGGGGGTCATCTTCCTTGACCTGGAAGACGATCTTCATGAGGTCCGAGCCGATGTCGGCGATCTTGGTGAAGATGCCGCCCGCGATCCGCAGCACCGAGGCCCCCAGCGATTCGCCGATCGCGAAGCCCAGGAAGCAGTAGCCGACGATATTGCGGTTCACGAACAAGAGGATCACGACCATCATGACCAGCTCGAGCGAGATCAGGAACAACCCGATCGACATGCCGGCCCGCAGCGGGATGCTGACGACGTCCCACGGCTGGCCCTTGAGCGCCGCGAAGGCCGTGCGGGAGTTGGCATAGGTGTTCACCCGGATGCCGTAATAGGCCACCCAGTAGGAACCGCCCATGCCGACCAGCGAAAACAGCAGAACCAGCAGAACCGTGCCGATGCCTTCGCCCTGGAGAATCATGAAGTAATATGTCATCGCCGCGCCGATGATGGCGAAGAGCAGCAGCAGAAATTTGCCCTGTTGGATCAGGTAAGTTTTGCAGGTCTGGAAGATCGTTTCGGCCACGGCCAGCATGGAATGGTGCGCCGGCAGGTCCTGGATCTGGAGCCGCAGCGAGATGCTGATGCCCAGTGTCCCGGTAATGACCAGTGCACCGAAGGCGAGCAGGTTCCAGCCGCTGATCTGCTGGCCGAAGATGTTGAATTTGCCTTCATGGAGATCCGGGATGGCCAGGCTGGCTTCGCTGGCGGAAGCGGTCATGCCGAAGAAAAGCAATAGGCACAACGAAGCGACACTGACGAAGTGCGAGCGTCTCATAGGTTTTCCTGATTGGTGCGATTCGAGGAAGCAAAGGGGAGTTCCGGGAAGGAGCCCTGCTTCGATGGGTGATGGCGCTCCCATGCTAGCGAAACGGTGTGGCGGAACAAACCCCTGCGCCAGAAAGTCTTGGACTGAAAGCCCGATTCCGTTTCGTAATTGCGACGATATCGAAGAAAAGGTAACGATTTGCGACATTTCGGAAGAAGCCCGGCAGCGGTTGAGCGAAAAAGTCGGTTCCGCCCCGAACCGGTGCCGATTCCGTTTGGGAATCTGGATCGATCTTTCGTCAAGCACGCCACTTGCGGCGTTTTTTACAGCCACTGCAACTTGTCGGTCAAGGCCGCTGGAGAAAATCGCCCCGACAACGGCAAAGCCGCGAGTATCGCCCTTATGCCGAAACGCCATTTGGCTGGTTCCCGATGGAGCCCGTGAGGACAAGTTCCGTTCGGTAAATTGACCGCAAGAGTTGATGTTCATGGTGTTTGCACCTATTTATCGAAACATTTCGCCAACAGGCCTGAGAGCGAACAGCGACGATCCGCCAGGTCTTGGACGGCGGCAATCCCGAGTTGCGAAATCCGTTTCGCAAATCGATCGTATCTAATGATGCGGCAGTCGCTTCAGTCGTATGCAACGGTCATCGGAACGAGTCTTCCACAGTGGTTCGTAATGACGCCTGTACGTCAATCGCCGGGATCCGGATCGACGATCGAAAATCGGTCGTCAGAGGTTAACGGAACTGATTCGGCACGCTCGAAAAGGCAATCAGGTTCCGGACCATGTACTATCGCCAAAACAGGCCGCAACGAAGTGGCCTGTTCCCGGAAATCCCGGCCTGGCCGGCTGCTGGCATGGGACCGATTCCGTTTCGTAAACCGATTCCATCTTTTGATATGCCAGCGCGTTACGATCGCCCGACTTGATCGCCGAATCGATCCGAACGGCCATGCAACGACCCTGACGAATTCTGCGCGGGCTTCGGGACCGGCAATAAAGACGCCAGCGATTCCGATCCGCCAAACACGAGGGGCGAATGAATCCGCACAAACCGGGCGTTCGTCATTCAGCACGCAAAGACGCCGAATCCGTCGATCGCGAGACTTCGCCTGATCCTGAGATCTCGAGCGAAAGATGCCATCGAGAAAATCGGTATCCATCGTGTCGCAAGCATGATCGACAAGACTGACAGAAATATGCTTCAGGCGAAGTCTCAGCCTGACATGCAGCAACACAATGATCCGTGCGTACATTCGAATCGGCAAAAACAGTTCAGGTTACGCCTTCGATCAACTCGAACACGGGGAAGAGGTTCTGCACGGGCCCCAGCCGGTACGTTCGGCCCAGTCGCGGGCGGCGAGATAAACAAGATCGGCAGCCGGGTCTTTGACTTCCGGATAGGTCGCAGGGTCGGCCAGACCGGCGGCGAGACGGCGTTTCAATTCGGCGTAAGCGGCAGCCGTGGCGGGCGAGGCAATGAGATAATTACGGAAGAGCAGGGGATATCGCTGATTCGCATTTCCCTCGCGGCGAATATGGATATGCGCCCGACGCTGGGCTGGCGGCTGCTTGAACACCATTTTCGACCAGTGGGCCGGGTCGGGGTCGAAACCCGGCGGAACATGATCCGTGGCGAAACGTGAATGCATTTCGAATCCGGCTCGCGACATTGCGCCAGCGACTTCGGGCAGCAACTCGGCGACGGTGACCGGAATGTCGATGACGTCCTTGGCCGCCATGCCGGGGACGGACGTCGAGCCGATGTGGTCGATTCGAAGAGCAAGTGGGCCGAGTGCCACCTTGAGCATTTCGGCATAGCGTTCGAAATCGCGGGGCCATTGGGTGCGGTATTCGACGATTGCGAGCATCGCTGTTTTCTGCTGACGGGGCCGCAGTACGAATGATTCGGATGAATGCCATGTGGAACTCAATTGCGTAAGCCATCATAGCCAATGTGTTTGGACTGGTCAGCGCAAGAAGCCGGGCCCCGTTTCCAGGGCCCGGCACCATGAGCATTTCGAATGATCGCGGCATGGTCGATCGCCGCAATGCGAATTCAGGGCCGCAAGGTGCGAAGCCAGCCAAGGCCGTAAATGCCCATGGCACAGGGATACTGGCCCTGTTCGCGGGATTCGTCGCCAGCCTTCCGGATCACGGCGGCCGCGGGATGCCCGGCGGCATCGGCGATAGCGGTTTCGGTCAGAATGCGATCGGCGTCGCACAGGCCACGGATGACTTCGTCGAGCACGACTTTTTCGCTCAGGCCGATGTCCTCGCCCAGAAGTCCTTCAAGAATGTGGGCGGCAGCGGCACCTTGCGAGTAGACCATGATGGCGCCGGCTCTTCGTGCCAGGCGGTTTTCGTCGCCGGGCTTCCAGTTTCGAAGTTCCATCGACTTCTGAATGTGTCCGATGGCATTTCTGACCTTGTTGCGCTGGGCCACTCTGGGCAGGGTCGGCCTGAGGGCCTGAAGCGCCGCGAGGGCATTACGATGAAGCTGATAGGCCGTAGTGCGGCGGATGTCGAGCACGACATTGTTCCGGGCACCGGGGTCGTTTTGATCGACGGCTTCGATCCTGAGCATAAGCGGGCCGGGGGGCAGAGCGGCGAGGTCGATTTCGACGTGGACAAATGCCGTTTCGCCAGGTTCCAGATGCAACTGGTTCGGGATGACTTCCACAGGTATCTGGCCCCCGCCGGGTGCGCCTTGACCTTCGCGGAAGAACAGCTGGCCATTGACGCCGGCGTCGAGCGCACCGGGGCCGTTATTGACCACGGGCACGTCATAACTGAAGGTTTCGCCGGAATTGACGACTTCGAGGTTGATCTGGCCGCGGTCGTCGGTCAGGTCATCGTTCTGGTCGGCTCCGACGATCAGGGCTTCGACGCAGGTGTGGGTGCGGTTCTGGAAGACGTGCGTCACGCTGACGGTGGCCGATCCGCCGGGAGGAATCGAGGGAATGACCTGAGTGGTACCCATCTGCTGCCAGCCATTGAAGGTGACGCCCCAGTCATTGAACGACAATTTGACTTGAACGTTGGTGGCCGGGGCGGTTCCGCCATTGGAGATGGTGGCCGAGATCGTGGCGGTTTCGCCCACGATCGGGTAATGGGGGTTGGCGACGATCTGGCCCCAGCCGTAGTTGAGGAGTTTCGGGATGGCCTGGGCGGATGCGGAACGGGTCTCGACGCCTGTCAGAAGGGTCAGAGCGAGTGCCGGTACGATTCGGAGAAGGGTTCTGCGGTACATGGCGTGAATCTCCATTCGAAATTGAGTCGGTAATCGTACCCGTGACGTGTGCCTGGCGCACTTCGGAACGTAGGGCGCCGGCCTCACGACCAGTCAGGACGCACGGGGATTGTGCCTGCGACGAACGCTCCTCCGGTGATGGAGCCGCAAGCCTGGCATTCCGGATCGGCGCGAGTCGCCCACCACGACGATCGCGTCAGTTGCATTTCGTACGTCTAACCGTAAAAAGCGGCGACACCTCACGAGCTTTCCGTCTTCGCTCCGAATCGCCGGTCTTCGCCGTATTAGATGGAACCCCTGCCCGTTCGTGACGAACCAATTTCGTAATTTCTTCATAATCTTCATCGAGATTCGGAAACGTTCTGACACCTGTTCAGCAGGTGGCCAGCAAGTGGTGTTGCGAAAGGGCAGCGCGGCGACCTGCGTCAGGTTCCCGGTTCTAGGCTCGCATGCGTCCGCATGAGAATCAACCTGGTTCCGAACAGAGTCTGCCGATGTCCGTCACATTCGTCGCGTTACTCTATTTGTGTCAGATCTCGGGCAAGGTCGTTTCGATCACGGACGGCGACACGCTGATCGTGCGGGAATCGCCGACGAAGTCGGTGACGGTGCGGCTCGTTCACATTGACGCGCCGGAGAAAGGCCAGGCTTTCGGCACGCGGGCGCGGCAGGCGCTGGGCGAATTGACGTATGGCAAGGAGGCCGAAGTCGTCGGCATTTCGAAAGACCGTTATGGGCGGACGCTTGGTGAAGTGTTCGTGGACGGAAAGTCGATCAATCTGGAGCTTGTGCGGCAGGGCTTCGCCTGGGCCTATGTCGATTATTCGCCACCGGCGGAATACGTAAGCGAGCAGGCGGCGGCGAAGATGGCGGGCAAAGGGCTTTGGGCGGACAAGGAGCCCGTGCCGCCGTGGGAGTTTCGAAAGCGGCGGCGGACGGCGGCGCGGTGAGTTACGAATTCGCACGGGACATATGGTGCTTGATTCCGTATCAAAGCGACGTCCGATAATCGCAGTTATGGTTACGCTGGGATATCGGGTTGATCTCAGGTGGGTGTAGCTGCGATTTTTGGTCTACAGAAAAAAGGCGGTGTCACAAAACCGGAACCGGATCGTTCTTTAGACGTGTTGATATGACGGAACGGGCCTTATCGCCCGAATATCCCTGGATGACCGCAAATCAAGGCCTTCGGGCCGTATGACGGGCGGCGAATGACCAGGGCGGAACCCTTCGAAACCCTTGCCGGAAAGGTGGGCAGCGCCATGCGTACGTTCATGAAAATGATGTTCGAATCGAGGAACGGCCGGAAGAACGATCAACGGAGGAATCGCGCCGCGATTCTGAATCCGGAGATGATGGAGGATCGCCGGCTTTTCGCAATCGGGGCCGAAATGATCGCACCGGTGAACACGTTGCATCATGAATACGAATCGGCCAATGCGTCGAGTTTCAATGGAACGCACGCGGTCGTCTGGACGGTGAAGAACAGCGTCACGGGTGAGCGTGACATTATGGGCCGCATTTTCAATTCGGCCGGTGCACCGATCACGCCGGACTTCGTCGTCAACAATCAGCCAGGCCGGGACGATTCGGATCCGACGGTGGCCATGGATTCGAACGGCAACATGTGGGTGGCTTGGGAACGCAACAACAATGGCATTCGAGACATTCTGGCGGCGAAATTCGACCAGACCGGCACGAACCTTCTGGGGCCGATGAATACCGTGGTTTCGGTCACTTCGTCCTTACGTGACGAATACGATCCATCGATCGGTTGCAATCGGTTCGGCGATTTCGTCGTGAGTTACACCGTGAACATGGGCGGCGGGAACACGGACGTCTATCAGGCCCGTTTCAATGCCGGCGGGGCTGCACTTGGCACGTTCGCGGTTGCGAGTTCGCCAAGGCCCGAGGGTTTCTCGTCGCTTTCGAGGAATCTGGGCGGCGATTATGTCATCGCCTGGCAATTCGACGGCCTTCTGACGTCGGGCGCTGCGAATTCGGACATTCAGGCGCGGAAATTCAATAACCTTGGCGGGGCTTTGACGGGCGTACTGGGGATCGCGAATACGGCGACACGTATGGAAACTGCGCCGACGGCATCGATCGACCAGGCTGGCGCCAGCATTTTCGCCTGGGAATCGGGCCCATCAGGCGGGAGCCGTGACATCATCGCCCGCCGCATGAGCGCGGCGAACGTACTGGCCCCGAGTTTCACGATCGTGAACACGGCGGCGAACGAAACGCGGCCCTGGATCGCCCTCACACCGACGAGCGGGCAGTTCGCGATCGTGTACGAATCGACGGCCGGGGGCGTGACGTCTTCGTTCGTGAAGGAATACAGCCCCGCCAACGTGAACGTGCTGACGGTGAACATGGGTGCCAGCCGGAATATGCCGGTGGTTTCCGTCGGGCCGAATCATCAGTACATCGTGACTTACACGAATCTGGTCGGGGTGCCGGGTGACCCGCACCAGGGTGTGCGGCGCAGGCACGGGGTCATTTGAGAGTTCGTTCGATTCGTTTCGAGCCATAAGTTGCGAATGCCCGGATCGCTGGCGGATCCGGGCATTTTCGTTGGATGAATCGGGACGAGGGGGCGGCACAGGATCGGTGGAATGGTCGAACGACACGATCGCACGGGACACGTATACATTCGTCTTCACGAACGGCATGATGGGCTTGACAGACGTGGTCAGAGCGGTTCTGATGAGACTGGCGAATTTTCCCTTCCTGATCGACATCAGAGCATGAGCCGAAGAACGATCCTGAACTTCGCGATGATCGTGTTCACCCTGGCATCGAGCCTGGGCGAATCGCTGCACGCGCTGCCGGGGCTGGCTCATGCTGACGAATCGGCGGTGTGCCAGGTCCGCACGGACCACATGGAAGCACCGGCCGAGGATCATCACGAAGATTGCCCGATTTGTCAGTCGACGGCGCCGTATCAGTCGATTACGTCCGAGGCCGCCGATTCGTTGACGATCGAATGCTGCCGGGCCAACCTTCCGGGCGATTCGATCGATTTCGTTACCGATCGTTTCGAAGCCTTATCGGCGCGGGCTCCGCCCCTTTCCTGAATGCCATGAACGGCATTTCGCCAGATTTCGAAATCGCCTGAGGTTCCGTGCGAAGATCGCGCGGGGCGAGTGGCTTGGGAAGCGACTTGCACCTTGTCCGCGAGGCACGATCGAGCGATCGATCGGGCCGATCGAGGGACGCGTGAAGGTCGATCGAGGCGAATGGGTTCAGGCAATTCACTTCGTTGCGCGGAACTTTCGGCGGCATTCGGACCACAGGATTCTCTGACGATGACATCGACCGTGATGGACCGGTCGAGCCGGAGCGTGCCACAGGTGCGCGGCCGGCTGGCCGAACTTGCCCGGCTTGAGCTGGGGTTCGAAAACACACGGCTGCTTCGCTGGATTCGCCGGCAGGCGAATCGCTTGCGCACGTCGCTGGGAATGATGTCGTTCGCGCTGGCGATCGCCCTGATTTGCGGCGTCCTGGTGCATGAGCGGTGCCTGGCGGTGGCGGGCGGGCTGGGGCTGGTGATCGGCACGGGCTGGTATTTTCCGGGCGTGATCGTGCGGAATGCCCGGGTGCGGCTCGATTTCGAGACGGAACGGGTGACGGAAGGCGAGGAATTCGCCCTGAACGTGCGCGTCGAACCGCGTGAGGCCGTGCCGCTGCTGGGTCTGGCGATCGAAACGGGCATGCATTTCGAAAACGCGATCAACCGGGACGGACGCCATGGCTGGAGTTTCCGTCTGCCGGCGTTCTGGCCCTGGCGGCAGGGGGTTTTGCGGCGGCAGGTCAGGCAGCGGGCGGACCGGCGTGGTATTTATCGGCTGGATCGGTCGGCGGTGGCATGTTCGTTCCCGTTTCGGCTGCGGGAATCGCGGGCGAAAGCGGTGGCGGACGGATTTCTGATCGTGCGGCCGCGAATCTGGTCGATCCGGCAATGGCCGGAAGTGACGATGGGCAGCGACGACTTCGGCCAGATGACGAGCCCTTCGAAGGGAACATCGGGCGACACCACGGGTCTGCGGGAATACCGGCGGGGGGACGACCCGCGACGCATTCACTGGCCCCAGACGGCGCGGCTGGGGCACCTGGTGATGCGTGAGCAGCAGCGGTCGACGAACCCGCGGATGACGATCCACCTGGAAGCCCCTTCCCACTATGAAGGCTGGGAAGCCGACTGGGCCGTGCGGCTGGCGGCGAGCTTCCTGGCGGGCTCTGAGCGGATGGGCTGGCAGTGCGACCTGGACCTGGGCGACGACGAATCGCCGGAGCGGCGGCGGTTTCATGGCCGCGAGACGGGCTTTTATCTTGACCTTCTGGCGGGCTTCGGCGATGGCGAATCGCTGGCCCTTTTGGATTCGGATTCGGCATCCGACGAAATCCCGCGAGAGCGGTTCCGGCTATCGATCGTGCCGGGGCGGTTCGCCCAACCGGACGATTTGCCGGCACAGGCTTTCATCGTTCTGGGCGAGATGCTGGCCGGATCGCCATTACCGGGCAGAACGTGGTTGCATTTCGTGACCGAGGCGGACCTTCGCGAATGGCTTGGCGATCAGGGGAACGAATCATGAGCGGGCACATTCACGGACATACGAATCGGGCTGGGCAAATGGCCGTCATGATGACGGTCGTTCTGGCGATGGCCGCGGTGCTGATTCTGGAACACGCCCGCACGATTCCGGGTTTCGAATCGACGGCCGCGATGCGCTGGGGTGCGGCGCTGGCATGCCCGGCATTTGCCTGGATCGGCCTTTCGCTGACGTCACGGGCGAAGTTGCGGCGGATCCTGGTTCCGATCCTGTGCGGCGTGACGGCCGCGCCGACAGCGATGACGTGGCTGGACTGGGTAACGGGAACGAACGTGCCGCCGCTGGAAAAGAACCTGATGCAGGCGATCGAGGGGGCGATCGTCGCCTTTTGTCTGTTTCTCGGCACGGAACCGCAGCGGCGGCGGGTGGCGAGCACATGCGGGTTGATGGGCATCATGGGTTTCGCCAGCATTCCGGAAATGACACGCGAAGCGGTCTGGGCGATGACGTGCCTGACCCTGGCGATCCCGCTGTGGCTTTACCTGGAACATCAGGCCGCCTTGCCGCCGCGTGACGACCGGCGGGATTTCGCCTGGGAGCCGCTGTCGCGGCGTGCGAAACTGCGTGGGCTGGTGATCCGCCTGACGGTGCTGGGCCTCCTGGCCGGGCTTGTCGTGTGGCAATTCCGTGGCGACCGGGCGATTCACCGGGTTCTGGCGGAGTGGGTCGGCAGTTCCGGCGGAACGGGCGAGACCAACGAGCTGGCCACGGCGGGCGTGGGCGACGGACCGAACGAAGTGGCGGCCAGCGAGAACGCCGATTCGGTCGGCTTCACCGACAGTGACATTTACCTCGAATCGGACCGGCCGAGTCTGTTCGACGCCTTCAACGAGCAATACGGCGAGCCCTACAAGCCGAAACAGCATCAGCGGATGCAGGCGATGGGGCCGCAGAACGTGAAGGAAACCGACGGCAAGCCGAAAGAGAACCTGGACGCCGGCCGCACATTCGAAATGCAGCGCAAGCAGGCGGCGGCCGCACGCAAGCCCGAAGACCGCCCCGCGAAGGCCCTGGCCTATGTGAAAGGCGATGCGGGCTCGCGGCTCAAGCTGGCGACGTTCGACCGGTTCGACGGTTCGGCCTGGTTACAGGAGACCGACTGCCCGGAGGCCTGTCCGCTGCGTGTCGAGGCCACGGGTAAGGGCGATTGCTGGTTCTGCCTGCATCTGCCGTGGCCGGATTCGTTCGGCGAATCGGTCGATCACAAGATCAAGATCGCGGCGCTGGATACGTCCGTCGTGCCGGCGCCGGCGAATCTGGCGAAATACAGGGTGGGCGGGCTGCGTGAGCCTTCGATGTTCGGCTGGGCGGGCCGGGGCGTGGTGCGAATGCTGGACCGGACGATCCCGGCGGGCACGACGATCGACGCTCAATCGCAGCGGGTTTCGCGGCGGCATCTTTACGAAACGGCATTCAGAGATGTGCACGTGCACACGATCCATCACCACCACTTCCGTCAGGGTGGCGATTACGCTCTCTCGGCCGAGGCGCGGACAGTGGTGGATGGCTGGAATCTTGGCACCGGGCGGTCATGGCTTCAGGTGGAACGCCTGATGAAGCGGCTGCGCGAACATGCCGTGGCTGACAGTTCCGAGGGAACGCCCGAGCCGGTTGCCGAGACACAGACCGACGCGGCACCCGCACTTGAGACAGGCTCTCACAGGCCGGACGTTCTGGAACGGGACAGCGTCGATCGGTTCCTGATTCACAAGCAGGGCGGCCCGGATTATCTGGTCGCGACGGCGGCCACCGTAATTCTGCGGGATCTGGGTTATCCGTGCCGGCTGGCGAGCGGGCTTTACGTCGACCCGGCCAGTTATGACGCTTCGAAGGCGCATTACGTGCTCGATTCGCGGCACGTGCACTTCTGGGTGGAGCTGCTGACGCCGCAGAACGTGTGGGTGCCGATTGACCCTTCGCCGGGTTATCTCGACGAATTCGCCCATGAAACCTGGGCCGACCTGCTGGCGATCCAGCTCTGGCGGGCGGCCGACTGGGCTGGCCGGAATCGCATGCCGCTGGGTCTGGCGATCGCGGCGGTGCTGGCGGTCGTGGCGTTGCGGGGCCGGATTTACGACCTGGCGATGACGCAGTATCTGGCCCACGGGCCGCAGGCGGACCCCCGAACGCACGTTCTGCGTACGGTGCGGCACCTGGAATGGCGGCTGGCGCGGCATTTGGGACGCAGGCCGCCGCAGAAGTCACTGCGGAGCCATTGGGCGAAACTGACTCAGTCACGCGGCGAACTGGCGACCCTGCTGAACCTGGGCGAATGGGCCGCTTACGCACCGGCCGACAGGTCACCCCCCTGCCCGGCCGAAACGATCGACCGCCTGTGCCTGACGGCTGCCCGGGACTGGAAACGAAACGAATTGCGCCTGTGGACATCTCAAGGACCGAACCGATCATGACCATGACTTCGACGGCCGATGACTTGCGAGCTTCGCTGGAAGATCTCCAGCGAACTCTCAACCGCGTGATTCTGGGCAAGCCCGAACTGGTGGAGAACGTGCTCGTCTGCCTGCTTTCGCGCGGGCACATCCTGCTTGAGGACTTGCCAGGCCTGGGCAAGACGACTCTTGCCAAGGCGATGGCGACAGCCCTGGGCGGCCGATTCGCGCGGATTCAGTGCACGCCGGATCTACTGCCATCGGACGTGACCGGCTTTCAGGTGTTCGACCAGAACAAGCGGGAATTTCAATTCCTGCCCGGGCCGGTGTTTTCGGACGTACTCCTGGCCGACGAGATCAACCGCACCTCGCCGCGCACGCAGAGTGCCCTTCTTGAGGCCATGGCCGAGCGGCAGGTGACGATCGACAACCTGGTGCGTCCGCTGGCGGCATCGTTTTTCGTGATCGCCACGCAGAATCCGGTGGATCAACACGGCGTCTATCCGCTGCCGGAGGCGCAGCTTGACCGCTTCGCCATGAAGCTGAGCCTGGGCTATCCGGATCGGGAAAGCGAAACGCGGCTGCTGGCCGAAGCGATTGGCTCGGCGGGCATGACGCGTGAGAACGTGGCCCCTGTGATGAGTGTCGAAGCTCTCCAGAAGCTTCAGGATATTGTGTCTCGCGTGGGCGTTTCCGACCCGGTGCGCGACGAACTGATGAACCTGGCCGATGCGGTTCGGGCCAACCGGCGATTCTCCAGCGGCCTGAGCCCCCGTGCCGTGCTTTTGTGGCAGCGGCTGGCCCAGGCCCGGGCGTATTTGCTCGAACGTGATTTCGTGACGCCGGATGACCTTCGCCAAGTCGCCCCGGGGTTGCTGGCCCTGCGGGTCTCAGGCCATTCGGGCAGCGACGCCGTGATCGGCGCCATTCTGGACGAAGTGCCCGTTTCGCCGCTCAAAACGCCCGCGAATGGGAGAAGCCGATGACCCGGACCGAATTCCATGGAACGAGTCGTCATCTGAGTTGGCGATTTCTGGCGGTCTGTCTTCTCGGACTGGCATGCCTCGGAGGCTGTTCTCCCAGCGATCAGCCCGACATCGACCCGGCCTGGACGCTGGACGAACACGGCAACCCGGACTTCAAACCGGCCGACTTCGAAGATGCCATTGCCGCGTTGAAATCGAGCTTCGGCGAAGTCGCTGCCCAGCAATCGCCGGAAACCAGTGCACAGGCGCGGAAGTTCCGCCAGATCCTTCGCTGGCTGCCCGAATTCGCGGCCGATACGCCGATCCTGCGTGCCGGCTGGGAAGATTTTGCGGCCAGGGCGACGCGTTTCGAAGCGGCGGCCCGGCAGCCCGGCTTTTTCGTGCAGGACCGTGTCGACACGTTTCGCCAGGAGCTTGACGCCATGGCGGCCATGATTCCGCCGGATCCTCTGTATCGAAGGCTCAATTCCCGTTCGAAACATGACCATGCCGAGGATGGCAAGGACGGCGATTCGCACTCGCCCGCATCGCCGCACAAGAGCGATTCGCAGGAAGCCCCTCGCGGCAACACCGCCGAAACCGAAGACAAAGCCCCCGAATCGAAAGGTGTCGAACGATGAATTCCGCCGTTTTCTGGGGATCGCTCTTGCGCGTGGGCCAGGCGCTGGCCCAGGCATCGCCCTTTATCCTGACCGGGCTGTTCGTGGCGGCGCTGTTGCGGCGGTTCTTCGGGGCCGACAAAACCCGCGGCCTGTTCGGCGGCGGCACTTATCTCGGACTCCTCAAGGCCTGGGCCATCGGCATGCTGCTGCCGGTGTGTTCGCTGGGGGTGATTCCGGTGGCCCGGCAGATGCGCCGCGCGGGCGTTTCCGGTGGCACGATTCTGGCCTTCGCACTGTCGGCGCCGCTTTTTAACCCCCTTTCCCTGATGTATGGGCTGACCCTTTCGAAACCGCTGACGATTCTGATCTTCTCGATTCTGTCGCTGGTGGTGATCACCATCGCCGGGTCGTTGTGGGACCGACTTTGCCGGGGTCAGACGCTGGATCCCCAGCCGGAAACCGCGATGCCCAAGGGCGTGGCCCGGATCGCGTCGCTGGGCCTGCACGCCTGCCGCGAACTGGCCGGCGTGACGGCCCTGATGATGGCCGTGGGGCTGGCGGGCGTGTTCCTGCTGGCCCTGGCGCTGAAGCCCGGCAGCCTGCAGAGCGACATGGGCCACGACAACCCTTATGCCCCGCTGATCATGACGGCCGTGGCCCTGCCGGCTTACGCTTCGCCCATGACGGCCATGGGCCAGCTGGGCAGCATGTTTCAGCACGGCAATTCGGTCGGCGCGGCGTTTATCCTGCTGTCGTTCGGGGCGGGCATGAACCTGGGCGTGCTGTGGTGGATGAGCGCCGCCTATGGCGTCCGCCGCGCGGCGGTCTGGGTCGGAATCATTCTGAGCGTCGTCCTCGTTCTGTCGTATGCGATCGAACGGCCGCTGTATCCGAAGGACATCGAACCGGCGAACCATACCCACGCCTTCGACATCTATTGCCGCGCCTTCGAGGACACCACCACCAGCCCGGCGAAAATGGCCTGGGAGAAACTTCGAAAAGAGGTTCAGCCGTTCGAGATCGTCTGCCTGCGCGTGCTGGGTGCGCTGCTCGTGGCCGGTATCGTGCTGCGAGTCGCCGATCCGAACGAGCGGCTCGAAGCCTGGCTGGCCCGCCCTCAGCCGGATCGCCCCAAATCACGCTGGGACGTGGACGTCTCCGGCCACGTGCTCGGGCTGGTGGGCCTGGGGACGATCGTGGCGATCAGCATCGTGGGCTGCTTCGCCTACTATCCGGACAAGTCGGAATGTCTTGAGGAATTGCGGCTGGCCAAGGTGGAAGCCTTCACGGCGGCGATGTCGGGCAATCACGACCAGGCGGCCTTCTGGATCCACGTGTGCGAGGACTGGCTGCGGCGGCTCCAGGTGGGCGTCTACCTGCGGGAGTTCGGCCTGAGCGAATATCACCGCACCCGGGCCAAGGTCTTCCGCCAGTGGCTGGAACTGATCGAGCACGAGGCCGAAGAGGGCGCGACGGACGAAGCCCGCAAGCTCGTGGCGCGGGCCGAGCGAACTTACATGATGCTTTCGAAGGCGTTCCGGCAGGAGTGAAATGGCCGCGATTCGGGCATTCGCCTTCCCGGCGGGAGAGCCGGGGAACGGTCGAGGCTCAATGCGAAGCGGTCTCGCAGTCGATTTCGAAAACAAGGCCGAAGAGGCTGGATTCTGCAGCCCGTCCCCTTCGGCCTTTAGACTCCCCAACCGCGTGAACGGAGGAAGAGCCATGAATTGATTATAGAGCCACATGGACATTCATGAAATACCGGCGTGCAGAACGCCGGCCGCGAACGTGCGCCCACCGTTCCCGAACCAATCTGGAAATCACCGAAACGTGGCCTGTTCGTTATGACGGGCCATGAAATTCAGCACATTCCGTTCAGGACTTCGAAACGTGAGATCATTGACGACAAAGCTCGTTGGCGCATTGGCCAGCTTGCTGTTTCCCGCGATCCCGGCCGAAGCCGGCTTCGTGTTCCAGACGATCGATTTCGCCGGTGCGACGGCTGTCCAGGCCCGCGGGGTCAACGATGCCGGCGATATCGTCGGTTACCGCACCAGGCAGCGGCGGCGGGCGAACGCCTGACAGATCGCTGGCCTTCGGACGTCGAAGGCGAATGAGCCCCCGTTTTCTCGCGCATCCGTGGCCGGCGAATTCACATCGTCAGCCGCGGTTTTTTTCGTTTCTCAAGATTCCGAAGGCCACTTCGGCACTTCGTCCGAAGTGTTCCCCGCCGTTGCGTTCGTTTATGATCATGCGATGCCGCCCACGCGGTTTTCCGATCCACGACCTGAAGAACGCCAACGCCTCATGACCCCCGAACGCTTCCGCCGCATCGCATGATCGATGATCTCTCGTATTCCCGATGATCTTGTCTTCTGGACGAGCGGGGTTCTACGATGGATCGAGAGGAACAATCGACGATGAAACCGGATTCACGAATCACGATCGACCCTGAAATCTGCCATGGCAAGCCGATCGTTCGCGGTTTGCGATACCCAGTGACTTTCGTGCTTGAACTCCTGGCTTCGGGAATGAATCGCGCCGAGATCCTCAGCGATTACGAAGACCTTGAGGACGAAGATATTTCCGCTTGCCTGGAATATGCCGTCAAACTCAGCCGGGTCAAAAGTGTCGCGAGCATCGACATTTGAGATGCATCCTCGACGCCCATTGACCGAAACGGTTGTTGGTTTACCTTCGATCGCGGGGCTGGGATGTCATACATACCTGGGACATGCCTGACAGGAATCGAACGTCGGACCGAATCCTCGCCGAGTTCGCGGACCGTGATGACAGAATCCTCATCAGCAAAGACCGTGACTTCGTGGACTGGCATCTGATCCAGGGAATACCCGGAAAGCTCATGATGATCACGACAGGCAACATTTCGAACGATCAGCTCATGAAGCTTTTCGAAGTCTATTTCGACAAGATCGAATCCGCATTCCAGGAATCCGAGTTCATCGAGTTGAGCCAAACTGGTCTCGTCATTCACCAATGACCGTACTCGTTTTCAAGATCACCAAAGACTCATGACGCCCGAACGCTTCCGCCGCATCACCGACCGCTACGCCGGACTGACCGTCGCCGTCGTCGGTGATTTCTGCCTCGACCGCTACCTGGAAATTGACCCGGCCCGGGCCGAAGTCTCGATCGAAACCGGCCTGACCGTGCACAACGTCACCCGCGTGCGGGCCCAGCCGGGCGGCGCGGGCACGATCGTCAACAATCTCGTCGCACTCGGTGTCGGGTCGATCCTGCCCGTGAGCTTCTGCGGCGACGACGGCGAAGGCTATGAGCTGCGCCGCAGCCTGGCCGCCCTGCCCGGCGTGAACCTGGACCGGTTCGTGACCACGCCGGACCGCCGCACGTTCACCTACTGCAAGCCGCTGTTGATGCATCCGGGCCAGCCGCCGCGGGAACTCAACCGGCTCGATTCGAAGAACTGGTCGGCCACCCCCCCTGCCCTGGAACAGGCCCTGATCGAACACCTGAAAACCGCCTGCGAAATCGCCGATGCCGTAATCTTCCTGATCCAGGTGGACGTGCCCGAAACCGGGGCGATCACGCGGCGGATGCTGGCCGAAATTGGCCACCTGGCGGCGAAGTATCCGGACAAGCCGATGCTGGCCGACTCGCGGCAAAGCCTGAAGGGCTGGCCGGCGGTGTCGTTCAAGATGAACGCGGCGGAACTGGCTGCCATGTTAGGCAGGGGCGAAAACATGTCGCCCGCAGAGGCAGCGAGGGCGTGCGCCGATCTGGCGCAGACCACGGGCCGGCCGGTGTTCGTTTCGATGTCGGAACACGGAATTGTGTCGGCCGAGCCGGACGGCACTTCGGCCCATGTGCCCGCCCTGCCCTTGCGGGGGCCGATCGATATCGTGGGCGCGGGCGATTCGGTCACGGCGAACCTGACGACGGCCCTGGCGGGCGGGGCTCACCTGCGTGAAGCGCTGGAGCTGGCCGCGGCGGCGAGTTCGCACGTGATTCACCAGCTCGGCACGACGGGCACGGCGAGTGTGGATGAGATTGAGGCGCTGCTTCTGGCCTGAGCTGGACATCGCGTTTTCAGGAACCGTCGAGGTCCAACAAAAAGAGGGTGAGCCATAGCCCACCCTCTTAAATCACGTTGATCTCGTTCAGGTCACGCCAGGCTCAAGGCTTGTCAGCCTCTTTACGGAAGTCATCCACGGCCTTGTCGAATTCGGCCTCGGTCGGTTTGGCCGGGGCTTCGGCATCCTTTTTCGGTGCATCGTCTTTCGATGCGTCGCCCGCTTTCTCGGAGGGCCCCTGCCCTTCGAGCCGGCGGCGGAGCTCGAAATCGAGCGGAACGAGACGGACGGAGTCCTTGAGGATCTCGATCCGGGCCAGTTTGCGGACGATCCGGACCACTTCGGGGTTCGTGTTCAGATCCTTGGCCAGGTTTTCACGCCCTAGCGCCGCCTGGGCCTGGGCCGGCAGGGTTTTGCCGTTTGCCAGCCGCAGGGACGTCAGCCGGACGACGAGCAGCCCTTCGCGTTCGGTGATTTCGGCGGTGAAGTCCCCTTCCCCGTTGAGATACTTGCCCTTGAGCTTGCGGAACAGGAAGAACTCGGCGAAGGGGTCCAGAGGCAGCGAAACCTTGCCCGTGACCTTGTCGGGTTCGAGGTCGAAATAGACCCGGCCCTTGAGTTCCGGCTCGGTCTGGATGAGCTGGTTGATCTGGGTCTCGGTCAGCTCCAGGGGCTCGAGGTCCTTGACGCCGTCTTCGGCTTCCAGCGCCTTGCCGTAGGCTTCCAGCTTTTCCTCAAGCGCCTTGACTTCGTCTTCGGTCGCGGGCGGAACCTCCGGCAATGGGGCGGCCGCGTTCTCGGCGTTGGCGGCGACGAGATTGGTGATCTGCCGGGTCAGGAAGAATGTCGAGATGGCGACGAACGAAATGCCGACGATCATCAGGATGAAGACCGTCAAACAGCCGTAGAAAAAGCAGCCCCGCCGCTTCCGGCCGTACATCGAGTTCAGTTCGCTTACCGGCACTTCGTAATATTCGCGGTCCGACATCGCCTGTTGCCTCAATCCTCTTAATAGGACCATGATCCTGATACGGATTCTTCGATGGCCTTCATTCTAGCCGATCGGCCCGGATCTCCGACCACTGATTAACCCCCTATTCGCCACCCTGAGACCGATCTTGAGAGCGAATCGAAATTTTTTGCAAACGGGACTTGACATCCTTTTTATGGGATTTATACTCCCTTGTGTAATGACTCTCAAACGCATGATCGGGGCGGCTCGTGGGGAGACGAGCGGCCCCGATCAGCGTTTTCATGTCTGACGAAACCCCTTCGCTTTGCCTTTCGATCGCTTTTCGCGAAATTGACGACGATGACGGGATCGGATACGGCCCAGGCCCCCTGCCCTGAATGGATCGAACTCCGAGCCGAACGACATTCGCGGCGGGAGTCGGAACCACGGTTCGGGCTGACGGACGGACGGCATCCGAATCGCGATTCGGTGATCTCGGACGGCGGCTGAGCCGGTGCTGTCTCATTGGGTCGTGTCGACGGACGGGCTTGCCGGTGTTGCGCCTTGGCACCTTGGTTTCAAGTGACCAAGTGACCGATATGCCTTGAAGACGACAGGCCGATGTTTCAAGGTCTCTGGAAACCGATTCGCCAAGCAATCAAGGCATGTCGATCGGATGGAATCAAGGTTTCGAGTTTGATTGGAAGATCGATCACGATGTTTCGAGCGATCGAGGAACCAAGCGAGCCAGGGATCGATGAACCAAGGTTCCGATGTTTGCATACCACCAAGGCATCGATTCGCATCGGAAACTTGGAACCTTGATACCAAGGGTTCTGGAACCGAGACGTGAGCGTTTCGGGATTCGAGCTGATAACGGACACGGCGGATCGGCCTGAAATGCGTCGATGGCCGTCATCTGGCCGACACCGGCACGGACTCGAAAATCCGCGGGCGGCGGATCCCTGGATTCCAAGCGTTCAAGGTTTCGATTCACCAAGCGATCAGTGTTCCATGGTTTCGAGGTATCGATTCACCAAGTCCGATCGGTACCGATGAAGCTTGGTATCGAGGCATCTAGGGGAAACTGGCGAATCGGAACATCGATATGTCGGTAACTTGGTTTCGATCGACCAAGGCGCCTTGGTACCAAGGTATCAAGGTTGCAGGGTGAATCGGTCGCAAGGTTGCGAGCGACCGAGGCAGCTCAGGAAATTGCTTCCTTGATGCCGATTCGAATCGGTATCGAGTTCGATGGGCAAATGGGTGGCTTGAAACCGATTGACCGAGATGCCGAGTCAACTTGGCACCGATTCGGCTGGGTTTCGAGGCATATCGATGCCGACATGGCTTGGCGGCAACTTCGCTTGGTACCGATTCAGCTTGGTTTCGAGGCATATCGATGGCAAGATGACTAGGTTTCGAGATGCCTCGGTTTCGAGGTAGCTTGGTTGCGAGCGAGCTGGGAAGCAAGGTCACTGGGTTTCGAGATTTCGACTCATCAAGATCGTATGGTCCGGCCGATAGAGGATTCTGTCGAGACGATTTGCGCCGATACGACGCGGCGCTGGACCGAGTCAGGGAAGGGGCCGGCATGATCGCGATCGCCGTGACCAACGCCAAGGGCGGTGTCGGCAAAAGCACGACGGCCATCAACGTGGCTGCGGCTCTGGCCCAGCGCGGTCACAAGGTGTTGCTGGTGGACGCCGACCCGTCGGGCAACGCCACGCTGGGTTATCGAGCCCAGGGCATTCCGGCGGCGGGGCTGGCGGACCTTCTGATCAACGACACGCTTTCGCCGCTGGAGCTGATCGAGGCCACGGAGGTCGAAGGTGTGTCGGTCCTTCCGCCGGGTGAGCGGCTGGCGTTCTGCTCCGACCAGATGGGCGGCACGAGCGGGCTGGGTCACGGCCGCGAGTTCCGCATGCGGCGGATCCTCAAGCAGATTCCGCCGGGCACGTTCGACGTGGTGGTGATCGACACATCGCCGGTGGTGACGCCGCTGAACGTGGCGATCCTCTACGCAGTGCGCGAGATCCTCATTCCGATCGACCCATGCGTGGCGGCGATCGCGGGAGTCAAGGCGCTCGAGGCTCTGGTTCGGGACGTTTCCGACTTCCGGTCCGAGTTCACGGACAGCGGCCCGTTGACCATCGGTGGCGTGATCGTCACGAAGACGGACCGGACGCTGGTGGCACGTCAGATCGAGAACGAGGTCCGGGACTATTTCGGCGAGCTGACGTTCCCGAAGGCAGTGCCGATCTCGGTGAAATTTCGGGAAGCGTATGCCCGGGGGATCCCGCTGGTGAAATACGACCCCGAGGGCGCGGGGTCGGTCGCATACAAAGACGCCGCCAAGGCGATGGCGATCCGCTGGGAACTGGAACCGGCCGACCAGCCAGGCAAACGCGGGCGGAAGAAGGCCGGATAGCGCGGGGCAGCCGATTCGAGGGCAGGGGGGTCGCCTGACCGCCCGCCCGAAACCGGACCTGGCCCGGATCGAACGGGCGCGAACACGCGTCCGGAATCACGAACCGAATCATCCATCTTTCATCGAACGAAACGATACAGGAACAGGAGGCGGAACGGACCATGAGCACATCGCGACGCGGCGGCATTCCCGGCCCCGACCGACGAACAGGCCTGGTGCGACCCTCCATGACCGAGGCCGAGTTCGAAGGCAAGGCCCAGGCTGAGCCGGAACTGGACGCGAATTCGGCGGAAGGGGCTGATGCCCTGAGCGCCGGATCGATCGCGGGCGCGGACCAGGACGCCTCGGGCAAGTCCCCGAATCGGGCCGGCCGAAGCGCCGGGGCGAGCCGGTCACGAACCGCGAAACCGCGCAGGATTCAGCGGATGTTCGCGATCGAGGAAGACCTCGACCGCAAGCTGTGGCTTTACGCGATCCACATGGGCAAGGATCGCTCCGAAATCGTCAACGACCTGCTCCGGCCCGTGGTCGCCAGCATGGTCGTCTACGACAGCCGCGATCGACGCGGATCGTCCTCCGTATCCGGGAACGCAAACTTGGCCGAATCGGCCTAAACTTGCGAATACGGGATTTCCGATAAGTTCGATAGGTTAACGGGCATGAGAAAACAGTACGGTTCATGACCGACCGATTCCTCCCTCGCGAACAGACACGGGCTGCCTTCCCCCCAGGGCGGCCCGTGTCGTTTTTTGTCGGGTACTCGAGACGTATTCCGGGTTCGGCGGGCGGTCGAACGTGTTGCCGCGCAGATGGTGCAGGGGGGGGGCGCGCGCACTGAGAGGGCGTCGATCGGCGGCGTCACATGCGCGGCAAGTGCCGAGTGCGGCGATTTCCCGGGTTCGGAAGCTGCGGGCGAACCTTTCGCGACTGCCTGAAGTACAGAAACGTTCGGAATCGTCAGGCTGTTGCCGAAAAATCACACGCCGTCATAACCGGACACCGGGGATAAGATACGGCTTCGAAGCATGTTAGAGAACATGGTGAGCGTCGCGGGCGTGTTTCTGTCGCGAAACATGAACACTTCGCGGCGTCAACATCGGTTTACTTTGGCTGAATTCGTGTCACGCGAAGGTGGTGTGTCCTAGTAAAGCATGTGGTTTCGATCCGCAGCACTTGAGTTCTATCGCTACGCGAAGAAGAAGAGGTAATCCATGAAGAAGTCGATCCTGGCATCAGCCCTGAGCTTGATCGCCCTTGCGACGACGGGTATCGGCGTGCGAGCCGATTTCACGCCGATCGCACAGCCGAACCTGGCGTACACATCGTCCACCACTTTGATCGATCTCGGATATATTGCTGAAGGTGCCACCGGGATCACGTCCGTGACGGACGGCATCCAGACAGTAGGCTTCGACGTCGACATGACCAAGACGACGGTCGGCCTCGACTGGGCGACCTGGAATTCGCCTCCGGCAGTCGAAAGCAGCACACCGGAAGTCCTGTTTCAGACGTCATCGAACACGATGACGATGTCTCTGTCGGTTCCGTCGACGACGTTCGGCTTCGAGCTTCAGGGTGAGGAACCGGTCGTGTCGCAGTTTTACGTCGCCTTCATGGAAGGCGCGAACCTGGTTGGATTCGTGGATCTCGCGGTCAACGGGGTAAACGGCGCACTGCCGTTCGCCGGTTCGACGACGACAAGTCCGTTCACGTCCGTGATCATCACGAACACGTCGCTGGATGCCAACGGTTTCGCCATCGCGAATCTGCGATACACGGCGGTTCCCGAACCAGCGAGCATCGCCATGGCGGCCCAGGCCATCGCGGCCATCGGGTTCTACGGCTGGCGCAAGCGCCGTGCCGCGTCCCGCTGATTCGAGACGAGATCCACCAGAAAAGCGACATACCGAGCGGCCGCGAGACTTCAGTTTCGTGGCCGCTCGCTTTCGTCGACGACACGAATCGCTTCGAATGCAATCCGTCGCTTTCGTTCGTATATGCAATCCGTAAGCGTACGAATCGGCACAATTCACTATTATTACGGGATTTACGTATTTTATTGTCTCTTATGTCGCATTCGGTCAACGATTGGCGTATTGGGTGACATTTCGCAATGCCGGCGTTGAGATTCAAGCATGGAGAGAGGCATTTACGCACTGATGTTCGAATTCCGTTTGCGATGATTGCATTTCGACCTAATGATGTGTTCGTTCGCTAATCCTTTCCGGATCTTCACGTCACCGGAGAGGAATCGTTCTGAACCTGTTTCGCACCGGACCGATTTCACACTCGAATCAGAAGAGGCAAATTGATGCGATTCCGAACCTTTCCGCTCGCTCTCGCTTGCGTCGCCATGCTGGCCGGGGTCTCGGCCAGGGCCGACTTCAATCCGATCCCACAGCCCAATGCGGCTTACACGTCATCCACGACGCTGATCGACATCAGCGGCATTCCAGACGGCACGACCGGTATCGCTTCGGTGACCGACGGCACTCAGACCGTCTCGTTCGATCAGTCGCTGGAAAAGGGAACCGTCGGTGCCGGCTGGGCCACCTGGAATTCGCCGCCCGCAGTGGAAAGCAGCACACCGCCGGTTCTCTTCCGTGTGAGCACCAACAGCCTGACCTTGTCGTTGAGCGTGCTCTCCACGACATTCGGTTTCGAACTTCAGGGCAACGAAGATACGGTTTCGTCCCAGTTCCTGGTGACCTTCCTGGACAACGCCCTGAACCCGGTCGGCAACGTCAATCTTCTGGTCAACGGTAACGCCGGCGCTCTGCTCTTCGCCGCTTCGACCACGACCAGCCCGTTCTCGCGGGTGACGATCGATAACACCTCGCTGGATGCCGACGGGTTCGCCATCGCGAACCTCCGATACACGGCGGTTCCCGAGCCAGCCAGCATCGCCATGGTCGCCCAGGCCATCGTGGCGGTCGGCTTCTACGGCTGGCGCAAACGTCGTCAGATGAACGCCGAAGTCTGAAGCGAAGTCCATGGACAGGCGGCGGTTGCGTGGATGCACGAACCGCCGGACCTGATCCGGCACGTGACTGCTTAACGGTCGCTTTGAGTCACGATTCCGTTCGCTGATCGAAACCCATTCTCCGAAGTCGAACCGCGGCATCCTCCGCGGTTCGACTTTTCGTTTTGAGTCTGGCGTCTTCCGGTCGATCGGCGGTTCGTGATCAAGAGTCCGCACAACGGGCATGAGCCGGGCCGAAATGATCCGTCAGTACACCGAGACCGAATGCGCCGGGCTGTTCGTCGCGGGTTCGGGTCCGATAAGAGTCCGCTATTTCGGGGACCGGGACACTCGAATTCCTGAGACAGATCGTGCGCGATCGAATTCGGCGTTCACAAGGCGAAACGCCCCGACGACGAGAGAAGACATCGTGTGGAATTTCGTCAACATCGGACACTTGCACCTAAAATTCGACACGCTCGGATATTGACCCGAGAGAATCCATTCCTTACAAAATCGTATGTTCATGAATCCTAAACGGAGTGTTTTCGTACATTCCGAAACGGATTTGACCGGACCCATTCCAGAAGAAGAGAAGAGAAGAGGAATAAATAATGCGTCTTCGAACGACCGCATTGACCCTTTTGAGCGTTTTCGCGATTGCCTCGCTGCCTGCCAAGGCGGACTTCAATCCGATCCCCACGCCCACCGCGGGTTACACGTCTTCCACCAGCCTGATCAACATCGCCGGAATTCCGGACGGCACGACCGTCATCCCGTCGGTTACCGACGGAATCCAGACGGTGTCCTTCGGCGCGCTCATGAACAAAACGACCGTGGGTGTCGGTTTCGCAACCTGGGGTGCGCCTCCGTTCACCGAATCGTCGACTCCGGCGATTCTGACGACACCTCCCACGCCCGTCATCGTCACCACTCTGCAGCTTCTGTTGAGCGTGCCCTCGCTCACCTTCGGATTCGAACTCCAGGGCGACGCGCAGAACACGACCAACGAATTCAACGTTCAGTTCTACGAAGGGGCCGTTCCTGTCGGTAACATCACGCAGTTCATCAACGGCAACGCTGGTGCGCGTCTGTTCGCCGCCTTTTCCACGGACTCGCCCTTCACGAGCGTTGTGATCACCAACGTCGATGGCCAGGCCGGTGGCTTCGCCATCGCGAACCTCCGATACACGGCGGTTCCCGAGCCAGCCACCATCGCCATGGTCGCCCAGGCCATCGCGGCTGTCGGCTTCTACGGCTGGCGCAAGCGCCGCCAGGCCGCTTCCAAGGCCTAAGTTCGAGCCTCTTCTGATATCCGCTCCGATGACGTGATCGCGGGCGGATCGAAACCAGCCGGAACCGCGTGGGGTCATTCCTAACGCGGTTCCGGTTTTTTTCTAGTACGGCAAAGCGGGCTGGAGGCTTCGATTCCTGTAGAAGCGGCGTCTCGCCGCTTTTCGCGCATCGAGTGACGAGCAGTACGAAGTCAACGGCG
>Ga0172376_10000687_pt1 | contig 43456 bp, 42 predicted proteins | sample Lak35m_FD_121114 | JGI IMG/M metagenome (GOLD analysis project Ga0172376, IMG submission 121114) | Freshwater microbial communities from Kabuno Bay, South-Kivu, Congo - kab_092012_35m | ecosystem: Environmental > Aquatic > Freshwater > Lake | place: Democratic Republic of the Congo: South-Kivu...
CCACATCCCGCCGCCGTCCGAGATGACTAAGGAAAAACTCATCGCTGCACTTGCTGCCAGCGGGGTGAATGTCGCTGCGTTGACCCGGGGCTCCTCCGTTACCGGCGGTAGTGCCCTCCTCACCCAGGGTGCAGACGGCGCGATGGCATCGATGGCAGACGGTGGAGCCGAGGCGATGGGTATGGGTGGTGTTGCCTTGCGTGACGGCGAGATTGACTTGCGCGATGGCGAGACGCTTGAGGAACTCAAGGCGCGGCTCAAGCCAAAGAAAAAGTCTTCGGCGATCTCGGCCGAACTGCTCGATACGGCCAATAGCTACGACGACAAGGTGACGGTCGTGCGCATGTTGGTATCGCAGGATTCACGGCGTGTCGCGCTCGTTCTCAAGAATTTGATCACCCGCGATATTTCCTGACGGAGTTCAGTGATGGCCGAAGCAGCACAGTCCGCTCTTCCCGCGGATACCGGGGGCCCCGATCCGGAGCAGATCGCCGCCGAGGTGACGGCGTTATCCAATACACAGCGCGCTGCGGTAATGCTCATGTTGCTGGGTGAGGAGGAGGCGGCGAGTGTGATCCGTCACCTCGCGCCAAAAGAAGTGCAGCACCTGAGCGCCGCCATGATTTCTGTCGCGGATCTGTCGCAGGAAGCGGTGAGTGTGGTACTCGACGGCTTCATCGGCACCATCAAGAAACAAACCAACATCGGCGGCGGTATCGACTATCTCGAAAACGTTTTGCGCAATGCAATCGGTGAGGACAAGGCGAGTAGCGTACTCAGCCGTATCATGCCGGCCTCAGCCAATCGTGGCCTCGAAGTATTGCAGTGGATGGATGCGCGCTCGATTTCGGAAATGATCGCCAACGAGCATCCGCAGATCATCGCGATCGTCCTGTCGTTTCTCGATTACGACGTCGCAGCCGACGTACTGCGATTCTTGCCTGAGAATCTACGTGCAGAGGCGATTGCCCGTGTCGCCTCGCTCGAGACGATCCAGCCGACGGCGATGCAGGAACTCGAGACGATCATGCGCAAGCAGTTCTCCTCCAACTCTTCGCTCAAGTCCTCGAGCGTCGGTGGGGTCAAGGCAGCGGCGAAGATCATGAATTACGTCAAGTCGGAGGTCGAGCAAGGCCTGATGAGTCGCTTGACGAGTCGTGACGCCGATTTGGCGCAGCGCATCCAGGACAACATGATCGCGTTCGAGAATCTCTCGGGCTGCGATAACCGCAGCATCCAGACCCTGATGCGCGCCGTGCCATCGGATTTGCTTATGGTGGCGCTCAAGGGCGCCGACGATATCCTCAAGGACAAGTTCCTGCTCAACATGTCGCAGCGTGCTCGCGAGATGTTCGTCGACGAAATGGAAGGCAAGGGTCCGATGCGTCTCTCCGAAGTCGAAGAGGCTCGCAAGCAGATCCTGCGCACGGCTCGCAAACTTTCGGATGCCGGCGAGATGATGCTCTCGGGTCGCGGAGCGGACTATGTTTGATAGGAGCCCGACTCGGTGATCGATCACAGCGCTTCGGCATTGCGTCAGCGCGGGGCTTTTGTGCCGGCGAGTTCAGTGCGCCGTCACGATGCACCGGCGGCGGCGACGTTCGCAGCAAGACACTTTGCGGCCAAGCGTGCAGGCTTCCTGCTACGCGAATACGCGCGTCAACGAGACAATCCTGGCGAGGCTTTGCCGGAACTCGCCGTGATCACGCCGGGTAATGCCTTTGGCGATGAGTCGTTCGAGTTCGAGCCAATCGGCGATGACCCAATCGGGGATGAACCGATCGAGATTGCGGCTATCGAGGATAACTCTGCCGGTCCGTCGACCGAGGAGATCGAGCAGCGCATCGCCGAGGCCGAACAACGGGGTCGAGAGTTGGCACAGGCCGAGTTGGCGGCAGCGCTTGATCAGGCGATGGCTGCGCTCGATGCCGCCGGCCGCGCGATCGCCGAAACAAATGCCGATCTGGAGCGGCGGCTAGTGGTGCCGCTTGCCCAAGCCAGTTTCAACATCGGTAGCGAACTTGCGCGTCAAGTCCTCGCGGACGGCGAGGGCTTGCAAAGATATCTGGCTGCTGTGAGTGCTGCGGTGAACCCACAGGGTACTGAGCCCGCTTCGACGAATGGCATCGCCGCACTCGAGGTCCGGCTCAATCCCGAAGATCTCGCGGTCCTGGAGCTCGCCTCGATACGACCCTCATCGCTGCGTCTCGTCGCCGATCCGCTCGTGCCACGTGCCGGAGTGATCGCGACTGGTGGCGACAAAGTGGTCGATGATCGCCTTGAGAATCGGCTTCGAGAGATGCGCGAGGCAGTGCTTTCCGCTGCGGCAGATCTCTTGCGCGAGGCGCCTGCATGAGCGCCGTACGGATCGAAAATCTCGGCGAACGACTCTCGGCGGTCACGCTCGCACCGCCGGGGGTTTGCGGCATTTTGACGCGGGTCACCGGCATGTTGCTCGGGGCGCGTGGCGTGCGTGCGCCGCTGGGTGCCTACTGCGAGGTCATGGCCGAGCAGGGTCAGGGGATCACTTGCGAGGTCGTAGGCTTCGACGGCGATGAAGTGATGCTGATGCCGCTCGCGGCTGTGCAGGGTCTATTGCCCGGGACTGGCGTACGAGTCATGACGCTGACTGCCCGAGTTGGTGTCGGGAAGTCGCTGCTTGGACGCGTCGTCGACGGACTCGGTGTGCCGCTCGACGGGGGCTTGCCGATTGAACCCGATCTTTACGTGCCGCTGCATGCCGAGCGCAAGAATCCGCTCGAGCGCGCACTGATCGACGCCGTGCTCGATGTCGGCGTACGCGCCATCAATTCCTTCCTTACCATCGGCCAAGGCCAAAGAATCGGCTTGATTGCGGGCAGTGGCGTCGGCAAGAGCATGCTGCTCGGCATGATGACCCGCTTCACTTCGGCCGATGTGATCGTCATTGGCATGATTGGCGAGCGTGGTCGAGAAGTGCTCGATTTCGTCACCGAAACGCTTGGAGAAGAGGGTCGTCAGCGCGCCGTGGTGATCGCCGCTCCAGGAGACTGCTCTCCAGTCATTCGTCTTCGTGCAACGCATTTCACTTGTGCCGTCGCAGAATACTTCCGCGATCAAGGAAAAAATGTGTTGCTGCTGATGGATTCACTGACGCGCGTGGCGCATGCGCAGCGCGAGGTGGGTCTGGCGGTCGGCGAACCGCCGACTACCAAAGGTTATACGCCGTCGGTGTTCTCGCTGATCAACGAGCTCGTCGAGCGCGCCGGTTGCGTTGCAGCGGGCGGCAGTATCACCGGAATCTACACGATCCTCGCAGAGGGTGATGATGCCAACGATCCGATCGTCGATGCGGCACGCGCGATTCTGGATGGTCACGTCTTGTTGTCGCGCGAACTGGCGGCGCTTGGTCAATATCCGGCGATCGACATCAACGTTTCGGTGTCGCGTCTCGCCAATCGACTAGTCAACGCGGAGCAACGCACGCTGGTGCGGAAGTTTCGGCGGCTGATGGCGACCTGGGAAGAGAATCGTGATCTCGTCTCGGTGGGCGCGTATCGCGCGGGTACCAACCCCGAACTCGATGAGGCATTGCAGCGTCGTGCTGCGCTGCGAGCCTTCCTCGAACAGGACATCGACGAGCGTGTCGATTTCGACGGTGGCTTTCGGCAGTTGGGCGGAATCCTGTCATGAGTACGCGCAGTGGCCAGCGCGCCCAACGCTTGCAGCGTATCGCACGGATTGGCGACACCTTGGCGTCGGTTGCCGAGAGTGCTGCGGCGGAGCGCCGACGTGCACTGTCTGCGGAGCAGGAGCGACTCGAAACGGTACAGCGTTATCTCGGCGACTATGGGGCGCTGGTGCAGCAGCGTGAGAGCGCAGGATCGGGCGTCGCGAGTCTTCGTCTCTATCGCAATTTTTCCGGATGGCTCACGGATCTTTCAAAAAACCAGACGAACGAGGTTGCACAAGCCGAGTTCCTGCTCGAGGCTGCACTCGAAGAGGTTCGCGAGAAACGCGGCTTCGCGGATGCGCTGGACCATGCCGCCGATCGTGCCAACGCCGTGGCGCGGCGAGAGCGTGAAGCCGAGCAACAGAAAACGATGGACGAACTTGCCCAGCGTATGCGGGGCGGCAACTTGGCATCCAAGTTGCAAAATCCATGATCGATACCCACTAACCGGCAAGAAGCTTCCGCGATCATGGCTGTACCCGACACACTTTTAAATGCGATCAGAGCACCGGCTTCCGCAGGCAAAAACCCGTTGGAAAAGCTGGAGGCAGCGCCATTTGCAGGCGCCGACGGCTCCGGCTTCGCAAGCGTCATGCGCGACGCCGCGCTGCCACCCGAGCGCGGCAAGAGCGCTACGCAGGGCGGCGATGAGCAGCTCCCCGGCAACGATTTGCCGGAGTTGCCGGAGATGCCGGCGCGCTTTTTCGGCTCGAATCGGCAGCCCGCGTCGGATGCCACGCTCGAAGAGTTCGCGGTCGAGATGGGTATCGATCGAAGTCTCGCGCGGCTTTTGCTGACGGGCACCGCCAATGACGAAGTGGCGACGGCTTCGGTCGGATTGCCGAGCGAGCCACCCGCGGTAACGGAGCCTTCGCTGAAACTCACGGCGTCGGAGATCGTGAAGGGTGAGAATAAGGCGGAAGATACGCCCACGCCGCAGCCTTGGTTCATCGTGCCGTCTCCCGCTGTGACCGTGAGGTCAGAGGTCGACGTCCAAGCTGGTGCGACGATTCCTTCCCGGCTCAAGCTCGAGAATACCGTTCAGCCGCTCGCGGATGAGGATCTCTTGCTCTGGCGGGCAAGGGTCGGTCGCGCACACGGGCTGGTCACTTTGCCCGAGGAAACGCCCCAAGACGCTCAGCTGCCGATAGCCAAAACAGCGCCATCCTCGATGCTTCCGCCGTCTGCGGAGCAGTCGATGAACGAAGTGCTGCTGCGACGTTCATCGAGTTTCGGAGGTGGTATCGACCTCGCCCCGCGCTCGATGGCCGTAACGGGGCTCGAAGGTATCCCGGTTGCAACAGACAACTCCTTGATCGCTGATGAACTGGTGGTTACCGCCGGTGGCGGCGATACGCGAATCGCCACGAGGCAATCGGCAATCGCGACCAACCCCGACAATAAAATCCGCTCGATTCACGAGCTGGTATTGCGGCGTGCGTCAATGGATGTCGATACGACAGTGTCGGCTCAACAGGCGAAATCTTTGCCGCAGAGCGAGATCGATACGAATCTTGCTCAAGCGATGGCGAATATTGCCAGCTCTTCGGTGAGCGCGACGGCGCCGACTACCGTTCCGAGCGCAGCACCGGATCTCGCTGCGACGACGGTGATCGCCGCGGTGGCGGTCTCTGCCGAGGGAGCTGGACAAGGTCAGGCCTCTGCGGGTCAAGGATCACTCACAGGCGGCTCGGAGACCTCGCAGATATTGAGTGCGCCTGATCCGAAATTGACATTCGGTGAGCGTGTTCAGGCATTCGCCGATGCTGTGGCGCAACGCGTGCTTGGTCAGATCCGCAACGAAAACTGGAGCGTGAGCTTGCAGCTCTATCCGGCCAACTTGGGTGCGATGGAGATCGATCTCACCCTGCGTGGTAATGCGGTGACGGCAAACCTTGGTGTGGCCAACGCGGAAGTGCGCGCCCTGCTCGAGGCGGGATTGCCGCGACTGAAAGAGTCGCTCGAGGCTTCGGGACTGCAGTTGGCGAACTGGTCTTTCGGGCAGTCCGGTTCCCGTGGTTTCGGCGAGTCGATGCCTGCGCCCTTCGCGTGGCAGCCGCTTCGCGGTGTTACGGATGACGCCGACTCGAGCGCCGATGCCACTCGTCTTGCCACGATGCGGCATAACGAGGGATCACGCAGCGCAGTCGATTTGTTTGTTTGATCACTCCTATTCATTACTGACGGATTACAGCAATGGCAGACAAGAAAGACGACAAGAAGAAGGCTCCGGAGGCAGCACCAGCGGGTGAGGAGGGCGCTTCGAGCAAGAAATCGAAGCTGCTGTTCTTCGTGATGGTGGCCGCGGGCGCTTTGGCGCTCGTCGGGATCACCGCCGGCGCTACGCTGTATCTGACTGGTTTTTTTGACCCGCCGCCCGCAGCAGAAGCCAAGGCTGGCGAAAAAGACGCGGGTGAAGGCGATGGCAGCGGTGAGGCGGCCGGTGAGTCAGGAGGTAACAAGCCGATTCCTGGTGGCGGACCGGAGAAAGCCGCAGCTGAAGTCCCTGCAGCAGAGCGCTTCGCGGCGACTTACAAGCCTGTGACTACGGCAGGTGGTACCGAGCGCGACTTCACGTTGAACGTGCCGAACTCTCGCAGGTTCGTGCAGTTCAAGGTGGCATACAAAACTTACTATGGCGATACGATCGTCGAACGAGTGACCAAGCACCAGATTGCCATCGAGGCGGCGATTATTGCGACTGCTGGCCAATTCGGTGAGGAAGAGTTGACGTCCGTCGATGGCCGGGCGCGCGTCGCGGCATCCCTGCGCGATGCCATGAACGATGTGCTGATCCGCAACGAAGATTTCGGCGGCATCGATGAAGTGATGTTCACGCACTTCGTCTTCCAATAACCGTCCGCAGATTATCCAAGAGTTCGAACATGTCCACGTCTGGCCAGGTGCTGACCCGAGAAGAAGTGAGTGCGCTCGTCGAGGCGATGCAGAGTGGCGATTTGGATGTTTCTGCCGCCGAGTCCTCCGCCGCTTCGGTGCAGGCATACAGCCTGGTCGCCAACGACACCATATCGCGGGGTCAGTTGTCGGCACTCGAAATGATCAATGATCGTCTCTCCCGACAACTGCGCGGTAGCCTGCTGACGCTGCTGCGTCAGGCGGTGAAGGTGACGGTGACGCCTTTCGATGTCATGACTTTCAGCGCCTTTATGCAGACGCTGCCATCGCCGTGTAACGTCAACATCGTGCGCTTTGCACCGCTTCGCGGCTATGGTCTCGTCACCATGGAACCGTCGATCGTCTACGGTGCCGTGGACAGCTTCTTTGGCGGTCGTGGTGGTGGTGCGCTCGAGTTATCACCGCTGCGCGGCTTTACGGCGACCGAAGAGCGCATCATTCAACTTCTACTTGATTCAATTTTTGACAATCTTCGCGAAGCCTGGGCGCCGGTCTATGCGATCAGTCCCGAATTTGTCAGCCGGGAAATCAATCCCGCTTTCGCCCAGATCGGCGAGGACAAGGAAACGGTCGCCGTGTGCCGCTTTGAGCTTGAGCTCGGTCCCGATGTGCGCGGACAGCTGACCGTGATGTACCCGTTCTCGGCGCTGAAGCCGATCCGATTGCTGCTGCGCGGTCGGATGCAAACCGGCGAGCGCGACGAAAAACTTGCGGCACGCTGGTCCGATCAGTTGCGCGATGCTGTCGGGGACTCAGAGCTCGAGGTTGTGGCGCAACTGGCGACGCTGCGGGTGTCGGCACTTGACCTCGCATCGATACAACCGGGCGATACCCTATGGTTCAAACCACCCGCCAGCGTCAAGGTGCTCGTCCAATCGACGCATCTTTTTGATGCCGAATACGGCACGGCCGATGGCAACGTCGCTGTGCGCATCGAGCGCGTGATCGAACCTCCCGTCGACAACAAGGATCCGTCGGATTCAGTCGATGCGCTCACACCCGAACAGACGGAGGCGGCGGCCCACTCGGCAGCCATCGCCGCCAAGCGACGCAAACAGGCTATGAAAGAAGCCAGCAAAAACGCAGGAGCATCTGCAGCATGAACGAGTCAGTAATGAGCGGAATTTCCAAGGGTGAGATCGGCGCAGACCCCGTCGTGCAGCTCGATTTGATCCAGAACGTGGCGGTCAGCGTGTCGGTGGAGGTGGGCAGATCCTCGCTGCGTATTCGTGATCTCCTGCGACTCGGCCAGGGCAGTGTCGTGGAGTTGGACCGGGTCGCTGGCGAGCCGCTTGATGTTTGTGTCAACAACACCGTCATCGCTCGTGGCGAAGTTGTGCTGGTCAACGAGCGTTACGGCATACGCTTGACGCAAGTGGTCGATCCGGAAGACCGCGTCAAGCATCTTTGACGTTCGACGCATGGATCCGATTCGCTACATCGTTGCACTGCTGCTGGTCGGCGGTTTGCTGGCCGTCGCTGTCTGGATGTTGAAGCGCTTTCGCCTGGGTGGTGAAGGTGGCGCGCAATCTGCAATCCGCATTACTTCGCATGCCTCGCTCGGTGCCCGCGAAAAACTCGTGGTCGTGCGTTTCGGTGGGAGGGATATTTTGCTGGGCGTGACGCCGGGCTCCATCTCGCGCATCGCGAGCAAGCGGGCTGCCGGGGAGAGCGCAGTCGGCGTGAAGACAAAAATGCTCGAACCCAGAGATAAGTCTAGAGACAACCCATGAGTCTGCGCAGAGCAAAATTCTTCGATCGGTATTTTTGGCCGATGGTCTTTGCCATCGGCTTCGTCGTTTTACCGACGGTCTTCGGACAGGACGCGACCGCCATTGAGCTTTTGAGAACCACGCCGGTCGCGGGCGGCGGTCAGGCCTATAGTCTGACCCTGCAAGCGCTCGGCTTGATGACGCTGCTTACATTGTTGCCGGCGATCGTGCTGTCGATGACCGCGTTCACGCGGATCGTCATCGTGCTTGGATTGCTCCGGCAGGCAATCGGTACGGCGCAGACACCGCCTAACCAGGTTATCGTCGGACTCGCCTTGTTTCTGACGTTTTTCGTGATGGCACCGACGCTCGAGGAGGTACAGCGCGTCGCGCTGCAGCCTTATGTCGAATCAAAAATTCCATTCGAAACTGCTTTAGAACGTGCGGTCGATCCGATGAAGAAGTTCATGCTCGCTCAGACTCGCGAGTCGGATATCAAGCTTTTCATGGATCTAGCCAAGACACCGGCTGTGACTGCACCGATGGAGACGCCGCTTGCCGTGTTGCTGCCGGCATTTCTCACGAGTGAATTGCGAACAGCGTTCACCATCGGGTTCCTGATCTACATCCCTTTCCTCATCATCGATCTCGTCGTCGCCAGCGTCTTGATGTCGATGGGCATGATGATGGTTTCTCCCGTGATGATCGGCTTGCCGTTCAAGTTTTTGCTCTTCGTGCTGGTCGACGGTTGGGCGCTGATCTTGGGTTCGCTCGCGGCCAGTTTTGCGGCACCCCTGCCATGAACGAGACGGGTGTCATCGACCTCGTGCGCGAAGCGCTGTGGGTGGGTGGTCTCGTCGCCGGGCCGATCCTCGTCATCGTGCTGCTCGTCGGCGTGATCATCGGCATCTTTCAGGCTGCGACATCGATCAACGAAATGACCCTCAGCTTCTTGCCGAAACTCATCGCAGTGATGTTGCTGACCTTGTTGATCGGCGGTTGGCAGTTGCAGTTGCTGGTGGATTTCGCACGACGGATCTTCGAGCGTATTCCGGACGTCGGGCTCTGATGCCATGCTCGATCTTGGCGTACTGACCCTGAACTGGCTCGAATCGATGCTGTTGCCGCTGACGCGGTTGACGGCGTTCTTTCTGGCGGCGCCGCTCTTCAGTCAGTCCGCAGGTACCGGACGAATTCGGGTGATTTATGCGGCGGTCCTCTGCATCGTGGTGATGCCTGCTTTTCCGACGTCGTTGTCCGATCCTGGACGGCCTTTTGGCGAACCCACGCTGTTGCTGCTGCTCAGCGAAGCCTTGATCGGGGTCTCGATGGGTCTTGCGTTGCAGTTTGTTGCGGCGGCGGTGGTGACCGCTGGCGAGCAGATTTCGATGGCCGTCGGTATCAGTTTCGCCCAGTCTTTTGATCCGACGATTGGCTCGACGCCGATTCTTTCCCAGTTTCTCAATTTGCTTGCCTTATTGATTTTTCTGACGGCGGGCGGACACACGGTGGTGATTGCGATGATCACCGAGAGTGTGCGCGCCATGCCACCGGGTGAATTTCGGCTGATGGATATCCCATCCTTGCTCGAGTTCTCTTCCATCATTTTCAAGGGTGCAGCGCTGTTGGCGGCGCCTTTGCTGCTTACCTTGCTCGCGGTCAATATCGGTGTCGGCGCGCTTTCGCGAGCGACACCCTCGCTCAATGTATTCGCGGTGGGCTTTGCGGTCAGTTTGCTGGTGGGCTTCGGCTTGTTGTTCGTGCTCATGCCGGCGATCGCCGAGCGCATCGTCGAGCTTTGGCAAGAGGGCGGTGCGTATATCCGCCCGCGTCTTCTCGGAGGCGCCTGAACATGGCCGAGGAGCAAGGCCAGGAAAAAACCGAAGAACCCACTGCTCGGCGGCTTTCGCAAGCACGAGAGCGAGGCGAACTGCCACGCTCGCCCGACTTTGGTGGTGCGGTTGAGGTACTGGTGATTTGCCTGCTGCTGGTGCTGATCGGCGGCGGTCTCGTCGATAGTTTCTCGGCGCTATTGAAGGGTAGCCTGAGCTTTTCCCGCGCAGAAATCGAAGCCCCCGAGGATCTGCCAATAGTACTCGGTAATCGTATTTTCGAAGGGTTCTGGGCGGTGCGGTGGATTTTGATTACCTCGGTGGTGGTGGCCCTGCTGGCTGCCACAATGAATGGTGGTTTCAACTTCTCCGGAAAGGCGGCAGCACCAAAGTTCAGCAAGCTCAATCCTCTCAACGGCCTGAAGCGTATCTTTGGCACGCAGGCGTGGGTGGGATTGCTGCGCAATCTGCTGAAATTCGTCGCGATCGCGGCGGTGCTAGGCGCCGTGCTTTGGTCAAGTCGATTCGAGATGATCGCCCTGTCACGGGAGGCCTTCGAGCCCATGGTCGCGGCCGGTGCGGAGATGGCGCTAACCACATTTACGCTGGTGAGCGCAGCCGTGGCGGCGATTGCCATCCTCGATGTGCCTTATCAGCGCTGGTCTTACCTCAGACGAATGCGCATGACCAAGCAGGAAGTGCGCGACGAGATGAAGGACATCGAAGGCCGTCCGGAAGTTAAGCAACAGATTCGTCGCAAGCAGCGTGAGTTCAGTCGTGGACGGATGCTCGATAAGGTACGAGACGCGGACGTCGTCATCGTGAACCCGTCGGAGTTCGCCGTCGCACTCGAGTATGACGAGACACGCAGCGCTGTTCCCATCGTGCTCGCCAAGGGTCGCGGTGAAGTCGCTGCGGCCATCAAGGAGCGTGCCGGCAAGGCTGGTGTGCCGCTCGTCTCCGCACCGCCACTCGCGCGCGCCATCTACTTCACCACGGAAGTGGACGATCCGATACCGGAGGGACTCTACCGGGCTGTGGCAGCGGTTTTGGCGTACGTGTTCCGGTTGAGCGCGTTGTCGCCGGGTCTCGACTCGCCGGAACTGCCGCGGCCGGAGTTGCCGCCTGAATTCATGTTTGACGAAAACGGCACGCCGATGACCGGGGGACGCGTATGACGAGAGTATTTGCGGGACGATTGGCGGGCTTGGTCGACAGCGAGGCAGCGCGCGTTGCAGTAACTCGAGGCGAGCAACCTGTGCTCGTGATTTGCGCTACAACGGCCGATTCACTCTCGGGTGCTTCTCGCGAGTTGGTGCGCGACTTGCGTGCTGCCGGAGCGCGCACGGAGTTTCATGTGTCGGGCGACGCCGACGCGTTGCTGCAGTCGACCAACCGTCTGCTGGCAGATATTCCGCTCGAATCCATTCTCACCAGTGCGACCCATCATCCGCCGCACGTGCTGGTCATCGACGAAGCCGAAGGGCTTTCTTTGCCAGAGATCGCCGCTTTGCGGCGTATTGCCAACGGCTTGCGCGGCAGCGCATTTCGCGTTCTGTTGCTGGTACGACATGCCGCGCTCGGTCTGCGTCAGCTGCCGGTCGCCGAACTTGCGGAGCTGGCCATTGTCTGGGATCTCGATGGGACAACGACGCAAGCTGCAGAGCCGCTGCTCGGCCCCGATGAGCCCTTGGGCAAGACAATCCATCCCGTCGACACGATGGCGAGTTCGCCGATGCAAGCGAAGTCACAGCCTGTGCGACGCGATGAACAGATCGCGACGGTGGTGCAAACCGATAAAGATAGCGTGTCGGCGACCGATGCCAGGTTGCGCGACGTACTCTCCGAACTTGCGCGCGAGCGCGCCGAAGCGCGTGGTTTCGATGTCACAGCACCACGCCGTGCGCTCTCTGCGCCGGCCAAGGCTGTGGTCGCGCTTTCGATTTTGTTGATTGCGGGGTTTACAGCGTACGAGCTTTGGCTGCGCGAGATTCAAACTGGGCCATTCGTCTATGACTGCGGATTGCATGCAGATCGCGAGACGGTGGACGTGCTGCTTGCGCAGGTGGGGCGCAGTACACCGACTCGCGTGATCGCGGAAGGCGATCGGTTTCGACTGCAGGTCGGGCCGTTTACGGGGCGTGCCGCCGCAGAAGCTGCACAAGCACAAGTTTGGCGGCTGGGCGCCTGTCGAGTCGTTCCGGCGGTAGCGCAGGCGGCGAAGTCGCCCGTGGGCGAGGCAGGAGGTTAAAGATATGTCTGAAGGTAGAAGTCCAGCGGCGGGCACGGGTGAAAGCGAGTCTCGTGGCGTATTCAAGTCGGCGGACATGGCCCCGCAGCGCATCAATGCGATGACTAATTCGGCGGTGTCCGATGTGGCAGTCGAACGCGGCATCGAGGAACTCCCAGACGCTGCTGCGTCGGTCGGTATCGAGCCAGCGCAAACCAATGACTTGCAGGCGGTCGACGAGGCGGTGTTTGCCGCGGCCTCCGTCACCCAGTCGCTCGAGGATTTGCAGGCGTCGATGGCGAAGGTCAACGAGGTGGTGCAAACAGTAGAGCAGCGACAGCTACAGATCGAGGAGGCGCATCAAAAGGCTGAGGCAATGCTGGCCGAGGTTAGTCGGATCAGCGCAGCCTTGTCGTTCGACAACGCGTTGCGTGAACGTATCGAGGCGACGATCGCACGGACACGACGACTGCGCACAGGTTTGGAGAAATGACCGACACGATGAAGTCGTGCCGAAGTCACGGAGGTTTTTAAAATGAGTGACGATTCCAAGGCAAAAGCCGGTGGCGATGACGCTGCCGCACAAAGTCCGCTCGAGACGCTGACCTCGCTGGTGCTTGATGCCGCCGATGCGGCCAACGATAGCGCCCAGTCAACGCAAGAGGCGATCAAGCGTCTGACGCGGGTCGTCGAGACCAACGAGGCAACCACGAAGGCTGTCCGCAATGCACCAGCCATTTTCGGCGCCATCATGATGAGTATCGGAATCATCATGGCGGTCGTCGTGGCGATGGTTTTTTCCAAGCTCAACGAAAGAGCAGCGGCGCTCGATGTGGCGATTACTGCGCAGGCCGAAGGGCTTGCGAAAGTGGAGCGCACGCTCAAGGATCTCGCCATGCTCGAGTCGAATCTGGAAAAATTCCAGAAGATCGCCGATGACACGACGCAACGAGCCATGGTGACCCTGCGCGAACAGGTCAAAACCGACAGACTCGCACTGCAGCAGCTCGAGACCCGCAGGCTCAATGAAATGCTCGCTTCGCTGCGGGGTGCGGTGGCGACCGCGCCGCGATCGGCTCCTTCCCCGCCTAGCGGGGATACTGGTCGACTGGCCGATCTGGAAAAATCCATTGCCCGAATCGATGGCGTGAGATTGAGTGCCGTCGAGAGCGGGATTGCGAAGATCGATGCGCGCTTGGCGGCAATGGAAAAATCGGCAAAGAGCGCAGGTGGCGGTGCTGCCGAAACGAAACGTCCCGTGGCGGTTCTCTCCGATGCGCAGGCCAAGGACATGAAATCGGCGGTCGCGGAACTCGGCAAATTGAAGACCGAAGTGGCTGCCCTGCGCGAACTGATCGAACAGCGCACTAGCGAGCTCCAGTCGGGTGTGCCGGCGATCCGCCGCTCGGGTTCCTAGGGCGTCAGTTATGCCCTCCGATGCGGCGCGTCGAAGCTAGAGCGGTACGGCGCGGCAACCGGCGTTGCAAGTCTCCGCCGCGCCGCGGAGCACTTCGAGTTCGGCTGTGTCGGTACGCGGCAGCGAGCGGATTCGCGCGATCGGCCAGCGACTTGCGACCGCCGCGTCGGCGGTCGGTATGAGCAGCACGCTGCGTCCCTCCGCAAGTCCGCGGAATCCCGCGATGGACATTTGCAGTTTGCTGCGCTCGATCGTGACCTCGAACTGCGCGGCGCGGCATTCAAGCGATTTGAGCATCGCTCGTGCCGCATCATCGATATTGCTGCGAACTTCGCGAAACCAGGCGTCGCCGGTGTTCGCGGCAAATCGACCACGCAGTCCGGGACGGATCCGAGCAGTCAGATCGCGCGCAGCGATGATTCGATCGCCGCTGCGTGTATCGATCAGGGTGATTCCTATCTGCAGTTCACGCGGCAAGCGGATCCAGTCGTCAAGATCACGTTGCGAGACCGATGAGCCGCGATACTCAAGTCGCACGCGCAGTTGCTCGGCAGTATTGACCATTGCGTCTGCTTTCGGGGTCTGGACACGCACATTGCCCGAGAGCTCGGTAAGCGTCGTCGGAATGAGCGTCTCGAGTCGTGCGCGGTCATTTGCGGACCAGGCCGGATGCGGCTCACCGGCTGCGAAGTCAAGCGTGATCAACCGTTGCAGGCCATGCGTGGCGACACAGTTATCTTTGATTCTTGCGGCGGCAGAGACCGCCGCACCGTTGGGTGATGTGCAGCGCGTGAGCGCACGATCCGCGAGTTCTGCGCTCTGCGCAGTGTTTCCCCAACGGGTCATGCGGATGTTCTCGCTGATGTGTCCGTCACGGCTTACCGTCGACTCGATCTGCAGAGGGGCGAGCTCTGATTCCAGGCAAGCCTGCAGTCGGTCTGCCTCGCGTTGCAGTGTCGCGGTCGCGTTTGCTTGAGCACGGTTCTGTGCCTGTGCCGAATTTGCGGCCATCGCGATCAGCACGCTTGCGGCGACGAGTGCGCCCCGCCGCGATCGCCCGCGAAAGCTGCACCCTTTCACGGCGAGCGGCGCCGCAGCGCGACCACCTGTTGACCCGGCAGTCGCACGGTCGCTTGATAAGAGTCGTTGCCGAGCGGTTCAAGCGAGACGATTTCGGCGCCGCTGATGACGCCCGAGATACGCGTGCGAATGTGATCTTCGCGCACACGACTGTCGGCGATTACCGAATCACTTGCGAACTCGACGCCATACAGTTGCTCGGCCAGATTGCGATAGGCATCGAGCTTGGCGGCGCGCGCGGCTTGCAAGCGGCGCTGAGCAGGATCGCTTCCCGCCTGTGCGGTGATGGAAGCGAAACCGAGCGCAACCATGTCCGGTTCGCGCGCGGATGCTGGCGCCGGCTCGAGTTGGCGCACTGTCACCGCAGGTTCTGCGGAGGGTGCTGCGCGCGAGGCGAAGCCTTCACGCCGCGGAATTGGCTGCCGCAAGACGGAGCCGCGCTCCCACGGTATGCCCGAAATGCGCAGCGGCAGCGGACGCTGCGGCGTCGCCAACGGGTCGGAGACGGAGACGGTGGCGCAGCCGGACAAGAACAACCCGGATGCGGCGATCAGTATTGGTGCGATACGACGGCTCACATTTGCCCAGTCGGCGCATCGACGCGCGGCTTGAGCGCTTATCTCGCATCCGCACCGCCGCGACTGCTGGCGGATTTCCGTATGGCACGGCGGTTGCAAAGTAGGGAGGGGGTTCCCGGATTGCCGGTTGCCACCCGATGAGAAATGACTTAACCCATTGATTTTTATAACTTAAAATGGCAGCAATCCCGTTCGACTTGATGTCGAACCTTCGACAATTCGGCAAAAACTTGCCGCTACAGGCGGCAGCAATCCCATTCGGATTTTTGCTGCTGCTCGGCATGTTGCTGCTGCCCGTGCCGCCCTTGCTGCTGGATCTGTTCTTCACCTTCAACATCGCGCTCTCGCTGATCATTCTGTTTCTGGCCATCGCGGCGGCGCGGCCATTCTCGTTTTCGGTCTTCCCGACCGTATTGCTGTTCGCAACGCTGTTGCGTCTCGCGCTGAACGTGGCGTCAACCCGTGTCGTCTTGAGCGCGGGCCATGAGGGTACCGATGCCGCGGGGCATGTGATCGAAGCCTTCGGCTCCGTGCTCGTCTCGGGCGACTACATCGTCGGTCTCGTGGTGTTCGCGATTCTGGTGATCATCAACTTCATCGTCGTCACCAAAGGCGCGGGTCGCGTCTCGGAAGTGACGGCGCGCTTCACGCTCGATGCGATGCCGGGTAAGCAGATGGCGGTGGACGCTGATCTTGCCGCGGGTCTCATCACGCAGGATCAGGCGCGTACGCGGCGGCGTGAAATCACCTCCGAGGCGGATTTCTATGGCTCGATGGACGGTGCCAGCAAGTTCGTTCGCGGTGACGCGATCGCCGGCATCCTGATTCTGCTGATAAACATCATCGGCGGCATTCTGGTTGGTACGTTTCAGCACGACATGTCGATGAGCATGGCGCTCGAGCGCTACACCACGCTAGCCGTGGGTGACGGTCTCGTCGCGCAGGTACCGGCGCTCTTGCTGTCGGTCGCCACAGCAATCATCGTCACTCGTGTGTCGGGCGAGGAATCGCTGCACGAGCAGACCTCGAACCAGTTCAACAATGTCGAGGCCTGGTGGCTGACCGCCTGCATCCTCGCATTGCTCGGCGTGATTCCCGGCATGCCGCACCTCGCGTTTCTCTCGCTCGCCGGCGTAACGGCTGCCGCGGCATGGATACTCGGCAAGCGCCGCGAACAATCGCGCCTTGCCGAGAAGAAATCCGACGACGCGCCGGCCGTGCCGCGTGAGTTGTCCTGGTCCGACGTGCAGCAGGCCGACGCCATCGGTCTCGAAGTGGGTTATGCGCTGGTGGCTTTGATCGACACGCAGCAGGGCGGATCGCTCGTTACGCGTATCCGCGGTATCCGCAAAAAACTTACGTATGAACTCGGTTTTCTGATCCCGCAGGTACATATCCGCGACAACCTCGATCTTCGGCCTGAGTCGTATCAGATCATGGTCAACGGCGTGGTCATCGGCCGCGGTGAGGTAAAACCAACCCGCGAACTGGCGATCCATTCGGGCGTCGTGCACGGCGAACTGCAGGGGCTGCGCACCAAGGATCTGACTTTCGGGCTCGATGCAGTGTGGATCGATCCTGCGCAGCGCGATTACGCGCGTTCGCTTGGCTATACGGTGGTCGATGCAAGCACCACCATCGCGACACACCTCAACAAAATCTTGCAGGAGAACTGCAATCTGCTGCTGGGTCACGACGAGACGCAGCAGCTGGTCGACAAGCTTGCGGCCGCTGCGCCGAAGCTCGTCGAAGAGCTCATCCCAAAGAAATTGTCGATTGGTACGCTCACGCAGGTGCTGCAAAATCTGCTTGCCGAAGGCGTGTCGATTCGCGATCTGCGCGGTGTGCTGCTCGCGCTCGCACCGGTGGCCGAGAAGGTTCAGGACATCGACGAACTCACCGGCGTTGCCCGTATCGCGCTCGGCCGCATGATCGTGCAGCAGTACGCACAGCACGGCGATGAGCTCTCGGTGATGACGCTTGCGCCCGAACTCGAGCAAGTCTTGCATGCCACGGCTCGGCGCGGGCAGGGCGGCAACATTCCCGTGGAGCCCGAGCTTGCCGAAGGTCTGCTGCGCTCGGTCGGCAGAGCCGCTCAAGATGAAATGAATGCCGACCGACCGGCGGTACTCGTCACCTCGCCCATGCTGCGACCGTGGTTGTCGCGCATCTTGCGGCCGCGTATCGCGGGTCTCTCGATCCTCTCTTATTCGGAACTTCCCGAGGACACGAATCTTCGGGTCAACACCAGCATCACAGTGCAGTCGCGACAGAGCGCGGCCGCGTAACGGGGATAGCTCATGCGTATCGAACGGGTTGTAGCCAATACCTTCAACGAAGCGAGCGAGCGATCGCGCCGGCTGTACGGTCCCGATGTTTTGCTGATCTCCTCAAGTCGTGTGGGCAATTCCCATGAATTGCTGGTGTGCACGGATACGAGTGATACAGACGACGCCACGACGGCGGTGGACCCGTCCGCAGGCGAGGCTTTCGCGGCGACCTTGCAGGACGAGTTGCAGTCGGACCGTATTCGTCGACGCACTGTGCCGACCGGCGAGACGGTCAACACGCCGTCGGCGGCCGCTAATGCCATCGATGACGGAGCGGCACTCGTCGGAGTCATTCGTCGTGAACTGCAGGCGCTCGAACTTCGACTCGCAGCCGGCAACGGCAGCGTGCGTGGCTTGCGCGAGAAGATGGCGTTGCTCGAGCAAGGTGTGTCGGCAGCCTACGCCGCTCGATTGCTCGACGCCGGACTCGACAGCGCGACCATGGCGGCAAGACTGCTGGATGATCTCTCGCGTGGCTCGGCCGATACCATGCTCGGCGAGCGACCCGCCGTCTTCGTCGGTCCAGCGGCAGGTGGCAAGACTACCGCGGCCATGCAGGCAACCCGCTTGATCGCCGCAGCGAAGGGAGTGCCGGCTGTGGTCAGCGCCTCGCGTGATTCGCGACCCGGTGCGCGCGAGAAATTCTTTGCCATGGCGGATGCTGCAGGCATCGAATCAAGTTGGGGTGGGGTGGCGACCGGCGCATTGGTCGTCGATGCCGGAGGCTATAACCGCGAGGATCTGCGCGAGGCTCGACCCGAGCTTGCGACCTATGACGTCTATCTTTGCATTCCCGCGTACCTCAATCGCGGATCTGCGGCGCGCTGGTTCGATTGCGCCGTGCCAATCGCTGGCGTGATTCTCACTCATTGGTCGGAAACAGAAGTGCCGCTCGGCCTGCTCAGCGGTATGGCCGAGCGTGGCCTGCCGCTCACCGGTCTGTCCGCCTCTGCTGATCCTTCAGTGCCACTGACGCGTGCTGCGGTTGACTCGATCGGCGAGTCGGTAGGCAGCGCCTTCGAACTTGCGCTCGCCCAAACCACCTCGGGTGTCGAATAATGGACTTCGTCGAGCGCAAAACACGCGTCATCACCTTCTCAAGCGGCAAAGGCGGCGTCGGCAAGACGTTTCTCAGCCTGAACGTTGCCGCTGCACTCGCTGACCGCGGACACTCGGTAGTGCTGTTCGATGGTGACATGGGCTTGGCCAACGTCCATGTGCTGCTCGGCATGCAGCCACAGTATGACGTGTCCGACGTGATCGCCGGTCGTTGCACTTTGTCGCAGACGCTGCTCGAGGGACCTGGTGGCATCAAAGTCATCCCGGGCGCTTCGGGCAAGCGGGATATGGCCGAGATGAACATGTTCGAGATGACGCGCATCGTGCAGGCGTTGGGCCGTCTCGACCCGCCACCCGACTTCATGCTGATCGATACGGGCGCCGGGATCGGCAAGCACGTGACGACCCTCGCGCGACTTGCCGACTCGATCGTCGTGGTGGTGCGCGACGAGCCGGCGTCTTTGGCTGATGCCTATGGCCTGATCAAAGTCATGAATCAGGATTTCCGCAGTCGCAATTTCGAAGTGATCATCAATGACGCTTCGAGCACGCAGCGTGGCGAACAGGTCTTTGAAAGGCTGCAACAGGTAGCAATGCGTTTCCTCGGGCTGCCTCTGGTGTTGGCCGGCGTGGTGCCGCACGAAGCCGAAGCCATGGGCGTTATACGCCGCCGCGAAACTCTGCTGAGTGCCGCGCCGCGCAGCGCCGCTGCGGCTGTGGTGCGGCAGATTGCTGAGCGATTCGAGAGTTTGCGCGTCGATACCGAAAGTTCGCGGTTCCTGATTGATCGATTGGCAGATGCAGCGGCGGCGAGTGGCAAATGAAACGGCTCGGCGACGCTTACACTGAAGTGGCTTGTTCGACTGCGCCTCAGACCGCAGTCGCAGCGGATTTCGCCGGTCACTTCAAGCTGGTCAAGCGCGTCGCCGCGCATTTTCGCGGCCGTCTTCCGGCGGCGATCGAACATGCGGATCTCGTGCAGGCGGGCCTCGTCGGTTTGATGGAAGCCATCGAAGCCTTCGATCCAGAGCGTGGTAATGATTTCGAAACCTTTGCCAAGCTGCGCATCCGCGGCGCAATGCTTGATGAGATTCGTCGTGCGGCATGGGCCCCGCGCAGCACGGTGAAGGTTGCCGTGGAGGCGAGGGCCGCTGCGACGCGCATCGCCAATGAAACGGGTATGCCCGCGACGCACCGGCAAATCGCCGAGCAGCTCGGGCTCGATGTGGCTCGTTATCACGAGCTTCGCGGTCGAAATCAGGGTCTCGCCGGCTCGGTGACGCTGGAGGAACTCGATTTCGTCAGTGACGAGGTCGCGCCCGATGAGGCCGCAGACGAAGACAGTATTCATCGTGCGCTGAAGCAGGGTATCGCCGAGTTGTCTGATCGCGAGAAAACCGTGGTCGCGCTTTACTACGATAGAGAGCTGACGCTGCGCGAGATTGGCGCCGTGCTCGAGGTCAGCGAATCGCGAGTCAGTCAGATGCTCACCGCGATCGCAAAGAAATTACGCGGCTTGATCAATGGTGACGGCGATCCGATACCGCCGCACCGTCAACTGAAACCGAAGACTTCGCCGGGAGAGGCAACGTGTTTGTAATCATTGGTCTAGTGTTGCTGTTCGGCTGCGTGTTCGGTTTTTATGTTAATCACGGTGGCCCGATGGGCCCCATTCTCGAGGCGACGCCGACCGAGATGGGCATCATTCTCGGCGCGGGCATCGCCGCAATGTTGATGGGTAACAGCCTGCAGATCCTCAAGGGGGTCGGTGCGGGGCTTGGCAAGTGTTTGAGTGGGCCGGCGTACCACAAGCAGGAGTTTCAGGACACGATCACGCTGATCGTGAAACTCTTCAAACTGTTCAAGGCCGAGGGCGCTGTGGCGCTCGAGCCTCACATCGAAAACCCCGAAGGCAGTGCGGTGTTCGGCGAATATCCGAAGCTGCTGAAGGACCATGCGCTGATTGCCATGATTTGCGACACGATTCGTCTGCTCGTCACTTCAAACCAGCCGCCGAAACCCGACGCGGTCGAGGATTATCTCAACGTTGCCATCAAGACCCATCACCATGGTGCACTCAAGCCCGCCGAAGCCATGGCGAACCTCGAGGGCGCTCTGCCGGCGCTCGGCATCGTGGCTTGCGTGCTCGGCGTGGTGAAGACCATGGCGTCGATCGACCAGCCGCCTGCAGTGCTCGGCGCACTGATCGGTAGCGCCCTCGTCGGAACGTTCCTTGGCGTGTTCATGGCCTACGGCATCGTCGGCCCGCTTGCTGCGCGCATGAAGCAGATCATCGATGAAGAAGGGCAGATCTATCATGTGGCGAAGTTCACGCTGGTCGGTCATCTGCGTGGCGATCCTGTGCCGTTGATCATCGAGTCGGCACGCGCCGCGATCGATCATCACTCGCAACCCACCTTTGCCGAAGTGTTCGATGGCCTCCGCGGCAAGTAATACTGCCGTGGCCGAGTCGTCCGCTGAATCGCCGGCCGCGGAGGCGCAAGCCCCCGCGCCGGACGCTGCACCGCCGACCGAAGCTGCGCCACCCGCTCCTGCAGCGACAACGCCCGCGGAGGGTGCCGTACCGCTGCAGCCGATCATCATCAAGAAGATCATCGATGATGGACATGCCGGCGGGCATGGTGGCGCGTGGAAGATCGCGCTCGCCGACATGATGACGGCCATGATGGCGTTCTTTCTGCTGATGTGGCTGCTTGGCGCCACCAATGCCGACCAGCGTAAAAGTATCGCCGAGTATTTTCAGCCGACCAACGCACCGCGGGTCGACATGTCAGGCGGTTCCAGTGGTTTTTTTGGTGGCATGTCACTCATCGATCCGAAGGCTCTGCCACTTACGCTGACCCAGACGGGCATCACTCAGTTGACGGCGCCGGGCACCGAAGAAGAAGAGGTCACCTCCGAAGATCAGGCTTTACCGCAGGGCTTGAGCGAGGAGGAGCGACGCAAGATCGCGGCCGAAGAGGACGAGAAGAACTTCGAGAGTCTGCAGGACAAACTCGAAAAACAGATTGGTGCGGACCAAAAGACCGCTGAACTGATGTCGGTGGTGAAATTCGTACGCGAGAAGGAAGGCCTGCGCATCGAGATTTTGGACGATGCCGGATTTTCCATGTTTGGCTCCGGTACCAACTCGCTATCCGGAGAAGCAAAAGCCCTGATCGAAAAGGTGGGCGAGAGTCTCAAGGGTGTGCCCAACGAGATCGCGGTGCGTGGGCACACCGACAATCTGCAGTTCAAGAACTCCTCGAACAATAATTGGAGTTTGTCGGCCAATCGTGCGGACATGACACGCCAGTTTCTCAATTCAATTGGCGTCGACAATTCCCGCTTTTCGCGAATCGAGGGCGTCGCTGACTCACAGCCTGTCAACCCGGACAATCCGGCAGATCCGCGCAACCGCCGCATCAGCATCACCGTGCTGTATCGCGACGGCGCACTACCCGCACAATGAGCATGCGTCGGCAATCATCGCCTTTCGTATGGTTGGCTTTGACAGCAGCATTTCTCTGGTCGGGCCAGGCTGCGGCACATTTTCTGAAGGGCTTCGATCTCTTTCGCGAGGGCAAGTATTGCGAAGCGCGCGATGCCTGGGTAAAGAGCGAAAAATCCGGCGACTCCACCTCGCCTTTCGGTCTCGCCGAGCTTTATGCGCGTGGCCTCTGCGTCAAGCAGGATGAAAGGCTCGCGAGTCGTTGGTATCTGACGGCAGCGCTGCGCGGCAATCCGCGGGCGCGTGCGGAAATCGGCTTGCGCTACGCGTACGGCAAGGGCGTGGCTGCAAGCGCATTCAAGGCTTATGTGTGGATGTCGGCTTCGAAGGCGACAGCTGGTGGCTGGGAAAGCGATTTTGTGGCGACGGTCGACAAGAATGTCGCAGTCGTCGAGCCTCTGCTGAGCGCCGATGAGCGACGTCGGGCGCGACAGGTGATGACTGAGTTCGCCAAGACCTATCGGTTGCCGCGCGAGTTCGATTCACTCGACTGAGTGAGTGGATGACGGCCCTTTGCCGTCAGTGCTCAGGTGCCGGCGTCGGTGAAACGTACCACCACTTGCGCGCACACCGGATCGTCAACAGATGGCGCCCCCGTGACCCGCCAGCGCGCTGCGCGCGCCCAAGACAGCGCGGCTTCGTTGGCTTCGGACTGTGGCGCCGCATCCGATATCTCGAAGGATCGTCCAGCCTCGACGCTGGTGGCGCACACCTTCAAGCCGACCGTCTCACGGCCGACTTTGCGCCGTTGCTCGACGTTGAGATACGACGTTGCCGAGCGTGGTGCGCTGTCCAGCAATATACGCGCGCGGGTGGCGCCGGAGGCGCTCGACTCGCTCATCGCCGTTGCGGCAGCAGTTGGCTTGTCTCCCGTTACCACAGCCGGTTTGACGCTCTCATGACCGGCCTCGGCGTGCGTGGCAGCGTTCGAATTGGCGGTAGCGCGCAGGCTCGTGGGTTCTGGCAGCGCCGAGGAGTGATGGTGCTGGATCTTCCAGGTGCCATCACGATAAGTGTAGATGAAGGTGTAGCGCGCGGAGACCACGGAGGCGTTTCCGGATGAATCCATGACCGAAAAATCATAGAGTCCTGCGTCGATCGACGCGTTGCAGCCATGATGGGTGACCCGCTTGACGATTTGGCCGCGCGGAAACTTCTGCAGAAAGTGCACGAAGTAATCCTTGATCGAGGCGGTGTCGGTCCGCGGGACATTCGATACGGTGGGCAGCAGAACGGCATCCGGCCAGTAGAGTGCCGCCACCCGCGAGGAGTCGAGTGAGGCCAACGCAAGGTTCCAGCGACGGAATAGATCAGCGAGGGCCTCGTCATTCGCCACGGTGCATGATGACGCGTTGGCTTTTGCTGTCGAGGCAGCGTTGGCGATTGGCGCATTGATCACCGCGATTAAGGCAATCGCTGCGGTGATCGCTGCCGTGATTGATGCGAGCACTACGGCGCCAACTCTACCCGCGATGAATGCCGATCCTCGTTTCCTGCCGAATTTCATGGTTGCTCCGTAGTACATCCGCCCGATATCTTGCCGCTCGATGGAACCCGCAAAAGAACGCCATGCCCCAGCCCCGGAAGCCCCCAATGCCTCAAGGGTCATGCCTGGCGCGCTACGCCGTAGCGGTGGCCTGCGTTGGCATGCACGGGCGCTGCGTCGCTGGCGTCTGCACGAGCCGTTTCGTCGCTCCATCGACACCTTGCTGCAGGCTTGGCAACCGGGGTGCACCGAGCTGATCCTGGTCGGCCCGAGCGCTGGCTGGTTCCTGCCTGCAGTCTTCCTGCGACGTTACAGTCGACTGATCCTCATCGAACTCGATACCTCGGCGCCGTTTTTTTTCAGTCTGCGACACTGGCGTGCGCTGCAGCGGAGTGGTACGACGCTAGACTGGCTGCAGGCGGATCTGGTCACCGAACTGCCGCGTCTGCTCTCTTTGCACCGCAGCGCCGCGGTCCTGTTTTGCAATGTTCTTGGGCAGCTTGGGCTTGAGCGTGGCGATTACGAATCTCGTCTTGCCGAGATCAGCGGGCTACTCGAAGGGCGCTCGTGGGCGAGTTTTCACGATCGTTTTTCGGCGCGCATACCGACTGACCGACTGGCGAATACGACGTCATTCTCGACTGTCGTGCCGATGGACGCGGCGATGCTGCAGCGGCTAGGTTGCAGTGGCGAATGGATAGATCACGGCACTGGTTCAGTATTGCCAGTTGGCACCCTTCGTCATTATTTTCCGTGGCGAATTGTTCCGGATCGCTTCCATTGGGTCGAGGCGGGAATCATTCAATGAAAAGTCGCCCGCTATCCGCTGAACGTCCGCTGCGCTGCCGGCAAGCGGCGCGCATCATGCTCGGCGTCGCAATGCTGTGCCTGCTTCAAGCCTGTACCAGTCGGGTCGAATGCGGTGATGCGGAGGTCATCGACAAGATGCTCGATCTCGCCAAGCGTGCTGTGGTGAAGGATCTTGCCGCGCAATGCGCGAGTCGCCTTTACGGCAAGATTCCAACTGTAGCCCCCAAGTGCCCCGCGGATAACGCCGACACGGAAGACGCCTGCGCGACTGCATGTCGCGAGTGGGCCGAAACAAATGTAAGCGCCACGGCGGACAAACCCGAGGCGCTCTTTCGCGACGAGACGGTCACGACACGTCGTTGCCGCGCAGCGGTGCGTTTTGATGTGGCGTATGACGGGGGTCAGGTCGTCAACGCAAATATCACCTATCTTGCTGCACCGCAGGTGGGTGGTGTGCAGGTGGCGCTGAGCGAATGAGGCTCGCTACTGCGCTGGGCTGGAGGCGCGCGATGCCTGGCGCGAGATGTTGCGCTGACGGTAGAACCGCCACAGCACGGCGCCGATCACCAGCGTCCAGCCGAGCACCAACCAGCCGACCACGCCATCGAATTGCGACAACAGAAAGCGATTCGGATTCGCCTCATCCGGGCGTGAAGTCTCGCGCAGAAAGGCGATGATCCATACCCAGCCTGCATGCAGGCCGATACAGGCGGCCACGTTGCCGGTCAGCGCCCGGACCATGCCAAGCAGAACGCCCACCGCGAACAGCGCGAGGAAAGCGTCGATGATGTCGAGCGGCGTCGCAAAATCCGCGAGCGTGCCGAGCACATGCCGCAGGCCGCTGTCGGGGCCGAGTTCTTCTACGGGAATGCGGTAACGGCCGACGAAATGCAATGCAGCGTAGAGCAAGGCAGTGAGCAAAATCGCCGTGCGCGCGCCGGCTTCGCGGGCGATCCCTGAGTGCATGGCGCCGCGCAGGAAGGTCTCTTCGATCAGCGCCACCGCGATACCGGTTGCGAGTCCACTCGCTGCGAGTCCGGCGATGAAGCCCGCGTCGATGACCAGCCCATCGCGGAGTACACGCAGATCGAGCGTGAGCATGATGAGAGCCACCGGCAGCATGGTGGCGACGCCGAGCGCGAGGCCGAGTCCCGCCTCGCGTAGAAACTCGGCTCGTGGCAGTCCGTAGCCGAGGCTTGCGCGATCGGCGAGTTGCAGTCGGCGCGCCACCAGCACGAACGTGATCAGCAGCGTCAGCATGCCGAGTCGGTTGGCGATGCGATGGAACTTGAGCTCGAAGGTCGGCGTCAGCAGGTCATACAAGGGCCAAGCCAGCGCTGCCATGATCGCGAAGCCGAACACGAAAAGACCGATGAACCAAAGAAATGAACGCATGCGTTCTGCGACTCAGTGCAGCGTGGCGGGATAGCGAACGGGTTTCAGGCCTTCGCGCTCGAGCATGGCGATGACGCCTTGCTCACCGACCAGATGCAGCGCACCGACCACGACCAACGTGTCGCCGTCCTGCTTGAGCAGCGCTTTGATGGGCGCGATCCAGTTGCGGTTGCGACGCTCGACGAGGTCGGCATAAAGCCGCGGCATTTCGCGATAACCCTCAAGCAGCAGGGCATCGAGAGCGCGCAGATCGCCGGCACGCCACGCTGCATAGAGTTCATCGACGGTATCGGGCATCTCGCCGATATCTTCGAGCGTCATGTCGAGCAGTTGCAGTTGCTCATCCATGGGCAGTGCATCGAAGAGGCCGATCTGGAATTCCGGCGTCTCGAGTCCGGCAATAGGCTTTCGATCGCGTGCTGCGAGATCCTGCAACTGCTTTTCCACGCCGATCTCGGGATCGAAGCCGAGTCGTGCGTATTCGAGACTGGTGAGCAAAATGGCGACGCCCCAGGGCTCGAGTGTGGCGGCAAAGCTTTCGGGGACCTGCACGCGTGCGAGTAGGGTCTGCAGTTTTTGCCAACGCGCCTCGCCCGTGATCATCGGGAGGCTACGTGCATCGGCAAAAGTCGCGAGGCGCAACATCAGCTGCGCGATGTATTGATCATCGATGTCGTCCGCGTCGATCTCCATCACGAGCGAGTCGGATTCTTCGTAGGCCTTGACGATGGCTGCGGGTAGGGCGGGGCGCTCGCGGCGCAGAAGATGCATTGAGCCGGCGATGAACACCGAGCCTCGTGGCCCCTGCAGTTGCCAGACCAGTCCATCGGTTTCATTGGCCCGCAGCGGAAGACTGCCAAGGCCGATCGACAGCAGCAGAACGAGCCAAAGACCACGGCGAAGGTCGGCTGGCCGTCCAGGCAACGAAAGGGCTGCAAAGGTCATGACAACCATCCGACCGTGCTGTCGATGCGGCCATCGTCATGCAGCGTGAGTCGTCGAAAGCCCGGAGGCAGCACATCGAGCTCGAAGTCGCGGGCGCCGGGACGAAACTGCACGCAGGTGGAGGGCGTCGCCATCAGTTGCAACTCGCCATGGGGGCTGCTTCGCCGAGTCTCGAAGGCTTGATGTACATGGCCCCAAAGAATACCGCGTACCGTGGCGTGGCGATCGATGATGGCGAAGAACTCCGTGGCGTTGACGAGCCCGATGGCATCCAGCCAGTGGCTGCCGAGCGCCACCGGGTGGTGATGCAACACGATGAGCACATGCCGAACCGCAGCGCCTGCGAGTGCGGCATCGAGGCGCTGAAGTTCGCCAGCGGCGAGTCGGCCTTCGACGGCGCCCGGCAGTAGCGAGTCGAGCATGATGACCCGCCACGCTCCGAAGTCATGATGCCCGCCGTGACGAAAGGGTTCGCCGGCAAGTGCCTCGCGCAACAATTGCGCATCATCATGATTGCCCGGGATGCAAAGCACAGGACGGCCACAGGCGGCAAGTTCCCGTTTGATCCAGGCATAGCCGTCCGGGTCATCGTGCACCACATCGCCCGTGAGCAGCACGACATCCACCTCGGGCGTTAGCGCCGTGCGCAGCACCGCTCGGAAGGAGTCGAGCGTGACCACGCCGCGCTGACGGCCGCCAGCATCACCCACGAGGTGCGTGTCGGTGATCTGCAAAAAACGAAGGGCGGTCATGACGCGATCGTAGCGCCATGACCGCCCCGTTGTCAGAGCGATCGTCCGTCAGATCCGCCGATCAGTAGCGGTAGGCTTCCGGCTTGTACGGACCCTGCTTGTCGACGCCGATGTAGCGCGCCTGCTGATCCGTGAGTTCGGTGAGCTCGGCAGCGAGCTTCTTGAGCTGCAGCCGGGCGACCTTCTCGTCGAGGTGCTTGGGCAGCACATAGACGCCGATCGGATACTTTTCGTGGTTCGCCCACAGTTCGATCTGCGCGATCGTCTGATTGGCGAACGACGACGACATGACGTAGCTCGGGTGGCCCGTGCCGCAGCCCAAGTTCACGAGCCGCCCCTCGGCGAGCAACGTGATGCGCTTGCCGTCCGGGAAGATGATGTGATCGACCTGGGGCTTGATGTTCTCCCACTTGTATTGCTTGAGGGAGGCGCAGTCGATTTCATTGTCGAAGTGGCCGATGTTGCAGACGATGGCCTGATCCTTCATGCGCTTCATGTGATCGTGGGTGATCACATGGAAGTTGCCTGTGGCGGTGACGAAGATGTCGGCCTTGTCGGCGGCGTAGTCCATGGTGACGATGCGATAGCCTTCCATCGCCGCCTGCAGCGCGCAGATCGGATCGACCTCGGTGACCCACACCTGCGCCGAGAGGGCGCGCAGTGCCTGCGCCGAGCCCTTGCCGACATCGCCGTAACCGCAGACCACTGCAACCTTGCCGGCGATCATCACGTCGGTGGCGCGCTTGATGGCGTCGACCAGCGACTCGCGGCAACCGTAGAGGTTGTCGAACTTGGACTTGGTGACCGCATCGTTGACGTTGATCGCCGGAAAGGCGAGTCCGCCTTCCTTGGCCATCTCATAAAGGCGCTTGACGCCGGTGGTGGTTTCTTCGGTGACACCGCGGATCTTGCCGATGCGGCTCGAGTACCACTGCGGGTCGCGCTTGAGGGTTTCTTTGATCGAGGCGAACAGGAACTCTTCTTCTTCGCTGCCGGGGTGTGCGAGCACCGAGAGGTCCTTCTCGGCCTTGGTGCCAAGATGCAGCAGCAGCGTCGCATCGCCGCCATCGTCGAGGATCATGTTCGTGAAGCCGCCGTCCGACCATTCGAAAATGCGGTGCGTGAAGTCCCAGTATTCCTTCAGCGACTCGCCCTTGTAGGCGAACACCGGCGTGCCGTTGACGGCGATCGCCGCCGCGGCGTGATCCTGCGTCGAGAAGATGTTGCACGAGGCCCAGCGCACCTGCGCGCCGAGGGCTTGCAGCGTCTCGATGAGCACGGCGGTCTGGATGGTCATGTGCAGCGAGCCGGTGATGCGCGCGCCACGCAGCGGCTGCGTCGGGGCGTATTCCTCGCGGATCGCCATGAGGCCGGGCATCTCGGTCTCGGCGATGCGGATTTCCTTGCGGCCCCAGTCGGCGAGCGAGAGATCGGCGACGTGGAAGTCGCCCTTGGTGGCAGGCTTGATTACAGCGTTCATGTCTTCGGGTCTCCGTTAATCTTTGGTTGAAGATTGACGGGCGCCGTTGACTGAATGTGGCCGTCCCGCGAGCCTGGCATCGGCCAACCCGATGCTGCAGCGCCCCTCGCGGAACGGGGGTGGAAATTATGCCTTGCGACGCCCCTTGCTGCCGAGACCGGCATCGGCGGCGAGCGCGGCCGCCTTGTCGGTGCGCTCCCAGCTGAATTCCTTGTCCTCACGGCCAAAGTGGCCGTAGGCCGCGGTCTTGCGGTAGATCGGTCGGGCGAGACGCAGAATTTCGCGCAGGCCATAGGGCGTGAGATCGAAATGGCGATCGACGAGGGCGGTCAATTTCTCGCGCGAGACTTTGCCCGTGCCGAAGGTCTCGACCATGACCGAGGTCGGCTTGGCCACACCAATTGCGTAGGACACCTGCACTTCGCAACGCTCGGCAAGACCCGCAGCAACAATGTTCTTGGCGACGTAGCGCGCGGCGTAGGCGGCTGAGCGATCGACCTTTGACGGATCCTTGCCGGAGAACGCGCCGCCGCCGTGGCGGGCGAAACCACCATAGGTGTCGACGATGATCTTGCGCCCGGTGAGACCGCAGTCGCCCACCGGCCCGCCGATGACGAAGCGGCCGGTCGGGTTGATGTGGTACTTCGTGCCTTTGTGCAGCCACTTCTTTGGCAGCACAGGCTTGATGATCTCTTCCATGACGGCTTCGCGCAGCTTGTTGGTCGAGACGTCATCGCTGTGCTGCGTCGAGAGCACCACCGCCTCGATGGCCACCGGCTTGTCGTTTTCGTAGCGCAAGGTGACCTGGCTCTTGGCGTCGGGGCGCAGCCAAGCGAGCTTGCCCTGCTTGCGCACTTTGGCCTGACGCTCGACGAGTCGATGCGAGAGCGTGATCGCCGCCGGCATGAGCACATTCGTTTCGTTGGTGGCGAAGCCGAACATCAGGCCTTGATCGCCCGCGCCCTGTTCGCGCGGATCCTTGCGGTCGACGCCCTGGGCGATGTCTGGTGACTGCTTGCCGATGACATTGAGGACACCGCAGGAGGCGCCATCGAAGCCCATGTCGGAGGAGTTGTAGCCGATGTCGAGCACCGTCTTGCGCACGATCGCTTCGATGTCGACCCAAGCGTTGGTGGTCACTTCACCGGCGACGATGGCGACGCCCGTCTTGACGAGGGTCTCGACCGCGACCCGACAACGCTTGTCCTTCTCGAGGATGGCATCGAGGATGGCGTCGGAAATCTGGTCGGCGACTTTGTCCGGGTGACCCTCGGAAACCGACTCGGAGGTGAAGAGATAGCTGTTGGCCATGGCGCACTCTGGAAAAGGACAAGAAAAACGGGCGCGAATTATAGCGCCCGTTCGCCGGCCGAGCGTCGCGAGAGGGGCGTTTTTCGTTGAAAAAACCGGCTCTGGTGGTGGACAATTGTCGATTCTTGCAAACAACCCCCCGGATCCCTCGCATGTCGGAACGTCGCCTGCTCGCGAATGCCATTCGCGCCCTCTCCATGGATGCGGTGCAGCGAGCTGCATCGGGTCACCCCGGCGCGCCGATGGGCATGGCGGATATTGCCGAAGTGCTGTGGCGCGAGGTCATGGACTACAACCCCGCGAACCCGCGCTGGGTGGATCGTGATCGCTTCGTGCTGTCGAACGGGCATGCGTCGATGCTGCTGTATTCGGTGCTGCATCTGTCGGGTCATCCGCTCACCATCAACGATCTCAAAGATTTCCGCCAGTTGGGTTCGCGCACTGCGGGGCACCCCGAGCATGACCTCGAAATCGGCATCGAGACCACCACCGGGCCGCTCGGTCAGGGATTGGCCACTGCGGTCGGCATGGCGCTCGCCGAGCGGCTGCTTGCTGCGGAGTTCAATCGCGAAGGGCATGAGATCGTTGATCACAATACGTACGTATTCCTCGGCGATGGTTGCATCATGGAGGGCATCTCGCACGAGGCAGCCTCGCTCGCCGGCACGCTCGGGCTCGGCAAGCTGATTTGCGTCTATGACGACAACGGCATCTCGATCGACGGCAAGGTCAAGGACTGGATGGCCGACGACACCGCCAAGCGCTTTGCGGCTTATGGTTGGCAGGTGATTAAAGATATCGACGGCCATGATGGCGAGGCGGTTGCCAAGGCGCTCAAGCGTGCCAAGGCCAACCGTCGCCAGCCGACGCTGATCTGCGCGCGTACGGTGATCGGTTGGGGTGCGCCCAACAAGCAGGGCAGCAAGTCGACGCACGGCGAACCGCTCGGTGCCGAGGAAATTGCCGCGACGCGGGCGGCGCTCGGCTGGAACCACGAGCCCTTCGTCATCCCCGAAGAAATCCGTGCCGCCTGGGATCAAACGGCGCGGGGAGCGCGCGCCGAGAAGGCTTGGCGCCGTCGCTTCAATCGCTACAAGCGGGAATATCCGCAGCTCGCGGCCGAGTTCACGCGTCGTGCAGAGGGCGACCTGCCGGCGAATTGGGCGCAGTTGCGCGACGCGGTGTTCGTGGCCGCCGCGGGGGTGACGGCGGCGCAGGCGACCCGTGCTTCTTCGCAGGTCATGCTCAACGCGCTCGGTCCCGGCATGGGCGAACTGCTGGGTGGCTCGGCGGATTTGACCGGCTCGGTCAATACTTTGCGCAAGGACTCGAAGCCGATTACACCCGCGGATGTGTCCGGCAACTACGTTTATTACGGTGTTCGCGAGTTTGCGATGACCGCGATGATGAACGGGCTCGCGCTGCACGGCGGCTTTGTCCCGTACGCCGGTACCTTCCTCGTGTTCTCCGATTACGCGCGCAACGCGGTGCGTCTGGCGGCGCTGATGCATCAGCGCATCTTGCTGGTCTATACGCACGATTCGATCGGTCTTGGCGAGGATGGCCCCACGCACCAACCGATCGAGCATCTGGCGAGTCTGCGTGCGATGCCGAATCTGTCCTTGTGGCGACCTTGTGATGCCGCCGAGACGGCCGTTGCCTGGCTCTCTGCGATCGAGCGGCGCAATGGTCCGACGAGTCTCGTGCTCACCCGGCAGGCGCTGCCGCAGCAGCCGCGCGATGCTGCACAACTCGCAGCGATCGGCACCGGCGGCTACGTGCTGATCGAGCCGGAACTCGCACCGGGCGCTCTACCCGAGGCGATCATCATCGCCACCGGTAGCGAGGTGGCGCCCGCTGTCGAGGCGGTGCGCGCCGCCAATGCTGCGGGGCGTCGCGTGCGCCTCGTCTCCATGCCCTCGACCGATACCTTCGATGCGCAGGATGCCCGCTGGCGCGAGGCCGTGTTGCCGCGCGCTGTCGCACGCCGCATCGCCGTCGAAGCTGCGGCGTCGCAGAGTTGGTGGAAATATGTCGGCAGTGGCGGGCGAGTGCTCGGCATCGATCGCTTCGGAGCGTCCGGCAAAGCGGCAGCGCTCTTCGAGCATTATGGGCTTACCGCGGCACACATCGGTCGGGCGATCGAGGAACTGCTCGCGGCGTGAGCCTATCGGCCTTGCGGCGTTAGCGCAGGGCCGTCAACGGACGACGACTCACAAAGAATTCACACAAATTCATACGACAGAGGAATTGACACCATGGCAATCAAGGTTGGCATCAACGGTTACGGGCGCATCGGGCGCAACGTGCTGCGCGCACTTTATGAGAGCGGTCGCACACAGGAAATCCAGATCGTCGCGATCAACGATCTCGGTGATGCCAACACCAACGCGCACCTGACGCGCTACGACACGGCCCACGGCAAGTTCCCGGGCGAGGTAAGCGTCGACGGTGACTCGATGGTGGTGAACGGCGATCGCATCCGCGTGCTCGCGCAGCGTGATCCGACCAAACTGCCTTGGGGCGAACTCGGTGTCGAGGTTGTGCTCGAGTGCACCGGTCTCTTCACGAGCAAAGCCAAGGCGGGCGCACACCTTGCGGGCGGCGCGAAAAAAGTCGTGATTTCGGCGCCGGGTGGCGACGATGTCGATGCGACCGTTGTCTACGGCGTGAACCACGACGTGCTGAAGTCTTCGTTCACCGTGATCTCGAATGCGTCTTGCACCACCAACTGCCTGGCGCCCGTGGCCAAGGTGTTGCACGAGAACATCGGCATCGAAAGCGGTCTGATGACGACGATCCACGCCTACACCAACGATCAGGTGCTCACCGACGTCTACCATTCGGATTTGCGTCGCGCCCGCTCGGCCACGATGTCAATGATTCCGACCAAGACGGGTGCCGCCGCGGCCGTCGGCCTCGTGCTGCCCGCGCTCAAGGGCAAGTTCGACGGCTTCGCCGTGCGTGTGCCGACCATCAACGTGTCACTGGTCGATCTGACCTTCACGCCGCAGCGCGAAACCGGCGTCGCCGAAATCAACGCGCTGATGAAGGCCGCAGCCGAGGGGCCGCTCAAGGGCGTGCTGGCGTATACCGAGGCGCCGCTGGTCTCGATCGATTACAACCACGATGCGCATTCGTCGACCTACGATGCGACGATGACCAAGGTGATCGGCGGCAAGCTCGTCAAGGTCTGCTCGTGGTACGACAACGAGTGGGGTTTCTCCAACCGCATGCTCGACACCACGCTCGCCTGGACGAAGGCGCGTTGAGGGAGTGCGCAGCATGAATGTCCTGCGCATGACCGACCTCGAGCTCGCGGACCAGCGCGTGTTGATCCGCGAGGATCTGAACGTGCCGGTCGAGGGTGGCAGGATCACGAGCGATGCGCGCATTCGTGCGGCGCTGCCGAGCATTCGCGCTGCGCTCGAGAAGGGCGCGCGGGTGATTCTGTTGTCGCATCTCGGACGTCCCAAGGAGGGTGAATTCTCGGCCGAGAATTCGCTCGCACCGGTCGCTGTGCGCCTGCAGGAGTTGCTCGGCCGACCGGTACGGCTCGCGAGCGATTGGCTGGACGGCGTCGAGTGCGCGGCGGGCGAGGTCGTGCTCTGCGAGAACGTGCGCTTCAACAAGGGTGAGAAAAAAGATGACGAAATGCTGGCGCGACGCATGGCTGCGCTCTGCGACGTCTTCGTCATGGACGCCTTCGGCACGGCTCACCGCGCCGAAGCGAGCACGCACGGCGTCGCGCGCTTTGCCAAGGTGGCTTGCGCGGGTCCGCTGCTGGTCGGCGAACTCGAAGCGCTGGAGCGCGCGCTCGCCAAGCCGGCGCGACCCTTGGTCGCGATTGTTGCGGGCTCGAAGGTCTCTACCAAGCTCACGGTGCTCGAATCTTTGCTCGCCAAGGTCGACCAGCTCATCGTGGGTGGCGGCATCGCCAATACGTTTCTGGCAGCGACCGGTGTCGCGGTCGGCAAGTCACTGCACGAGCCCGACATGCTCGAGACCGCTCGCAAGCTGCTCGCGCAGGCGAGTGCGCGCGGCGCGCAGATCCCCCTGCCCAAGGATGTGGTCGTGGCCGCGCAGTTCGCGGCGGATGCGCCGGCAATCGTGCGCGCGGCCGGCGAGGTCGGCGTTGACGAGCTGATCCTCGATATCGGACCGCAGACGGCCGCCGAATTTGCCACGATTCTGCAATCTGCCGGAACGATTCTGTGGAACGGCCCGGTCGGTGTGTTCGAGTTTGATCAGTTTGGTGGCGGTACCCGCGCGGTGGCCGAAGCGATTGCGCGCAGCAACGCATTCTCGCTCGCAGGCGGCGGCGATACGCTCGCTGCCATCGAAAAATATGGTGTCGAGCAGGGCATTTCTTATATCTCGACCGGGGGTGGTGCCTTCCTCGAATTCGTCGAGGGCAAGACCTTGCCCGCCGTGGCAGCCTTGGAGGCACGATTCGTCAGATGAGCATGTTCCGCAGAACCAAAATTGTCGCCACGCTCGGGCCGGCCACCGATGATGTCGATGTCCTCTTCGAGATGTGCCGCGCCGGGCTCGATGTCGCCCGCATCAATTTTTCGCATGGCAAAGCCGACGATCACCTGCGCCGTATCGAACTGCTGCGCGAGGCTTCGGTGCGTGCCGGTCGCTATGTGTCGATCCTCGGTGATCTTGCCGGCCCGAAAATTCGTATCGAAAGTTTCGTTGATGGTGCCGTACAGCTGGTCGAGGGCGCGTTGTTCGCACTCGATACGGCGCTCGACAAGACGGCGGGCAACCTGCGCGAAGTGGGGGTTGCCTACAAAGAATTGGTCGCCGACGTTGCGGCGGGCGATACGCTGCTACTCAACGACGGACTGATCGTGCTCGAGGTGCTTTCGGTCGAGGGCACGCGCATCGAGACGCGTGTGGTGGCGGGCGGTGAGCTCTCCAACCGCAAGGGCGTGAATCGCAAGGGTGGCGGCATCTCCGCGCCGGCGCTGACCGACAAGGACCGCGACGATATCCGCTTTGCGGCGGCCAACAACGTCGATTATCTGGCGCTGTCGTTTGTGCGCGATGCCGCTGATATTCATCAGGCGCGTGAGTTGCTGCGTGCGGCGGGCGGGGGCTTCACGCGCATCGTCGCCAAGATCGAGCGTCATGAGGCGGTCACGCAGCTTGCCGGAATCATCGAAGCGACCGATGTCGTGATGGTGGCGCGCGGTGATCTCGGCGTCGAGATGGGCCATGCGGCGCTCACCGGTTTGCAGAAGACCATCATCCACGAGACGCGTCAGCGCAATCGCGTGGTGATCACGGCCACGCAGATGATGGAGTCGATGATCCAGAACCCCGTGCCGACCCGCGCGGAGGTAAGCGATGTCGCCAATGCGGTGCTCGATGGCACGGATGCGGTGATGCTGTCGGCCGAAACTGCCACCGGCAAGTATCCGGTGAAGGCGGTCGCGGCGATGGCCGAGGTCATCGAGGGCGCCGAAACCTATCACCTCTCGCAGCGCGGCCCGCGCGAGCGTGCTGATCTGGTTTTTTCGCAGACCGAACAGGCCATCGCACACGCCGTCATGTACACGGCCAACCACCTCAACGTACGGGCGATCGTTGCGTTGACCGAGAGCGGGGCCACGACCTTGTGGATGTCGCGTCTGCGCTCCGATATTCCGATCTATGCATTCACGCGCCATGAGGGCACCCGACGACGCGTGACGCTATATCGCGGCGTCTATCCGGTCTCCTTCGATGTACCACCGGACGGTCGCGAGCCGCTGTTCCAGCACGTCTTCGACATGCTGCTTGATCTTCAACTCGTCGAGGTGGGCGATCAGATCATCCTCACCAAGGGTGAGCTCACGGGCGTACAGGGCGGAACGAATTCCATGCAGATCCTGCAGGTCGCTCGTGCCATCGAGCGCTAGACCATCGATCACCAAGCCCTCGATCGGCAGGCCATCTTTCGCGCGGAAAATCGTCGCTACTGGGGTGGTGCTGGGGCTGCTGCTAGGTGCGGCGCTCGGCGTCGGCTGGTGGGCGTTGCAGGCCTCGTTGCCGCAACTCGATGGGCGCTTTGAAACCGCGGCGGAGGGTCCGCGCGCCGACGTGTTGATCGAGCGTGATGCCGACGGTGCGCCCACAGTGCGCGGCGAAAGTCTCGCCGATGTCGCCTGGGGCGTCGGTTTCCTGCACGCTCAAGATCGCTTCTTCCAGATGGATCTCGCGCGACGCATGGCGGCGGGTGAGCTCTCGGCGCTGTTCGGGGAGCGGGCACTGGAGCGCGACCAATCCGTGCGCGTGTTTCGCCTGCGACACGTGGCGCGGCAGGTGATCGACGAGTCGACTCCGGCGCAGCGCGCGTGGCTCGAGGCCTATTCGCGAGGTGTGAATGCCGGACTCGAGGCACTTGCGGTGCGGCCGTGGGAGTATTGGTTGCTGCGCGCAACGCCGCTGCGCTGGGAGCCGGAGGACTCGATCCTCGTTGTGCACTCGATGTGGCTCGGGCTGCAATTCGATGCGCTGCGCGATGAGATCAGTCGTCGCGAAATCGTGCTGCGCGTCGAACAGCGTATCGCCAACGCTTCGCTTGATGAGGCGGATGCCAGTCGTGCCATCGAGGTGCTGCGTTTCCTGTACCCGCGCGGCGACGAATGGGACGCACCCAATTTTGCAACGATCGCCGAGGCCGAGGCGGCCAATGGCGGCGAGCCGTTCCGTGCGCCGGAAGTGCCACCACCGGAACTGCTCGATCTGCGTGGCAGCAAGCTCGAGGTTGCTCAGCGTCAGGCGGCGACGATGCAAACCATTGCGCAATCCATTGCGGAGCGGGCGCTGCCCGGCAGCAATGCCTGGGCGGTGGCCGGCGCGTACACGCAGAGTGGCGCAGGGCTCTTGGCGGGCGACATGCACTTGGGTCTGCGCGTGCCTTCCACTTGGTATCGAGCGCGACTGCAGATCAGCGCGACCGCCGACGGTCCGCTCGAACTCAACGGTGTCACCTTGCCGGGTTTGCCGGCAATCGTCGCCGGAAGCAACGGGTATGTGGCTTGGTCGTTCACCAACAGTTATGGCGACTGGGGCGATGTGATTCCCGTCGCTTGCGAGCTTGCGCGCAACCGCTACACCACGACCGAGGGCGAGGGCGAGTTCCGGCTGCATCGTGAAATCATTGACGTTGCGGGTAGCGAGTCGCAGATCCTCGAGGTTCGTGAGTCGCCCTTCGGTGTGCTGATGCGCGTCGATGCGACCGGCGAGACCTGTTGGCTCGCTCGTTGGCTGGTCGTCGAGCCCGGCGCGACCACGCTCGGCGCACTCGAGCTGCAACAAGTGCGCGATCTCGATGCTGCGCTTGCCACCGCCCCCGAGGTCGGTATTCCGCACCAGAACTTCACCGTTGCCGATCGGCAAGGGCGTATCGGTTGGACGATCATCGGCCGTATTCCGCAAGGTGAGCTGGGTCCGCAGACGCCGCGCCCGATCCGCTGGCGAGCGGCGGGTGAGGCCCCTGTCATTCGCGATCCGGAGGTTGGTCGCCTCTGGAGCGCCAATGCCCGCCATGTCGAAGGGCCGATGGAATATTTGATCGGCAATGACGAGGCTGATGGCGGCATGCACTACGACAAGGGTGCACGGCAGCGACAGATTCGCGATGCCTTGCTGGCGTTACCCGGTCCGGCCACACCTGCCGACATGCTCAATATTCAGCTCGATGATCGCGCCTTGTTGATGGCACCTTGGCAGCGCTTGTTGCTCGGCGTGCTCGATGAAGATGCCGTGCGCAATCAGCCAAAGCGCGCTGAACTCCGACGCCTCGTGACCGACTGGCAGGGTCGCGCTTCGGTCGATTCGGTGAGCTATCGACTGGTTCGGGATTTTCGCGAACGTACGCGTGCGACGGTCTGGCGCATGATCAGCGGCGCACTCGGGGCGGGAAGCTCAAGTCCTTTCCCGCTCTTCGAGGGTTCGCTGTGGCGTCTCGTCACCGAGCAGCCGCCGCATCTGCTCACCGACGACTATCCCGATTGGCGCAGTCTGCTCTTGCAGCAGGTCGATGCGCTGATCGTCGCGGCCGAAAAATCCTGCGAGACACTCGCGCGATGCAGCTGGGGCGCACGCAACACGGCCGCGATCCGTCACCCGCTCTCCGCGGCGCTCGGGCCGCTCGCCACGTTCATCGACATGCCGGCGCGAGCGCTCGATGGCGACATGCACGTACCGCGCGTCACGGGCCCGGACTTCGGCGCTTCGGAGCGCTTTGCGGTGTCGCCGGGGCGCGAGGCCGAGGGCTATCTGCAGATCCCGGGCGGGCAGAGTGGCCATCCGCTCTCGCCGTTCTACCGCGCGGGCTATGAGGACTGGGTGCAGGGCCGGCCAAGACCGTTGCTGCCGGGCAAGACGGTACATACTTTGAAGGTCAGTGCGGGGTCTTCCCGCAACACACCACAGGTGAGCTCGCCATGAACACACGTTTTTCCGGCACCGATCGTTACATCGCGACCGCTGATCTCGGCATGGCCGTGAACGCCGCCGTGACGCTCGGCAGGCCGCTGCTGATCAAGGGCGAGCCGGGTACCGGCAAGACGCAGCTGGCGCTCGAAGTTGCGCAGGCGCTCGGGCGCCCCATCTTCGAGTGGCACGTCAAGTCGACCAGCAAGGCGCAGCAGGGACTCTACGAATACGATGCGGTCTCGCGCCTGCGTGATTCACAGCTCGGCGACGCCCGTGTTGCCGACATCCGCAACTACATCGTGCGCGGCAAGCTCTGGGAGGCCTTCGAGTCCGAGGTTCAGCCCGTGTTGCTGATCGACGAGATCGACAAGGCAGACATCGAATTCCCGAACGATTTGTTGCGCGAGCTCGATCGCATGGAGTTCTATGTCTATGAAACCCGCGAGCTCGTGCGCGCCCGTCATCGACCGATCATCATCATCACCAGCAACAACGAAAAAGAGCTTCCCGATGCGTTCTTGCGTCGCTGCTTCTTCCACTACATTCGTTTTCCGGATGCCGAGACGATGGCAAAAATCGTCGAGGTGCACTACCCGGGTCTCAAGAAAGCGCTGCTGGCCGAGGCATTAGGTGCCTTCTATCAGGTGCGCGAGACGCCCGGGCTCAAGAAAAAGCCCTCGACCTCGGAGCTCCTCGACTGGATCAAGCTGCTGCTGGCCGAGGATGTGCCGCCCGAAGCGCTACGCAGCGATGATCCAAAGAAATCGATCCCGCCGCTGCATGGCGCGCTGCTCAAGAACGAGCAGGATGTGCATCTCTTCGAGCAACTTGTCTTCCTGAATCGCCGGGCCCGCTGAGCGGAGCGCATCCATGCTGGTGCGCTTTTTCTTTGATCTGCGTAGCGCCGGAGTACCGGTATCGATTACCGAGTTTCTCGCCCTGTTGCAGGCGCTCGAGGCGCGCGTGGCGAGCTGTTCTGCCGAGGAGTTCTATTGGCTTGCGCGGCTCGCGCTCGTCAAGGACGAGCGGCATTTCGATCGCTTCGACCGAGTCTTCGCCGAGCATTTCGCAGGGGCAGAGCGACTCTTCCAGAAACTCGTCGCCGAAGTGCCGGCGGAGTGGCTGCAGAGCCTTGCACAGCGAGTGCTCACGCCGCAGGAGCGGGCGAAGATCGAGGCACTCGGTAGCTGGGAAAAGCTGCTCGAGACCCTGCGCCAGCGCCTCGCCGAGCAACAGGGACGTCACGAGGGCGGCAACAAGTGGATCGGCACCGGGGGCACCTCGCCCTTCGGTTCGGGTGGCTACAACCCCGAGGGTATCCGCATTGGCAATGCGGGCGCACGGCAGCGCCGGGCGGTGAAGGTCTGGGAATCGCGCGAATACCGCAATTTCGATGATCGACGCGAACTTGGCACGCGTAACCTCAAGATGGCGTTGCGACGCTTGCGCAAATTCGCCCGTCAGGGTGCGGCCGATGAACTCGATCTCGACGGCACCATCGAGGCGACGGCACGCAATGCCGGTTGGCTCGATCTGAAGCTGCGTCCCGAGCGACGCAATGCGGTCAAGGTGCTGCTGCTGCTCGATGTGGGCGGCTCCATGGATGATCACATCCGTCTTTGCGAGGCCTTGTTCTCGGCAGCGCGCAGCGAATTCCGTCACCTCGAATATTTTTACTTCCACAACTTCGTCTACGAGAACCTGTGGAAAGACAATCGTCGACGCCATGCCGAGCGCACCGGAACCTTCGAGATGTTGCGTACCTTCAATGCCGATTACCGGGTGATCATGGTCGGTGATGCCGCCATGAGCCCCTATGAAATCGTGCAGCCGGGGGGCAGCGTCGAGCACTGGAACGAGGAAGCCGGCAGTGTGTGGATGCAGCGGCTGACCGCGCATTTTCCGCAGCTCGTCTGGCTCAATCCGGAGCCCGAGGAGCGCTGGGAGTGGACGCCCTCGATCCAGTTGACCCGCGAGCTGATCGGCGGACGCATGTTCCCGCTCACCCTCGAGGGGCTCGATCGGGCCACCGCGGCGCTGCGCCGTAAACCCGCCCGCTGAATCGGGGTTGTTCCTGTCGCGCGCCCTCAGCGCGCGAGAAAACGACGCAGCGTGTCGGCTTGTGCGAGCCCGTCGCGATGCCCCTGCGCAATCAATTCGCGGGTATAGGCTCCTTCAAACATCAGATAGCTCGCCAGCAAGCCGCCCGCCGCCCCGCGCGCACCGATCACCGCGAGCAGCGTACGCAGGGAGCGCGGCAGCGCCCCAAGATGACGCGCCGCACTCTCGCGCGGGTCGGCACCGGGCACGAGTCGCAGCGCGCGGATCTCGCGCAGACCGTCGAGCGGCGCGTGCGCCTCGCGCAACAACCGGTTGGTGCGCTCGAGTTGATCGATGTCGGCGTCGACCTGATCGCTGAACAGCGTATCGAGCATGAAGCCAAAGATTTCGCCCGACGAAGGGGCGTGATCCGTGCCGATCGTACCGCCGAGACCCGCCGCATTCTGGGCGCGCACCCCGATGACGAGCAGGCGATCAGCCCCAAGGTGAATCGCGGGCGACAGCGGCGCAAGTTGCCGCATCGCGCCGTCGCCGTAGTACGCGCCGTCGAGCTTGACCGCCGGAAACAGGAACGGAATTGCGGCACTCGCCATGAGGTGATCGAGACCGAGGTTTTCGCGGGTCCCCGCGCGGCGCACGCCGCGCCACTCGCCGATGGTGGCATCAGCCTCGAAAAAAATCCGGTGATGGCCCCCCGCATAGGTCGTGGCCGCGAGCGCGAGGGCGTGCAGTTTGCCGCTGGCGACATGCGCACGAATGGCCTGCCAGTCGATGCGCTCGGCCAGTAGCGCGCGCAGCGGCGAGTTGTCGAAGAGCGCAGGCGGCGCGCTCGCCAGCCGACCGCCCGAGGCCGCCGAGACCCCCCAACGCAGGCCCGCCGCGAACATCGCTGCAAAATCGCTGCGAAATACCTGTCCGACCGTAAAGTTTGCCCAGACCTGTTCGAGACGACGGATGCCGTTGCGCCAGTCATCGGCGTGGGTGGCAAGCACGGCCGCGCAGACCGCCCCAGCCGAAGTGCCGACGATGATGTCGTACGGCGGTCGGTCTTGCGGGAAGAGCTCGGCCAGGGCCTTCAGCACGCCCACCTGATAGGCGGCGCGAGCGCCACCCCCGGAGAGCACGAGTGCGGTTCGCCCGGCGGCAGTCGGGGGGGTGGTGATGCTCACCTCGCGGTCATCGGTACGGTCGGCCACGGGGGCTATTGTGCCGCAGCAGGCCAGCCGGGAAGATAGGGCGTATCCAATCCAAGGAGAATTGTCATGGTCTCCATCCGTTCGCGTTTGGTTGCGTTCTTCTCTGCTGCCTTGCTGGCGGTAACCCCGGCGCTGCTGCCGCAGGCCCGAGCCGACTCGCCCAAGGCTGGCCAGTTGGCTCCTGATTTTCGCCTGCAGGACCAAAACGGCAAGTGGGTCTCGCTGCGCGAGCAGCGTGGCAAGTGGGTCGTCCTCTACTTTTATCCCAAGGACAACACCCCGGGCTGCACCACCCAGGCCTGCGAGTTTCGCGATGACATCTTCTCGTTCCGCAAGGCCAACGTGGTGATCCTCGGCGTCAGCGTCGATGATGTCGCCTCCAAGAAAGACTTCGCGAAGGAGCACAGTTTGCCGTTTGCGGTGCTCGCCGATCCGACCAAAGAAACCACCAAGAATTACGGTGTGCTGACCAGCATGCTCGGTCTGATGGAGTTCTCGCGTCGCGATACATTCATCATCGACCCACAGGGTCGTATCTCAAGGCACTGGGAAAAGGTTGATGCCAAGGGGCATTCGGCCAAGGTGCTTGCTGAAATCAAGAAGCTGCAGGCGCCGGGCGCCTGAACGGCCATCGTTTCACTCGGGGGTAACTCACACATGAACAATGCAACTGACCTTCTCCATCCTTCGCGTCGCGGTTTTTTGACCACGGCCGGGGGCGTCGGCGGCGCACTGGCAATCGGTGCTTCGGGTCTCGCCAGCATGACGCTGGGCGGTCCAACGGCGATGGCCGCTTCGATGATGAGCTCGAAATATGGCTTCGGCCCGGGTCTCAAGGGGCCGCACCTCGATCTCGGCACGGGGCGCGGCAACCAGCTCGCTTACGCCAAGATCCAAGGCGATCTCGATTACGGCAAACAAAAATATTTCTGGTTCAAGGGCTATCTGATGGCGGTCGAGCCGCACAAGAAGATCGTCGATCTGATGGGTACGTCGGGTTTCGGTGTCATTCGTTTGGCCGAGGGGCCGAACGGGACCATCCGGCGCATGTGCCGCGAGATCATCGTCTACACCGATTTGCGTTCTGGCGAAGTGCTCGACGACTGGAAGAACCCGCTCTCGGGCGAGACGGTCAAGGCGGTGCACGTCGACAACGATCCCTTCAACTACGTGATCGAAGAATATTTCCCGGCGCCGCCGAGCTTCG
>Ga0172376_10000688_pt1 | contig 43412 bp, 59 predicted proteins | sample Lak35m_FD_121114 | JGI IMG/M metagenome (GOLD analysis project Ga0172376, IMG submission 121114) | Freshwater microbial communities from Kabuno Bay, South-Kivu, Congo - kab_092012_35m | ecosystem: Environmental > Aquatic > Freshwater > Lake | place: Democratic Republic of the Congo: South-Kivu...
AAACATTGATCTGTTGTCCACAATTTTGGATTGAGTTGATGTTGTGTTTCGTATTCGTTCAGCATTTTATATAAATATCATTATTTCCAAAAGAGCTGTACTAAAATAAGAGATACTGCTAACATCAATGAAACTGCAGTTTTTAAATTGATAGCTTCGCCTTTAAACATGTATGTCATTATGGTAAAAATAAAGATACCTGCAACAAATGATGTAAATCGTCCAGGCCAAAATTGACCTCCAAATCCCGATACTGCATAGCGGGTGGCTTCCATGAACGCCCATGTTATAGGAACTCCTAAAAACATCAATGCAAGTTTATATGTTCTAGCCCACTGCCAAAGCAATGGTCCATTTACTTGAACCCAAACAACGATTTGACCCAATAAGAATATTGTTATTGATAGTGCAATGTGTCGATAATTCATTGCAAAGATTTTAGCATTGCAATCATACGAGGACAAGGATAAATATCCGATTTATCTTTGCGATAAGAATTATGAGTATAAACACCCTGTTCTCCTTGCAAAGCTCGTGTCGATACTGTCCATAAGTCATCGTGTCGGTATGTTAAGTCAATGCCATAAGTTTCATTCCAATATACCAATAATTGACGAGTTGATTCAATTTGTGCATCAGTATATCGATGATAAAATTTATGTCCTTTATAAGGTGTTTCTAATTCAGTAACCTGATCTGCAGGAATTTCTCGATCTACATAGTTATAAAATTTGCCATTAACACGATCCAATGGCCCCCAGTTACAAATCTCAATACCAATTGCATGTTTATCTAATGCTCGGTATGGTAAACCTTTTGATTTGAATACATCTGGTTTAATTCCTAGATGATAACCCCAATGCTTAGATGAAAATGCTTGACAAATTTCACCATCATATGTATCTTTTGACTGACCTTTACCTGAAATTGTAACGCAAGTTGCAATGCGACCTCTATCATCCGTATTCCACATTCTAATAGTGCCAACGCCAGAAGAATTACCTGCAGTATGATGAAGTACAATTTGTTTCTTTTCGGTTGCTTCTTTTATATATTGCGATTCTCGCAATGGAACTTGTTTGATTTTTGATGTATCTAGTTTCATAACTTAATCTTTTTGTCTTTTACCTTTATGTAAATCAATTTTATCTAATATGTCTGTTAGTAATTTGCCTTCAATGAATCCTGCCATTGAAGCATTTTTCAAAGCACTAATGATTTGGAAGAATACAAATGGTAACAATATTGTTTCACTCAGCCAACTTGTTCCTGGAAATCCTTTTTCGATAATTAACAACGTTGTTAAAAACATGATCCAAACTATACCAGTTCTTAAAATTTTAAGAGCTTTATATGTTTTAAATCCTTCCTTTCGAGTTCCTGCAATGATTCCAAATATGCCATCTAATGCTACAGTAACAACGATTGCTAAGTATTGTTCGGCATTATCCATTGTTAGGTTTAATAAATACGTGCAAAGAAATGATACCGTTGTTGCCACTGACATCAATAATCCCGTTTTCATTCTACTCATACCTTTTTCATACAGTTGGTTCATCATCTTGTTTCTTTTGTTGGTTTGAAAACTTGTCTACTACAGTTCCAAACATGGCAGCAATAACAATATATTCTATAGCATCAACTAAATATTCTGCAGGTGCAATAGATTTTGAATAAAGAGCGTTAACAAACATTATAACAAGCAAAGACACAAATCCAACTACGCCGATAACACGTTTAGACGATACATCGCCTGATCGAGCATCTGATAACATGCGTTGAAAAAAGTTTTTGCTTTTACTCAATGTATTCCTTAGTTTTGATAACATTTGTTTCATGTATAAATATGTTACTGTTTCGTTTTAATTAGATTTTTTTCATATGATTCGAGATGATTGATTGTAATAATAAACATATCAAGTTCAAATTCACCCACTTCGCCGCTTTCTTTAATGATTAATGGCATTTGAGTGAGCAATTGAAAACTTTGTTGTGTTAATTTATTTGGATCAAATTTGATAACGATATCATTTTCCCAATCTGGATTATTTCGATATGTCGTAAATACTCGTTTTGATAAATCATATGAAGTTTCTGATTGTTTTTTATTTCTAAATTCATATACATGATTGAGCAAAGAATTAGTTGCTGGGTCTACTTCGCTTTCGATATATAAACGATCGCACCATGGTTCCAATGCTTCTAATAATTGCATGGAACAATTGTTGATTACGTATGCAATATTATATTTAGGTACAACAATTGGCTCCATTAAGGCAGTATGATTTACACTAGACCCCCATTTGCGAATAAATTCCATCGTTGAACGATCCATCGCAGATTTCCACGCAGCGTGGCGATCAGCATCTCCATCAAAACTTCCAGCACCCCGACCCGTCAAATGATATACTAACGAATTCCATGGCTGTACAAATTTATAACCTGCTAACTGCATTCGATTAAAGATATCCGAATCCTCTCTGCAAGAATGGAGTATTGGATCATGTCCCCCCAATTCCATAAAATCCGTTTTATACATCATCCATGGTGCAAATATACCGTTAGTAATTTTAGTATCTGATAAATGTTCTTCAACGTATTGTTTAAATTCATCTCGTTTAAATTCTTCTGGCCACATTCCGAGATCAAGAAGTATTTTTTCTCCCCCATTAGGATGAATTGGTGGTTCAATTCGAGTTGAACACACTACAGTTTGTGGTTCTAGATGTTCAAATGCTTTTAAGTCTGCATCTTTGCCTAACATCATATCAGCATGAAATATCATAAACACATTCGTAGTGGAATTTTCAATACAATAATCATATGCTTTGCCAATACCATACAAGCTATTACCTAAATCCGGATTAACGAAATATATTATCTTATATTCATCTTTTACTTGCTCTAACCATTCAACCGTTCCATCTTCATCCGAATCAACAAAAATGATAATATCATGATCTTTTCGATGTGCATTTTCGCGAATGGATGGTATACAAGTTTTTAGATAACGTAAATTTGATTTACTAGGTATACAAAATGTTATTTTATCCATGATTCTTTAATTCTAAAATAAGGTGAGTAACTCCTGGTCTCGTATCCCATGTTTTAACATCTGAAATATATAACGGTGTATATTCGCACATTTGTTTGTATGTTTCCAAAGATGCATTAAACGGATCTCCAGGTGAATATTTTTTAGATGGAATTACTTCCGGAATATAATGACCATTGACTGCATATTGAAGTACTATGATACCAGTAGGTTTAAGTGTCTTTGCCCATTGGTTCAAACAATATATTGGATCATATGTATGATCAAAAGAATTTGAATAAATTACATCACACGATCCAATCCACTCCTCCTTAATTTCGTGCATATCCCATTGAATTGTAATTTCAGGATAACCAAATTTATCTCCAATTTCTGTACCAATAACGGTACAGTTAAGCATATCACCTAATATTTTATTTTCTCTTCCTGATCTTACACCATGGCACAATCCAAATGTTGGAACAGAATTTCTTGTTAATACTTCATCTTTAATTTTTGAAAAAATACTGTCTGGATCATTACATCCCGGTCCAAATTTTCTTTCATTTAAAATTTTTTGATTGGTAACATATAAATCATATTCGGCAGTATAATCAGTTAATAAAAACGTTTTACCTTCTCCTAATTTTTTATAAATTTTTTTGTCTGTTTTCATATTTTTACTTTATACTAATTTTAAAAAATCACAAAGTGGTTTATACTTTATATCTAACGTATCAAAATCTGATTTTCGCATTTGAAATGTTTGATTGACATCAAAAAATTCAGGATGGCATGCATAATCTAATGTTAACATGGTACGTTCATTATCAATTGGTTTAGTTCCTCTATGCCAACCATTTGTGTCAGCTATTAATAAATCTCCTTTTTTAGCAGTAAGATATTTTACTTTATCCGCGCCATATAGTTGGTGAATGTCATTCAATTCCCAATTATACTGCCTATTCCAATTGTATCCATTTATTTCAAATTTTTTCGTATGACTACCTTCTACATAACAAAATGGTCCTCCGTTGATATCAACATCATTTAAATACACAAAAAATTTAAGGAATCTAGGAGAATTTGGATCGGAATGATAGATTTGGGTTCCTCCTGCAGGTAAATTTGTAACAAATGATTTTCTTAAATTACATGTACTTAACATGGGCATACAATCTAAGTATGCACCCGCAATATCAATAATAAAATCATTAAATACAAAAGGAAGTATTTCTGGAACATTTAAGAATGGTTGAAATACTTGAATATACAATTGATTAGATCTTGCGTCATGTTGCGATATCTTGCTTTGATTTGCTGGATGCGATGCATCAGACAGTATTTCTTCTACTCGTTGATAAAGTGAATCAATAATTGATGTATCTAAAAAATTCTCTATTTTAGCATAACCCTTTTCTTCTAATTCCATAGCAATATTAATTGCAGCATCAGATGACTGATAATCAGGGTATTGTTGTTTTCTAGAAACATACGCTTGACTATATTTGTTTAAATTTTCATAACCATTAGTTACTGCTCTATGATCTGGCCACGTAACCCATTCTACTGTTTGATTCATAATTTAATCTTTTGTTTAATTTCTTTACTTAATGGAAAATGTTTCATGCTATATGGAGTAGAACAATTGAAATCAAATCCTTCTCCTAAATTATGTAATTTAATTTTTGTTTGCAAACTAGTTTGATATAAAATGTTTGCAAAATATTCATGTGCGTCTACAAAACTTTCATACGAATGCAATCCATTATCTGCATCAATTAAATTGGTACGAAATGAATTATTAGGAGAATCATTTCTATTTTTTCCATGACCGTCAATTCCTACATAATAAAGTTCTGCAGGAAAAAATTGCATTACAAAATAACACACCCGGCCAGCTACTCCTTCTATTTTACCATACTCTGTATTGTAATAAACAATTTGTTCTTTATATGTTTCAACAAACCGTTTAAATGTTTCTGATTGATAGAATGGGTGCATTTTTGGTTCAAATGCAAACGTACATGTAGGATTATTTTGTATAAATTCGATTAAATTGGGATGTTCTAAATCCACAACATCAGAAAGTGTAACGTGAGTTATATTTGATAGATTTCTAACTTCATCATTTAAATAAAAAAAACTAGTAGTTACTATTGCGTCTACATCTAAATTTTTCCAATTTACTAAATTAACCGATGGGCCTGAACCCATTACTAATATTTTTTTATTTGTAAATTTTTGCGTAAACGTTTCTTGCGATATAGAAGTTGAATTTGATTCTAAAAATTTTATCATAACCTTTTATATAAATATTCTCCTAATCGAAATTGCCATTCGTAATCTATGTCAAATGCTTCTAATTCGTTCATGACAAATAACTCCGGAGAGGGTGGAGAAACCGTATCCATCCAATATCCGTCTTTAATAATATCTAATCGACTTGCATATAAACAATGTGCTGCTTCGTATATTGGTTCTACAAACTTCGTATTCATAATACAAGCGCCTTCCCAATCTGTAATGGCTTGTCCTCGTTTGTCCCAATAATATGTTTTCTTTTCAAATACTGCAAAAGCTCCATCTTTATCAGATTCAATAAATGACTGAATAAAATTATCAATCGTTTCAATTGTCAATATTGGATTACATGCACTTATTAAGACTACATATTTAAATGGCAATTTATCGTGCCATTCGTAAATCAATTGCATATCAGTTTCTGCAAATGCCGATTCCTTTGATCGATTAAAAATATTGATTTCATATTTTTTACCTACTTCTTTTAATTCATCTTCGTATGCCGAAAAATAAATGTTTGATTTAGGAATAATAGTTGAATTAGATAATTTTTCAAATAAAATATCCGTTAATGTAGTTTCAGCAAATGGTCGTAACATTTTACCTGGGACGCGTTGTGACCCCATTCTAGCTTGCACTAATATGCATATATCTTGTATCTGTTTCATATGTGAAAATAGTTTAAACAATAATAAATTTCTCGTTCGTATACATCGGGTGACCTAAAATATGTAATAAAACTGCCAATTTCTGCATTATTCCAATGTGCATATCTAGGACCTAGTAATATTCGTTTTAATAACTTCTTTGGCAATGATAATGATAAGTATGGAACCGAATCATCTATATATTTTACAAAATCAATACCGGTACCATTAAATGATATTTTTGCAAAAACGTATTCATTAATTTTAATATAAATCATAGTTTCATTATAAAATTTTAATTCTGTTCGTTTCCGGTCAAAACGATTAAATGATTTTATGCACAAAGAAATTAATTCTAAATCTTCGACAACTGCATCATTTTCAAATGAATATTTTTTATGTCGCAATACGTTATTAACATATAAATCTCGATCAGCTGAGGTAAAATGCTTATATGGTGCAGATTGCTCTTTAGTTACTAAATCAAAAGATTCATATGAATTTAATAATATTCCTGTAGATGTATTTTGTAATTCATTGTATTTGTCACAAGTATCTTTTATATCATTTATTGCTCGATATGGTTCTAAATTTACTAACTTTCCTGCTAAAATATATGTTCCTGCATGAAGCATAAAGTATGTAGGTTTACAATGAGTTATAAAATTTAATCCAGAATCAAAATAATATTGTTTTTGTTCTTGTGCTTTTTGTAATTTTTCGCTATTTGAATAATTAGAAAAACATTGTGGATATGCACTTGCTCCTGTATATCCGGTGATTAAGAAATCAATTTTATTATACGAATTTAAAACAGATTTGATTGCAAATTTTGCTACAGGAAATGGGCAATCATTAACGTTTAAAACTGTATATTCATTATTATCAATAACACATAATGTATCTACGATTGTGGATGCAAAATTAGTTTCCATCTTACCGCAACCAAATGTTTTAGCACAATGTATCGGATTACAATAACCTGCAGGTATGATATTGATATAAACATCGTTTTTTAAATGGGTACGTACATTTGATTCTAATTCAATAACAGAAAAACCTAGTTGTTCAATGTTTATTTTTAAAAATGGAGTAGAAAATTTATGTATTAATACCGGAATCTCTTTGTTGAGTTTTTCTAATGTTAGTTTACTTAAATGATCTGGATGTATGTGTGAAACATAAATATAATCAATATCATTTAATAAATCAAAATCAAAATTGGGCAACGGCGGATACATATACCAAGATCCGTAATATTCTCCATCAACTAACCACGGATCGGTCAAAATTTTAATACCATTTGCTTGAATAATTTCACAAGCGCCATTTAAATGGGTTATTTTCATTTTAACACTTTAATCCAGTTTCAATCAATTCAATCAATTCATCAGTATCTTCTGTTACCCATAATGCCGAATTAAACTCTGGTCCTGTATATTTTTTGAAATCTTGATGACTTTTATTTGTGTATTGCGGACGTATTTGTAACAAATTAATTTCTGGTACTTGATATGTAAAAGGCAATTCGGTTACTGCTAACATATCTTCATGCAATTTTTCTCCGGGTCGAAGACCTATTAATTCTGTTTTAGGTTGTTTATTTAACATTTTACCTAATGCAGCTATACATGTTGGCAATGTATAAGAATTAATTTGTGGAACAAATACTTCTCCACCAACTGCATGTTCTAATGCACCCAATACTGTATTAACTGCATCATCTAATGTAAATAAAAATCGAGTCATTGCTTCTGATGTAACTTTGAGTGTTTGATTGTTATTAATCATATCCACCCAAAGTGGAATAAACGATCCACGCGATGCAATTACATTTCCATATCTAACAGATGCAAATACGGTTGATGTAGAATGATAATCATAATTTGTAAAAATACGCTCAGCAATGAATTTACTCGAACCATATACGTTAACTGGTTGACAGGCTTTGTCAGTTGATACTAAAATACACTTTTCAATTCCATTCTCTAATGCAGCTCTTGCAACATTTTCCGATCCGTTGATATTTGTTTTTACGCATTCATCAGGATAAAATTCCATATCATCGATACGCTTCAATGCAGCTGTATGTATAATATAATCCGGTTTATGTCTTTGTAGTGTAACGTTTAATTTATCAAAATCTCTAATGTCGCCAATTACTTTGATAATACTTGCATCTTGTCCAAATTCTAATGCTTGTTTGCCTTCATCTCTGCTATAAACAATAATTGTACAATCAAATTGTTTTAATCGTTTAATAAGAGCTTTTCCTAATGAACCGGTACCGCCAGTAATAAATATTTTTTTTCCAGTAAAATTCATTATAATGTAACTTTAATAAGTTGTTCAAATCCATGAGATGCATTCAGTGCTTGATTTATTTGAACTTCTGCACACGTACTATACATATCATTAAAGTTATGTACATAACGCATAGTTTTATTTGGTAATTTATAATATGTATCACCATGGTGCTCTGCATGAAATATAAATTGTTTTGCTATTTTCTTAAGATTGTTTGCTATATTTAAAATGTTATCTGTATCTATTTTATCCGAAAAACATGGTATATGAATAAGTACGCCTGCAGTAAAAATAATGTCAAATTGATTTTCGTGAAAATATTTATCTAATTCATATATACTCCCATGAATTAAATTTAATTTAGGTAATTTATTTTTTGCATATTCTAATGCATTAGAATTAATATCAAATCCTGTTAATTCAATTGTAGAATCTAATTCATGAATTTGTCTAAGATTGTATCTGCCAAAACATCCAATTTCTAAAACACTTTTTGGTTTTAATTGTACAATTTGTTCGGCTAGTTTTTTTCTTCGATCATTTTTAAAATTTTCATATCCCGACCCCGAATATTCTTTTGTATTTTGCCAATGATTTTGTGTTTCTATAAACACTTTTTTTAAATTTGTTTTCATTTTTATCCTCTTAATTTAGTTCTAATTGGTTTTTCTGATTCTGTTACTTGTATGATGCCATCACCATATGCTTCTTCTAATTCTCGTACGCCTTTAACAAGTTTAATTAGGCCTTGTGGTTCTACTGATGACAAATGATCTGTGCCCCACATTGTACGATCCAATGTTATGTGTCGTTCTAATATTGTAGCTCCTAAGTATACTGCTGCTACCGTAGTTCCAATTCTAAATTCATGTCCCGAATACCCTACTTCGCACTTATACTTGTTTTTAAGTGTCGCGATGGTACTTAGGTTCAATTCTGCAATGGGTGCAGGATACGTTGAATTACAATGCAATATCGCAAAGTTTTCTGTATGTTTGCGTATCAATGCAATTGCCGTATCAATTTCTTCTTCTGTACTCATTCCGGTAGATAAAATTAACTTTTTACCACATTGTGCACATGCTTCTACTAATTCATTATTAGTTAACATTGCCGATGGTAATTTTATAAACGGAAGATCATATTGCTTCAAAAATTCTAAAGAATTCATATCCCATGGGGATGCTGACCACTTAATGCCCTTTTCTGCACAATAACGATCTATTTCATCATATTCTGCTTTTTCAAATTCTACTCGATATTTGTAGTCTAAATAAGTCATCGTGCCCCATGGTGTATCTCGCATGACATTTTTTTGATGCTCAGGTACGCATACAGCTGGTTTACGTTTTTGGAATTTAACTGCATCACACCCTGACAATGCCGCAATATCAATCAATCGCTTTGCTATGTTTAAATCGCCATTATGATTGATTCCAATTTCAGCAATAATGTAAGTTTTTTTCATATTTCTTCTATTCTTTTTGTTTTATCGCAAATCAATAAATCATATGCAGGTTTTTGACCCGTAATTAATTTATGATATTTACATCCCCATGTATCTAATTGCATTTTAGTTACATCGAACCAATCTATACCAGTAACTGAACCTCTTGCGGTCCAATACGTAATGTCATGTCCTTCTTCATATAATATATTGATTTTTTCAATGTTTTCCAAGATGGGGTCTGCTAAATCATAACGACGTTCTCCAGTATACATACAAATTGTTTCGTCGATATCTACGTATATATTCATGTTATCTTAATTTTCCGCCTGCTGCATTAAATTCGCAGACAATATTAATACTATTATTTTTCAATACATGTTTCAAATCAATTAATTTAGCTGCTTCACACTTATGAAATTCAATCCCGATGTTTTTAATAACGTTGATTCGAGTTGTTGGGAATGTTCTAAATATTTCATATTCAGCTCCTTCAACATCAATTTTCATTAGTTTGCAACTTGTTATATTATTTTGATCCAAAATATCTTCAAGTGAAATCGTTTGTACTTGCGAAACTGGATATTGATTAAAAAACTCAGACTTATAATATATTGAAGAACCTCCAGAATTTGTTGGTGATGTCGGAATCTGTATAATACTATTTGAATCAGACCAAACCGCTAAATTAAATGCTTGAATGTTAGTGCAATTGTTATCTTTTATATTTTTAACAAAATTTTGATAATTTATAGGAGATGCTTCAAATGAATAAATTTTAGTAAATGGAAACTTTTTAGATAATAAAATAGAAATAATTCCTAAATTGGCTCCTAAATCTATTATGCAATCTCCTGGTTGAAATCCTATATCAAACATAGGTTTATATGTAGACAATTCATCTTGTATTAATTTTATAGTATGTTCCGTTTCCTGACACGTTAACGTTAATGTCTGATCTAAAAATTTATATTGATTAGTTTTTAAGTTCATTGTTTAAAAAATTTATTATTCTATTAGTACTATTTCCATCAAATTGATATTCATCAAAATATTTAACTAGATTGTCGTAGTCTTTTTTTGGTTGATTTAAAAAATTACAGTCCCAATCAAAGTCAATTGTATTTGCATGAACGCATTGCATAAATTCTGTATTTGTTTGTTTGAATGTATTTATACGACGCAAATCAATCATATTTTTAAATTCATCAACGGAATTTAAATTCCAAACTCCCATCCAAAATTTGGCAGAATCTTCAACGCCATTGTTTGTTTCTTCAAGATAGGTGTTGATATCATTCATTTTTTCGTCCGCAAAACATATACTATCTAAATTAACTAGTTTTTTATTATGTGCAAATGCAAAGTTAAATACGCTACTAGCAGCTGCTATATGAGTATCGCAGATTGCAGCCATATCGTATATATCATTTTCATCATATATTACAGTAACGCCATCAACACAAAAAGGATTGAAATCTTTTTGAAATCGATCATTATATGGTTCACCTGGATAACATTTATAATAAATTTGATGCGTATCTTTTGTTTTATTTGCTAAAACTTGTAATGCTTCAAATGCGGTACGTCTTGTTGTATTAATTACACCCCAAAATAATATCTGTTGTTTAGTTGGGTCAATATTATATTTTTCTTTTACTCGTTGCAGATCTGTTTCTTTAAAGTTTCTAGTATTGCCTACAACAATTGTTTTTATATCATATGATTCATCTAAACAATCTATTCTACGTTGCTTTGCCCATTGACTATGTTCGAAAAAATAATCTACTTGATTTTGTGGATATTGTGTTCTAGATAACATTTCTAATCGATTTTCAATATTGTTAGTTAAATGACTACTTACTTCAACACAACATATTTTACAATCCCATTTAGATTTAAATTCATGTATAATCGATTGTTCCGGATTCCATCGTTCTCGAGCTAAAATTAAAACATCTGGCACAAATGGCAATTGTAGTTGCAATGTTTCTGATATGACAGGTGTTTCATCTTGTATCTGGCCATCATATTTAAACCGCTGTTTATGATCTGGGTGATTTGGATAAAGTAATTGCGTACTTTGTGTATAGTAAAATAAAAATGCATGATTGGTATTTTTTAATTCTTCTGCAATAGGTTGCAAAACCGAATAATATTTTCTATCTCCTGCATAAATTACGATATTCATAATAAATCTTTTACTAAGTTAGAAAATGTAGTATTTGTAGTTATTATATCAGATTCTGTTAAATTATCTAAATATTTTTTACCACTACTCTCCCATAGATGATGAGAATATGCATTTGGAAAATCATGATTTTGTTCAAACATTGCTTCAATGTGGTCTTGATGATACAATGGCCAAAAAAATGCTTCATGATCTAATATTGTAATTTCGTTTGAAAGTTGTTTAGATAACCATAATGGATAATGTACTGAATGCGTGCACCACGTATCACTTCCAGGTGGGCCACCATGAAAATGATCTTTGAATCCTGCCAACCAATGTTGTGCAAATACTGAATTTGGCTCTGATAAAATCACAGCAGGGCACAATCCTTCCGATCCATTGGGTGCTTGTTGTCCTAAAACAAATTTATTATGTAGCAATGATAAAAAATCTTTAACAAATATAGTATCCGTATCAACATATATTCCGCCATGTTCTAAAAGAATTTGTAAACGCAATACATCACTTTTATGTGCTAATTGTGTTATTGGTATTCCAAAAATTTCAGACGGGGCTTCGATGTGAATACATTCAACCATTGGTTTAGTTTTTTCCCACCATTCGCCAGTTGGCTCGGCATCAACCCACATACATATCTTATTAACTTTGCTTCGAACATATGCAGATTTTACTGATAAATAATGATGCAACTTCCATGGCCGACCATTATTACTTAAATGTACATAATGCAAATTATTTGGAATCATATATACAAACTAAGTTATGGCCAGAGCCTGGTTTTATATCATTAACTGATTTTATTTCTTTACCTAAATTATCTAGATCTAAATGATTAATTTCTTCATCATATGCTTTATATCCTAATTCATGAATTGTATCTAATAAATCAGTAATTTCATTGAGATGTAAGCCATCATAAATTTCAGTAATTAAAACTGGTTTATGTGTCGTTATTGTATGCTTCAATGTTTTTAAAATATCCTTATCATGTCCTTCAGCGTCTATTTTAATCAAAGAAACATGTCCAAGTTCAATTTCATTTTCATTGATAAATTTTTCAAAATTAACTGCCATTACGTCAATTGGCACAGTATGACCAGTAACTCCAATGCCATGCCCAGTACGTGTAGCAAATCCTCCATTGCAAAATCCATGATCTGAATAATGAAATGTTAATGCTCCTTCTTCATCCGAAATAGCACAATTGAATGGTTGAATATTTTTGTTCAAAGTCGAATTCAATTCTAATACTTCATATGTAGCAGGATTTGGCTCAAATGCAATTACTTTGTTAGCAAACAATGAATATGCAACGGACATGTTACCGGTATGTGCTCCAATATCAATTACGGTACTGCCGGGTGTAATAATTTTAGATAAATTACTTAAAATTGTTTCATTAAACAATGCACGAACTTCCCAATCGCCTTGCCATGGATGCAACCAACGATGATATGATATTGTTTTGTCTGCTACTTGCAAATTAATAATTTTAGTAGCATAATGATTGTTACTTTGTTTTAATACATCAAGTACTTGATTTCTATATTCGGTTATCTGCGTCATGATTATTCTTTATAAAGTATTTACGAATAGCGCACCCCAATTCTTTATCATTAGGATATTTTTTGATTAGTTGTTTTATATCACATACTATAGAATTAGCATCCTTGTTTTGCATTGCTTCAACTTCTAAATCCGTATATATTTCTTGTTTTGTTTTACAATGTTTCATAATATGCATTTTGTTTGATTTGCCGATCCATTGTTTTTGGATGATATAATGAATAATCTTCTTGCATTGGTAAAGTTGAATATTCTTTAAAACCTTGTAATACTTCATGCACTTTATTTTTCCAAGTAATAGAATCATCATTGCGATAAATCCTCCATTGATAATCTGGCCAATTGATCCATCCATGTTCATTCACATTCCAACCCCATTGTTGCATATGATCTTGATCCATACCTTCCACAGTATTTACTCTAGGTACCAAAACAACATCTACTGTAGAATTTGTTTCTAGTATATTTGGTAGTTGTGTTATCAAAGTTTCATTTGGTATTTCATCTGCATCAATCTGAAAAATAAAATCGCCAAAACAATATGATGATAATTTATTTTTCCAATCGGCAAAATGTCCTTGAAATTTATCTTGCCATATGGTTATATGATCGTCATAATGTCGTTCATAATGTCGCAGCGTTGATATCATTTCATCATCTGTATTTGTTATATCTAACAACACAACAATTTCATCAGTTTTCTGTTTATGTTTAAGTAAAAAATCAAGCAAACGTTGTATTTCTTGCAATTCGTTACATACCGTTACTGCATAACTTATTTTCATGCTTCAATTTTCTTTAATTTAGGTAACGTTAATTTAGGCAATGACAATTCTACTTGTTTTGGTACTGATGCTAATGCTTCATCAACGATACCTAATACTTTTTCATATACGGGTGCTACTGCAGTTTTAGTAAATGTCGAATTAACAAAATAACGTTGGCGTTTTGCTAATTCTTGCCATTTTTTATAATTCTTTTGCACTTCTTTCATCATTTTACTAGCATATGTATAATCTGGAGTAAACCACTTTGCATCTTTAATTAAAAATTCGTTACGAGCTGATTCATGTATTTCAGTCAAACCGCCTGGCAATGCACAAATGAAATCTTTTTTAAGAAAATCAGCTTGACCAGAATAATGAGGTGCAATTACGGGTTTACCTGTAGTTGAAAATTCAAGTAATGGACGACCAAACCCTTCTGCTTTTGTAAATGATATCATAGCTTTTACTTTAGGATGATTGTAAAGCAAATTCATTTCTTCATCTGCTAAATCTCCGTGCAATAAGTATACGTTTGGTAACTTAGCTCCCGGAAATAATTCTTGAAGCTGAATTATTTTGTTTTCAATATCCATGCGGTCCATAACTGAATATGTTGCTCCGCTCGACTTTAATACAAGTGCAGGTGCATCTTTTTGATTTTTGTATGTATTAAAAAAACAATGAATAAGCCCGCTAATATTTTTACGATCTTCGCCAGCTTGACCTTGCAACCAATGACCAACTGATAAAAATGCAAATGTTTCAGGAATTGAATCTAGAATCGATAACTGGCCAGTTGTTTTATTAGTATATACATTTTCATCAAAATATTCTGGAATTACTTCTATTTTAGATGTAATAGGTTTGTTATTCTTTTGGGATGTATTAATAAATACTTGTTTTGTAAATTCGCTTGGTACAATGACCAATTGCATTGCATTAAGTTTGTCAATCCATTCCGCAGGACAAATATCTCCTTCGGTGCCAGCAGTAACTCCAATATTATACTTTCCAACTGCTTGAAATTCATTAGGCACTGTAACTTGTACCCAAACGTCTGGTTGTGATGTAAGTGGTAGCGGAACAATGCGTTGATTCCAATCTTGTGGTATTGGATATGTAAATGGAGTATGTCCCCATGGCAAAGACACGAGTTTAACGTCCCATTCTTTACCACGTTGTTCTATAATGTTTGCAATAATTTCGCGGGCATGATGACCGTATCCTGATTGTGTTGCTACTGGTGATGCTATTATAACTGTTCGCATACTATTCCTGTTTTTTCGTATTTTTTTGGTGTAACTTTAGTTAGTGTATATCTTGCACGGATTTCTAATTTAGATTCAAATAAATAATCAATCATTTCAATCATTTTGTTGCCCATTTGTTCGGCCGTTAGTCCATTTTTTAATGCCCATTCTCTACCAGATTGACCCATTTGATTTCGAAGTGTTTCTGGCGTGTCATACCAATATCGAATTGCATCAGCAACATCTTCATATTTTGCTCGATCATCAAAAATATATGGCGTTTGTGGCGAACCTTGAAGTGATCTATTACTTGGAAATACTGGTTTAACCCAAACGCCGTGTAATTTATATTTACCTGTATGATTAGTTGCAAATTCTCCATTAAATCTAATCCACTCGTCATTTTCGTCCACAAATCCACATTGGTCTTGTAATCCACCAGTTACATTGTTAATAATCGGAGTGCCTGATAATATTGCTTCAGTTGAACTAAGTCCCCATCCTTCGTTGCTACCAATGTTAACAACAACGTCTGCAACATTATACATAGCATTCAATTCAGCATGAGATAATTTTTGTTCCGAAAATATTATTTTGCAATCTGGTGCCAATGTTTTAAAAATGGCTCGGAGATCTGTTCCGTTTTCATCTACAATCTGTGTATGCATTAGCAATGCTACTCGTTGCTTTTGCTCTGCAGGCAATCCGTCAACAAATGTTTTAAACGCTAAAATTAAATCGCCTGGTTGTTTTCGTCTAATATTTCGATTGTTCCAAAACACTACAAAGTCTACATCATGTTTCGTTTTAATGTTTTCATAAACATGTTTGTATGTTGCATCATCTACAGGCAATGGTTTGAATGTATTATGATTTAATCCGTGAGGAACAAACCCAGTAACAATTTGATTCCATTTTACATCCGTTGGTACTGAATCTTGAGCATCATAATTTACAACATCAAATCCATTTTGTGCGAGTACTTCTCGATGAATATTGTCTGATTGTTTGCTAATACCCATAATTAAATCGCAACTTGCATAAAATGGTGCGTTCCACATTGGATAAGGTAAATCATCCCAAATTGAATAATAAATAATAGGTATGTTGAATGTTGTTTTAATTTCGTGCTCAATAGCATATAACCAAGTCCAATATCGCGGATCGGTAAAATGAAATATTGCATCTGGACGTTCATTGTTTATAAGTGCCATTAGAATATTTCGGTCTCCATAACCATTCCATGGAATAATTTTAACTGATGCATCTTCTATGCCCGTTTCTTGTGCAACTTGTACTGACAAATCAAATGCTTGACCTGCTTCTGGGTGTTTTAATGCGCCGCCTAATTGTACCCAATCATAATGTCGTACGGTATTGAATATAATCTCTCGGCTGATGGTACCAATACCCGAAGGCAATCGGAAATCATCTGCTAATAATAAAATTTTCTTTTTCTTGGGCTTGTTGGGGTCGATTTTTTTTAGTTTTGGTAACTGCATTTTATCCTTTATAACTTTTATATAAATATGGTTTAACCTAAGATAACCACAGGTTTTTGTAATTTTTTAGTTCGCGTCCATGCTGTTTGAAGCACTGGATCTAATTGCATTTGATTGCTTAAAATCATCATGTAATCGCATCGTTCTGCAATAAGCTGCATGCGGTGATGAAGCTGCGAAAAATGATATGGTTTACCATAATATGATTCTGGCATTGCTGAATACATGTTATGTCCTGAAAATGAAGGGTTATATTCTTCGTAACTTAAACCAAATTCCAATGCATACTTTCTAACCATACTGTTGGCTCCTTCATTACCACCTGCACCAACAACAATCAAATCGTCACCAAACTTCTTTTTTACAAGCTGCAGAGTTTCTTGTATTTTTCTTTTATTTTGCCAATCTGTATTTCCGATAATTGCAATTCGTTTCATCGTCGTTCTCGTACAAATTTAACACCTTTTGGATAATGCCCATATACTAAACGAAGCATTTGTTCCAATGTTTTTCTATTTTCTTTATGATCAGGGCCATCTATGTTTGTACACAACGAATACTCCATGACACATGTTTTAGTACCTGGCCACGTTGGATGATTTTGCATCTGAAATTCGTAAACGTATACATGTTTATGTGTCCACTTAATCATACTTTATTATAATGAATTTTATTCACGAATCCTATTTTCTTTAGGACAACGTTCATAATCTGTTTTAAACGGACAATACTTACAATTAACGGCACCTTTACCTGCAACTGCAACATAGTTTCTATCAGCATTCTTATTGCCTTCTGCATCAAAGCATGCATCAACAAAAGATTCAATCTGCCGTTGAACTTTCTTTTGAGTTACTGAACCAGCTGCTGGTTTATGATTTTGAATTCGTTTTTGCGGAAACATTGATTCTTCAACAATCTTACGCTTAACGATAAAAAATTCAACTTCAATCTTGTCACGCGATACACCAAATTGTTCTGCAAAGTAATTTTTATATGCAATTAATTGTGCTGACTTCATTGCATCTGATTTAGCTGATTGCTTCCAACCATTGCGAGACGTTTTAATATCAAACAATTTAAAAGTATTAGTAGGAACGTGTCGCATAACAACATCAATAAAACCATACCAGTATACTGATGGATTCTTGGGAGATGCCGGATGACATAATTCAATTTCAATGCCAACTAATTCCCAATCTTTGCTTGAAAAGTATTGTCCTCGTCGTTTGCTAAACCATTGCAGAATAGCAGCACCATCTTCTAAATATTCTGCTAGTTGCAATGGATTTGAAAAATGCTCTCCACCAAATTCTTGTACGCATCGTGCATACTCTTCGCGAAGTTTGTTTTGCAATATGCCACGCAAATCCAATGCTTCTGCTTTCTTAACGGATTCCGTATACATTACGGTTAAGAAATACTGAAATGTTTCATGGAATGCTGTTCCAAACACTGTTTCAATTGATGCTTGGAACGGCGCTAGACCATCGATATATGATAATTTCCAAGAAAGTGGGCAACGTTCATACATTGACCATTGCGAATATGAAATCTTTCTTGGTACAGAAGCTGCGTCTCGTACTGCTAATCTATATACTGGATTAATGTATGTGCCTTTCATACTATATTATATGAAAATAATTTAAAATTTCAAATCAAATATATTTATAATATATGATACGGTTAAAACATTTGCTTACAGAACAAACTGATGCTACGAAATTTTGTAAAGCAGATATCTTATCTAAACCACAATTTTCTAAAGAAAAATGGAGTGCAATTGGTATATGGCCGCCTCCCGGAGGCCGTAATATTGGTAAAACAAATACTCCGTCGGAACATAATATCGGAAATGCTATTGATTGGCACGGAGCAAAGGGTATCGGCGATCCGGTTATGCAAGAATTAGCAGATTATTTAGTAGCAAATCATTCTACATATTCTGCCAAAAATGTTATTTACAATAAACGAATGTGGACTTTCTCCTAAAGGATGGCACGCATACACAGGAGAAAGTCCACATTTAGAACATGTACATGTTGATTTTATAAAAGGTGCAAAACCAAAAGAAAAACCAAAAGCAGATCCAAATAAAACGTATCGAGAGCAGAATGGAAAAATAATAGCAGCAATTAGACGAGTATATAAAGTTACAACGTTGTATCCTCAAGATTATTTTTATGATTTCCGTAGTTGGAATCCATTTGCTCCAGGAATTGGCGATGATGAAGAGGGCGCATATTATTGGTTTACCAATTGGTTTGCTGACAACATAAAAAGAGATATCTTAGATCCAATAAAAAAATCTACAAATACTGAAAATAAAAAATCTATTACTAATTTAGAATCATTAGTTGATGACATTGCCTCTGCCATATGGAATGGTGACAGTTTAACACAATCACTTCAATACTATTATTATAGCGACAAACAAAAAAAATTCATTAGTACTTCATTAACATTTGAATGGGACTATATATAATTTGATTCTTTCAAATAGATATCAATTAAATCTTTAGTCTTCTGCAAGTCTTGTTCAAATGAACCTTTGTGACGGCATCTTACAATGCGTTTAATGATATCAAATTCATAGGCATTCAATCCCCATTCTTGTGCAAATTTATAAAGACTATCCTTACCTTTGTAATGTGTCTGCGTATTTACACTCATTTGATTCCTTTTAACATACGTTTTTTCTCAGCATCGCTATATCCATACATTGTTATGATGCGCTCTAATGTAACTTTATCCATTAAATCTGCATAATCCGTTGCTTCTGATTTGCTAATTTGATAATGTTCTGCAAGTTGCGTAATTAAATCTTTATCAAATTTATCTTCAGCTTTGCCTTTAATGTATTTTGCAAAGCTCTTATTTGTAGGCAAAAGTTCATAATACAATCGATATGTTTCTTGCGGTCTAAGTAATCCAATTGTATATGTTTGCAATTCATTGACTAGTTCTGTTAATTCCATTCGCATTGATAACCAACGATTAACAATAAATGGAGAAAATTTCTTTTGATCTGTTTCAGACCATTTTTTCCATTCTCGCTTTTTATCCGTTACGCCGCCAATCAAATCAAAAATCGTTGCACCTTTCTTTTCTTCTGCCATTCGTTATAATTTATATTTTTTACGATATTGTTGTTCTAAATATTCACCTATTCCGGCTTCTAAAATAACAGCAGTATCTGGTATTCCTATGATTCGTTTTGCATTTAAAATATCATCCATTGATTTGTTTCGAAACGTTTTGATTTTAGTTTTTGCGTTGCTACGATTTGATGTTTTAAATACAATTGTAACTAAATCTTTATGATATGGTGCAGACATTACTTTTTAACTTTTATAGGTTGAAATTCTTCTGGAATAGAACCGCAGTCGTCGCATCTAAATACTGGAATTGGCACCATGGTATCTTTATCGGCGCCTGTTAAAAATTTAGATACTTTGTTAATAGCCATTACTTGTCGAAAATACATTCCGTTACATTCTTTACATGTAATTGGTTGCATATCATTTGGTTTAATTCCTGGGGTGTTTAATTTATTCATAGTTGAACTCATTTATTCTTATAAATTTACATTTTAAATATTCTTCAATTTCTTTTTGACGTTTTATATCTTTTTCTCGTAACTTTTTATTTTTAAAATGATGTTTTTCGTCATATTCAATAACAACGTTTTTTTCTTTATCATATCCATCTACAAAATAGCCTAAATGTTCTATAAAATATTCTCCACCATTTTCTGCATGTTGAAAATTATATCCATATTTTTGTCCATATTCATCTATCCGATTACATGCAATTTTATTATATCCGGGATAACATGGACGTTTTTCATTTAATGATTTTAATCTTTTAATTCTTTGTTTTCTTTTAGTTTCTGCAGAATGTTTATAACCGTAATGTGGATTATTAATACCCGTAACATTTATTTTAGAAAAATATCGGCCTTTTTCTGATACTTTTTGTTTAATATCCGGAATTTGTGATATATTTTCATATTGTCCATTACTAATAGTTAATGCAACTAATTTCATTTTACATGCAGGCTTACACGTTTTACCATTATCTGCAGTTTTAAATTTTGTATTACATATAATACAATCTTTTTCTTTTAGTTTTCTACATTTACTACATTTAAACAAATTAACATTAATTTTTTCAAATCTAGCTTTATATCTAAATTCCGTAATACTATCACATTCGATACATTTAATGTTATACATAATATCCTTTATTATAAATATATCTGTAATAGATAAAGACATTGAATATTTTTACAATTCTGATAAAATTTTCGTAAACATTGCCATAACATTAATTTCCTGATCAACAACATGAGCTCCTTGATACTGTGCTTCTGCAATAATCAAAATGCATGGAGCAATATGACCATGTGCAAAGTCATCTAAATTGTCATAAAGAAAAGTATACAATGGCGTAAAATCTTTTACTTTGCTGTCAGCAATAACCTGACGTATTTTATTGAATGCTGCTTTTTTGTCTTTAGCATTTTTCAAAACCTCCAAGACTTCCGTCATGTAATTTGCTTGAATTGCACTTGCTTTATCCAACTGCAAATTGCCGTTAACAACAGATGCTTGTGCTGCATTGATTGCTCGGCGAATATCTGGATATGATGCATTGATGATTGCTGCTACATCTTTAATATCATATGTAACGCCTTTTTCATCTAATACCACAACCAATCGCTTTGCTACATCTGATTTGCTCGGGGGCGTAATAGCAAATGTTTGACAACGAGATTGAATTGGATCAATGATTTTTTCAACATAGTTACACGTTAAGATAAAACGCGTTGTTTTGCTATATGTTTCCATCAAATTGCGAAGAGCAGCTTGTGCATTCGGTGTTAAATAATCTGCTTCATCTAAAATAATGATTTTCCAACGACGAAATCCAACCGTTGATGCATAACGCTTAATCTTATCTCGTACCGCATCTACTGAGTTTTCATCCGATGCATTAATATACATTAAATCTGCATCTACGCTGTTTGCAATTATTTTCGCCAACGTTGTTTTGCCTGTTCCAGCTGATCCATAAAATAATAGATGCGGAACATCACCATTTGCGATAAAGATCTTAACTTTTTCAATAATATGTTCATTGCCAATATATCCTTCTAATGTGTCTGGGCGAAATGATTCTACCCAAAGCGTGTTTTCTTGTTGTACAATCATGTTATTTACCTGTTGATCCAAATCCTCCTAGCCCCCGTTTTGTATCTGATAATGAATCGGTTATTTGCCATTCTATTCGCTCTACGCGGGCCATAACCAATTGTGCAATCCGTTCACCTTTGTTAAATTCAACAACTGTGCTGCTATGATTCATTAAAATAACACCAATTTCTCCTCGATAATCTGAATCGATAGTTCCGGGCGTATTCAATACGGTTACTCCATGTTTTAAAGCTAAACCGCTGCGAGGTCTTACTTGAATTTCAAATCCTGCAGGAATTTCTACATATAAACCAGTTTTTGCTAAAACTCGTTCACCCGGATTCATCGTGATGGATTCGGTACATCTTACATCTAAGCCGGCACTCTGAGGAGTTTCATATGCCGGCAACGCATTTAGCGATTCATTTATTACTCGTACTTGCATATTAATTTTGTAACATTACTAACCAATAGGTTGATTCAAAATCAGAACCTGTAAATTCAATTCGAGCTAAACCATCTGGTGATACTTTTAATTCTCCGCTATCTCCACGATTTGCTACTAATACTTCTTTTAACTTATCTGCAGAAAAACAAACAGGATCCATTGCGGCTATTGTTGTTGGACCTACTTCGAATGAAATGTTATCTGCATTAACCGTTGTGTAATTAATAATAAATTTAACTTGTCCGTTAATAACTTGCACTGCAAAGTTTTTTGCATCTGGTAATGCATTTTTTGCTTTGATGAATTTGCTAACAAATTCTTCATTAACTGAAATAGTAACTTCATAATTAGGTTCTGCATTGATTGAAGGTACTGCAGGAATAACCGTCGTGTCAGCTAACATAAAAGTTGCCTGCGTGCTACCTTCTGAAATTTTCATTGCATAATTTTTACCTGCTGCATCTTTAACATCAATTGTGATATTTTCACCTAATGCACCTAGCATCTTAATCAAAGCGCCAGTATGATTAATTCCTAACATACCTGTCATAAATGGTGTCGTATTCCATTTAATTTTACCTACGATGGTTTGATCCGTGTCAATCAATTCGCATCCGATTGAATCTGTTTGTTCTTTTAAAATAACCGCTTCGCAATTGCCTGCTAAATAATAACGATTAATGAACGATTGTAACTTGCTTTTTTCCATTATTTATTCCAATTTAAAATGTAAAGAATTTATTAAAATTTTCTGCATCAGTGGTTGATATACTGCTACCACCGAATTTTTTATATGTTTTGATGTATTTTTCATATACTTGCGGAGCCGAGTCTGGATCGGCAAACATTTCGTGCAAAGATAATATTACATCATATAAGTCTCTAGGTATTACTGTTTCTAACAATTCAACGTGACTATCAACCATTTGATTGATTTCATTTGCAGCTTGTACATACAAATGTGTATTGTGAACTACCATTCGGGGCATTGCTTCTTGCGAATATCGATCCAACCCATCTGCTGTCTTACCACCTAAATATTCATATGTAAAATCTGCACAAGCCGGACACCCCATGGAACACGGTACATGTTGAGTTAAGTCAATTGCAACCTCTCCGGTTTTGCCTTGCTTAATATGTGACTTTCTTCGATATTCGGCATTCTTTGGAAAATACAATTCAGAGAATGTTTGTGACTTGTAATTCGTTGAATGAAGATATGTACCAAATACTGGATATTGTCCTGGAGATGAAGAATCTGTTGTGATATAAATTCTATTACCAGTTAATTCATTCATTAACTTTTGCAACGTAGCCAAAATAAAGAAATCTGAAATCTTGCTAATACCAAGTAAGTGAACATATTCTAATCGTTTATTTTCAAATTCTCGCTCTTTGAGCATCAAAGAAACTGCAAACATGAAATCAACTAATTTCTGTGGTCCTCCAATTGCCCAACCTTGAAAATCAAAATGCTTAAATTTATGATACCACCAAGTATACTCATCTGCATTTGAACCTTGCAACATGTTTAAGAATTTTGTCTTGCCGCTTTGATTTTTTTCAAACCAAGCAAAGTTATCAAAACTAATGTCAGCACAAAGTGCAAATTGATTTTTATATTTTGTCTTAGGTGGGATATCTAAATTAGCTGCAACATCGCTGTTTGCTTCTAACCAATGAAAAATCTTTTCTCGTAATTCATTGCTATATGGTAATGCACCTGTTGCAATCTGATAACCGCCCGAGTCACCAAATACAAGTACATCTTTTTCTAATCCCATTTGATCGCGGAAATCCATTTTCTTGTAATGATGTCCTGCTGTAACCAGAAAGTATGGATGTCTCCAATCTGCAGGATATCTAGAATCAAAGAATTTTACCGGATCGCCGCTTGTAAATTTCATATCTTTCTTAAATGCAGATACCATGCTGCCTGCAGATAAAGATGGAAAGTATATGAATCTTTTATTTTCGCTCATCGTAGTCCTTTAAAGTATTAATTAATTTAGTTGCTGAAAAAAAGTTATTATGTAATTTTATTGCCAATTGTGCAATGGGTTCCGTTAAATCTTGTTGTTCGTATTGCAAAATTGCTTTTACTGCAGAATCAACGCTGTCTGCTTGTTTAAACATATAATCATACATTTCTACATATGACAATCTATTTGGAACTATAGGGCAAGCACCAGCACAAGCCGATTCATACATTGAAATGCCCAATGTTTCTTGATCTGCAAATGAAACTGCAAATCGTGCACGTTGAAGCAATTCATGATATTCTTGTTTAGACAAATTCATTTCCATTGCAACGCAAAATTGATAATGTTGCAATTCTGGACGAGCTGATAATTCTAGAAATAAATCTAAACGCTTTTCCGGCGCAATGCGATGCGGAAATACAATGATATTTTCTTTTTGTGACCAAATGCGAGATGCAATCATATTGTGGGTATATTCCATCGGCCAGCCGGTTTTGTTAAAAGATCTATCATGTGAAATATAATATGTTTTACTCATTAATTTAAAATGTGCTGCAGTTGCAATCCAATTATGATCATATGCCGCAATCATTGCTTGTTCAGCGTGCCTAATCCATGGTTTATCTCCTACGAGACGACCTAAAAAATCATTTGGATCATATGAACCCGCGTGCCAAAGTCCGTGCGTTACAACGGGAATATTTAAAAGCTCACTCATGTATTTTACATTGATAATACCCGGATGCCAAGCATCTGTAAAAATAATATGATCGCCAGGTTTAATTTGTCCTGTAGTAAACATGTAACTTAAAGAATGTACTTGTTTTGCTTTATACATATTAGTGCCACCAAAGTTTAAAAATGCACCTGGTGTCGTTGCTTCCGGAATATTTGAATCTCCTTCTACTACAACTACTTCAAAACCAGAGCCTTCTAACAATTTAGGTACGTGTGTCTTCCATTCGCAAGTATAACGCGTAGGAACTGATTCTATATCAACTAAAAATATTTTCATAACTTATTATATAAAATTATTATATCATATCCAAATAATGTTGAATGTGTTCTGGAATATAAATAATTTTTTCTCGTTTTTTTGAATTTTCAATTCCTGGTATGATTTGTAAATTTTTTATATCTCCTATTAATTCAGCAGGAATTTTATTATCAAATCCTTTAGATTTAGGATAAATATGATCAATCGCATACCCGCCAATTGATATATGTCCAATTTTATCAAAATTTTCTAATGTGTGTAATGGTTGTTTTTTTGTAATTCGTAAAACTTCTAATATATACAAATATCTGTCATCTTTTGTTTCGGCCCATTGTTCTGCTGTCATTCCAAATTGTGCCAAAAAATATTTATCCCGATGCTGTAAATCAAACATTGGATTATTTTCTTTTAACCATTTACTATGCTCTGGGCGTTGTTTTCCTTTACTCCAAGCAGGTTTACCATACATTGGATTATTTTGTCCCGTAGATGAACAACTTTTACATACTCTAAATTTTTTTTCAGCTTCCCGGGACGTTTTTATATGATTTTTTCCATTATACTTTAATTCAGTATTACAAAGAGGACATAAACGTAAACTATATGTATCTAAATGTTTCATTTAATATAAATATAACATATGTTCAAAATCTTCCCTAATCTTCCCTAATCTCGCTCAACAACACAACCATTTTTCCAATCTTCCCAAACTTCTACTTTGTAAAGAGCCGGAAAACGTTCTAATAACCATTCTCCAATTGCTTCGCACGACATTGAACCAAACTCTAATACATTGGGAGTTTCTTTTGTAAATCCAATTCGAAGTTCTTTTTGTATTTTTCTATTCAACAGGATAAATTCTTCATCACGATCTGTATGTGTTACTCGTGCATAACAACGAAATCCAAACATATGTCGATGTCGATCAGATAAGAATGCTACTTCCGGAAAAATGTCTTTTGCATCGGGCCAACAATGAAACCCTTCAATATTAAATGTTACTACTACGCTGTACTTCATCTGCTATTAATTTTTTATATTTAGTTGTTGACCAACCATGGTCTCTGTTTAAGTATCGAATTGGAAGATCTAAATCATCGCCGGTAAATGACTTACCAACATAATCATCGCCTAGGAATCTAACATCGAAGTTTCCTTTAACTAGAGCTTCATATAACTCAGCTTCCGTTTTATATGGAAATACAAAATCAACTTGTACAAGTGAATCAAGTATTTTTACTCGGTCGCTCCAATGTAATATTGGTTTAAGTTTTTCTGGTCGTTCAATGGATGGATCTTCGTGTAAACATACTATTAATTTATCGCAGTGCTTTTTGCATTCATCAAACATTGCAATATACCCGGGGTGTATTACGTCAAAATTTCCTGCTATAACTCCTCTTATCATTGTCTATCAAATTTGTAATCATCTGGAGTAACATGTTGCATATTGTGCACGGTTGTACAATACAATGAATAATCTGCATATACAACTTTGATGCTATCTGTTTTCTTTAACAATGCAGCATCTTCACAATCTAACATCAATAAGATGTGTGCTCGAATTCTAATCATCGGCGGAACATGTTTCAACATGCCCGGAGTAACTTCTATGGTAACAAATGTAGTATCCGTTATCATATCAAATATTGAACTCCACGCTTTACGATCAACTAATTGCTGCGTTGCAGGCGAACAAATATAAATGTGCGCGCAAGGAGTCAATTTTTCATATGTTGCTTTCATATCCGCAATGAATAGCGTTTCGATATCGGTAAATCGTCCTTCAACTTCTTTACCATACCAATGTGTCCTATAACCAATCATACTTTAATATAATAAATTTATTCTTATTTTCCAAATGAAAAGAATTTTGCTACTGAATTGTTTTCTGGAAATGCTCCCCAATTCATTGCTGCATAAAAATCATCCAATTTGTTTTTTAGTTCTTTTTCAAATATTTTATTTCGATCTATATATTGCGTAACAAATTCCGTAATTTCTTTTGGATCTTGATAGCCACGCAACGCCATTGTATCAAATCCATATGGATTATCTGATAAGTATGCCCATTTCACCTTTTCTCCGTTTTGAATAGGTTGGATGTCTCGAATTTTGTGCAATGTTAATAAATCATTGAAATTGATTGCGGACTTAACATGTGCCGGAGTTCCTGATACATATCCATTAAATGGTTTGCGACCTTTTGTGAATTTTGATATTTCTTTGACACCCGAATTCTTCATTACATTGAGTACGGGTGATTTCTGTATGTTGCGTTTAAATTCATGTATCATATCCGTTGTAGCAGTCTTATCTCGTTCTTTAAGAATATGCCACAATGTTTCTTTCATGATTTTTTTGAAATCTTCTGGAAATGATGATCTAACAACATCTAATCCTTTGATATCTAATTTATCCGTAGGTTTGCCTTCCTTAAAAATTACCCATTGTGCATATCGTTTCTTTGCAATCCATAAACCAGATTTTGCAACATATTCTTGTTTGATTTGCCAACGATGTGATGCGGTATTGTGAAACACTTCAGCATATCGATCATACATTCGATTTACCAATGTTTGTACTTCTGATGCAATTGCATTGGTTTGGTCAATCATAAATTGTTCGTCCGATTCATCATATCCAGGAAAGCGTTTTGCAATAAGTGGCAAACTAGATACAAATGTTGAATCCGTATCTGTATAAAAAGCAAATTCTGCTTTGCCATTGGTTGCATTAACAAAATGATCTTGTCCCGTTTCTTTTGCATAATGATTGTTAATTACCTTTGCTGAAAATTTAATTACGCTTTGACCTGTTGCTGTAATTGCGCCTGCATTATCTAAATCGTGAAAGCGAAATGTTTTAAGTCCTAATACTCCATAAAATGAATTAAGCAATACTTTTTGCGTTAACTGCATTGCATCGTAGAATTTATATTCTTCTGACCCTACTTCATATTCATCTCGTTTGTCTTTAAATTCAACCCGTTCATTAAACCATTTTTCTAGAATGGTTGGTAAGAATCCTCTTCGGTCATTTGTGTAAACTGTGCCATTACTTGCGACTGTATAATTATGATCGGATAACCATGCTTTAACGTGTGGAACACGAGTACCATTTTGTAATGTTATTTGTTGTGGGTTTGATTTCAATAAGCATTCTTGGTCCCAATTTTGAATTACGCCTAATTTAGTTTCAGGAGAAATATTCAAACTCATAATGATGCTTGGATAAAGTGACGTTAAATCTAAGTCATAGATCCATTTATATAATCCTGGTACGGGATCTTTTACATATGCTCCAGCAAGTGCATCTGCTTCCGTTTCTTCTTCAACAAATCTAAATTGTTTGTTAGGAGCAACTAATCCATTGCGTTTCAAATCTACAATGGCAGCACCGTCCAAATATTTAGATGCATAATATACATCCTCATATGGAACGTGACCTTTATGGCATATGGTTCTTGCAAGTGCAATCAATTGCAGTTTGTCATCCATTTCATAAATAAGATCAACGTCAGTAACGTTATATTCTACAAATTTATGAATGTCTTGTGCAAACAATTGATCTAAATCTCCTTCATATTCAACCTTACCTCTACCCAATTCCTTTTTAGCAACAGTATCTAATCGATAATTTGGCAATTCGGTGTATGTAAACTTTTTATATAATGTTAAATAATCTAAACTAGATACACCAAATATTTTGTATCGGCCTCTATTTTTATTCCATTCAACAATTCCTGCGGGTGATAATTTTTTAATTGCTTGTGCACCTAATACTTTTTTGATGCGATTGATCAGATACGGAATATCAAAATTATCTGTATTCCAACCTGTAATTACTGTGGGTTGTATTTCTGCAAATGCATTGATGAAACGCATCAACATGTTTGCTTCTGAATCAAATATTTCTACCTGATATTTATTAGTAGCAAATGAATCGTGTTTCACTCTTCTTTCTTCATCTAACAGCAAAACTTGCATGGTATGCCCAGCTTTATCATAATATGCAATGGACGTTATTCGCGAACGAGCTTCTTCAGGAGTCGAATACCCATCTTCGTCCCGCTCTACTTCGATATCGAAGAAAAAGTCTCTATGCCCTTTCGAAACTAAATCGCTTTCGTAATAAAGATCGATAAGCGTACGCATTTCTTCATTTAAATCAGATTCATATGCAGTAGCATTGTCTTTCCAATTGCCATCAACTCGATCCAATCGCACGCCATCTAATGATTGATATTGTCCTGAATCCGATGGTATGTATGCATACGGTTTGAATGGGAACTTTTGATGTCCTAACTCATCATCCCATACGTGCATAATACCAGTTTTTTTATCGTAACCTATTGCTTGAAACATTAATCCTTTTGTTTTATGATTTTTTTAATAATCTATAAATTCCATAAACATTGATTGCAATTATAACTAAACTTAAAACTAGATGACTGTAATTGTCAATGAAAAAATCATATGTAATCCAACCAGTATCACCAACGATCCATGTAATCATTGCGGCTTTTGTCCAGCCTCTTGCATTTGAAATGTATCCAGCTAATACCAAAGCTGTACTAAACCATCCTAACGTTTCTATCATTATTGTTTAATTAAAGCAATTTCAGATTCTCTAACCAATTGATATTTTTCTCCAGCAATTGAAACTTCTTTATGATCTCCAATTTGGTTGGAATGAATCATAACTTCATCGCCTTCTGCAACAGTCATTGGAATTCTGGTACCTGTAGCAGTAAAAAGTCCTGGTCCTATTTTTACAACGTCTGCATAACGATAATCATCTGTGCCGGTCATTATGATAATGCCGCTGGTTGTTTTGTCTGTTTTTTCGTGTAATTTTAATAACACTTGATCTCCGGTTGGTAACCAATTCATAACTTATTCCTTTTTTAATTAAACATTTTTCTAATTGCATCTTCCGTAATATTGTCGCCTACAATGCGACCAATGCCATAGTCATTCATTGTAATGATTATGCACGGAACACTTTTAACACCATACTTATCACACGTTGCTTTGCTTGTATCAACATTGATAATTTGTATAGGAAGTTCTGCTGCCAGTTTTTCTATTCTAGGTCTTAATGCCTTGCAAGGTTCGCACCATGGTGCTGTAAAATAAAGTATTTTTTTCATCGTATTTCGTATATTACGTTAACATTGCCAAACGTTGTTGTAGTTGTCCAATTCATTTTTCTTCTAATTGATCAATTAAAAATCGTAATCTATTAATTTCTGTAATAACATCATCACCTAACTCTATTTTAGACATCATGGATAAATCTATTACTTGCGTTTCTAAAACTTTGATTAATTCTCGTTGCGCGTTTATTAAATCTTCTTTATTCATTATACTCCTCGTTTAGTATCAAATGCAATGATATGGTCTCTTCCTGTCATGTTATAGCCATTTTCAGCACACATATCAAATACAATAGGATACATTTTTATTAGTTCTTCTCTGTTATCACCTGCGGGCATTATAAATGTTTTAGATTTTGGAATATTATGTAATACTCTAAATTCTTCAATTTCTTCTAGATTATACGATGTACCATCCCATACTGGTTTGTAATGATAATCTGCGTGAAATGCAATCATCTGTTTGATTGCTTCGTGATTGAGACGAAATTTATTGTGTTGCGCCACCATCTTCTCATCCGTAATCGTCCCTTGCGGCGTAGCAACACCCACACGGGGAACGCTATTATCAAACTTAGGACTAAGACTAATAAGCCCAATAGGATAATCGGTAGCAATAAAATGCGAGCCTTCCGTTTCAATTGTAATAAGAATGTTTCTTTCATGTGCAAAATGAGTTAATTCATTTACCAAAGCCGGATGCATTGTCGGCGAACCACCAGTTAACATCATTTCTTTGATATGTGGATTTTCATCGTATATCTTTATGATATCATTGAATGTAAATGTGCCTTTTTCTGGATGGATACTTGTATACCATGAATCGCACCAACCGCCTTCACCAAACCAACATCTATGCGTACAGCCCGTAGTTCGTACTGCAATTGTTGGTCTACCAAATCGAGAGCCTTCACTTTGCACACATCGATACAATTCTACTATAGGCAATGTTTTTGTGTAATCTGTTATTCTTTTAGAAGGGGAGGTCGTCATCGTGGTACTCATTACTATTGGTAACATTGTTTTCTAATTTTTTTAATAAAGTTGCAAATTTGAATTCTAATTCTTCAAGTCGCTGATGTATTTCGATTAACGCAGATCGTCTTACAATTGGCGTCAAATCCATCTCGGGTTTAGTTGCAAAGAATTCATCCAAAAATGATACAGGATACAGTTGCACTTGACTATATTCTGGTTTTTGTGCTTCTTTTGGTAGCATTCTATATTTGATATCAACGCCCCGTTTAATAGCTTCCGCTGTTACTTCTCGACCAATGTTTGATCCACCAGAGCCTTTACCTAAATATTCAAAAAGCGATATATAAGTGTCATCATTATTCTTCATAACTTGCTGAGTTTCTTTCGTGTTCATATACTTCTACTTTTATTGCTTGAACTCTGCCTTCGGTTTCTTCAAACAAAAATTTATTAATTACTGCGTACAAATATTCAGCAAACCGTTCACAACCTGTAGCAGGTAAAACACGTAATTGAATTACGCCATCTTCATACATTCGTTTAAATTTTTCTAAATATGGATCGTCTTGTGCTATGATTGTAGTGTGGTCTAAAAGATAATCAAAATATGCTTTTGGAGACATACCATTTATTTTAGCTTTTGCACGTTTCATACCGCCGAAATCCCACACCCAATTACGTTGATCTAAATCGCCTTCAAACCATACTCGAAATGATACTGCGTAACCATGTAAAAATTTACAATGAGTTCCATCTGCTCGCCATTGGCGAAAACATGTTGAATATCCATCAAATAGTTTTGTTGATGTAAATCGTGCCATATTAATTATAACCTTTTACAAATTGATAAAATTCTGATCTTGCATTGCCATCATCTAAAAATGCTCCAGATAGTTTTGCAGTCTTCATTGAAGCTCCGCCATGTTTAACTCCACGACATTGAACGCAATTATGTGTTGCTTCAATCATAACCGCAACGCCTTTATTATTTTCAATAAGTTCATTTATTGCGTGATGAATTGCTACTGTCAATTGTTCTTGAATTGCACCTCTTCTACCAAAGTGTTCTACAACGCGATTCAATTTACTTAAACCGATAACATTGCTATTTTCGCCTGGAATATATGCAACATGCACATTACCCATTATGGTTTGATGATGATGTGAGCACATTGAAGTTAATGGAATACCTCCTTCAAACACAATACCATCATATCCGTCACTAGGAAATGCGGTGATTCCTGACATTGGATTGTATCGACCAGCCCATAAATCATTAACATATGCCTTTGCAACTCTGCGTGGAGTATCAGATGAATTTGGATCTTGCTTCCATTCTACACCTAATGCTGATAAAAATTGGCCATAATGATAAGCTGCATTTGAAATGATATCATTTTTTTCGTCTTGCGTTAATTCGGCATCAGGGCCATGTATTGCTTGTTTAGTTGCTAATTGCGTAGAAATGCCATTAGCAAATCCAGATTTAACTAATTCTAGATTATTTCTTTGTTTGTCTGTCATAACTTGATTCTTATTTTTAATATAATAAAACTTATTGAAATTCCAAAGTTTTTTACATGTTTGGGTTGCCTGGTGTATCTATACCTGTCCAATCAAATTTTGATTTTATCTTTTGTAACCATCCTTTTTTATGTGCTACTACTAAAGTATCCGTTTCTTCTTGGATGTTATAATCATGCAAAAACGGAATAATATAACGTTTATACATGTTAATACGACGCGGATCTTCTGAGTGAAAATATACAACCGTTGGTTTTTTTTCATTAATCGCACGTTTAGCAATATCGACTACGGTACTCATAACTCGATATTGATCGTGTAAATTTGTAGCAGATATACTATAATTTACGCTATCATCGGTTTGAGCGATAAATTCTATTTCCATATCATTTTTATGATAAATTCCAGGATTATAAAATGACACTATATACTCAACATTGCCGCTGTGAAATGTAGCTTGTTTTTGATTTCCAAAATATTGATATGGGTATGGCTGTGAACTTGCATCGCCAATTTCTAATAATATATCTCGTAATCGTATCATATTAATAAATATCTTTGAGTGTTGTATTGCCTTTTTCATGTGCAGGTTCATACGCACAATGTCTACAACCCGATCCACAACAACTTCCTCTTCTGCGATGATATGCTTCAGTCATTACACGACGACCTAATTCATCATAATAAAAGTCCGTTGGAAGGAGCTTGCTTCCAAACTCCCTCACGAACTGTTGTTGTATCCAATCTTTTCCTGCTGGCTGCATCATTATTTTATCTCTTTTGTTATTTTTATTTTGTATCCTTCGTATGATAATTTACGTTTTCTAGATGATTTAATAATAATATCTGTTTGTCCATTGCGTATTTCATTATTATTTTGACCGCATAATGTATATTCTTTTTTCAAATATCCAATACATTCATACCGTTTAAGTAAATTCATATCCAAATCATATAAATATGCATACCCTTTCCACGTACTATTATTCGAACCTTTAGAGTTTTTACTTCTTATAGCTCGAGCTTCTGGGGTGTTACATATTTGTTTCATTATACGTTTGCGTTTGGCAATTATATCTGGATTTTGGTTTGCTCGATTAACTCCATCTTTAACTTTTTTAGAATATTCCTCAGTTTGCCATAATCGTTTAGTATTTTCACTATGTTTTATTCGATTGATATTATTCCAATATGATGATGTTTTTGATAATAATTTTCTTGTTCTTTCTTGTTCCTCATTTGAACGTAAACTAAATGTGTCACCACCTTCGCCGCCAGTTGTTAAGTTGTATCCTATAGATCTACATGTAGAATTATAATATGCAATCCAATACTTTTCACGGTCACACATATGTTTTTCAGACTCGCAATATTCTATTATTACTTTTTCAAAATTTTCTCTACCATATTTATTTATTGAACTATTTAAACGTTTACCCGAACCTAAATATTTAAGATTATCGTGTTTATCTTTTCCGATATAAATTTTTCCGTTAATCAAATTAGTTGTTTTATAAATAATCATAAAAGCTCCTTATATAAATAAATATAAGGAGCCTGTGAAATTAAATAATAGTGCAATTGCCACCCGCGCAGGCCAACTCTCCAGATAAATTCGTATTATCATCTAATTCAATAACTTGCGATAAATCTACATTTGATAAACTTTGAAATAATTGTTCGTATTCTTCTTTAGTACAATCTTCAAATGGACTTTGCATATATGTATGATCTGAATATGGCAATACCGATAACCCATTATAATGGTCTCTGTTTTCCCACATCCATTCTCCTGCCAATTCCCATTCATCAGCTTTCAACGAAACCGTTGCTGATACATTGTGAGTATTGTTTCCTGATCTATGTCCTGGTTTAACCCATTCTAAATGTACTTTTTTGATTCGATCTAGCAATGCAAATGGAGATTCCGTACGAAGAATTGCTCCTTCGGGTGCCTTTTGTGGAATTGAAATAACCGCAGTATCGTGTGGACGAAAGTACTCATCTTCTACAAGCTCTGGGTGATTAATTGCCAAATATGTGTAAATTGCTTCATTCTTTCCAACTCGGATTCTTCTTACATAATAATCATTGTGCCATGCATGAATACCCGATGATGTTCCTAATGCTAAAGATGTTGTTCCTGCAGGCTTAACCGTTGTGGTACGAGCTGAACGATTAATATCAATCAATTCTGCAACACGTTGATTTTCTTCTTTAACTGCCTTTGCCGCTGCTTTCATATCATATCCTAATACCGTGCCAGATCCAATACCTGTCATTGAAACACCAATAAGTGCATCTTTCTCAGTTGTGCGTTTCCATATAGGACGAAGATAATGAAAATCCGTATATCCTGCTTGGAGTGTTCCAATAAATGCTGCAGCACGTACTCGTGCCATTAAATCGTCTTGCGACTCAACGTCTGATGCATTTACTTCACATAGGTTACAAAATTGAAATGGTCGAAGTGCAATTTCGCAGCATGGGTTAGTTCCCCAATCTTTGTCATTACTTAAATAGATTCCAGGCTCACCAGCATTTGATAATTCAACTCGTTTCCATAAATCCATGAAAAATTCTTTGGTAACTTTGTGACGAATCAATACTGCAGAATTATTTGCTCGACCTCGTTGTGGATTTGTTTCCCACCATGCACCTGATTTACATGCAATCATTTCTTCATCGTCTGCACTAAATAAAGATATAAGTGCTGCTCTACGAATTCCACCTGCTAATACTGCATCTGCAACGTGACATACCATATCATGTACTTCAATTGGAGAAAGTTTATCGCCATCTTCTTTAGCATCTAAAATACCTTGCAATTTAATCAAACATTCTTTTAAAGGCTGTGGTCCTGGAGCTTTTCCTCCCGATGTAACCAATCTAGCACCTTTAGCTCTAATGTCTGAAAAATCAAATGAATACGATGTTCCGCCTTCGAAATAAGATTTAACTAGAACTTTTACTGCATCAGCCCATCCTTCAATTGAATCTGCAATCAAATATCTTCGAGTACGTTTTGTGTTTGGTTTACGAATTTCTGGTAATGCTTCAACATGATGTTTTTGCACAGAATAACCAACGCCTGTCCCGCCTAGCAATAAAAACATTGCTTCAGCAAAAGCACGATAATCATCTATAGGAAGATATGCACAATTATAAATTCGATTTGGAGAGATTTCAATTGGTTTGCCTCCAAATTGTAAACTACGCATTGAAGGTAATACTTTTTTATTATATACAAATTGATATGCAGATTCAATTTCTTCCCTTAATTTGGGGTATTTTTTGATGTGCATTTCTTTGTTTCTTGTAACTAGTTCTTCCCATGTTTCTCTGCGGTTAAGCTCGGGAAGATATTTGGCATATTTCATATATACCGTAATTTCACTTAAAATTTGATTTGAAATCTCCATTGTTGTAATCTCCTTAGATGTTTTATTAACTTAAATTTTTTAGATGAAAAAAGGAAGGAAAACTCCTTCCTACTTTCTTTCATATAAATATCATTTTATCCCAAAGTTCCTCCGAGATCTTTAAACTTTTGTGCTAAATTTTTCTTAACTAAATTCTCGCCCGTTTTCATGATCTGCGTAGTTTGTTTGCCTTGAGTTGTTTGTGGTTCAAAGAATTGAAATTGACCATTATTTGTATTGATCTTACTTGGTAGCGTAATACCATCTGGTCCAAATCTGTTCTTAATAACATGTCCTCTACCAGTTCCTGATAATTTATCTTCTACTTTTCTAGACAGTGACATTAAAAAATCAGCAACCATTACTTTTCCATATGATGATGCAATTTTGTCTGCTTCAATTACATCTTCTTCTAATGCACTACGACCTGCCTGCGATGCTGTCCATACTGGAATTTTATATTCTCCTGCCATACCTCGCAATTCTTCATATAAATCTTCCAATGCTTCGTGCTTATCTTTTTTAGTATTTACTTTGAGCAAGTCACCGTAATCTACAATAATCAAATCAGGTGTTTTGCCTTGCATCATTGTTTTTTCAATATGTGCTTTAAGTGCCATTACTCCTACCGACTTTGTAGGGTAGTATTTAACAATCAAATCTCCCGTTAGAGACTGCATCTTTTCTTCCACAGTTTCTTGATGATGCTTAAGTGTTTGTGCGTTTATACCAGTTAAAACCGAGTCATATCGCTGTCCTACATAGTTCTCATTGAGCTCTAATGTATAATGAATAACTGTTTTTCCTGCTCTAACTGCATTAGCACCGATGTTGATAAGCATCCAAGATTTACCAATACCTGCAGGAGCCATCACTACTCCTAACTCACCAGGAGCCAATCCGCCATCCATTAAATCGTCAATAACATCCCAACCCGTTGTGATTGTATGTCGAGCAGCTTCATTGTATCGTGCAGCTACATTATTAACGTAATCTAATCCAATGTCAGTATCAGCACCAGCTTTCATAGCACTATCCATTTTGGTTTTAATTGCATCATAGTTACCCATTTTGAGTAACGATACCGAATCCATAATGGCCCGTTTGATTTCTTGATTCTTGCAAAATTTAAGAATTTCATCTTTTACAAAAGAAAGGTCATCAGATTCCATATAACGGAATACTTCTTTCAATTGTTCTAATACTGCAGTTTTTAAGATGTCATTTTCAATTTCGGTTATTTTGACTTTAAGTACATCTTTAGATGGCGGAGCTTTGTACTGCCTAAAATGTTCCAATACAATTTCTAACAACCAACTGTTTGCATCTGATTCAAAATAATCAGGTTGAATGATATCTGCAATTTGTTGTAAAAATATTCGGTCTGTAAATAATGCGGCTATAACTTTGACTTGAAAGCCAAAACCATATTCGGAAAGTTTGTCGGTCATATAACCATTATATAAAAAACGTTGTTAAAATCAAATTATTTGTGTGTTTGTTTTGCAAATGCATTTAAAGACAACCAAGTATTGTTCAACCAATCTGGCAAATTTTTCATGATAGCCCACATCTTATCTTCATAAAATAATCTTTGAAACTCAGCACGATTTAATTCAGGTATAGGTTGTTCCATAATACCACGAATACGTGTTGCAGTCTGTGCTGGTATATCAAGCAATTTGATATTCATTAATTGATAATTTTGTTCAATGATTTGACTATTATCAAGAATTTTTTGATATGATTTAGATTCTTTAAGCAATGCCGTGCTTTTGTCAAACAATTGCTGTGTCGAATATGGTACTGCAGCTGCTAATTCTGGAATCAATTTCAATATAGTTTTTGGACCTATTCCATTAACACCTGGAATGTTGTCTGAAGCATCGCCCGTAAATGATCTATAAATAACCATGTTAGCAGGATGCACTCCAAATTCTTCTTGCACGGTGTCTACATTATACATTTTCTTTTTAATAGGAGACCATACTTGAATGCGATCATCTACTAATTGATAAAAGTCTCTATCTGTAGATACAATGGTAATCTTTTTGCATTCCGTTTCATACATTTGTGCAACGTACGCAATGGTATCATCTGCCTCAATTCCATCCATTGAAATAAATGTAACAGGCAAATTGTCTAGATAAGAAATCAAACGACTAAATTGATGCCGCATCGATTCTTGTTCTTGCTCCAAAGTAGATTCATGATGATCATGACGACGCAATTTGGTTTTATTTGCTCTGTTTGCTTTGTAATCACCGTAAATACGTTTTCTTCGTGCAGAACCCCCGCGACCATCGAAAACGATAATGCATCGAGTTGGTTTAAAATCTCGTATGCTTTTACCTACTGAATATAAAAATCCAGTAATGCCGCCGATGTGATTGCCATCTTCATTGTATGCGGGAGTTGCGCCGAAGCTTCTAATAAAAGTGTTCAGTCCGTCAAACACCATGAGATGATCATTGACGCTTGACGGAGCAGAACTCTTTTCTTGTTGTAACTCTTTGAATAATTGCTGATACTTATTCTTCATCATAAACTTCATCTACGACAATTACGTCATCAATACCACCATCAACACCGGCTTGATATTTGAAGATATAAGCATCGCATATTCTTTGATATAACCTTTCTTTTGCTTCTGAGTTATTAATAACCTTTTCCACAAAATCTTTGCTTTGAAATTTGAGCTCGCCATGAGTTTCACCAGTTTCGATATCTACGTCTTCTAACGTATACCATGCCCCGGATTGCTTAACGATATCAAAATTCTTCATGATGTTCAACCAACCACCATAATTGTCAATTCCTGAATCATAATAGATTTCATAATCAACTTTGCGATGTGGAGGACCCATCCTGTTTTTTACTACTTGTACATTTGTTTTGCTACCCACAACTTGTTCAACACCACTTACTTTGGCTTTGATCATTCCGGTATTTTTCAAACGCAATCTAACCGAAGCATGAAATGGAATTGCTTTACCGCCTGCAGTTGTCCATTGATCACCAAATGATACGCCCATTTTGGTACGTAATTGATTGGTAAATATAAGACAAATACGTTCTCGTGCAATCCAATTGGTAACTTTTCGCATTGCCTTTGATAATATAATGGATTTGCTTGTTGCATAACCATCCTTATCATACTCAGCTGACATTTCAATTTTTGTAGATGCACCCATGATTGAATCCACTACAATCGTAACTAAACGATTTTTGTCTGATTTACGTACTCCTTCAACAATAGTTTCAATTGTTTCAAAAATTTCTTCAATTGTCTCTAAAGGAACATAAAGCATTGTTTTCAAATCAACGCCAATTGCTGTTAAAAATTCAGAACTTACTGCAGCTTCTGTATCAATATATACTGCTAATCCGCCTTTCTTTTGTGTTTCTGCTAATGTGTGTGCAGCTAACAACGATTTACCAGATGCTTCCAATCCGGTAATTTCAGTGATGCGCCCAACGGGAAAACCTCCATGGGCGCGATTTGAAATTGCTAAATCGAGCATCGAGCAACCAGATGATACCCATTCTGTTACATTGCTTGGAGCATCTTCATCGCCATCTAAAAAGAATGCAGTTTTGAGTGCTTGACCTTTAAATTGCTTGTTGATACTTTCTGCCAATGTTGATGCTAGAGCATCTTCTATTTCCAGTTTACTTTTACTCTTTGCCATTTTATAACCTCACTGTTAGTTGTTGAATAAATCATCAAATGCAGAAGCAACATCATCAACTTTTTTAGTTGCAGCCGGCTTAGCAGCTTTTGCTGGAGCTGGAGCTTCGTCTTCATCATCTGAATCAACATCTGAATCTGCATTTTCTGGATTCATCCATTCTGCTAATGCTTTTTCTAATTCTTCATAAGATGGTTCTGGAAATAAATCAGTAATCGTAGGTTGATTCATGATTTTTTGTGCAATGTCTTTGTCTTCGGTTGCAGGTTGTGTATTAGGCTTAACACGAATTGCAGTCTTTGGATAAGCTCCGCCTTCTGCTGGCGTAAACTCTACATCAATATCACGACCATTCATCAAATCCGTAATGTCACCATAATCTGGATCAGAGATAATTGAAAGCAATTCTGTGTAGATTGTTTTACCAAATCCCCAAAACTTAACACCTTCAGATTCCTTACCGCGAATAATTACGGGAACATAGGTACGCATTTTAGGTTCAATCTTACGACCCATTAGCCAATCTTCTTTATCTCCGGTTTTTTTAAGCTTATCTGCAAATTCTACGATTGGATCTGCATTGCCAAATGTGATCGGCGATAACATGGATTTCTTTCCGATGTCATAATGAAAATACAATTCTAAAAACGGATTTTCTTTGCGATGAACGTAAGGTACAATGCGCACCCTCGTTTTTCCTGCTTCGGGTTTCCAAAGATTCTGTTTTTTGTCATCGGCTTTGTTTAATTGATTAAGTTTTGCTTTGATAGCATCTAAGTTTAACATAAATTTCCTTTTTGTTAAGTTGTTAATAAAAAATAATTAATAATAATATAATTGATTTACCGGTTAAATCCAAGTTTATAATTTGTTTTTTTTTTAAATTCATCGTTTGTTTAAATGATTCGAGACGCTTTCGTTTATGTTCGTTAGATTGTGGCCCAGTTTTACGACCTAGTAACGTATTGCTAATTTTTTGTTTTATTTCGTCAGTTTTAGGTTTACCATAATTATGGTTTTTTTCACCTTTTTTTGCATCGCTTAGTTTTTTCTTTATCTCATTAGATAACGGTTTACTCATTTGAGATTCGCTCTTTTGTAGTCGTCGATCTTTTGTCCAAGCTGCACTTAACTTTTTTTTAGTTTCGTTAGTATGTTGCTTACCTTTATTCCAAGCTTCTCGGCCTTTACTTGATTGACCAATTTTAAGTTTAGTTTCATCAGAATGAGTGAATGATTTTCTTGCTTCACTAATTAATAGTTTAATATGCTCGTATTCTCGACTACTAACCGTATAATTGCGTTGTTGCGTATTACTTTGTGTCTTGTTAGACATTAACCATAACGCATATAATAATTTATGATCATTAGGATATATTTCACAAAGAAGTTTATGTGCTATGAAATGTTCTCGAGCTGTTAAGTCGACTAAATTTGATGCATCATTGTTCCCGCCTATACAACGTGGTATGATGTGATGTCTTTCTTTGTAACCTTGCAATGTTCTTGTTCGAGCTCGGTCAATTAATTGTGTATAAATTTGTTCATAATTCATTTAATTAGTATCCTTAGTTAATTAATTATAATTTAATTAGTTATGTCGTTAATTCAAAGTTAATTGTTAAATTTTTTAGAATAGATAATCAGAAAGTACTTGATCATTTATTCCGTGTTTTTTTGCAACAAGTTCATCTTGTATTTCTACATTTTGAATATCGCCATCTTCATCGAATGAAACAGTAAAATCAATAGTATCAGATCCTACTTTTAATTCACAATCAAATTCAATATCAGATACTAAACGTGTTTGGTCATATGCACCCGTTGGATCGTTTTCACTTTCAATTTCTTGTTTGATGTCGTTTATCAGATCTTGGAAATCGCTTTTATCAGCTACGCCGCCGCCTTGATATGTTACATACGAATATCCGCCAATATTTTTATCATATTCTGCACCGTTAATGACAAGTTGAACGTTATTAGAATCTAATTTATTTGTTAAATTTGTTTCAGATAAATTTTTAGTACCAAATCTACGCATATTTTCAGCTAAGATGTTTTTTAGATTTTTCATAATTATATTCTATTAATATTAAAATTTAATTTTTCCGAAATGTAATTTTTTTGTTATCGTCTTGTACAGCATTCCAGTATGTAGAAATATTGTTGTATACATCCTGTACTACAGCTTCTTCGTTTTTATTAGTCTGTAATTTTGCCATTAGTATGGTACAATCACCTTTGCCACTAATACATACATCTACTACCGGTTCTAGAAACGAGCCTCTCATTTTCCCAGCTGCAATCTTGCCTGTTTTTCGGAAGAAAAAAGAAGGATCAATTTCAATATCAAATTGCGTCCAATATTCTGGGTCTAACTTTGTTTTGGGATATTTGCGGATTTGGCGCCATGAACATATGTTCCATTTTTTTCCTTTCGTAACTGTCCATTTTGAGTTTGGGAGTGTGTTTAATTTTTTAGTAATAGCGTCAAACAAAGACCACGGTTTTAAATACGACATAAATGTAAGACCACTGTTAGGTTTGCCGGCGGTAGGCATCAACGTTTTGTACAATCTAGTGCCAGCGGAAATTTCATCACCGCTTTGAGAAAAAGTTTGTTCTTTGCCTTGTTTGTCTTTGTATGTATATGATATGAAATTAATTTTATCTAAATAGTAACCGTTATTTTTTATATTACCAAACGTTACAGAAAGTAACCCGTTATCATGAACTAAAGTAGCTTCAAATCTACTGTATCCGTAGGTACCTGGCATTTTAATGCTGTTTTTGTCTCTGCTAGCATTATCAAAATATAAACCTGTAATTTTAAAAGTTTCGTATTCGGATCCGATCTTTTGACTAATGAAGCTTCCGTTTATTTGTGGAATCACCGAGTTAAATAACCTGGCCATTGCTTGATTCAAATTTTCATCACGATCCGTAGTGGCTGAAGCCTGTTCAACTAAAATATTTTTTAATTTTATCATTT
>Ga0172376_10000691_pt1 | contig 43379 bp, 24 predicted proteins | sample Lak35m_FD_121114 | JGI IMG/M metagenome (GOLD analysis project Ga0172376, IMG submission 121114) | Freshwater microbial communities from Kabuno Bay, South-Kivu, Congo - kab_092012_35m | ecosystem: Environmental > Aquatic > Freshwater > Lake | place: Democratic Republic of the Congo: South-Kivu...
GACCGAACCCGGCGATCGGGGTGAAGCCGCCGAAGAAACTCATCCCGCCCGCACCGATGGGGGATCATCCCGCGATGGATTGGGGCGTCTTTCCCCACCAGGACGAAGACAAGGGCGACTATCAGGTGGCGAGCTGGGCGATCGAAAAGATCGAGGCCTCGCAGCCTGACAAACCCTTCTTCCTTGCCACCGGATTTTTCCTGCCGCATGTGCCGTGCTATGCGACGCAGAAGTGGTTCGACCTCTATCCCGATGACGACAGCGTCCTCCCGGGGATCAAACGCGACGATCGGGATGACACGCCGCGTTTCTCCTGGTATCTGCACTGGAGCCTGCCCGAGCCCCGGCTGAAGTGGGTCGAGGAAAACCAGCAGTGGCGGAATCTCGTCCGCAGCTACCTCGCCTGCACCAGCTTCGTCGATGCCCAGATCGGGCGTGTCTTGGACGCGCTCGAGAAAAAAGGAATCGCCGACAACACCATCGTCGTTGTCTGGGGTGATCACGGCTGGCATCTCGGAGAGAAGGGGATCACCGGCAAAAACACCCTCTGGGATCGCGGCACGAAAGTGCCCCTGATCTTCGCGGGTCCGGGAGTCAGCGCCGGACAGCGCTGCACCCAGCCGGCCGAGTTGATGGACATCTATCCGACCCTGAGCGAACTCGCCGGGCTGCCGGCGCGGGATGATCTCGAGGGACTCAGCCTCGCGCCGCAACTGCGCGACGCGGCGACGAAGCGCGAGCGTCCCGCGATCACGAGCCACAATCAGGGCAATCATGGGGTGCGGTCCGAGAATTGGCGATACATCCGCTATGCCGATGGCAGCGAGGAGCTCTACGACATGCGCAAGGATCCGCAGGAGTGGACCAACCTCGCCGCCGATCCGGCTTTCGCCGAGGTCATCGCCGAGCACAAGAAGTGGCTGCCCGAGGTCGATCTGCCTCCCGCCCCGAACAGCGCGAGCCGTGTCCTCACCTACGACGCCGCCACCGACGAGGCGACCTGGGAGGGGGCAAGAGTGAAGCGCGGCGATCCGATTCCGGAGTGAGGGGGGCAGTGGTGCTTCCGAGGTGGGCGTCGGAAGGACGTTCGGTCGGAGCGGTGGCCCGTTCGGCTACGCTTGCCCCTTGCAGGCTTTGGCATTCACCGCTAACGGAATTCCACATGGCAAAGCGGAAACGAAAATCTTCGGGTGGGGGAGCTTTCGGGAAGTCAGGGGCGAGGCGGCTTCCTGAGATCGAGCCCAAGATCGGGGAAGATGAGGGTCTCGTGGTGGATCGCAATCGCCCGTCGGCGGATCAGGAGAGACGCATCGCTGTGGCGACCCGGCAGATGGCATGGCTGAAGGAGAGGTCCGAGGAGGAACGGACGGAACTGGCGGACGCCCTTTTCAATCTCTCCCCGGAAGCGTTCTTCGAGCGTTATGATCCCGAACCCGAAGCTCATTTCCGGGCCACCAAACATCTCGAAGAAGGGGTCGACAACGAAGAGGACGACGAGGGAATGCGGAAGCGCGTGATCGAGGCCCTAGCGATCGATCCCGATTGCGTCGACGCCCATCTTCTGCTCGCAGAGATGTCGAGGGATGCGGAATCGAAATTGGGCCATTGTCAGGATGCGGTTGCGGCCGGGGAGCGGAAGCATCAGGCGGTGTTGGCGGCGGCAGGCGATGGCCCGGTGGATCCGGCTCTGGAACTGTTGGATCGGCCTTACCTCGAGGCACTGCACGATCTGGCGAACTACCGCTGGATGAATGCGGACCGGGAGGGCTCGAGGGAGTGCTATCAAAGGATGCTCGATCTCGAGCCCAAAGACTTTCACGATGTCATTTCGGCATTGATCGCTCTCGCGTTTGCCGCGGAAAACCTCGATGAGGTTTCCCGGTTCCTCGATGCCGCATCTATCCAGGGCTCGACTTCGGTCCTTTTCGGCCGGGCACTTAGGGCTTTCCGGATCGCGATGGAGGAGTTTCCCGATTTCATGCCGGACATGACCTCTCCGGAGCCTTTTGCGGCGCTGCAGTCGCCGGGGATGCGGATCGCCCGCGAGTTGCTCTCGCACGCGGTTCAGTCGGCGCCCTGGGCCGTTTCGTTCGTTCTGGATCCCCGCGTCCTCGTTCTCCGTCCGGTTATGTCGTATTCCATCGGTGATCCCTTTGATGCGCTCGAATTCGCGCGGCTGAATTTCCTGAATTGGACTCTGAAGGTGTTGCCTGCCGTGTGGCTGATCACAGAGTTCGGCGGTAGTCCGCCAACTCAGGCCACGGAACGGCGCTTGCGTCAGCACCATCTGGCTTTCAGTGAGGCCCGCGATCTTCTCGACGAGATCGAATGTCCGGATCTCGGCGGAGACGAGATCCGGGAGTTCGCCCGCCAGTTCTCCGACATTGCTGAAGATATCGGCGGTCTTCTGGAGGAAAGGGGCGAAAGCCCCAAAGGTCGGCGTTTTCGTCGTTGATTACAGCGGACGTCGGTTGGACGTTCCCCGTTCCGCGACGCCCCTCAAATCACCCGATCATTCCCACCATCCACCGGCACCTGCGCTCCGGTGGTCTTCCCGAAGAGCGGGCTGGCCATCGCCGCGACCATGTTGCCAACGTCGCGGGATTTGATCTCGGTCTTCAGCAGATTCCTTGTCTTGTATTCCTCGATCGTCATGCCGTAACGTTCGGCGGAACGCCTGAGATTCTCGGGCGTCCAGAGTTTCGTGTCGAAGACCGCGTCGGGGTGAATGATGTTGCAGCGCACGCCGAAGGGCGCGAGTTCGAGCGCGGCGACGCGGCAGAGCTGGGTGAGACCGGCCTTGGCGCACGAGTAGCTCGCGGCCCCGGCTCCGGGGGCATTGACGTTTCGAGAGCCGACGAGAACGATGGACGGATCGATGCCCTTCTTCAGATAAGGAATGGTGTATTTCAGCAGCTTCTGGTGGCTCGTGAGGTTCACGGCCATGGACTTGTCCCAGTTCGACTGCTCGAGATCGTCGAGGTAGGCTCCGGCGGTGAAGATGCCGGCATTGCTGACGAGAATGTCGAGCCCGCCAAAACGGCGAACGACACTGTCGACGGCTTCCTTCACCTTCGCGTCGTCGGTCAGGTTGGCGACGATGCCGATGCCGCCGATCTTGGCCATCTGCTCCTCGATCTCGGGGCTGAGGTCGATTCCGATGACCTTCGCCCCCTGGTGGGCAAGCGATGCGGCGCAGGCGAAGCCGATCCCCGCGGCGGACCCGGTTACGATGGCGATCTTGCCTTGATGGGTCGGGGCGTGGCCGCTCTTCTTGAGCTTGGCCTGCTCGAGGTCCCAGTATTCGATTTCGAATAGCCTCGCGGCGGGGAGGGGCTTCCAGCCTCCGGTAAAGGCGGACTCGGTGAGCTGGATTGTTTTCCAGGTGTGGGTCGCGATGTCGCGGAGAACGGCGGCTTCGGATTCGTTCGCGCCGAAGCTGACAACCCCATGGCCCTGCCAAACCAACCAGCGAGGATCGGGTGCAAGCATGGTTTCGCCCTTCTCGTTCGCCTCGAAATAGGCCCGGTAATCGTCGGCATACTTGGCGAGGGTCTTGTCGGGATCGGTTCCGACGACGGCGGGGATGCGCTTCGTGCGAATCGTGTGATCCGGGGTGAGGGGACCGCGGGTCGCGAGTTTGGCGACGTCCTTGCGGCTGGCGAAGCCGGCGGCCTCGTCCGAGGTGTCGAGGGCGGCGATCACCGGCACCCCGCGCAGCTTCGAGACAGCCTGACGGATCGCGGCGAGTCCGAGGAGATCCACCTTCGCCTTGGCCTTGGGCAGGGAGAAGGATTTGCCGAGGTTCTTCGAAAGGAGCTTCTCCGCCTCGGTCACGAGCCGGATCATGAGCTCGTAGCTCTCGCGGGCGTCGTCGTGCATCGTGAAGATCCCGTGATTCATGAGGATGAGCCCATCTAGCTTCTTCGCTTCCACTTTGGCGAGGGCCTTCGCCACGGCTTTGGCGAGGTCGAAGCCGGGCATCACATAGGGAATGATCGCGACGCGGTCGCCGTAGAGATCCTCGACGACCTTGCGCCCGTTCTTGTGGTTCGTGATCGCGACGACGGCGTTCGCGTGGGTGTGATCGACGAACTTCTGCGGGATGACGGCGTGGAGGATGGCCTCGATGCTCGGATTCGGCGCCCCGGGGTCGAGCATGGCGGCACGCTGCTGTTTCACCATCTCGGCGTCGCTGAGGCTATCGAGCTTCGCCATTTTCAGGAGGGCTTCCATCCGCACCGGCGCAAAGCCGGCGGCTTCGATCGTGGCGAGATCCCAGCCCGAACCCTTCACGTGGATGACCTCGACGGGATCACCGAAAAAATCCGTCTCCGCCGCCTTCACCGAGGTGTTGCCTCCGCCGTGGAGGACGAGTTCGGCATTGGCACCGAGGAGGCGCGAGGTGTAGACCCGCTTTTCGAGAGGGGTCTTGAACTTGCGGGCATCGCTGTCGGACCAGAGGGATTTCATGACGGGGATTGTGGAAGGGCTCGGAGGGGCGGCCTCAGTGGTAGACTTGGTTCGGATCGTAGGACTGCGCAACGATCTCTCTACCCAAGGCTACGGGAGCGCCGGGTTCCTGTATATTCCGGTAAAAGCAGGATCGGTATCCGGCGTGGCAGCAGCCCGGGCCGTGCTGGTGTACCTTGAGGACGAGGGCGTCCTGATCGCAGTCGGTGAGGATCTTGCTGACCACTTGGGTGTGGCCCGAGGTCGCCCCCTTGTGCCAGAGTTGCTTCCGGCTGCGGGAATAGTAGACGGCTTCGCCGAGCGCGAGGGTCTCGCGGAGAGATTCCTCGTTCATGTAGGCGACCATGAGGACCTCGTTCGTTTCCTCATCCTGCGCCACCGCGACGATCAGCCCGTGCTCGTCGAATTTCGGGGCGAAGACAAGTCCGGTCTCGACCGTGCCGCGGTCTTCCCGCGAGCCGAAGGTGATTTCAGTTGAATGGGGCATGGGATGCGTGTTTCTAATGGGCCGGTCGTGGAGAGTCGCGACCGGGACGGCATTCTTCTATGGATTCCAGTTTCATGCAACGCGGTAAATTCATCTCTTTTGAAGGGTCCGAGGGGTGCGGCAAGTCGACGCAGATCCGGCGCTTTGTCGATTGGCTCCGCGGCACCGGCCGCGAGGTCGTCTTGACGCGCGAGCCCGGCGGCACTGCCGTGGGGGAAAAAATCCGCCACCTCCTCCAGCACGATTCGGAGGCGACCGCGCTGACGGCCGAGAGTGAACTGCTCCTCTTTGCCGCGAGCCGCGCCCAGCTCGTGCGCGAGGTCATCCTGCCGGCTCTGGATCGAGGTGTCTGGGTCGTAGCCGACCGCTTTCTTGATTCGACCACCGTTTACCAGGGCATCGGACGCGGACTCGACCGCGAGGCGGTGCAGCGCATCAATGCGTTCGCGGTCGGTTCGGCAATGCCAGATCTGACCTTTCTCCTCGATCTCGACGCTGCCACCGGACACGCCCGCGCGGTCGCCGCCAGCGGTGATCAGCCCGACCGCATGGAGTCCGAGCCGATCGCTTTTTTCGAGTCGGTGCGTCGAGGCTACCTCGGTCTCGCCGCCGCCGAACCAGGTCGGATCGCCGTCATCGACGCCGGGGCGACGATCGACGAGGTCTCTGCCTCCCTCGTCCGCGCCTTCGAGGCCCGATTTTCCTTTCCTGTCTCATGAGTTTTCGATACGAACGTGCTCTCGAACTGATCGAGCGGGCCGGGGATCACGGTCGCCTCGCCCATGCCTACCTCATCATGGGTCCGCCCGGCAGCGGTAAGGAGCGTCTCGCGATGCGCATGATCGAGATGGTGAATCCCGGCGGCCGTCTCATGCCGCCCGAGTCGCTCGATGATTTGCGCTCCGGTTTTGTTTCCATCGTCGCGCCTGAGTCCAAATCGCGAAAGATCTCGGTCGATGCAATCCGTGATGTCGAGCACGCCCTGCACATGGCGGCCCCCTCGGGAATCACAAAATTTGCCGTGGTCCGTGACGCCGACTGCCTGGGCGAATCGGCGAGCAACGCCTTTCTCAAGACTCTCGAGGAACCCCCTCCCTCAAGCCGGGTCCTTCTCCTCACCTCGCGCCCCGAGATGCTGCTCGAGACGATCCTCTCGCGCTGCATCCGCGTTCCCCTTGCCGGGCGCATCGTGCCCGAGACGGTCAACGCAGGGGTGAAAGAATTCCTCGACCTCTTGGCCGAGCAGGCCCTGAAAAAACGGCGAGGGCTCTCCATCGGTCTCCTCCTCTCGAGCGCCTTTGCGGATCTTCTGAAGTCCGAGAAAGAATCCGTCGAGAAAGCCAATGCCGAAGCCGAGAAAGCCGAGGGCGCCCTCTACCGCAACAAAACCGACGGCACCTACCTCAAGGACCGTGAGAAATACTGGGAGGGCGTCACCGCTTCAGAATACCTTGATCGTCGCAATCGCCTTCTCGAGTATCTCGTGATCTGGTTTGGCGACGCCCTGCGCCAGCAGCAGGGCGCTCCCCAGCTCGACCTGCCGGCCTACGCCGAGGCCACCGGAGCCCTTGCGAAGCAGTATCCCCTCGAGGAGCTGACGGGGAAACTCACCGCGGTCGAGGACCTGCGATCCCATCTTGGAACGAACGTGAATGAGGGATTGGCGCTTGAAGTGGCCTTTGTGAAGGCGTTCGGTTGAGGGAGCTTGCTTAGTCACTCGACAAGGCGGCGATTGCCGTTCAAGGTGACTCGTCATGGATTTTGCCTTCTCGGGTGAGGCTCCGATCGGGAGCGAGTGCCGCCGTGTCCTCCTCGAGGAATTCGCGGGGGCGCAGGACTGGCTTGCGGCGTTCGACGTGAACCCCGATCGGACCATCCACGAGACCCGCAAGCACAACAAGCGGATCCGCGCCATCTTCCTCCTCACTCGGCCCATTCTCGCCTCGGAGGACATTTCCCGTGCGAACCGCCTCGTTCGTGACGCGGCTCGGCGGTTTTCCCCGGCACGCGATGCGCTGGTAATTCAAGAGACCTGCGACCTGCTGCTCGCGCGGTATGGGAGGAAACGGGTCGGTCCCGTCCTCGCCCCCGTGCGCGAGCTTCTCCAAAAGAGGCACGATCACCTCCTTGATGAGGGAGACCTCGCCGCCGCAGCCGGGGCCGCGTCTCGCGATTTCGGCGAAGCCTCCCGGCTCGTCGAGGCCTGGAACTGGGATCAGGTCAGCCTCGAGGTGGTCTTCTCTGCCGCGGTCTCGAACTACCGGCTCGGTCTGCGGCATTACGAAAGTTCGCGGTCCTCGCGCGACCCGAACGAGTGCCATGAATGGCGAAAACGCGCGAAATACCTCGCGTTCCACTATCAGCTCCTGAGCTTCCTCGATCCCGCGATCCTGGGGCCGCGCGCCTCTCTCGCCGCGGAACTGGCCTCTTGGCTCGGCGAGCACCATGACGTCGCCGTGCTCGAGGAGCTTTTGGCCGACTACGGCGACCTCGGCATTTCCGCCAAATCAGCCCAGACCCTCGTCCGGCTCTGTGAGGAGCGTCACCTCGAATTGGAGCGGGACGCCTTCGAGCGTGGTGCCGTCGTCTATCTCGACCGACCCGAGACGCTGCACGATCGGTTTGCAAAGAGCGCCGCCGCGCTGGCCTAGACCGGAAACGAGCGGTCTCTGGCGCGACTCCGCCAGAGGCGATCCTCGACGCGCTCGATGAAATCGCTACCATGGTCCCCATGAGTCCCCGCCTCGTCTGCCTCTTGTCCGTCGCTGCGCTCTTTTCCGCCACCCTTTCCCACGCCGACGAACCGGCTCCGCCGAAAGGCTTCCGTGCGATTTTCAACGGGAAGGATCTCACCGGCTGGTATGGCTGGAATCCCCACTCCTCAGGCAAGTTGGAGGGCGAAAAACTCGCCGCCAATCTGAAAGAGCAGCGCGCCGACTTTGCCAATCATTGGCGGGTCGAAAACGGCGAACTCGTCAACAGCGGCACCGGGCCCTATGCGACGACAGAGGAGCTCTTCGGTGATTTCGAATTGCATCTGGAATACAAGACGGTCGCGGGGGCTGACAGCGGGATCTACCTGCGGGGGATGCCTCAGGTGCAAATCTGGGACGTGAACCAGGTCTTCGATCCTGCCAAGCCCGACCGCCGTCCCCACCTCGGATCGGGAGGTCTTTTCAACAATACCCCGAAGACTCTCGGTCGCGATCCCATCGCCAAAATGGACAAGCCATTCGGGCAGTGGAACAGCTTCAAGATCAGGCAAATCGGAGCGCGCACCTGGGTGACCCTGAACGGCCGGAACGTCGTCGAGGGAGCGGACTTCGAAAATTATCCTGACAAAACCCTGCCTTTCCCGGCGAACGGGCCGGTGATGCTCCAGACGCATGGTGGCGAGATCCGCTGGCGTCACGTCTACGTCCGCGAGATCGGAGAGAAAGAGGCCGGTGTCTTCCTCGCGGCGAATCCGGTGCTCCCCAACCCGACGCATTATGATGTGGCCTACGGTCCGCATCCCAAGCAGCTGATGCATGTGTGGAAAGCCGAGTCGGAGAAGCCGACGCCGGTGCTTCTCTACATCCACGGCGGTGGTTGGTCGGGCGGGGCGCGCCTCAGCGGCCTGATTCCCCTGTTGAATCCGCTCCTCGAAAAAGGGATCTCGGTCGCCTCGGTCGAGTATCGCTTCATCGCCGAATCGACCGCCGAAGGGATCGTTCCTCCCGTGAAAGGGCCTCTCTCCGACGCGGCGCGGGCCCTCCAGTTTCTTCGCAGCAAGGCGGGCGAGTGGGGACTCGACAAGACCAAGATCGGGGCGAGCGGAGGCTCGGCGGGCGCCTGCTCCTCGCTCTGGCTCGCCTTCCACGATGACCTCGCCGATCCCGCGAGCGACGACCCGGTCGCCCGCGAGTCGAGTCGGCTTTCCTTCGCCGCGGTCTCCGGTGCCCAGACCACCCTCGATCCGGCGCAGATGAAGGAGTGGACGCCGAACAGTCGCTATGGAGGCCATGCCTTCGGGTTCACGGGAGATCCGGCCAAAAAAATCACCCAATTCGACGAATTTCTCGCCAAGCGCGAAACGATCCTGACATGGATTTCGGAATATTCGCCGTTTGCCCTCGTCACCGAGGACGATCCTCCGGTCTATCTCTACTTCAGCGCGCCCCCGGCGCTGGGAAAGGAAGAAAAAGACCCCACTCACTCCGCCAATTTTGGCGTGAAGCTCAAGGAGCAGTGCGAGGCAAGGGGAGTGAAGTGCGAGCTGTTTTATCCCGGTGCCGAGGGGGCCTCCCCGACCGTGCTGGAATCCCTCCTCGAGTCTTTCGGCGCTGCGGAAGGTTGAATCGGGTGCGTCTGCAGAAAGGGGGCGGCTTCCCCTTTCGCGTTGACAAGAGTCCGCTGCGGAGGGAAAGAATGCAGGCGGGACCGGGATTGTTTCTGTGGGAATGGATGAAATGACGGATCAGCAGACCAGTGAAGTGCGGGCGCTCGCGATGGAGGGGGTTCCGGTCAAATCGGGTCCCCGGCGCTGATCGAGGCGTGTGACGTCCGAGCTCTCAACATGGTCGAGACTTCGCAGAACCTTCGCCCCGGGATCATCGGCCCGGCCTCGGGCAAGTTGAACGAGTTCCAGCGGACCATGCTCCAGTGGAGCGGTCTGCATCCCTACAACGCAGTCCATGTTGCGCGGGTCACGGTGGAGATCTTGCCGGGTCCTCTGGCTGCCGCCGCTTCTCACGTTCTCGCCGAGGCGGGACTGACGAACTACGCGCTGTGCGAGGCGAACGGGCTCTACCGCTACGAAGGCGGCAGGGTCGAAGTCGAACCTCTCGTGATCGAGGGCGGGGGGGCTCCGCTGTCGATGGTGCATCGCGAAATGGAGCGGCAGTTGAACGAACCCTTCGCCTCGGGCGGTCTCTTCCAGCCCTTTCGTTGGTTTCTTGTGAAGGGCGATGGGGAGACTTTTGTGGGAATTGCCTATTTCCACGTCGTCGCCGATGCCGAGTCGATCGGCCGGCTTCTTCGGGAAGTGATCACTGCCGCTTTTGATGAAACGCCGCAACCGCTGAGGGATTCCGCCCTTGCTTTGCGTTGCAGTTCGAGGGTGCCGACGGGCGGACCGCTCGGCCTGCTGCGTCGAACCGTGGCGGCGCTTCAAAAATTCCAGCGGATGCGTCGGAGCTTCCGCTCTCCCGATTGTCCGGTGAACCGTTTTGACAATGAATGGTTCGGCCGATCGTTCGATCTCGAAGAAACGGCGGCGGTGCTGGCGCTCGCGAAGCGCCACGGGGCGACCGTCAACGACCTGTGTCTCGCGGCGGTGCTGCAGGCGGTCATTCCGGTGGCGATGGGACGGTTTGAGAAGAAGCGGCGGCAGCTCTCGGCCGGCTGTGTCGTCAACCTGCGCCGCGACCTCCCCGAGGCGCGACGGCGGGATTTCGGGCTGTTCCTCGGATCATTCTCGGTGACTCATCCGGTGCCGGTGAAGGGGCTGCTCGGCGACCTGATCGCGAGTGTTCATGCCCAGTCCAAGCAGGTAAAGCGGGCCAAACTCTACCTCGCCTCGCGGCTTGAATTCCGCATGAACCGATTTCTTTTCGCCCGGCAGCCGCTCGAAAAACGGCGCAATTTCTATCGCAAGGCCTACCCGGTTTGGGGTAGTATCACCAATTTCAAAATGGACGGTTTTCAGATCGGAGAAAAGGCGGGGATCGCCGACTACTATCGTGCGGTTTCGGCGGGACCGGCCCTGCCTTTCGTGATCGGCGTGACCGGATTCGACGGACGTCTCCAGTTCGGCTTCACTTACCGGCCCGATGTCATTCAAGGCGAAATCGTGCGCGGGATCGCCGAGCGTTTTCTGCAGATTCTCGCCGGAAAGGAGTCCCTCGCATGAACGAAGAGTTTCTCTGGCAGCGGATCGTGGTGGCTTTGTCAGGACTTGTCTATTGGGGCGGCGTCCTCGTCCAGGCAAGACGGGTGCGCAAAAAGATTGGCCGCACGCCGAACCTGAAGCCGAAAGGCACGAAGGAGCGCCTCCTCTGGGTCGGCTGGACCTCTGTGGTGCTCTCCTGGATCCTCCAGCCGCTCTGGTTGCGGGGAACGGGATCCTGGCATGGCGTGCACTCGGCCCTCGTTCATCCGGCGGCGTGGGTGGTTGGCGTTCTCCTGATCGTGGCCGGCTACGCCGCGACGCTTGGGTGTTACGCCGCGATGGGGGCGGCCTGGCGGATCGGGATCGATCAAAAGGGCACCTCGAAGCTGGTGCAGTCGGGCCCCTATCGCCTCATCCGGCATCCGATCTACGGATTCCAGATGACGATGTTGATCGGAGCGGCGCTGCTCCTGCCGACCTGGATCTCGCTCGCGATTCTTGTGATCCACTATGGGTGTGCGACGATCAAGGCCTCGGACGAGGAGAAGCACCTCACCGGAGTTTTTGGCGGGGAATACCGCGACTATATGAAACGGACGGGTCGATTCCTCCCCGGACGGGGCTGAATCGGCTGCTTCGCAACGGCGATCATCAAAGCCCGTTTTCCCCCTTGCCCCGCCCGGCAATCCAGTGCATCGCTGATCACGTGATTTCTCTCGTCGAGCAGGGCCACGCCCCCGAATCCCTGACCCGCTTCACCTCCGAGTTTTTCGGCAAGAGCGGCGCGCTCTCGCGTCTTCAGGATTTTGAATTCCGCCCCGAGCAGCAGCAGATGGCGGTGGCGGTGGCGCGGGCACTGGAGGAATCCCGTCCGCTCGTGATCGAGGCGGGGACGGGTGTCGGTAAATCACTCGCCTATCTTGCCCCGGCGGTGCGGCTCGCCCTCGACGAGGGCCGCAAGGCGATCATCTCGACGCACACCATCAACCTCCAGGAGCAGCTCGTGCTCAAGGACATCCCGCTCCTGCAATCGGTCCTCAATGAACCCTTCCGGGCGCTCCTGCTGAAAGGGCGACGCAATTACCTTTGTCCGCTCCGCCTCCAGATCGCGATGTCGGGTGGTCCGGAACTCTTCACGACCTCGGAGCTCGAGGAACTGAAGCTGATCTGGGAATGGGCCGATAAAACGAAGGACGGCACCCTCAGCGACCTCGATTTCACTCCCGCGCCGCGGGTCTGGTCGCAGGTCTGCAGCGAGAGCCATGCCTGCACGCCGAAACGTTGCGCCGGGACCGGGAAATGTTTCTATCAGGAAGCCCGGAAGCGCGTCGCCGATGCCCACGTCGTGGTCGTGAACCACACCCTCTTTTTCACCCTGCTGAACGGACAGAGCGAGTTCCAGGAGTCGGGCGAGGGGTTCCTTTTTGCGAAGGATTTTCTCATCTTCGACGAAGCCCACACCCTCGAGCAGGTCGCGGCGCGGCAGCTCGGGCTCGCGCTCTCGCAGACGGGGATGAAGTTCGACCTGCACCGGCTCTTCAATCCGAAAAACAAGAAGGGCCTCTTCCAGCTGACCGGCGACATGGAGGGGCGGCGCCTCACCATGGCTTTGCTCGACGAGATCGACGAGTTTTTCGATCGGGTCGAGGGGAACTGCAAGTGGGGCGAGTATGGCCGCGAGTGCCGCATCCGCGAACCCGAGTTTGTCGAGGACACCCTCGGCTCCGGGCTCATCGAGGTGAGCCGTCGCGCCCGGGCCATCGCCGATCTCGCCGATGAGACGACCAAGAACGAACTCGGGGAACTGGCTCGCCGCCTCGCCGACTGCCGCGCCGCCCTCGGGACCTTCCTCGACCAGCGCGACGACGGGCTCGTCTATTGGGTGGAAAAAAGCGAGCGCGAATCGCTGAGCTTGAATGCGGCTCCGGTGAACGTGGCGGAGCTGCTCAAGCCGGTTTTCTTCGACCGCAGCCGTCCCTGCATCTTCACGAGCGCGACGCTGGGGGTGGGGGAACGCGACCTCGGCTATTTCCGGAAGCGGGTCGGGGCGGGGGAAGTCGAGGCGATCCGCATCGGCAGTCCCTTCGACTACGCGAGGCAGATGACGATCCACCTCGTCAAGGCCATGCCCGAACCGACGGATCGGACCTACGAGGGCGCGCTCGCGAAATGGATCCGCCACTTTATCCGGAAGTCGGGGGGGCGGGCCTTTGTCCTCTTCACGAGCTACAAGCTCCTCCAGCGGATCTCGGCCGAACTGGATGACTTCTTCCGCACCGAAAAAATCCGCCTCCTTGTTCAGGGGGCGGGGACCTCGCGGAATCAATTGATCGAAGACTTCAAGAACGACGAGACCAGCGTGCTTTTCGGCACGGACAGTTTCTGGACCGGCGTCGATGTGCCGGGCAAGGCGCTCAGCAACGTCATCATCACCCGCCTGCCTTTCGCGGTACCGGATCATCCGCTGACCCAGGCCCGCCTCGAATACATCGAGGAGCACGGGGGCAATTCCTTCATGGAATACAGTGTGCCGGAGGCGATCCTGAAACTGCGACAGGGCGTCGGCCGTCTCATCCGCAGCGGCGACGACCGCGGCATGGTCGTGATCCTTGACAATCGCGTCCTCACGAAACGCTACGGAAAGATCTTCCTCGACGCGATGCCCGAGGCGCCGGTCGTGGTGGAGGAGTGAAGTGATGGAGTGATGGAGTGATGGGACGATGGAGCTTGCGCATTTCCCCCGATTCCACTACTCCACTATTCCACCACTCCAGCCCTCCGCCTCCCCTCCGATGTCCTACTTCGACCTCCAGATCAACGGATACGCCGGTATCGATTTTTGTTCGCTCGGTCTTACGGCTGACGAGATGCGCCGCGCCTGCGAAGCGCTGGCAGCGGATGGAATCGAGGGGATCCTTGCCACGATCATCACCGACTCGGTCGATTCGCTCTGCGCGAAACTGCGGGGCATGGCCCGTTTCCGGGAAGAGGATCCGTTTATCCGTGCGATGGTGAAAGGCTTTCATGTGGAGGGCCCTTTTTTAAACGCGAAGCCCGGCTACATCGGGGCGCATCCGGCGGATTGCGTCGTCCCGGCGAACCGCGACGACGCGGCGAGGCTGCTCGAAGCGGGCGGGGGACTGGTGCGGCTCGTGACCCTCGCTCCGGAGAACGACCGCGGCGCGGCAACGACCCGTTTCCTTGTCGAACAAGGCGTGACGGTCTCGGCCGGGCATTGCGATCCCGATCTCGTCACCCTCGAACGGGCGATCGATGCGGGTCTTTCGATGATCACCCATCTCGGGAACGGCTGTCCCGTGATCCTGCCCCGGCACGACAACTTCATCCAGCGGGTCCTTTCGCTTTCGGACCGGCTCTGGGTCTGTTTCATCCCCGACGGGGCCCACGTGCCCTTCTTCGCCCTGCGGAATTACATCAAGATCACCGGTCTCGAACGGACCATCTTCACCTCGGATGCGATCATGGCGGCAGGATTGGGGCCGGGGATCTATGATCTCTCGGGCGCTCCGGTCGAGGTCGATGCCGAGGGAGTGGCGCGGCGTCCGGGTTCGCCGAATCTCGCGGGATCGACGATCCGCGGGCATCAGGTGGCGGAAAAACTGCGGGAACATCTTGGTCTGAACGAGGCGGAGATCGACCGGGCCTACCGGCGGAATCCGCTGGCTGCCCTGGGACTGACGACAGGGTGATTTCCCCGCGATTTCCGATTCGCACCGCGGTCGTCCTGTGCTAAAGAACGGCCTTTCTCATGGCGAATCTTCACGACTGCTCGATCGGCGACTCCATCCAAACGGTGCGGCCGTGTCCGCTCACCGGTTCGCACGACGCCGTCGTCGTGGCGAACCGCGACCGGCACGGCAATTCGCTGCGCAATGTGATGTCGAGCGACAGCGGGATCATCTTCGTCGATCCGCTACCCGTGGAGGACCTCGCGAAGTTTTACCGTGAGGAATACCGTGTTTCCTATAAGCAGAGCTTCGTTCCCAAACCGAAGCACATCCTCCGCGCCGGCGGGGTGGCGGTGGAGCGGCTCGGCCATTCGCGCAAGGCGGCTCAGGCCGGGATGCGAACCCTCGATATCGGCGCGGGCGGGGGAGAATGGGTTTACCTGATGAAGACCCTGGGCTGCGATGCCCGTGGGATCGAGCCAAATCTCGGCTACGGCAGCTTTGCAAAGGATCAATACGGGGTTGAAGTCTTTCTCGGGATGTATCAGGAAGCGGCCTTCGAGCCGGAGTCCTTCGATCTGCTCTCGCTTTATCAAGTGCTCGAGCACCTCGCCGATCCCGTCGAGGACCTCCGCCGCATGAGCCGGTTTCTGAAGACGGGTGGTCTTTTCCTCATCGAAGTGCCGGATATCCTCTTTCCGGGGATGCGATTCGATCATAAATGGCACGAAGGACACCTGTTCGGCTTCGACGCCCTGACGCTGGAAGCGGTCGCGGCGAAAGCCGGGCTGAAGGCTCGTTTTGTCGAGGTGTTGCCGGGGAATCTCTTCGGAGTGTTCGAGAAAAGCGGGGAGGAGACCCTGCCGACACCCTCTCTGGGAGGTCATGCCGATCGGGCCAAAGCAGCTCTTGCAGCCGGACAGGCGAGCTATTGGTCTCTCGCCGACACTTACACGAAGGTTCCCCGGAGGTTGGTGAAACGCATCGCGGAGAAGTGGCAAAGTGCCCGCGGCAAAAGCCCCCGGGCGATTTTGGACCGGGTTTACCGAGGGGTTTGACGCCCGCCAGTGGGCATGCTTTCGGATGAGGAACGGCCGATCCGAAGTATCGGCATCGTCTTCAAACAGTTTCAGGTGGCGGATGGCGTGAACCTCGCTAACGTGATCACGACACGGGCATGTCCGCTCGACGACACAGCATGAATCGCAGACTCGCCGGCATTCTCGTTCCGGTCTTTTCCCTCCGCGGCGGCCATGATCTCGGAATCGGGGACGTCAGTTCGCTCCGGGATTTTGTCCTTTTCGCCGCCGAGACCGGCTTTGGATTCGTCCAGCTCCTCCCCATCAACGAAACGGGTCCGGACAACAGCCCCTACAATGCGATCAGTTCGGTCGCGATCGAGCCGATGACACTCGATTGCACGACTTCTGGTTTGAAGGACCTGTCTGCGGAGGAGTTTGCCGAGGTCGCCGAGGCCTTCGATCTCCCGGGGCTCAACACCGGGGCCGTCCAATACGCCGAGGTCAGGAAATTGAAACATTCGCTGCTCAAAAAAGCCTATAACACCTTCTGCAAAAACGTTTTGGGTCGGGTTGACACGCGGGCGGCGGATTTTGAGGGGTTTTGCCAGCGTGAGTCCGCGTGGCTCAACGACTACTGCCTGTTCCGCCTCCTGATGGAACGGGAGGAGGGCAGCCAGGTCTGGCAGGGCTGGCGCGAGGACTATCAGGATAAGGCCAAGGCCCTCGCCTCAATCGTCGAGGAAGCGAGGACGCGTCCTGATGAAATCGATCACGAACTCCGCTATTTCGCCTACGTCCAGTGGATTGCCTTCTCCCAATGGTCCGAAGTTCAGGCCTACGCCTCGTCGAAGGGGGTTTGTCTGATGGGCGACATCCCCTACGGCGTCAGCCTCTACAGCGTTGATGTCTGGGCCGATCTCGAGATTTTCGACCTCGACTGGTATGGGGGGGCTCCGCCCGAGCAACTTTTCAAAGACGACGAATTCGTCCAGAAGTGGGGGCAAAACTGGGGGATTCCCCTCTATCGCTGGGACGTCCTCGAGCAGCGGGATTTCGACTGGTGGCGTCGTCGCATCGCCAAAACAGCCGAGATTTTTGGCATGTTCCGGATCGATCATGCCCTTGGTTTTTATCGAATTTATTCATTTCCATGGAATCCGGCGAGAAATGCGGAATTTCTCCCGCTTTCGCAGGAGGAAGCGGCGAAGCGCTGCGGCGACCGTCTCCCTGGGTTTCGACCGCGTCCCGACCACAATGAGGAGGCGAAGCGGGCCAATCGCACGGAGGGAGAGAAATATCTGCGCATGATCCTCGAGTCCGCTGATGGAGCCGAAGTGATCGCCGAGGACCTCGGCACGGTCCCCGATTACGTTCGCCCCTCGCTCGCTGGGCTCGGCATCGCGGGGATGAAAGTGCCTCAGTGGGAATTCACGGACGGGCGGGTCAGTTCGGGCCTGCACTATCCGGCTCTTTCCTTCGCCACCTACGCCTCGCACGACCACGCTCCGATGCGGGCGCAGTGGGAGCAGCAGCGTCAGCGCATGCTCGAATCCGACCATGGCGGCCATGATTACTGGGAAGCCCGGAATTTTCTGGAAACCCTTTGCGCCTTCGCCGGGATCGAACGTCCCGATGGCGAGATCCCTGAATACACACCGGAGGTCTGGACGAAGCTCTTCCGTGAGCTTTCCATGTCAAACTCCGACCGTGTCGCGGTCTTGATCAACGAGCTCCTTTTCGACACCGAGCGCATCAACGTCCCCGGGGTCATGGATGGGACGAACTGGAGCTATCGCGTTCCCGTTTCATCCAAAGACCTGGCCTCTGGAAGAGACCATCGGGAGTTGCGTGAGAGTTTGAAAAATCTCTTGAACGAAACGGGACGTTCGCGAAGGGTCCAAGGCGTTTGAGTTGGCGGGGCGAGGAGGCCCGGGGTCGACTTTTCGCCGCCGCAATGGCGTATTCTTTTCATAATCAAACGTTCTTTTCATCCCCATGAGCAAGCCCATACGAGTTGCAGTGACCGGTGCCGCCGGTCAAATCGGTTATTCCCTCCTCTTCCGCATCGCCAGCGGCGCGATGTTTGGTCCGGAGCAGAAAGTGGCGCTGAGCCTTATCGAGATCGAGCCGGGCATGAAGGCGCTCGAAGGCGTCGTCATGGAGCTCGACGACTGTGCCTTTCCGCTTCTGACCGAGATCCGGGCGACTTCCGACCTCGATCTCGGTTTTGAGGACGTGAACTGGGCCCTGCTCGTGGGTAGTGTGCCGCGCAAGGCGGGGATGGAGCGCAAGGATCTCCTCGGCATCAACGGCAAAATTTTCACCGGACAGGGCCAGGCGATCGCCAAAAATGCCGCTTCGGATGTGCGCACGCTCGTCGTCGGTAATCCCTGCAACACCAACTGTCTCATCGCCATGAACGCCGCGCCCGAGGTGCCGAGAGAGCGTTGGTTCGCGATGACCCGCCTCGACGAAAACCGGGCCAAGTCCCAGCTCGCCCGCAAGGCGGGCGTCCACGTCAGCGAAGTGACGAACACGGTTATCTGGGGGAACCACTCGGCGACCCAGTATCCCGACTTTTACAACGCCCTCATCGGTGGAAAACCCGCCACGGAGGTGATTTCCGATCACGAATGGCTCCACGGGGCCTTTATCGAGACGGTGCAAAAGCGCGGAGCCGCCATCATCGAGGCCCGTGGCTCGTCCTCGGCAGCTTCGGCGGCAAACGCGGTCGTCGATACGGTCCGCAGCCTCACCAATGCGACCCCGGCCGGCGACTGGACGAGCGTGGCGGTCTGTTCCGATGGTTCCTACGACACCGACGCGGGGCTCATTTCCTCCTTTCCGATCCGCACGGACGGGCAGAAGTGGGAAATCATTCAAGGCGTGCCGGTGAACGACTTCAGCCGCGGGAAAATCGCCGCGACAGTCCAAGAGTTGCGCGAGGAGCGCGAGGCCGTGGCCGATCTGCTTCCCTGATCGCGCCGGACCTCGTTGCAACGGGCCGCCCCGGAACGACGGAGGATACCCGGTTGACTCTGATCTTCAGAACGTTTAAGACACCCCCGTCAGTGACGGATTTTCCCGAAACCTGAACCTTTTTCGAAACGATCCCAGATCCGATTCCGAAAGCGAACGTGTTGATTTTTTTCCTGTGACCGGCAAGTCTGGAGTCTCCGAATTTCGGGGTCTTCGGACGGGCCATTTTTGATTTTCCCGACTGCCTTTCCCATGTCCGACCTCACTCAAGCGACCCACGAACCCCTGGCCCACGAACCCCTGGCCATTGTTGGTATCGGCTGCCGTCTCCCCGGTGGCGTCAACGGCCCGGAGTCCTTCTGGCAACTGATGGTGGAGGGGCGCTCCGGCATCGTTCCGGTCCCGGCGGATCGCTGGAATCGCGAGCGCTGGCATCACGAAAATGTCGACATCCCCGGGAAGATGATCACGAAGTGGGGTGGGTTCATTCACGACTTCGACCGGTTCGACGCCCAGTTTTTCGGAATTTCTCCGCGCGAGGCCCTGCGGATGGACCCCCAGCAGCGCTGGCTCCTTGAAGCAGCCTGGGAGTCGCTTGAGGATGCCGGGATTCCCCCGGTCTCCCTCCGTGGCAGCAACACGGCGGTATTCGTCGGGATCGCCTCGAACGACTACGCCAACGTCGCCCAGAGCGACCCGCGCAACGTTGACGTGCACACGAATTCGGGCAGCACGCTCTCGATCGCCTCGAACCGGATCTCCTATCTCTTTGACTTCAAAGGGCCTGCCGTCTCGGTGGACACGGCCTGTTCTTCGGCGCTGGTCGCCATCAATCTCGCCTGTGAGAGCATCTGGTCGGGCGAGGCTTCGATGGCGCTCGCCGGAGGGGTCAATGCCCTGTTGACCCCCGACGCTTCGATCGGATTTTCCAAGGCCACGATGTTGTCGCCAACCGGGCAGTGTTTTGCCTTTGACGACCGAGCCAACGGCTACGTCCGCGGTGAGGGGGCTGGGATTTTCACGATCAAGAAACTCGCCGATGCCGAGCGCGACGGAGACCGCGTTTATTGTGTGATCCGCGCCGCCATCATCAATCAGGATGGCCACACCTCCTCGATGACCGTTCCCGGAGTCGAGACGCAGGCCAAGATGCTCGAGGATGCTCTCGCGAAATCCGGCATCCAGCCGAAGCAGGTCCGCTACATGGAGGCCCACGGCACGGGCACGCCGGTCGGGGATCCGATCGAGACGCGCGCCCTCGGGATCGTGCTCTCGCGCGGCCGCGACGAGGGAGACTACTGTCTCATCGGCTCGGTGAAAACCAACGTCGGCCACCTCGAGTCGGGCTCGGGCGTCGCCGGTCTCGCCAAGGCGGCCCTCGTCCTTTACCACGACCAGGTCCCCGGTAACCTCAATTTCAAGCGGCCGAATCCGAACATTCCCTTCGAGGAGTTCAAGCTGAGGGTCGCGACCGAGCTCCAGCCTCTGCCGCACCTCGGCGATCTGCCTCCGGTGGTCGGCGTGAACAGCTTCGGTTTTGGCGGGACAAACTCGCACATTCTCCTCGAATCCCCTCCGAAGGGGAAAGAAACCGCCTCCAGCGCAAAGCCGGTCGATCGTCCTGTCCTCCTGCCGATCTCGGCTCGCACCGACGAGGCCCTGCGCGACACCGTGATCCGCTGGCGTCGTTTCCTCCGCGCCTCGGATGAAAGCCTCGGCGAAATCGCCTCCGCCGCGGGCAGCAAGCGCGAGCACCACGATCACCGGCTCGCCATCGTCGCGAACGACCGCGAAGACCTCATTCATCGTCTCACCGAGTGGCTCGCCGAGGGCGATCGCAGCGGACAGCTCTACTCGGGCCGTCCTGTCGCCGAGGCCCATCCGCTCGTTTTTGTCTTCACCGGCCAAGGCGCCCAGTGGTGGGCGATGGGGCAGGAACTGATCGAGCGCGAGCCGGTCTTCCGCAAGGTCCTCGAAGACATCGACTCCTACCTGAAGCCGCTCGCGGGTTGGTCGCTCATCGAAGAGATGACGCGCGACGAGGCCTCCTCGCAGATCAATCGCACGAACATCGCCCAGCCCGCCATCTTCGGCCTCCAGGTCGCCTTGGCGGAACTTTGGAAATCCTGGGGCGTTAGGCCCTCGAAAGTGGTCGGTCACTCCGTCGGAGAGGTCGCCGCCGCCTACGTGGCTGGGGCCTATTCGCTCGAAGACGCGGTGAAGGTGATCTACCACCGCTCGCGTCTTCAGGACATGACCGGCGGCAAGGGCCGCATGGTCGCGGTCGGGCTTTCCCAGTCCGAGGCCCGCAAGGCCATCGCCGGGAAGGAAGACCAGGTCCAGGTCGCGGTGATCAACAGCCCCGGCATGGTCACGCTCGCGGGGGATACCGCGCCGCTCGAGGAGGTGGTCGCCGGACTCGAGGCCCAAGGGAAGTTCGTCCGTTGGCTGCGCATCGACTACGCCTTCCACACCCACCAGATGGAGCCGATCCGGGAAGAACTCCTCTCGGTGCTGCAGGACATCAAGCCGCTCCCGACAAGCATTCCCTACCTTTCCACCGTCACCGGCGGGGTCTGCGACGGCACCAAGCTCGACGCCCAATACTGGTGGCAGAACGTCCGTGAAGCGGTGCTCTTTGCCCCGGCGATCGCCAGCCTGATCCGGGCCGGGGAAGATTCCTTCCTCGAGGTCGGTCCACACCCTGCGCTCCAGAACCCCATCATGGAGTGCCTTTCTGACCAAAACCGCAAGGGGTTCTATTTCTCCAGTCTCAAGCGCAAGACCGACGAATCCGAGGAAATGCTCGGCAACCTCGCCCGGCTCCACCTGCACGGCTACGTGATCGACTGGAAATCAGTCAACCAGGGCAGTGGCAAGGTCGTCCGCCTGCCCACCTATGCCTGGCAGCACGAGCGTTTCTGGCTTGAATCGGCCGAGGGACATTACCTCCGCTGCGCCCCGATCGAACATCCGCTGCTGGGCCTCTCCCAGACCGCGCCCCGTCCGACGTGGCGCTTTGATCTCGATCCCCGCTACTTTACTTGGCTCGACGATCACCGTTTCTGGGACAGCGTCGTCTTCCCGGCCGCCGGCTACGGCGAGATCGGGCTAGCCATCGCGAGGAAGCTCTTCCCGGGCGAAAACTATGCGGTCGAAGACCTCGAGATGAAGAAGGCCCTCTTCGTCACCGAGGAAAAGGTGCCGACGATCGAAGTCGTCTTTGACCCGGCGACCAAGATCTTCCAGATCTTCAGCTCCACCGGCGATTACAAAGACTGGGACCTCAATTCCCAGGGCATCCTGCGCAAGCTCCCGGTCCCGGCGGATGCCACGGCCGATCTGAATGCGATCAAGGCCGGGCTCCCCCGCCATTTCACCCACGAGGAGTATTACGAGGATTACGAGGAGGCCGGCTACCAGTTCCGCCCGCTCTTCCAGCACCTCCAGAACGTTTGGCGCAAGGATGGCGAAGCCCTCGCCGAGATCGTTGCGCCCGAGGGGCTCAGAGACACCATTCCCGACCACCATTTCCACCCTGCGGTGCTCGACGCCTGTTTCCACACGGTGAAGGGCGGACAGGTGATCCCAGACGGGGCCCTCGCGACGGACTATTTCTACCTCCCCGCAGCGATTCGCAGCATCCGTCTCTACACCGACAAACCGCCGCTGCGCCTCTGGGGGCACGCAAAGGTCAACTCCGACAATGACCGCGAATACATCATCGCCGACATCAAGGTCTATGATGATGGTGGCAGCCTCGTCGCCGAGATTTACGGCTTCCGCGCCGACCGGGTCGAGCAGAGCAAGGCAGACGATCTTGAGAAGTGCCTCTATCAGGCGAGCTGGGAGCCGCTCCTTCTGAAGGGCACTCGAATCAATGGTTCGGCCCAACTTCCCGCGCCCACCGAGCTCGTCGAAGCAGCGAACGAGGGTCTCCAGGCGCTCTACGACGTTCGCGGTCTCGCCAATCACTACGGCAAGTTCCTGCCCGCGATGGAGGAGCTTTCCCGCCAGTTCATCGTCAACGCCTATCTCGACCTGGGATGGCAGCCGAAGATTGGCGATCGCGTCACCGTCTCCGGGCACATGCGGCATCTGATGATTGCGGATCATCACCGGAAGCTGGTTTTTGGGCAACTCACCGCGCTCACCGAAGGCGGCTTCCTGAAGTCTGTCGGGGAAGAAGAGTGGGAAGTGATCGAGGTCCCGGTGCGTGAGGAGGCGCTCAAGTGGGTCGATCGCCTCGCCAAGCAGATGCCCGAATTCGCTTCGGAAGCCGAGCTCCAGCGTCTCGCCGGACCCAACCTCGCCGGAGTTCTTTGTGGGGAAACGGACCCCATCGAGGTGCTTTTTCCAGGCGGTTCCTCGCGGGTGATGGAGCGTTTCTATCGCGAAGGCGCCGACTTCCCCGTGATCAACGAGCAGATCCGCCTCGCCCTCGCCGCGGCGGTAAAGAATCTCCCCGAGCGCCGCGCCATCCGCGTCCTCGAAGTCGGAGCCGGCACGGGATCGCTCACCGGGCAGATCCTCACGGTCTTCCCGCCGGATCGCACCGAATACTTCTTCACGGACAACGGACCCACCTTCCTCCAGGCGGCGCAGGATCGCTTCGAGGAGAAGTTCCCCTTCGTCGAATACAAGATCTTCGACTGCGAGAAGGATCCGGTCGCCCAAGGGTTCGAACCGCATCATTTCGACCTCATTGTGGCGTCGAACGTGATCCACGCCACGGCCGATCTCGCGGTGACGATGGGCAATCTGCGGAAGGCCCTTGCTCCCGACGGCATCCTCATGTTCCTCGAGGTGACCTGGCGCCGTGCCGCCCTCGACAACGTCTTTGGCCTGCTCCCCGGCTGGTGGCGCTTCTCCGACAACGAACTCCGCAAACGCACCGCCCTCCTGACCCGGGCCGAGTGGGAGAAATTCCTCACGAGCCGCGACTTCCGCGAAGTGACTAGCTTCATCAGTTCGCCAAAGGTGGACGAAGACCAGCAGGCCTGTCTCGTCGCCCGTGCCCCCGAGCCGGTCACGCTGCCGGCGGCGGACGACGAGACGGGATCCGATGCCGCGACCGAAGCCGCCGTGGCCGAGACCTGCCTCATCACCCGCGATGCCTCCGGCTTGGCCGAGCGCCTCGCGAAGTCGCTCGCGAGCGATTCACTCACGGTCCGTCTCGTCGACGGAACGATCCCCGCAATCGAAGCCGCCCTCGATGACCTCGCCGCCTCCGGCACCGTCCTCCGGGGACTCATCCACACCCTTTCCCTCGATCACCCCCGTGCCGACCAGATCGATGTCGCGAAATTGAACAAGGCCCAGAACACCGGGGTGCGTTTCGCCCGGCAGCTCTTCACCCTCATCTCCGGTCGCGATTGGACGAAACGTCCCCGCGTCTTTTTCCTCACCCGCGGCACCATGCCGGTCCTGCGCGGGGAGTCTCTCCCGGGCCTCGCCTCGGCGCCGCTCACCGGTCTCCTCCGCGTCGCGAACAACGAGCAGCCCGATTTCGTCTGGACCCAGATTGACCTCGATCCCGCGGACAACCCGAGCGAAATCGAAGACCTCGTCGCCGAAATTTCCCTCGTCGGGAAGGAGCACGAGATCGCCTACCGCGGCAACGGGCGTTATGTCCGCCGCGTCCACCGGGTCAAGTCCGACGAGCTGCCTCCGCGCAAGCGCAACGCCGTCGCCGAGGACGGATCGATCACGCCCTACCGACTCCAGATCGACAAGCCCGGCATTCTCACGAACCTGTCCCTCAATGAGACGCCCCGGCGCGAGCCCGGTGCCGATGAGATCGAGGTGCTCGTGAAGGCGGGCGGGATCAACTTCCGCGACGTCATGAAGGCCCTCGGGATCTACCCGGGCCAGCCGGTCGACCTGAAGTGGTTCGGCGACGACTTCTCCGGCACGATTCTCCGCGTCGGCTCGGCGGTGAAGGATCTCAAACCCGGCGACGATGTCGTCGGCATGGCGCCCTACTGTTTCCGCAGTCACGTCACCGTGCACCGGAACATGGTCTTCCGGAAGCCAGCGACGATGAGCTTCACCGAGGCGGCGACGCTGCCGACGGTCTTTCTCACCTCGCATTACGCGATCAACGAGCTCGCCCGGATGGAGAAGGGCGAGAGCATCCTCATCCACGCCGGCACCGGTGGGGTGGGGCAGGCCGCGATCCAGATTGCGAAGCATCTCGGGCTCATCATTTTTGCCACCGCCGGGAGCACGGAGAAACGCCAACTCCTCAAGGACATGGGCGTGGACCACGTCCTCGACTCGCGGACCCTCAAGTTCGCCGACGACATCCTGGAGATCACGAACGGGGAGGGGGTCGATGCTGTCCTCAACTCTCTCGCCGGTGACTTCATTCCGAAGAACTTCTCCGTCCTGAAGACCTTTGGTCGCTACATGGAGATCGGCAAGGTCGACGTCTACGGCAATTCCAAGATCGGACTCGAGCCGCTGCGCAACAACATCAGTTTCTTTGTCATCGACCTCGCCCAGCACCTCCAGAGCAAGCCCGCCTACATCGCGCGCATGTTCTCGGACCTCGAGGCGAAGTTCTACGACGGTAGCTACGTGCCGCTGCCGAATCACGTCTTCCCCGTCACCGAAGTGGTCGAAGCCTTCCGCTTCATGGCCGCCGGGAAACACATCGGGAAAAACGTGCTCGATTTCGATCTCCCCGAGATCGCGATCGGCCAGCCCACCGAGGCGGGTCATCGTTTCCGTGGCGACGGCACTTATCTCATCACCGGTGGGGCGGGTGGCTTCGGCCTCGAACTCGCCGGCTGGATGTCGCGGAACGGCGCCCGCCATTTCGCCCTGATGAGCCGTTCCGGTCCGAACGCCGAATCGCTCGAGAAGATCGAGGAACTCCGAGCCACCGGTGTCGAAGTGATCGACGCCCGCGGCGATGTCACCTCGCGTGCCGACCTCGACCGCATCATCGCCGACATCCAGGAAGGTGGCACGCCCCTCATCGGTGTGATCCACGGGGCCATGGTCCTCGATGACGAGTTCATCGTCGAGCTCGACGAAGCCCGCTTCGACAAGGTCCTCCTGCCGAAGATGCTGGGCGCGTGGAATCTTCACGAGGCCACCCTTGGCATCCCGCTCGAACACTTCATCTCCTTCTCCTCCTTCTCCGCCGTGATCGGTGCGGTGAAGCAGTCGAACTACAACGCGGGGAACGTCTTCCTCGACCAGCTCTCGCACCATCGTCGCGCCCTCGGTCTGCCCGCCTTGACCTTCAACTGGGGCGCCCTCGAAGGCGCCGGGTTCGTCGCGCGCAACGAGAAGACCCAGCAGTATCTCGAAATGGTCGGCCTCGGCGCGACCAACATGGACGAGACGCTCTACCTTTTCGGACTCGGCGTTCCGACCGACGCCGTCCAACTCGGCACGGCGCGTTGTGACTGGGGCGCCCTCGCCCGCTTCAGCCCCTCGGTCTCGGGCTCGAACATGTTCCTCGATGTCGTGCCGCGCTCGAACTCGAGTGGTGGCGACTCCATGGCCGCCCGCATCCTCGAAGCTCCCGCCGAGAAACGCCTCGGCATGGTCGAGGAACTCATCGCCGCTCAGGTCGGCGCCGTCCTCGGCACCGATGCCTCACGTCTCGACAAGGACACGCCGCTGACGAACCTCGGCCTCGACTCGCTCATGGCGATCGAGCTGGTCAACCGCATCGAGGAAAAGCTTGGCATGTCCATGCCCATGGGTTCGGTCCTGAACGGTCCGAACATCCGCGACCTTTCCATCCCTGTGCTTGAGAAGCTGATCGAGGCCGGTGGCAGTGCCGCGGGTCAAGGCGGTGGTTCCGGCATTGATGCCTCCTCGCTCGTTCCCTTCGAGGCGACCGGCGAGATGCCCGAAGTCTTCCCGCTCAGCGAAGGACAAAAGGCGCTCTGGTTCCTCAACCGCCTCGCGCCCGACTCGTCGGCTTACAATCTCGTCTTTTCCGGAAAGTTCCGTCCGCTCCTCGACATCGTCGCGATGAAGAAGGCCTTCGCCCTTCTCTTCGAGCGCCATCCGCTCATCGACACGACCTTCGTCACCCGCGGCGGCGAGCCCGTGCAGATCGTGCACAAGGGCCGGACCATCGACTTCCGCGAGCACGATTGCACCGCGCTCGACGACGTCGAGCTCAAGGCACTCATCAGCGAGCACGCCGATCGTCCCTTCAACCTCGAGCGCGGTCCCGTCGTCCGCCTCGAGCTTTTCCGCACCGCCGACCACGCGCACGTCGCGCTGCTCAGTATGCACCACATCGTCTCTGACGCGTGGTCGATTTCGGTGATGATCCAGGATCTCATCGAATACTACTTCTCGGCCAAGGCCGGGCGCACCCCCAAGGTCGAGCCCATTGCCGCGACCTATGCCGACTTCGTGAAGTGGGAGCAAGCCCACCTCGCGAGCGGGGCGGGGGACAAGATGTTCGAATTCTGGAAGGAGCACCTCGCCGGAGCCCCCTCCGCAATCGATCTCCCGACCGATCGTCCCCGTCCGCCGGTCCAGACCTTCAACGGAGCCACCTTCGGCTTCCAGTTCGATGCCAGCCTCACCGAGGAAGTCGACGGACTTGCGAAGAAGCACGGGGTCACCCTCTTCACGACCCTGCTCTCGGCCTACAACCTCCTCATGCACCGCTATTGCCGGCAGGAGGATCTCGTCATCGGTGTGCCGCTCGCGGGACGCACCCAGCAGGAACTCCGCAACAGCGTCGGCTATTTCATCAATCCCGTGCCGATCCGCAGCACCCTCGCCGAGGATCTCACCGTCGCCGACTACCTCGCCGCGAACAGCCGCAGCGTGAACGGTGCCCTCGAGAATCAGCAGTATCCGCTCGCCCGGCTAGTCGACCGACTTCACACCGTCCGCGACGCGGGACGTTCGCCGCTCTTCCAGGTCAGTTTCTCGATGGAGAAGGTGCCCGGCATCGATGAGCAGGGCATCGCCGTCTTCCTCATCGGTCAGGGCGGCCACACCTTCCACGTCGGGGATCTCTCGATGGAGACGGTCGATCTCTCGACCCGTCACTCGCAGTTCGAGATCACCCTCACCCTCGAGGAAGCCGGAGGCCAGCTCTTCGGTTGCTGGCACTACAATCGCGACCTCTTCGACGAAGCCACCATCGTGGAACTCGGACGTCTCTACGAGCAGGTCCTCCGCGAAATGTGCCGCGTCCCCGGAGCGAAGGTCAGCGACCTCAATCTCCTCGATGCGAAGGAAGAGGAGAAGGTCCTCGTCGATCTCAACGAAACCCTCGCCGCCTACGAGAAGGATGGCCTCCTCCACGAACTCATCGAAGCCGTCGCGCTCGAGAACGACGAGGAAACCGCCGTCGTCTTCGGCGACACCCAGGTCACCTACGGGGAACTCAATCGCCTCGCCAACGGCGTCGCCCGCGATCTCGCGGCGGCCAAGGTCGGGGCAGGGGACACCGTCGGCGTGCTCGCCGATCGTTCGCCGCGCATGATCGCCGCCCTCCTCGGCGTGCTCAAGACCGGTGCCGCCTACGTGCCGCTCGATCCCGAGTTCCCGGCCTCGCGTCTCGAACTCATGCTCGAGGACGCCGCGCCCAAGGCGCTCGTCGCCTCCGGTCGCCTTGTCGCGACGCTGCCGACCGGATCGTGGAGTGTGATTGATCTCGACAAAGTTGAAGGCACCTCGAAGTCGCCCGAACGGAAGGGCCTTTCGAGCGACTCGCTCGCCTACATCATCTACACCTCCGGCTCCACCGGGAAACCGAAGGGCGTCGAGATCCCTCACCGCGCTGCCGTGAACTTCCTACGCTCGATGCAGACCGAGCCCGGATTCACCTCCGAGGATCGCCTCCTCGCCGTGACGACCCTTTCCTTCGACATCTCCCTGCTCGAGATGTTCCTGCCGCTTCTTTCCGGAGCCTGCGTCGTCGTCGCCTCCGCCGAGGATGTGAAGGACGGACGCCGTCTCGCCAAACTCCTCGCCACCGAGGACATCACCGTGATGCAGGCCACGCCCGCGACCTGGCAGATGCTGCTCGACAGCGGCTGGGAAGGCCAGAGCGGACTCCGCCTCTTCTCCGGTGGGGAAGCGATCTCGCGCCGCCTCGCCAACGCCCTCGTCAATTCCGCCGCCGAGGTCTGGAACCTCTATGGACCGACCGAAACCACGGTCTGGTCGACGGTCGAGCGCCTCGTCGAAGGAGAAGCCGCCATCACGATCGGTCATCCCATCGCCAACACCCAGGTCTACCTGCTCGACGAACACCTTCGCTCCGTGCCCTCGGGCTTCACCGGCGAGCTTTGGATCGGTGGCGACGGCCTTGCCCGCGGTTACCGGAATCAGCCCGAGCTCACCGCCGCTTCCTTCCGCGAAGTGGATCTGCCCCTCGTTGGCAAGCGCCGCCTCTACCGCACCGGCGACCTCGCCCGCTGGACCCGTGACCATCGTCTCGAGTGCCTCGGTCGCGTCGACTTCCAGGTGAAGCTGCGCGGCGTCCGCATGGAACTTGGTGACATCGAGACCCAGATGGCCGCCATCCCCGGCATCCGCCAGGCTGTCGTCGTGAAACGCGAAGACCTGCCCACCGGCGAAGGTCTCGTCGGCTACTACCTCGCCGAGGGGGCCGCGCTCGAGCCCGCCGCGATCCGCCAGCAGCTTTCCGCCGTCCTGCCGCAGAGCTACGTGCCGGCCTACTTCAAGGCCCTCGAGGAATTCCCGCTCACGCCGAACCGCAAGATCGATCGCAAGCGTCTCCCGCTGCCGTCCTTCGGAGCGACCAAGGAAGAGGAAAAAGTCGCCCCGCGCAACGCGGTCGAAGCGAAGATCCTCGGGGTCTTCCAGCCGCACTTCGAATCGGCCGAGATCGGCGTTTCGGACAACTTCTTCGAGATGGGCGGCGATTCGCTCCTCGCCCTTCGCCTCATCGTGGCGCTCTCCGAGGAATTCGGACAGCAGATCCCCGTCGACGCCTTCCTCACCCATCCCAGCATCGAGCAGCTCGCCGCCTACCTCGGCAGCGAACCCGTTGCGGAGAATGCGGCGGAGACGACTTCTCCGGCACCCGTGCCCGCCGGCATCAGCGCCGAGGACCTCGATCACATCAGCATCGAGATGGCCGCCGAGACGATGCCGAAGCTCGACGCCGTCGCGCTGACCTACATCCCCGAAGTCCTCGCGAACCTCTCCGGTTTCAGCCGCGACGAGATCTCCGAGCGCCTCTTTGCCGGGAAACCGCGCCTCACCAACGTCTACGAACTCGAGCAGGGCCGCATCGGCGTCGTCATGCTGCCGTGCTACGAAGCCGACTTCTACAAGAACCAGGCTGCGGCGAAGGCCCCGCTCCTCGCCGCCCTGAAGATGGCCGGAGAGGCCGGAGCCACCACCGTCTCGCTCACGGGTGTGATTCCCTCGGCGACGGACCACGCCCGCGAAATCGTGAAGTGGATGGAAGGCGTGAAAGACCTGCCCGCGATCACCACCGGCGACGCGACCCGCTCCGCCACGATCGTGAAATCGGTCGAGGGCATCCTCGCCGCGGCCGGACGCAAACTCGAAGACGAGACCGTTTCCGTCGTCGGCCTCGGCTCGATCGGATTTGGCACCCTGCGCCTCATGCTCGACGTCCTCGAGCATCCGAAGCACCTCATCCTCTGCGATCCCTATCAGACCGACGACCAGATGAGCCGTCTCCGCGACCGCGTCCGCGACGCCGGATACTTCGGCCAGATCGACATCGTCAAGAACGGCGGCGCCCTGCCGCCCGAGGTCTACGAGGCCTCGCTCGTCGTCGCCTCGTCGAATCTTCCCGGCGTCCTCCGCATTCCCTCGCTGAAGCCCGGAACCCTCGTGGTCGATTACAGCTTCCCGCCCGTCTTCAAGCTCGACGAGGCCGTGAAACGCTTCGTCACCCAGGGCGACATCCTCTTCACCACCGGTGGGGAATTGAGCCTGCCCGGAGTGGTCGGCGAGACGATCTACCTGCCCGAGGACCTCGAGGGACTCGATGAAGGGGTGCAGACCGCCTTCCTCAACTTCCTCGGCAGCCGCGACCGGCACGAGATCACCGGCTGCGTCCTTGCCAGCCTCGTCACCGGCAAGGCCGAAGGCGTCGTCGCCACGGTCGGGCCGCTCGAGAACGGCGATGCGCGCGCCCATTACGACTACCTCAACGAATTCGGCGCCGTCCCCGCGAAGCTGCAGATGAGCGGTTTCTTCCTCCCCGAAGAATCCATCACCGCCTTCCGCGACGGCAAGAAGAACTCAAGCAAGGCCTGATCCGGCCGTGGATCAGGGAGGGGCTGGCCGTTGACTTGACCCTCCTTCTTCCGTTCGTGCGGGGTTGGATTCCATGTTGGAAAAAGATTCGCGTGCTCACCGTCACCTGCCTTGTCCTCGCCGACCCCGGGGGCTGTATCCTTGCGACACGGCGGCCTCTCGAAAAGGCGCTCGGAGGTCTCTGGGAATTCCCGGGTGGGAAGGTGGAGGCTGGCGAGTCCCCCGGGGAAGCCCTGCGCCGCGAGATCCGCGAGGAACTGATCCTCGAAGTGGGCGTGCTCGAGGTGCTCACGCCGGTGGAGCATCGCTACGATTTCGGCAACATCCGGCTGCTTCCCTTTCTCGCCCGCTGTTCGGAACGTCCTGCGATTCATCTCGTCGAGCACACAGACGCCCGCTGGCTCGCGCCGGAGGATTTCGGAAGTCTGGAGTGGGCTCCCGCCGATGTGCCGATCTTGGGGGAGATCGGGAGACTTTTGCGTGGCGTTTGAGTGGAAACCGGCCAATCTCATCAGATGTTACCGGAGGGAATTTACGAACGTCTGCTCGACGAAGAACTGCGCGATTTCCTCGCCGCGCATCCCGAGCTCGCGCCGACCTTTGAAAAACTCGACGACGAAGCCGAGCCGCATACCTTCAGCCAGTTCGTGAGTCAGGTCCTGCTGCAAGCGCTGCCTGCCTGCAAGCCGGGACAACGACGTCTCCTCGTCAATCGCTTGCTCGAACTGCTGAGCGCGGTCGACGGACTCGACTACACGCTGAAGAAGCAACTCCTCGATCAGCCAAAAACCCTGCTGCGGCAACTGCGGAGCGTCGACCAACCTGAGTCGTTGCCCCGTCCGGTGACGTCTCTGAGCGTGAGCAGCCTTCTCACCGGCGCGGGCGACGACCCGCAGCTCGAGCGCGAGCTGCGCATGGAAATGATGACGGCCGATCGGGTCGACATCCTCGTTTCTTTTATCAAGGAGTCGGGACTCCAGCTTCTGAAACCGGCTTTTGAATCTCTCGCGGAACGAAGGGTCCCGGTGCGCATCATCACCACGTCCTACATGGGTGCATCCGACCCCGGGGCAGTGGAGTGGCTCGCTGCCTTTCCCCATTTTTCGGTCAGGGTATCCTATGACACGGAGCGAACCCGACTCCATGCCAAGGCCTATCACTTCATCAGGCACACCGGCTACTCCACCGCCTACATCGGCTCCGCCAACATGAGTCGACCGGCCATGACGAGCGGACTTGAATGGACGGTCAAAGTCACGGCACAGGACATGCCGCACATCCTTGAGCGGTTCGAAGCCGAGTTCGAGACCTACTGGTCGCGCGAGGAATTCGCGCCCTACGACCGCACCGCGCCCGAGCGGTTCCGGGAAGCGATCGCCTTTGCGAATCGTTCAAGCGCCGAAAGCGGTCCCCGCTTTTTTGCCGACATCCGGCCGCACTCCTATCAGGAGCGCATCCTCGATGCCCTCGTCGCCGAGCGGGATGAAGATTCCTTCCGGAATCTCGTCGTGGCTGCCACCGGCACGGGAAAGACGGTCATCGCCGCACTCGACTACGCGCGCTTCCGGCGGGGAAACCCCTCCTCGTCACGGCTGCTCTTCGTGGTGCATCGAAAGGAAATTCTTCAGCAGGCCCGCGACTGCTTTCGCTCGGTGCTGCGGGATTTCAACTTCGGCGAGATGCTTGTCGATGGAAAGGTTCCGAAAAACTGGGATCACGTCTTCGCCTCGGTCCAGAGCCTCACGGCGCGCTCGCCGTGGACGGATCTCGGAGCGGGTCATTTTGATTTTGTCATCGTCGACGAGGCCCATCATGGGACGGCGAGCAGCTACCGCCCGCTCTTTGAACATCTGAATCCGACCGTGCTACTCGGCCTCACCGCCACGCCGGAGCGGATGGACAACACTTCCATCCTGCCGGATTTCAACAACCGCTTTGCCGCCGAGATCCGCCTGCCCGAGGCACTCGAGGAAAAGCTGCTCTGTCCCTTCCACTACTTCGGCGTGACCGATCCGGTCTCCGTCTCTGACGAACGTTTCTGGCGGAACGGAAAATATGACGTCACCGAACTCGAAGCGGTCTACACCGGCGACGACATCCGCGCTCGGGACCGCCTCAATGCCGTCCTTCAGGCGATCGGGCGATATCATCCAAACCTCAAAACGATCCGCGCGATCGGTTTTTGTGTGAGCGTCAGGCACGCGGAATTCATGGCGGAGAAATTTCGCGAGGCCGGACTACCCGCGGAGGTGGTCGTCGGGGAAACGCCGACCGCTCTACGAGACGAAAGGGTGAGGGATTTCCGCGGCGGAAAACTCCCCTTTCTCTTCACCGTCGAGGTCTTCAGCGAGGGGGTCGACATCCCCGAAATCAATCTTGTCCTTTTTCTGCGACCAACGGAGAGCCTCACGGTTTTTCTCCAGCAACTCGGACGCGGACTCCGGCACGCTCCGGAAAAGGACTGCCTCACCGTGTTGGACTTCGTCGGTCAGGCGCACCGGAAGTATCGGGCCGACCGCAAATTCAGCGCACTCCTGCGCCATTCACGCCGGCAGATCGACAAGGAGATCGAGAACGATTTCCCGAACCTGCCGCCGGGATGCAATATCCACCTCGAGCGGGTCGCGCGGGAGCACCTTCTTGCCAATATCCGCCAGACGCTCGGCAATTTGAATTCCTTCATTCCCGAGGCCATTCGCACTTTTAAGGCGGAGACAGGAAAAGAACTGAACTTTGGCGACTTTGTCAGGGAAACACAGCTTTCACCGCTCGCCATTTTAAAGAACCGGACCTGGTCCGAGTGGAAGGACCTCGCCGCTGGCACGCAGACCGTCGTCGATCCGGATCTCCGCGATGCACGGCAGGCGCTTAGTCGCATCTGCCTGCGCACCGACCCGGCTTTTCTCGAAAAGGTAGAGCGACTCTCGTCAGCAAAGGTGGCGGAAGACCCGGCCGTCTACGGATTGTCGGAACCGGAGGCAAACGGTCTCCATTACACGCTCTGGTCAAAAAAGGGGGCGGATCTCGGTGTCACGAACCATCGCGAATCCTTTGCCCGCTGGCTCCGCAACACCAGCGCCGCCGCCGATCTCGTCGAGATCGCACAATGGCGGCGCAGTCTCCATCCTTTTTCGACGAGCGGGATTAACCTCGGATATCCCTGCCCCCTCCGTCTCCACGCCGCCTATGGCTACCGCGAGATCACCGCAGCCTTCGGCAAAGCGACCCTCGCCACGAGCGGGCCGGCCGGTGTCGGCGTGATCCATATCGAAGAACACAAGACCTACCTCCATTTTGTGACCTTTCGAAAAGAGGAAAAAGATTTCGCCCCGACGACCCGATACAAGGACTATCCCATCAGCCGCAACCGCCTTCACTGGGAGTCGCAAGTCGGGACGACGCGGGCCTCGGCGACTGGTCGAAACTACCTCCATTTCCGCGAGCGGGGCTATACGATCCTATTTTTCGCGCGACTCGAGAAACAGACCGAAGGCCGCACCTCGCCCTTCCTCTTCCTCGGCCCCGCATCGGGTCTGCTTTCTGCGGAAGGCGACCGCCCCGTCAAAATGGTCTGGGACCTCGCTCATCCCATGCCGGCCGAGCTTTACGAGACGGCACGGACAGTTTGATCGAATCCCCATCGCCTGCGTCGTTCGGTGGAATTGAGTTCTGTGATCGCGTCCATCGGTTGCCAGAATTAGCAGGGACAATTAGCAGGGACAGGTCCGTTTTCCGCGTTTGACTTCCTCGCAACACACGGGAGCAAATTCACAGCAACTCACAGGGACAGGTCCGTTTTTCCAAAGATTTTCTCTTGCCAAAGACTGTTCACGAGAGCAGTCTATAGCAGGACTATGAGACAAGCACGCATCCGGGGTGAGGGCCTTAGCTACTACCATTGTCTGTCGCGCGTCGTCGACCAGCGCTTCATCTTCGGCGACGAGGAGCGGGAGTTTCTCGTCATCCTCATGCGTAAGCTTGAAGCCTTCCTCGGCCTCCGCGTCGTCACCTACGCGGTGATGTCGAACCACTTCCATCTCCTTGTCGAGGAGCCCGACCGGGAACAGCTCCCACCGTTGGACCGCAATACACTCCTCCTCCGGCTCGGTTACCTTTATGATCGCTTTACGGTGGAGGCCGTCCGTGAGGAACTCGACCGCGCCGCTGCCAGTGGTAATGGTGTTTGGGAAGGGCAGATACTCGCCCGCTACGAGCGTCGCATGGGCGATGTCTCGATCTTCATGAAGGAGCTCAAGCAGCGTTTCACGCAGTGGTATAACCGGCGCATGGGGCGCAGGGGCACCCTTTGGGAGGAGCGCTTCAAAAGCGTCTTGGTGGAAGGCGATGGAAAAGCCCTCATGACCGTGGCCGCCTACATCGATCTCAACCCGGTCCGCGCCGGGATGGTGGTTCGGGTCGAGGACTACCGCTGGTGCGGCTACGCCTCGGCCGTCGGCGGCAACCGCTGGGCGAGAGAGGGGCTGGGTCGAATTTTGCGTCACTCGCCCCTTGTCAGCGGGGAGGACTGGGAAAAGAACTGGGAGGCAACGGCGCCGCTTTATCGGCTCTGGTTATACGACCAGGGGGAGGCTCCCGAGGTCGACGTCGAAGACAGCATCAGCCGGCCCGTGCGCAAGGGATTCAGCCCAGCGGAGGTCGAATCGGAGCAGGCCCGTGGTGGGAAGCTGCCCTTGCGGCAGGTCATCCGGGTGCGGGTGCGTTATTTCTCCGACGGAGCCGTGCTCGGAGGGGCTGCTTTTGTTGAGGGGGTCTTCGACCGCCATCGCGAGCGATTCAGACTGAAGCGCAGGATCGGAGCGCGGCCGATGCGGGAAGCGGATTGGGAGGGGCTTTGCGTCCTGCGGGAGTTGAGACGCGACCGGATCGGCTAGAGGGCGGGAGAGGCGGTCGGGGGAAGCGGAGTGCGCGCCGCGCCGCCCGAGCCTGACGAAAAACGGGGAACGCGGGTGCAGAGACGTGCGAATTCGCGTCCGCTTTAGCGACAGCACTCGGTTTTATCTCCGGACGATGATCCTGCAGGGCCCAATAGATGGCGGTGTCGTCGGTTTGGGCTCCGGGGGGCAAATAACCTGTCCCTGTTCATTCTCGTGTGGGGAGGAACCTGTCCCTGTACATTCTCGTGTGGGGAGGAACCTGTCCCTGTTCATTCCTTGTGTGCGAAGGAACCTGTCCCTGTTCATTCTCTGTCCCCGTTAATTCTCCCTTGGGCTCTGCCCACTTTTCCTCCAGTTCCTTTTTCAATGAGTCGCCGCGCAATCCAGCGCCGGGAAGTCAGTGGGTCTTGAATTTCGGGGCTCTTTGACTAAGGTTGGGGCGACCTCTCCCGTTCTGAGGTCGTCCCTGCCGCTGATTTTTCTTCATGAGATCCCTCGTTGCCATTCTTCTCACCGGGCTGCTGTTTGTCCTTGCGGTCGGTGAGGCGACGGCCTACCCGCTGACGCTCGAGCAGCGCGAACGGCTCAAGCAATCCCTGCCGCGCACCTTTCCCAAGCTGGAGGGGCGGATGCCGGTGCACGTCGTGGCGCTTGGGGATGACGTGATGGGGGGCTACACGCCGCTGCCGGGGTCTTGGGAGAGCAATAACCCGCTCTTTTCCTATCCTGGCGTGTTTCTCGCCCACCTGGCCCGGGAATTTTTCTATCCAGGCAGCGTTCGCCTCTTGAACCCGCCCGAAGGTGGTTCGGCAAAGATCACCGATCGCCTCGGCGACGAGATTACTTTTGAGAATCTCACAACGGAAGAGGGGACCGCTCTCGACGGCCTTCGCCGCGCGCACACGGACGCTTTCCTCCACGAACCGGATCTCGTGCTGGTGCAGTTCGGTATCTACGACGCCTTCGGATTCCTTTCGATCGACACCTACCAGCGGGCCCTCCAGGAGATCATTGATTCGGCGAAGAACTACCGCAGCGATCTGATCCTCTTCGGTCCGCCGATGGTGAACTATGGGGGCGGTGCGATGGAGTGGGGTATCGAGCGCTCCTACGCCTCCGCGGCGAAGGAGGTGGCCTTGGCCAACGGGGTGCTTTTCATCGATCTCGGGCGCCATCTCTCGCGTTTCGGCGGCGGGGTCGACCGCGACACTCATCCGGCGGCGGCGATGGAGATCATCGGCGACAAGCTGGAGCGGCTCTTTTATTACGGTCCGGAGTTGACGGTGCGTGAGCGGGTCCATCCCTCGCGGAAGGTCCACGAGTTTCTGGGTGAATCGGCCTTTGCCGATTTGAAGAATGGTCCACCACTCTCGAACTTTTCCTACACCGGGGCTGCTTCCTTCGGCAACGACGGAACCATCGGGGTCTCGGTGGTGGTAAGGAATCAGGCGAAGGATACCAAGGAGGGGACGATGGGTGGGCTTGCGGTGGGCGGTTCGATGCTGCCAGGCGAGGCGGGGCAGCGTTTCACGGTCAGCCCGGCCACGGCGACGCAGCTCGACTTCCGTTTCACCCGGCCGAGCGTCGGCAAGAGCCGCGATGGATCGGCGATGTTTTTTCCTCTCGAGCCGGCCGATGAGTTCGGGCGCTTCGCGTTTTTTCTCGAGGACACGATCGGGTCCGAGGTGGTGGACCTGCCGTTGCGCATCGGACCTGTCACGGCGAAGTGGACGACGCGGCAATTTGTGAATGTCAGTCGGCAGATGCGAGTCGAGTGGGATCTCGTGAACGGCACGGACAAAGCCGTCTCGGGGACCTTTCAGGTGGGCATGGCGGAGCGGGTCGGCCAGCCGACGCCTTTTTCGGTGTCGCCGTTGGGCTCAAAGTCGGTTTTCTCGCTCTTTGATTTCGTCGCCCCGGAGGGGGTTTCGCTTTTCCAGCAGGATCTTTGGATCCAGCTCGATGTGGGAGGCCAGGTGGTGCGTTTCTCCCGCGAGATGGAAGCTTCGCGCGACCTTGTCCTCGGCGAGGAGATGCTCCTGAAGGCCTGGAAAGACTATGCGAACCTGAGTCCGGCGGTCGAGGCGGTGGCCCAACGCCGCCCCACCGAATCGGCTTCGGTCCGCTTTGATGCAGACGAGAAGGCTCTTTACGTGGTAGCGAAGATGGACGGGTGGAAACTCCCCGATCTCGGTGATCAGGCGGCGCTTCAAGCAAAACTCTATATCGATGCCCGTCCCGGTAGCGAGGTCCGCCAGTTCGGGGTGGTCGAGCCGATCACGGTTTACACTCGAGTCGCCGACGGGCCGGGCTACACGCCGTCGGTGGATCTGGGCAGCTTTGGCAATGGCTACAACATGATCCTCAGTCCGAAGGGGATTGTCTCCGCGCTCCGCACCGAAAAAGATGGAAGCCGGCTTCTCGAGATTCGGATTCCCCGTGCTTATTTTCACCGCAACGAGTGGGCGCTCGAGGCCCCCGAGGCGATGCTCGGGGTGAGGCTCGAGCTGACCGCGGCCGATCCTGCGCCTGGAGCTCCGGTGCCGTTTCCCTCGTTGAACCGCTACGAGACGAATAGTGCCACGTTCGCCTACGAAGATCGCATGGTGCGCGGTTTCCACGAAAACGACGCCCGCTCGCTCGTGACTCTGAGGCTCTCCCGCCAGCCCGTTCAAAGCTGGTCGGTGCGGGTCTACTGAGCCGTGTCTTAGCGCGCCAGCGCTGGAGGGGCAAGCTCCCGCTTGACCGCCGATGGTTACTGGGCGCGCACTGCGGGCAAGCAGGTGCTTGCCCCTCCATTTTCAGTCCTCGGAAGATTCCTCATCGCGAGATTTCGCTTCCTCGTCATTCGCGCGGGGGCGGCGGCTGCGTTTCACATTTTGCGGATTGACGCAGGCGGCCTCGATCTCGCGATGGGTGAGGATGTGATACTCTCCGGTGGAGAGCTCGGGCATGACGAGGCTGCCGATGCGGATGCGCTCGAGCCTGGCGACCTTGTATCCAATTTTCGAAAACATCCGCCGGATCTGGCGATTGTAACCTTGGGTAAGGATGACGCGGAGACGACGCTTCGTGTCGACCGAGACGGCTTCGGCTTTGGCGAGCCCTTCGGGGAACTGAAAGCCTTCGAGCAGGGTCGGGATGTATTCCGGACCGAAAGCGTGATCGAGCAGCACCTCGTATTCTTTCTCCACATGATAGCGGGGATGAGTGAGCCGCTCGGTGAAGTCGCCGTCGCTCGTCAGGAGGATGAGCCCCGAGCTGTCGTAGTCGAGGCGGCCGACGTAGTGCAGCTTCGAGAAGGTCTTCGGCAGAAGCTGATAGATGGTATCGCGACCCTCGGGATCGTTCTTCGTGCAGAGGAACTTCTTCGGCTTGTTGAGCACGATCGTGAGCGGCGTCTGACCGCGCAGCATCTTGCCGTCGAATTTGACGTGATCTCCGGAAGAGACTCGGGCGGAAAGGTCGACCGTGATTTTGCCGTTGAGTTCGACGCGGCCTTCGAGGATGAGGGTGTCACAGGCGCGGCGCGAGGCCACCCCGCAGGAGGCGAGGAAACGATTCAGACGAACGCCCTTGTCCGCCCCTTCTTTCATGAGAAAAAAAAGGCCCGGCTCATGGAGCAGGGCCTGACCTGGGATTGATCAAACGTGATCAAGCTTCGGGAGTGGTCTTCGGCAGACCCATCGGGGAGCGGCCCTCGGGCCAGGTGCCACGCTTCTGCATCAGCTTGACCCGCTCGAAGCGCTTCAAAACGCTGCGCTTCGTTCCGACGTTGCTGGACTTTTTGAGGCTGGAGTGCTGGGACATGACGAAAGGACGGTAAGAATCAATGGAGCGCGGAGTTTAGGACAAGTTCCCGAGCTTTGCAAGCGGGGAAACGCTTTCCGCAAAAGATCCCTCGGTAAGCTTAACCATCGTCCCGAAACGGAGGCATTGACGAGGTGGCCAGGCCGGGTTTATCAACTCTCCGTATGCAATCCACACTCACGTCCGCCACTTCCCGCCGCCGCTTCCTCGGCACCGCTCTGGGATCCGCCGCCTCGCTCAATCTTCTCTCCGGCTTCGTGAAGGGGCAGGGCACCGCTGCCAATGGCAAGTTGAACCTCGCGTTCATCGGTGCCGGTGGTCGCGCTGGAGGGAACCTCGAGGGCTGTGCCGCAACCGGCCAGACGATCCACGCTCTCTGCGATGTCGACAAGGCGCGAGCCGACGGAGCCTTCAAGAAATTCCCCGCGGCGAAGGTCTACACGGATTGGCGCGAGATGCTCGAGATCGAGGGAGACCAAATCGATGCGGTCGTCGTCTCGACGCCGGATCATCTCCACGCTGTCTCGACGATGGCGGCGCTGAAGATGGGCAAACATGTCTACGTCGAAAAACCGCTTACCCTGACGATCTCCGAGGCGCGTGCCCTCCATGCGGCTGCGAAGAAGGCCGGAGTCTGCACCCAGATGGGCAATACAGGCCATGCCAGCGAGGGGGCGCGCCTCACGAACGAGGCCATTCAATCCGGCTCGATCGGCGACGTGGGCGAAGTCTACTGCCGCACGAACCGCCCGATCTGGCCCCAGGATCTCGTTCGTCCCGCCGGCGAGGCGGTGCCCGCGACCCTCGATTGGAACCTCTGGCTTGGACCCGCTGCCGAGAAGCCTTACAGCGGTCAGATCGCCCCCTTCAAGTGGCGCGGATTCATCGACTACGGAACCGGAGCCCTCGGTGACATGGGGGCGCACATCATCGATCACCCGATGTGGTCTTTGAAGCTCGGCCTGCCGACGAAGGTCTGGGTGGAAAAGGCGGACCGTGCCGTGCCCGGTGCGGAGAAGGATTCTCACCCCTCTTCCTGTATCATCCACTATGAATTTGCCGCCGCCGAGGGACGCGGGCCGGTGAAGCTGACTTGGTTCGACGGCAAATACACGATCCCGCGTCCCGCCGGAATGCGAGAGGATCAGAAGGTGCCCGACAACGGCTGCGTCTACCTCGGCAGCAAACACCAGATGATGCACGGCAGCCACGGGGGGGACCCGGTGATCATCGACGGCAAACACGCTTCCTACGTGGCGCCACCGAAAACGGAGGAACGCTCGCCCGGGCACTACGCCGAATGGATCGAGGCGATTCAAAAGGGTGATCCGTCGCGTGCCAAATCCAATTTTGACGTCGCCGTCCCGCTCACCGAGACGCTCCTGCTAGGAGTGATCGGTTCGCTCCTCGGAGCAGGCACCGAGCTGACCTGGAATCCCGAGACGCTCAGGACCGGCAACGAGACCGCGGACAGGCTCGTCCACCATACCTATCGCGAGGGCTGGAGCCTTTGAGGCAGGAAGCCGCTTCTTCCCCCGGTGATGGGATGCCTCTCCGCCCCGACATCAATCCTGTCGTTCAGTGAGTTGACTTCATTTGTCATCGTCGTCGGCGAGCACGTCTAAGGTGAAGCCTCCGATGTGCGAGCCGTCGTGGTCCGGGTAGAGCCAGTCGTTGAGGCGGTCGAGGGAAAAGGTCACACGAGCGCCGCGGTGCACCTCGAGGAGTTCGTGGGGATCGTTCATGAGGATGCCGGTGATCTCGCCGATGCGGATGTTCCGGACCGATACCCACATGAATTCGGACTTCCTGCCCTCGCGGAACTCCGCTTTCACGATGAAGCGCTCCCGCAGGAGGGCATTGCTGACCTCGTAGGCGGCGACGAATTCGGGCCAGCGGTTTACCGCTTCACGCACCGCCTCCGCCATCTTCGGGTGGTTATCCGCGATTTCAATGACCGGTTCGAAGGTGGGTTCCTCAAAGAGGCAGAGCGGATCGTCGCCACAGAGGGACTCGATCAGGCCGGGGTCAAATTCGTTGCAGCGTTGCAGCTCCGGACAGTAGATCGCGAGACAGTCGGGCCCGGCCATGGCGGCGAGGATCTTGCCGATGGTTCGGTAGGCTTTCCGATTGCTGTGGAGGTCTCCGGCCGGGTCCATCAGGTCGACCGAGATCCAGGCGACATGTTGCTCCACGGCATGGCGCAGTCGCTTGTCCCGGATCGAACGCTTCGCGAATTCTTTCGGGTTCTCGATGTAGGGGCGGCGCGAGACGAGCACGGCAAAGAGACCGGCAGGGATACGCACCATAAAATGCCGGATCTGGTCCTCTTTCTTGCGTGCGTCGGGCGGGCTGAAAGGCATCACGAAAGCGTCCGAGTCGGGATCGTTCACCGGGAATCGGATCCCGAGGGCGTGAGAGACGCAACGGCGGATCGAACTCTCGTCGGCCAAGCTTGCCTCCGAGAGGAAAAACACCAGAGAGACGAGCGGTTCGCCCAGCGGGTCCGGGTGGGCCTCGGTGCGTCTTGGCGAAGGCGCGCCCGGAGAAGCCGTGGGCCTCAGGGACGGCAGGAGCCAACGGACGAGGTCGTGGCAAAACCAGACGGCGGCGACGAAGAGAGCCGCGACACCCCACCCGCTCAAGCCGCTCAGACACAATCGCGCGACGAGGTAACCGAGGAGGGTCGAGGAGAGATAGGGGAAGCTCCGGATTCGCGAGGACATGGGAAACAAGGACTGTCGGTCCGGTCTGCAAGGGGCCGTGGGGGAGCCGATCGGGCGGTGGGTAGTTTGCCCGTGATCATAATCCCTTGCAACTTTTCTTGAGAGATCGGGTTCATTCGCCTAAGAAACCCCGCGACACCCCGATGATCCGTCCATTCTCATTCGCCACACTTGCCGCCCTCGGTCTCTCGTTGTCGATGGGCCCGTTCTCCGGGACGGCTGAGGAAAAAGAGTCGGGCAAGCCCCGGGTTTGGGAGAAGAAGGATCGCGAAAAAATTCAAGCGTGGGAGTCGCTCAGTCCCGAGCAGCGTGAAAAGCTTCGCGAGGCACTCCGCGGCGTTTGGACCGATCCTGCCGTGATCAACGCCCGTGAGGAAGTGAAACACGCCACGGAGGCCTATCAAGCGGCGATCAAGGCAGCGGTGGAGCGGGCCGATCCCACCGTCGCCGACCTGCTCTCGAAGGTGCAGGGCTCCGGGATGATGGCGTTGCCGCCCGACGGCCCCAATGGACCTGGCAGCCCCGGATCGCCGAGTGGGTCGTTAAATCGGGGTTTTGACCAACAGATCCGTCCTCCGGGCTTCCTCGATGGACTTTCCCCCGAGGCGCGCGAGAAATTTCGCAAGACCGAGGAAGAGGCAATGAGTTCCGCTGTGGTGAAGGCGGCCCGCTCCGAACTCGACCGGATCCGTGGGGAGGACGAAGCCCTTCGCCGCGAGCGCGTCGAGGCCCACCGGAAATTACGCAAGGTGACCGTCGAAGAGATGATCCGAATCGATCCGTCCATCGCCGCCATGCAAAAGCGCCTGCTCGACGGGGGACGGCCCCCTGGTAACGGGGAAAAGAAGAAGGAGCCGGTCCCGAAGGAGCAGAAGTCGTCCGATCCCGAGCCGAAACCCGAAAGCGGTAAAGAGGGTGAGGGCGATAAGACAAAGGGGTGAACCCGAAGCCCAGTCCCGATTTGCGGCATTGAAGGCGGGTCCGCCCCGCGGTAACTTCCTCAATTCGTCCCGGCTATTTGCTGCACCCACATCATTCTCCCCCTTTTTTGTTTTTGATCTTATGGAAAACCCCACGTCTCGCCGTCACTTCGTCAAGGGTATTGCCGCCACCGCGGCTGCCTTCCAGTTCCAAGTCGTCCCCAGCCGTGTTTTTGGGGCGA
>Ga0172376_10000692_pt1 | contig 43375 bp, 31 predicted proteins | sample Lak35m_FD_121114 | JGI IMG/M metagenome (GOLD analysis project Ga0172376, IMG submission 121114) | Freshwater microbial communities from Kabuno Bay, South-Kivu, Congo - kab_092012_35m | ecosystem: Environmental > Aquatic > Freshwater > Lake | place: Democratic Republic of the Congo: South-Kivu...
CACTCGCCCGCGAGCCTGATGGGCGTCGAGCGCCGCAGGCTCGCACTGGCGGAGCTGGTGCAAAAGCGCGTGTTCCGGACGCGCGCAGCGCGGCCGTTATGGGCCGCCGCGTCGTAGACGCGGTGGGGTGGTTCGTGGTTCGTGGGTCAGGTGAACGGTTCGTAGGGGATGGCGCGCACAACGAAAGGGGCCAGCATCAGAAGATGGACGCCACCTGCACCTCCATCGTCCCCTCATCCCCCGGCCCATCCCCCATCCGCTGCCTAACAGCGTCGAACTGCTCCTTGCGCGCCATGAACGCCGCAACCACATCCGGATCGAAATGCGTCCCGCTGCGCGCGCGGATCCAATCGAGCGCCGCCGGGTGGGACCAGGCCGTCTTGTAGGGACGGATGGTCGTCAGGGCGTCGTAGACGTCGGCCAACGCGAGGATGCGGGCGGCGAGGGGGATCTTCTGGCCGGAGAGGCCCTTGGGGTAGCCGCTGCCGTCCCACTTTTCGTGGTGGTGGAGGGCGATGTCGCGGCCCAGCTTGAGGAAGCCGGTGTCGCCGTATTGGCCGATCACCCCATCTAGCGTCTGCGCGCCGATCTCCGAGTGGGTGCGCATCACGCTCCACTCCTCGGGGGAGAGCTTGCCGGGCTTGAGCAGGATCGAATCGGGGATGCCGACCTTGCCGATGTCGTGCAGCGCGCTGGAGCGCTCGAGGTCGTCGATCCAGGCTTCCGTGATCGTGCTCGCGTGGCGCGGGTCCTTGCGCAGTTCCTCGGCGACGATGCGGCAGTACGCGGCGACGCGCTCGAGGTGCATGCCGGTCTCGTTGTCGCGGCGTTCGGCGAGACGAGCCAGCGCGAGGATGGTCGCCTGCTGGGCCTTGTCGCGCTCGCGCCGGCGGAACTCGTGCTGCGCTGCCACGGCGGTGGCGGAAGCGATCGAGGAGAGCAGGCCCTGCATGCCCTCGGAAAGCCTGTCCGCGCCCTTGCCATGCAAGTCGACGACCAACTCGCCGACCGCGCCTTCGCGCGTCGCCAGCGAGACTACGTGCATCTTGGCGCTCATCTCCGGGCCGCAGCCGCGTTCGACGAAGCCGCACGAGGTCGACGCATCCCAGACCTGCACATGCACGCCACGCCCACCGAGCATCTCGCAAGCGGCGTCGGCAGCGAGATCGACGATCTCCTGCAGGTTGCGCGCGGAGCACAAGTCGAGCGAGAAGCGATGCAACCGGCGCAGCGTGCCGGCCTGCTGGTCCAGCCGATCCTCGAGCAGCGTGGTGAAGTTCTCCAGCGACTCCTTCGAGAACACGAGCTCCGCGTCGGCTTCGTCCTGGGCGAGGAAGCGCAGGTGCGTGGCGAGCGCTTCGTCGACGGCGCCGGAGAGCTCCTCCCATCCGCAGGGCTTGGCCAGCATGCGGAAGACCTTCTGCTGGACGCACTCGGCGGCGAGGCGGGAATCGGCGACGCCCGTCAGCAAGATGCCGATGGTCTCGGGTGCATGCCCGGAGATCTGCTTGAGGAGCGTCAAGCCGTCCATGCCGGGCATCGCGTAGTCGGAGATGACCACGGGGAACGGACCGTCCACCGCGAAGCTCTTCATGGCCTCGTCGGCGTTGCACGCGGTCGTGACTTCGAACTTGCGCGACAACATGCGAGCCACGCTCGCGCGCACTTCGTCGGAATCATCGACGTACAGGATCTTCTGGTTCATCGTTCGCTCTTCGCTGGGGGATCTCGCCGCGGGCGCGATGCGCACCACGCGACGAAGTCCGTCATCGGGGAGCGCGAAGGAGCTTCTTGAGGGCGCCGTGGAAAAAGTGGGCGGCGAAGCGCTTGGAAGGAACTTCCAGCCTCTGGCACGAGGACGGATGCGCGTTGTGCACGCGGCGCGCAGATCGTGGGCTGGATCGCGCGCGACGGCTAGTTCTTGTAGCCCTGCAGAGGCGCGGGCACGCGCCCCCCGCGAGCGTGCAGGATGCGCGCGCCGAAGCGTCCCGGGTCCTGCACGATGGCCGTTCCCAAGAGCCCGCCCCAATCGACGGTCTCGCCCGGCTTGCGGCCCGGAATGGGCAACAGGCGCACGGCGGTCGTCTTGTTGTTGATCATCCCGATGGCCATCTCGTCGGCGATGATGCCCGCCACCAAGTCGACCGGCGTGTCGCCGGGCACCGCGACCATGTCGAGTCCGACCGAGCAGACGCTCGTCATGGCCTCGAGCTTGGCGAGCGACAACGCGCCCTCCGCGACGGCGCGGATCATGCCCGCGTCCTCGGAGACGGGAATGAAGGCGCCCGAGAGTCCGCCCACGCTCGAAGAGGCCATGGCCCCGCCCTTCTTCACGGCGTCGGTCAAGAGCGCCAAGGCGGCCGTGGTGCCGGGCGCGCCAGTGCGATCCACGCCGATCAGCTCGAGGATGTCGGCGACGCTGTCCCCCACCGCCGGCGTGGGCGCGAGACTCACGTCGACGATGCCGAAGCTCGTGCCCAGTCGGCGCGCGGCCTCGCGACCGACGAGCTCGCCCATGCGCGTGATCTTGAAGGCGGTGCGCTTGACCGTCTCGGCCACGGCCAGCAAGTCGGCGCCCGGGCCGAGTCGTGCCAACGCGCTGCGCACGACACCGGGGCCCGAGACGCCGACGTTGACGACCGTCTCGCCCTCGCCCGCGCCGATGTGGGCGCCGGCGACGAAGGGGTTGTCCTCGACCGCGTTGCAGAAGCACACGAGCTTCGCCGCGCCGAGTCCGCCCTGGTCGGCGGTCTCGTGCGCCGTGTCGAGCACGACCTGCGCGAAGTGGTTGACCGCGTCCATGTTGATCCCCGCGCGCGTGGAGGCCAAGGACACGGACGAGCAGACGCGCTTGGTCGTCGCCAGCGCCATCGGGATCGAATCGAACAAGGCGCGGTCCGCGTTGGTGTAGCCCTTGTGGACGTACGACGTGAATCCACCGATGAAATCGACTCCGCAACGCTCGGCGGCCGCGTCCATGGCCTTGGCGAAGGGCGTCAGGTCCCGGGCTCCGCACGCGGCGGCGACGAAGGCGATGGGCGAGGTCGCGATGCGCTTGTTGACGATCGGGATGCCGTAGTCGGAGGAGATCGAGTTGCCCACCGCCACCAGGTCCTTGCCATGGTGCACGATCTTGGCGTAGACCTTCTCGCACGAGGCGTCGAGGTCCGAGTCGGCGCAGTCCCACAGGCTGACGCCGAGCGTGATCGTGCGGATGTCGAGCGTCTCGAGCTCGATCATCCGCACGGTTTCGAGGATCTCCTGGTCGCTGAAGCTCATCTGGTCGCGGATTCTAGCGAGGACTGCTCGCCGCTCCTCCATCCGTGGCGAGGAAGGCCAGCAAGTCGGCGATCTCCTCGGGCGCCAAGTCGTCGACGAGGCCCTCGGGCATGACGGACGAATCGGAGCGCTTCATGGCGGCGATCTCGTCGCGCTCGAGGCGCACGAGCTTGCCGTTGGCGTCGAGCAGTTCGACGTAGCGCTCGTTCTCCTCGCGCAAGCGACCGGAGACGACGACCTCGTCGATGGTCTCCACGAGCCACAGCCGGTAGTTGGCCTCGACCGAGCGGTTGGGGTCGACGATCTCCGCCAGCAGTTCGGCGGCGGGATGCTTGCCCATGCCATCGAGCGCCGGACCGACCTCGCCACCCTCGCCGCCGAAGCGGTGGCACGCCGCGCACTTCTGCTGGTGGATGACGCGTCCCTTGCTCGGATCGCCGCGCAACGACGCGGCGGGCATCAAGCGCGCCAGCACTTCGCCCCGCGCCGGGCTCGAAGCGCCCAGCAACCGCTCGATGCGCTCGCGCTCGGCCATGTCGGCATCCTCGAGCAACCGGCGTCGATCGTCGGCGCGCAGCTCGCCACGCGCGAGGCGTCCGGACTCGAGCGCTTCGAGCAGCAGCGCATGCCAAGCCGCGCGTCGCAAGAGCAGCTCCACCGCCGCGCGACGCGCGAGGTCGCCGGCGCGCGCGAGCCCGCGCGCGAGCTCTTCGCCGACGGACGGCAGAGACTCGGACTCCAGCGTGGTCGCGAGCCCCGCCACCAACAGCGCGTCGTTCGCCGCGCACAAAGTCGCCGCCAGCGCCGGGCCGGCCCTGGCGGCCTCCAGCACCCGCCAACGGTTCGCGGCCTCGAGCCGTTCATCGACGGGGCGAGCATCGTCCAGCGCGACCGCGGCCGCGCGCTTCGCGAGCGTGGCCCGCAACCCGACCAGATCGACATCCTCGCCGGCGCGATCGAGCCAAGCGAGCAGCGCGGTGGCGGACTCGTCGTCGAGCGTGGCCTCTGCGCGCGCCAGCGCGGCGGCTTGCAAGCCAGACACCTTCCGACCGCGCGGCCACTCGCGGGCGAAGGTCGCCAGCAACCGCAGTCGCACGGCTGGATCGGCCTCCCACAGATGCTCCACCACGCGCGCTGCCGAGTCGGGATCGCGCTCGACGAGGTTCGAAGCGGCCACGTCGAGCGCACGCGCTTGCGACGCGTTCAGCGCGCCGACGGCCACCGCCTCGTCGATCTTGACCAGCGACACATCGTCCCACCAAGCCCGGCCGCTCGAGCGTCCCCATCCACCGAGCAGCAGATTGATCGAAAGCGTGCGCTGGCCGGGAAAGGTCGACAGCTGCACGGAGACGCGCTTCCAGCCGCTCGTGCCTTGCGCCGCGTCGGTGGTGGCGTCGGGGTGCGCGTGCGCGTTGAGCAAAGCGCCCATCGCACCCTCGATCGCTTGCGTGCGCACCCAACCCGACAACTCGTAGCGCGAGTCGCCTTCCACTTCGACATCCGCGTGCAACGACGAGTCCGCCCCGTCGACGCTCCACGCTTCCACGCAGGCGCCGCCGTCCCGCCCTTCGGACGCCGAACGACGCCAGAGCGCGGTTCCCGAGTACTCGCGCAAGCTCCAACCGCGCGGCAGCTCGCCCTCGACCTCCTCGAAGCCCGGGTTGGGCAAGAGGTTCGCGCGCGTGATGGCCCGCGGCGCCGAAGCGTCGACCGCCGCGCGCAAGTCGAGGGCCGCGGCGAGGAACCCGGCCGAGTGGATGCCCGCCGCCACTTGCGCCGCATCGACGATGCGCCGTTCCGAGTGGTTCTCGCGTCGCGCGAGCAAGCGCAGCAGCTCCGCGCCCACTTCGTCGTCCATCGGATGCGCCACCAGCGCGACGCAGGCCTCGCGTCGCACTTGGGCCGCGGGGTCGGCGAGGATGCCGGAAGCCAGCAACTCGCGCGTGGACGAGGCTCGCGCGGGCAACAAGCGCACCGCGGCCGAGCGCACCGAGGGCGACTTGTGCCGCAACAGACCCACGAGCTGCTGCTCGGCGGCCGCGTCGCGCTCGAAGACGCCTCGCTGGGAGAGAGCGTGGATGGCGTGCAGCACGAGCGGAGCGGCGCCCGCTCCGTCCAGCGCTTCGTCGGTCGCGGCCGCGCGCAGCAGGTCGTCGACCTGCGCCTCGCGCGAGGCCACCAGTCGCGCCTGCGCCTGCAACCGCCGCTGCAGATCGGGCGACCCGAGCGCCGCCACCAGCTCGCCGGCTCGCAGGTCCGAAAGGGGGCGCTCGCGCGAAGTCGCCATGCCCGAGGGCTTCAGGCGCCAGATGCGAGCATGCACCTTGTCGCGCAACGGCGTCTCGTAGGCGTTGCCGGCGCCGTTCTCGAAGCCCTGCGGGGTCGGATTGTGCTGGACGATGTAGTTGTACCAGTCGAGCACGTACACGGCTCCACTTGGCGCGACCTCGGCGGCGATGGGCGCGAACCACTCGTCGCGCGAAGCCAGCAGCGAACCACCATCGAGCGCCCTCCAACCAGCGCCGTCGCGCTCGAGCAGCGAGGCGTGCACGAGATGGCCGGTCGGCTCGCACACGAGGGCGACCGAGTTCCAGAAGCGCCGCGGGAACAGGCGGTGCGCGTAGACGCGCGCGCCCGCTGCCGCCGTGTACATGCCGAACCAATCGACTTGGCGCACGGCGTCGGTGACCGGGTGCATGCGCTCGTAGTCGTGGATCGGCTCCACGGCGCGTGCACGCACGCCCTTGACGCGTTCCTTCAGCGGGTTCGCCAACGACAGGTGCATCATCACGTCGTGGTTCGCCGTCGACGCGAAAACCTCCCCTTCCTCCGACAGCCCCAGTCCCCAGGTGTTGTTGGTCGTCGAGCCGAGGAACTGCAGTTCGGATCCATCGGGCTTGAAGCGGTAGACGCCTTGCCCGAACGACAGCTGCTTGCCGCCCACGACGCCTGAGAAGCCCGAGTAACCGACGACGCCCCAGATCCAGCCATCGAAGCCGAGCTGCATGTTCGACGGCCCGGCGTGCGTGTCGCCGATCCCCCAACCGCTGAAGAGCACGCGGCGCTCGTCGCAACGCAGATCGCCGTCGACGTCGACGAGGAGCAGCGTGTGCGGAGCCTGGTGCACGACGACGCCCTCGGGCGTGAAGCACAAGGAGGTCGGAATCGACAACTTGTCGGCGTGGATCAAGTCGGCCTCGTAGGTGCCGTCGCCATCCTCGTCGACGAGCACGCGCAAGCGGTCGCGACCAGCGCCCTCGCGCTGGAGCTCGTTGGGGTAGTCGACGGTCTCGGCCAGCCACAGTCGTCCGTCCGGATCGAAGGCCATGGCGAGCGGCTTGCCGATGCGCGGCTCGCTGGCGACGAGGTCGACCTCGAAGCCGCTGGCCACATGCATCAGCTTGCGGCTGTCCTCCGGCGAGAGCGGCTTGGGCATCGTGGCTTGCTCGCGTCGACCATCGATCTCCTCGTAGAGCGGCACGCGCGCCGGCACGCGCTCGATGGCGGGATCGGCGGGACGCGGTTCGAGGAAGCGGTCGCCCGCGGCCCAACGCAAGCCGCGCTCGACGAGGTCGTGGAAGCCAGCCTGCGTCCACGTGCGCTCGTCGTGTCCCCAAGCGGTGTAGAACACTCGCCCCGTGCCTTCTTTGCGCGTCCAGGTCCAAGGTTCCTCGCGCGCGCCGTCCCGGCGCACCTCGATGATCTCGCGATCCGTCCCGTGGCGCGCGTGCACGTAGGTCTCGTCGAAGCCTTCGAAGGGCAGGAAACCGCGGAAGCCCTCGTGGGCGGCTCCGACGAGGTCGGTGGTGAAGCGCTCCCAGCCGTGGCTCTCGAACTGCGCACCGACTAGACGCACGTATTCGTCGCTGTCCCTGAAGCAGAAGCTGGCGCAGTGGATCGCGGCGAGGCCCTTGCCGTCGCGGATCCAAGACACGAGCGTCCGACCGCGTTCGGCTCCTAGTTCGTCGATGTTGGCGTAAACGAGCAGGGCATCCTTGCCCGCCAAGCCCGCGACCGACAACCTCCCAAGGTCCTCGGTGTATTCGAGCTCGATCCCCTCCTTGGCCAATGCTGGCGCCAACTCGGCGTGGCGCAGGCGCGGCTGGTGGTGACCTTGGTCGCCGAGGAACAGGACCTTCAGCGGCGGAGCGGATTGCGGCAGGATCGTGGCGGCGAACGCGGCGACGGCGTGCAGGTGCATGGGTGCGCTCCGGTTGCGCCGCGAGGCTCTTGCGCGGCTAGATGCGATGCATGAAGCGGAACACGCGTTCGTGCATGACGCGCACGACGTAGTCCTCGGGTCCGCCGAGGCACTCCATGTGGCGCTTGACGGCGCCGAAGGTGGTGCCGGGCGGCAGCTCCACCGTGATCACCATGTGGAAGTAGCCCTCGACCATCTTCTGCGAGATGTCGTGCACGCTGCCTTGGGCGGCGGCGAGGGAAGCGGTGATCTCGGCCAGGATGCCGGGGCGGTTGCGCCCGACCGCCGTGACCACCACGCCGGTGACGACTTCGTCCGGATCGCCCGCCGGCTCGGGCAAGTGCGGCAAAATGCGCTGCGCGCGCTCGGCGTCCGGCCCGCGATCGGGGCGCGGCTCGCTCCATTGCGCTCCGCGGCCGGTGAGGATCGCGATGCCGTGCGCGCGCGCCAGCTCCATGGCCGCGGCGGTGACGATCGTCTCCTCGTCGACCACCACCTCCTTGCCACCGGCGGCCATGCGCCGCAGGTCATCGCTGGTCAGGAAGCGCCTGGCCATCACAGATGCCGCACGAGGTCGCGGTGCGGGCTGGGGATGACGACCTCGCGCGCGAGCAGGCCGCGCTCCTGCGCCACCTTGGCCCCGGCGGCCACCGAACTCTTCACGTCGCTCACCTCGCCGGTGAGCACGTAGAAGCTCTTGCCGCCCAGGCCATTCGCGAGGCGGATGTCCACGAGATCGATCGTCGCGGTCTTCAAGGCGGCGTCGGCCGAAGCGATGGCCGAAGCCACCGTGTTGGTCTCCACCACCCCGATGGCGTCGAGCGTGCCGTTGATGCGGCCGGTGCGCTTGATCATCGGCACGACCTGCGCGTGGATCTGCGGGATGACGAGCTGGTCGACCAGGTCGCCGCCCGCCAAGGCCGCGCCGCGCGCCGTCGAGGCGCGCACGTCCTGCACCGAACCGGTGTAGAGCATCACGTACTTGCCGGGATGCACCGGCGTCGCGAAGAGCAGCTCCACCTGGGCTTCCTTCAGCACGGCGTCGGCGACCTCGATCCCGCGCGCGACGGAAGAGGTCTCGAGCACGCCGATGGCGACATCCAGCGCGACATCGTCGCGCAGCACGGGGTTCAGGTCGTTGCGGGTCATGTTCAGGTCCTCTGGACTTGGTCTTCGGGAGGCGTCTGGCCGACGAGCGTGCCGTCGGCGAGCTCCATGCGATCGATGATGGCGGCGACGGCCGTCTGGAAGCCGATGTCGTGGCTGCGGCCGATGCAATGACGCGCGGCGCGACCAAAGACGACCAGCACGCGCTCGCCGATGCCGGCGCCGAGCGTGTCGACGGCCACGAGCGTCTCGGCCGAAGCCTTGCCGTCGGTCGTGTACGGGCGCACGACGAGGAAGCGCAGGCCGGCGAGGGTCGGGTCCTTCTTGGTGGCCCACACGTTGCCGACGACGGTGCCGATCAGCATGTCAGGGGCCCTCCGCGCCCTTCTTCACGCGCTCCGGCTGCGGGCCGGCGATTCGGGCATCCGCCACGCGCCAGCTGCCCGGCGCGTCCGGGATGTCGAAGTCGTCCACGATGCCCACGACGGCCGCCTCGAAGGCGAAGTCGCCGTCGTGGCCGAGCGTGGCCACGCGCGCCGCCTTGCCGAAGGCGACGACCACGCGTTCCCCTAGCTTCGCGCCGAGCGCGTCCGCGCACACGACGGGCGTCACCTTGGGCGCGGCGGGATCGCGACGCTCGTCGAGCGCCTCGACCACGAGCAGGCGCAGCGACTTCAGGTCGTCGACCTTCTTCGTGGCCCACACTTCGCCCACCACGCGACCGAGGAACATCAGTCGATCCCCTCGTTGGCGCGGCCGGGGAGGCCCTTGAGCGCGTGCTCGACGGCCTTGACGGCCTCGTCGATCTCGGCGTCGGAGCCGGCGAGTCGCAGCCGCCCCACCGCGCCCTCCGCGCCCAGGCCGACGATGCGGATGGGCGAGTGCTTCTCCGCTTCGTTGGCGGCCAGCACCACGTAGACGGCGGGGTGCACCTCGAGCGTGTAGAGCGTGTCGCCGCCGAGCACCAGCATCCCCGCGCGCGTGCGGTTGATCATCATCGCCTGGTGGTGGTCCAGCTTGCGGATGATCTCGCTCGTCAAGAGATTCGGACGCAGCGCGTCCTCGCTGGTCGCTCCGAGGCTGGCGAGGATGGTCGCGCCGGCCTGGCGCACCATGCCCTGGTCGGGGCCGTGCACCTCGAGCGTGCCGTAGCTGCGTTCCGTGCGCAGAGCACCCGGCTTGACCTCGCAGCTCTTCAAGGCGACGTCCATCAGGCGGTTGATCACGATCCCGGGCTGGACCTCGAGCCAAAAGGCGGCCTCGCCCGCGACGGGGAAGTACCCGTCGGAGTTCGTGGCGACCGTGGCTGCGAACTGCGGCTGCATCTGGTCGATGTAGACCGCGCCGCGCAGCGATACCGCGCGCGAGGACATGGGAAGGCTTCAGGCGGCCTGGCTGGAGGGGCCTGGCGCGCTCACTTCTGCTCGGGGATGGGCGGCAGGAACAAGTCGAGGTCCGCGGCCGGGCGCGGGATGACGTGCACGCTGACCAGCTCGCCGACGCGCTTGGCGGCGGCCGAACCGGCCTCGACGGCGGCCTTCACCGCGCCGACCTCGCCGCGCACCATGACGGTGATCAGCGCGCCGCCGGACTTCTCCTTGCCGAGCAGCGTGACCTTGGCGGCCTTGCACATGGCGTCGGCGGCCTCGACGGCGCCCACGAGACCCTTGGTCTCGATCATGCCCAGAGCGATCATTCCATCCATCGTCGTCTTCCTTTCGTGTTCCCCCGCCCTGCGCCGGCGGCGCGGGGCCTGTCAAGTGTTTTTTACAAGCTCCGCCTCGTCGCGGGCTTCACGCCCTGCACGACCCGCTGGTGGCGTCGTGGTGCGCGCAGCCCTTGCATGGCCCGAGCGGGCACCCGGTGCCCGCCTGCCCCATCATGCCGAGGATCTCGTTCGTGCTGAGCGAGGAGCCCGCGGCGTGTCCACCCCTGGGCGGCGAGTCGGAGCCCGCGCGCGAGCTCGCCCAACCGGAGATCGCGCTGGCGCGACCGGCTTCGCTCTTCGAGCCCGCGCCGACCTTGGCCGCCCAGGCGGCGGCCACCGGCGCGACGGCGGGCGCGGACGCCGCGGGACGCTCGACCAGCGGCGCGTTGCCGCGCCAGTTGCTGGCGGCGTCGGGCTCCATGCTCGAGCGCGAGGAAGGCGCGAGGCCTCCTCCCAGCGCCGGATCGCCCGCGAGTCCGCAACCGCGCGGCAAGCCATCCTTCGTGTAGGCCGCCACGCGCGCGTGGTCCTTCTTCTCGATCTCGGCCCAGTCGCGACGCACGAACGCCGCGCGCTTGATCGTGACCATGTGCCGGGCGCTGATGTTGTCGCTGGTGATGTTGCCGGCCTGCGGGCCGCAGCCCAGCGAGAAGCTCGGCACGAGCTGCGTGCTGTATCCGACCGCGCCCTGCGAGCTCGGGCCGTTGACGACGATGCGCGAGGCCGGCTTTTCGAGGAAGAAGGCGTCGAGCACCTTCTCGTCCCTCGCATGGATGGCGCAGGTGTGGCCGAGGCCTTCCGCCTCGAGCATCGCCATGCTGACGCGGCAGCCTTCCTGCCAGCCGTCCACCTTGTGCACCGACAGCACGGGCGCGAGGATCTCGATCGACAACGGCCACTCGGGCCCCACGCCGCCTTGCAGCGCAAGCAGCACGGTGGTCGTCTTCGGCACGGAGAAGCCCGCCGCCTCGGCGATGCGCCACGGATCGAGCCCGACCACCTCGGGGTTCATGTGGCCGCGCACGTTGCAGTGCTTGGCGAGCTTCCGCGCCTGATCCTCGTCGCACAGGTGGGCGCCGCGCTTCTTCAACTCGCCCAGCAACTGGTCGGCGACCGGCGCGTCGACGACGATGCCCTGCTCCGAGCAGCACAGCGTGCCGTTGTCGAAGCTCTGGCTGGCGATGATCGAGTGCGCGGCCCACGCCACGTCGGCCGTGCGGTCGACGTAGACCGGCACGTTGCCTGGGCCGACGCCGTAGGCCGGTTTCCCGCTGGAATAGGCGGCCTTGACGAGGCCCGTCCCGCCCGTGGCGAGGATCATCGCCACTTCCGGATGCTTCATCAGCGCGCCCGTCGACTCGATCGTCGGGTTCGGCAGGCACGTGACGAGATCAGGCGGGGCGCCGACGCGCTCCAAGGCGCGCCTCAGCACCTCGACGGTCTCGCCGATGCAGCGGCGCGAACGCGGATGCGGACTGACAACGATCGCGTTGCGGCCCTTGACGGCGATCAGCGACTTGAAGAGCGTCGTCGACGTGGGATTCGTGGTCGGCACGATGCCCGCGATGACGCCGACGGGCGCAGCCACCTCGACGATGCCGGCTCGCTCGTCGCGCTTGACGATGCCGACCGTCTTCTCGTCCTTGATCGAGCTCCACACGCCCTCGGAACCGAACAGGTTCTTCAGGACCTTGTAGTGGACGCGGCCGATGCCGGTCTCCTCGACGGCCAGGCGCGCGAGGTCGTACGCCGCGGCGGCGCCGGCCTTGGCCATGGCGGCGCAGGCCTCGTCCACGCGCCGCTGATCCCAGCCGTGCACGACCTCCACGGCGGCCGCGGCGCGCGCGACGCAATCGCGCACATCTTGCAGAGCCCGCAGATCGGGATCGATGCCCTGGCCCATCGCGTGGGGGTCCGCGACCGGAGTCAGTCAGGGTTCTTGGCGGCCGACTTGCCGCCCGCGGCGGGCTTCGGCAACGGCGCCATCTTCGGCAGGATGCGCCAGACTTGCTCGTGCGGGCGCGGAATGACATGGACGCTGACCAGTTCGCCCACGCGACGCGCGGCGGCCGCGCCAGCGTCCGTGGCCGCCTTGACCGCGCCCACTTCGCCGACCACGAACATGGTCCAGTAGCCGGCGGTGATGTTCTCGCGGCCGTGGAGTTCGACCATGGCGGCCTTCACCATGGCGTCGGCGGCTTCAACGTGACCCACGAGACCCTTGGTCTCGACCATGCCCAGCGCGGTCGGCTTCATGAGAGGGAGGATGCGGTTCCTATCGGGGGCGCGCCGAACGACCATGCGGGGCCGGGCGCGGAGGCGAGAGTCTAGCCGTCTCGGGCTCGCGGAGGTAGTGCGCTCGGAGATTGGGAAGCCGGGTCGCCGGACCCTAGCCTAGGGCGGCCGTGACGAACGCCTGGACCAAGCGCCTCCTGCGCTGGCGGTTGTGGATCTACCGCCGCCTGAAGCCCGACGAGGCCCAGGCCACCCTGATCCTCGCCGCCTTCGTGGGCGTGCTGGGCGGCTTGTCCGCGCCGCTGTTCCACTTGGCGCTGCGCCTCGTGACCAGCCTCCTGACCGGACGCGAGCTCGGGGGCCTCGACTCATCGCTGGTCGAAGTGGCGCGCAGCCTCGAACCATGGCAGCGAGCCGTCGTGCCCGTGGCGGGCAGCCTCGTGGCCGGCCTCATCCTCCAACAGGGGCGCCGCTTGTCGCGCGAACGCTCGGTCGACTACATGGAGGCGGTGGCGCTCGGTGACGGCGTGATCAGAACCAAGCCGACGCTGGTGCGCATCCTCTCGTCCTTCTTCAGCATCGGCTCGGGCACCTCCATCGGGCGCGACGGTCCGATGGTGCTGGTCTCGGCGCTGGTGGCATCCAGCCTCGGTCGACGCTTGTCCTTGGGCGAGCCGCGACTGCGACTGCTGGTGGCCTGCGGCGCCGCGGCGGGCATCTCGAGCGCCTACCACGCCCCCATCGGCGGCGCCTTGTTCGTGGCCGAGATCGTGCTCGGGACCATCGCCACCGGCACCTTCGGCCCGATCCTCGCCGCTTCGGTCATGGGCACCTTGGTGGCGCGGCCGTTCTTCGGCGATGAACCGATCTTCCGCGTGCCCGACTTCGACATGGTGTCGTGGTGGGAGTTCGTGCCAGCGGCCTTCGTCGGCGTGCTGTGCGGACTGATGGCGGCGCCGTTCCGCGCCAGCCTGGGCGCCGCGCGCGCGAGGTTCGCGGCTTTGCGCGGGCCGATCTGGCTCCATCTGGCGCTCGGCGGCGCGGTCACCGGCGTGGTGGCTTGGTTCATGCCAGATGTGTGGGGCAACGGCTACGAGTCGCTGGCGACCATCCTGCAGAAGGACACGTATTGGTTGGCGCTCGTGTCGTTGCTCGTCCTCAAGTGGATCGCCACGGCGGCGGCGGTGGGGTCCGGAGCGGTGGGCGGCATCTTCACGCCCACGCTGTTGCTCGGCGCCATCGTGGGCGCGCTGGTCGGCGCGCCGCTGCACGCGTGGCTGCCGCACGACACTGGTTCGGCGGGCGCGTACGCGCTGGTCGGCATGGGCGCGTTCCTCGCGGCCACGACCTTGGCGCCTTTCATGGCCATCGTGCTGGCCTTCGAGTTGACGCTCGACTACGACCTCGTGCCGCCGCTGATGATGGCCTGCGTCGTCGCGTGGATGACCGCCAAGAGCGCGGGCGGACAAAGCGTCTACGCGCATTCGGTGGGCGTGGAAGCGCAGCGCATCGATCCACGCGAAGTGCGTCGACGCAAGGTCGAGGGCCTCCTCAGGCGCCAGCCGATCTGCATCGGGGCACGCGCCACCTTCGGCGAAGTGCTCGACACCTTCATGAGGAACCGCCACCGCAACCTGTTCGTGGTGGGCGACGATCGCCGCTTCGTGGGCGCCATCCCGCTCGACGCGATCAGGCCGTGGCTCGAGGACAGGAACGCCACGCCGCCGATGCTGGCCGAGGAGTTGGCGCGCGAGGACTATCCGGTGGTGCGCCTCGACGACACGCTCGACACGGCGTTGGAACGCTTCGCGGGGCATCCATTCGAGCGACTGCCGGTGCTCGACGCCAGCGGCGTGCTGGTCGGCGCGTTGTACAAGTCGGACGTCCTGCTGGCCTTCAGCGGCGGCGTCGCCCACGAAGCGAGCTGAACGCACGCGTCGCGCGACGGCTCACTTGGGCAGCAGCCAATCGGGCCAGTGGAACACGTCAGCGGGGAAGCCGCGGCCCGTGCGCGGATGGCGCAGCGAGCGCTTGACGCACAGGTCGAAGAGCCACGGATTCCAGGCGCGGACCTCGTCGAGCGCCTGCGCGTCCTCCTTGGACAACAGGCCGTCGTCGACCAGTCGATCGAGGTCCCACAAGATGTCGAAGCACGGCAGCGGCCAATCCGAGCCGTCGAGGAGCCGCGGATGCAGGTCCTCGCGCTCGAGCAGCAGCGCCAGCACGTGGCTGCGGTCGTATTGCGGCGTCGCCGACAACTCGCCGTGCAAGAGTCCCTGGCTGCGCGGCTCGTCCATCAAGCGCAGCCACAGCTCGAACGAGCTGCGCCGCGCGCGCGCGGGATCGTCGAGGTCGTCGTTCTCGCCGGCGCTTCCGCAATGCCCGGCGACGACGCGCACACCCATCGACAAGGGCAAGCGCAGGCGCAGCGGATTGCCCAGTTCCTGCAGCATGTCCGCTTCGACCGCGCGCTCGTGGCCGATGTGGGTCAAGAGCGACATCTGCAACTCGACGAGCTTCTGGTAGTACGGACGGATGCGCTCGTCGGCGGGGTCCATGCCCTGCGCGTTGGGCAGCCACTTCACGAGTCGCACGCCGAAGCGCGCCATCCGTTCGAGGCGCGCCAAGGCGTCCGGCGCGTAGGGATGCACGGAAGCCACGGGGATGAAGCGCGCGTTGACGCGCGCGTACTCGACGACGAACTCGTCGGGCACGAAGAACTCGGTCTTGTCCTCGTCGACCAAGCCGTCGGGCGCGTAGTGCCGATCAAAGGCGAGGATGGCGCAGCGTCCCGCCCCCGCGGACGAGACCATCGAATCGAGTCGCCGCATCCATTGCGTGGCTGCGAAAGCCGGGTCGTCGACGCCACCCGCGCCGGTGAAGGCGAGGAACTGCGCGTGCTTGATCGGATGGCGCCACGACAAGAGCTCGGGGTTGACCCACGCACCCGACCAGTCGCCTTGAAGGCCGGCCACGTGCGCGTGCCCGTCCACGCGCCGCGCCAAGTCGAGGCCCTCCAGCGAGCGGCGCACGATCTCCCTCGCGCGCGCGGGGGCGTCGGACTCGAAGCGCCGTGGGTCGTCGTGCGTTGGACGGCCCAGCGACACGAGCGCGAGCGGCACGAGCCACCACCAAAGCCATGCCAGCACCCCGAGCACCGCCAGCACGCGCACGCTGCGGCTGATCCAACGCCGCAACCGCGCCTCCAAGTCCTCCTTGCGCCGCGCCTGTTCCATGGATGGCCGAGGTTAGCAGCCGCGCGGGCCCGGACCCATGGCCGCGGCGCCGTCCGCGGTCCGCATCCAGCGAGTTCGAGCGCAGCCCTTGCGTCCGCGCCGCCCGCCGCGGATGGTCAAGGAGTGGGAACTGGACGCATCGGCCTGCGCGACGCCGCCTTGCTGACGATGGGCGGCATCGTGGGCGTGGGGATCTTCTACAACCCTTCGCGCGTCGCCGAACTATCCGACTCGCCGCTGCACTCGCTCGCGTTGTGGGCGCTGGGTGGACTGGCGGCCTTATGCGGCGGAGCGACCTTCGCCGAGCTTGGCGCGCGCTTGCCCAAGGCGGGCGGGTGGTATGTGTACCTGCGCGAGGCCGTGCACCCGTTGGTGGCGTGGCTCTTCGCGTGGGCCGTCGTGGGCGTCGTCTCGACGGGCGCCATCGCGGTGGTGATGGCGATCGCCCTGCAGAACTTCGCGGCGCTTTGGCCCGCTCTCGGCGGACCGGAGACCACCGCGGGCCGCGTGGCCGCTTCGATCGCCATCGTCGTCGTCACGGCCGTGGTGGCGTGCGGCGTGCAAGCCGGAGCCAAGTTGCAGAGCGCGCTGATGGCGCTGAAGATCGCCGCCATGCTGGCCTTCGTGGCCGGAGCCTTCTGGCTCGCCGCGCCCGCGTCCGCGGCCGAACCCGCGCTGGTCGTCGAACGTTCCGGTTCGTGGTGGGCGCGGAGCCTGCAAGGCATGCTGCCCGTGCTGTTCACCTGCGGAGGATGGCACATGGTCGCCTACTTGGCGCACGAGGTGCGCGACCCGCGCCGCACACTGCCGCGCGCCATCGTGCTGGGCGTCGTGGGCGTCGTGGCGCTCTACATCGCCATCGTGGCCGCGTTCCTGCATGTGCTCGGGCTGGAGGGCGTCGCCGCCGACCGCGACTTCGCCGGGCGCGCCGCCGAAGCCTGCTTCGGTGCATCCGGCGGAGCGTGGTTGCGAGGCGCGATGGGAGTGTCCGCGCTGGGCATGATGGTGGTGATCGTGCTCGCCTCGCCATGGATGGTGGTCGCGATGTCGAAGGACGGCGCGCTGCCGGCCTCGATCGGCGCCTTGCATCCGCGCACGGGCGCCCCGCTGCGCGCGCTCGCGCTGCAGGCGACGCTGGCGCTCGCCTACTTGTGGCTGGGCACGGCGGAGCGGCTCGTCGACTCGATCAGCTTTGTCGAGTGGATCTTCCACGGACTGGTCGTCGTGGCGCTGTTCCGCTTGCGCCGCCGCGACCCGGGCTTCGACGGGTTCCGCGCTCCGACGGTGGCGCCGCTCACGTACTTGGCGCTCGCCGTGTGCATCGTGCCCGGGAACCTCTTGGCGCTGAACCTCGAGGCCGCGGGAATCGGCGGCGGAGTGCTGTCCGTCGCGCTGCTTGCATGGTGCGCCACCGCGGCTGGTCGCGCGCGACGGCGCGGCGCGAAGGAATGAGGGCGCGCGCTCAGGCGCGATGGAAGCTGTCGCCGTCGAGCGTGGGCACGCGACTCGCCGACAAGCCCAGCGCCAGTCCCAACATCGCCCAGCTGGCGAGCATCGACGAGCCGCCCGTGGAGAAGAACGGCAGCGTCAAGCCGGTCAACGGCACCAGCCCGAGGTTCACTCCCGTGTTGATGACGAGGTGCGCGCCGAAGTAGATGGCGATGCCGGTCACCGCCAAGCGCGAGAAGCGATCGCGCAGCGCGCCAGCGCTGCCGAACAGGGACACGACGAACAGCGCGTAGACCAAGAGCACCAGCAGCGCGCCGAGGAACCCGCCTTCCTCGGCCACCACGGCGAAGATCGAGTCGCAGTCGCGCTCTGGCAGGTACGCGGTGCGGTTGGCGACGCCTTCGCCGAGCCCGGTGCCCGAGAAGCCGCCGTTGCCGATCGCGACGCGCGCGTGGTAGGCGTGGAACGCGGCCCCGTTCTTGGCCGCCAGCAAGTCGTGCGCGCTCCACGACTCGAGCCAGGTGCGCACGCGCTGCAGCTGGTAGTCGTGCAGCAGCAACCCGGTGCTGGCGGCGAGCAGGGCGAGCAACGGCCCACCGAGGAACAAGGCCGCGTACAAGCGCCACGACGCGCCCGCAGCCCACGACATGCCGAGGCTGATGGGCACCATGGTCAAGGCCGTGCCCAGGTCGGGCTGCAAGGCGGTCAGCGCGATGGGGACCAGCATGATCGGCGCGACGCGCACCCAATCCCGGCCGCTCTTGAGCTTGGTCGACGCCAACGCCGCGGCGAGCGCCAGCACCAGCGCCGGCTTGGCGAGCTCCGATGGTTGCAGGTCGAAGCCCAGCGGCAGCTGGATCCAGCGCCGCGCGCCGTTGCGCACATCGCCGACCACGAACACCAGCACCATCAGCGACATGGCCACCAACCACAACCAACCAGCGTTGCGGGCCAGCCAGCGTGCGCGCGCCGCCAGCGCCAACACGAAGAAAGGCAACGCCACGCAGAGCTTCTGCACATGGCCGCTCCAGTCGACCCCGGCGCGTTGATGCAGCTCGTCGGCCTGGGCGATGGCGTGGACATGCACCAGTCCGACCACGACCAGGATGGCCGCCAGCAGAGCGACATGCCAATCCAGCTCGAACCAGCGGACGGATTTGAGCGACAGGGCCCGCGCCAACGGGTCGGGCTTCCTCGTCTCCACGCTCATTGGCGCGACTCCTCCACCAGCGCGCGCACGGCCTCGTGGCGCAGGAACTGCGCGGCCACGAAGGCCGCCGTGCGTCCGGCCGTCTCGGTCGTGTCGCACAAGTACGCCACCACCACGAAGCGCGGACGCTCGGCCGGGAACCAGCCTCCGATCCAAGCGTGCTTGCGCTGCTTGCCGGCCTCCTTGTCGGCGCGGTCCGCGGCCGAAAGTCGCGGGTGCTCGCGGATCGGACCGATGTCGGCCGAGCCGGTCTTGGCCGCGAAGCGGAAGCCCAACGTGCGTTCGTCCAATCCCTTGCCATGCGCCGAGCCGTGCGGATCCTCCACCACGCCGACCAGCGCGGCGCGGACGAAGCCCAGCGCCTCGGCTTCGATCGCCAGCGCTCGTCCGCGCGCGGGCACTTCGCGACCGCCGATGCTGCCGACCAGCCTCAACTCGGGCAGCACGCCCGTGGCGAGCCCGCACAAGGCGCGCGCCACCTGCGCGGGAGTCGCCTCGACCACTTGCAGCCCGTTCGGGAACCTGACGCGATCGAAGCGCGCGCCGAGGCGATCGAGCACCTTCGCGTCGGACAAGCTGGCGTGCAAACTCCAGTCCTCGCGCGACTCGCCCGCGCCGAAGCCGGCCACCTCGAAGGCGCCCGTCGGCGCGCCGAAGCCGAACTCGCGCGCCATCTGCAGCAAGCCCTCGGGCGGATACTCAAGGCCCATCTGCGCGAAGTAGGAGTTGCACGACACGACGAGCGCGCGGCGCAGGTCGCACGAGGAGTGCACGCCATTGCAGGCGATCGAATCGTAGCGGCCGGTGCACGGCAGCGGCCGCTTCTCGTCCCACGACAGGTGATCCAGCGCCCACGCGGCCACGAAGGGCTTGAACACGCTGCCCGGCGGATTGAACACCGGACGATGGAAGGCGCGCTCGCGCGCGCTCGAGCGCGCGGGACCACGGCCGGGCGCGGGCTCCAGGCCGTCGAGGCCGGGTTCGGAGGCGGCCGCCAGCACCGCTCCGTCGACATCGCACAGGACGATCGCCCCGACCGGATGCTCGAACCAAAGCGCGTCCGTGTCGTCGCCGAGGGGCGGCGGCACCGGATGCGCCAGCGTCTCCTGCGCCGCGGTCTGCAGTCGCGCGTCGATCGTCAGCACCACCTCCGCGCCGTCGCGTGGCGCGCTGGAGACGATGCGCGAGGGCCGCGCGCGCTCGGCCAGTCCTTCGACCTCGTGCACGCCGAAACTGCCGCGCAACGCCGTGTCGAGCCAAGCCTCGATGCCGCTGCGCCCGACCCACTCGGCTTCGCGCGCCCTGCGGCCGTCGGCGCCGTCGACGCCTTCGAAGGCCAAGAGCTCGCGCAGGGTCGGCCGGCCGGTGCGCCCGAGCAACGCGGAGGCGAGCGGCACGCCGTTGGCGTCCGAGGCCGGACGCTTGCGACGCATAGCCTCGCGCACCTCGAAGCCCGGATGCGCGCGGCGATCGCGCACCAAGGCGTGCACCAGCTCGTAGGAAGGCTCGCCTGAGAAGATCGCGGGACGCGAGGTCAGGTCCACGCCCAGATAGGACTCGTGCTGCAGGGCGCGCGCGATGCGCGCGGGTTGGATGGCGCGCGGCCCGGCGCTCGCGTCGCAGCCGCGCGCGAACAAGCGCTCCACCGCCTCGTCGTGTCGGTCCTCCAAGGTGGTCGCGAGTCGCAGGCAGGCCTCGACGCCGAGCGGCCCCTCGAGTCCGCGCGAGGAGAGCGCGATGGCGCTCCAGCGCGCGCGCGACTCCTCGAGCGCGGGAACCGCGCGCGCATCGACCAGCGGGTTGACCGCGAAGGCCTCGAGGAGCGCCAGCGCGGTCCAAGGCGGAGTCGACTCGTCGCCCAGCGCGTCCACGGCCAAGTCGCGCCAATCCTCGTCGACGAAGGGCGAGCCGGAGTTCGGCACGCCGTCGCGATCGCATGGATCGCCCTCGAAGGCCTCGTCGAGCTCGCGCAGCACGCCCGCCTCCTCCAGCGCCGGCCATCCCTCGCGCGCGATGACGCGCGCGTCGCTCCCGGCGGCCACGAAACGCGCCAGCGAATCGAGCAGCGAACGCTCCATCGCTCCTTCGTCGCGCTCGTTGGCGGCGCGCGCCAAGGCTCGAGGCACCAGTTCGCCAACCAGTTCCGCGCGACGGCGTTCCGCGCGCGAGGCGAGCCAGCGCGCGTGCCGCTCGTCGTCGAAGCGCAACGCCCGCGCCAAGAAGCGCGTGTCGATCTCCTCGACCAGCACGCGCGTCGGCACGCGCGCAGGTTCGAAGCCCATCGCCAACGCGAACATCGCGTCCGCTTGCGCGTCCTCGCGCTCTTCGCGCAACGCCTGCATGCGCGCCAAGAGGCGCTCCTCGGACGTGGCTGGCCGCGACGCGGAACCCGGCAGGGTCTCGTCGCCTTGTTCGACGAAGAGCGACAACCCGTCGGACTCGATGCGGCGCGCCAACTCGGCGAACTGCTGCGCCTCGCGCGCGAAGCGTCGCTGCACGGCTTCACGCAGCACGCCGGGCTCGACGCCACGCAGGCGCCCGAGCAGCTCGAGCCAACTGTCGCGCACCGGTCCCTCGCGTCGCAGCAGCCGCACCGCGCGTTCCTCCTCGCGCGTGGCTTCCAGGAGCCGCAGCGCGTAGAAGCGCGCGTCGGAGGCGCGCGAGGCGCGCCACTGTTCGCGCGGATCGGAACAAGCCGCGAGCCCAAGCCGCTCCAGCGCGGCTCCCTGCGCCCACGCATCGAGCTCCGCCGGACTGGACTCGAGCAACGCCGTCGCCGCCGCACCGCCGCGGCTCCAAGCCTCGAGGTAGCCGACGCCCCGGCCTTGCAGGGCCGACCAGGCGTGCGCCGACTGGCCGAGCGCGCTGGCGCGGCGCCAATCGCGCTGGATCCACTCGACCTGCCAGCGCTGCTCGTCCTCGGCCAGCACCGCCATGTCGCGGGTGTAGATCACGCCACGGCGGGCAGGCACGACGCGCGTCTCGCTGGTCAGGGCTTCGGCTTGGGCGGCCCACAGCTCGCGCTCGTGGAGTTGGATCTGCGCCAGGCGCGCCACGACGACGGCCAAGGCCGCCAAGAACGCGATCACGAGCACGCGTTGGCGCCAACCGCTCACGACGCCCTCCGCGCCAAGGGGCCGAGCCCCGGGACTGCCTGCAGCAATCCACCCAACAGCAAGGCGAAGATCCCCGTGCCGAGCGCGGAGCGCAACGCGTCCCCGCCCGCCGCGGCCGCCAGCGCGCTCGAGCCATCCTCGCTGGCGAGGTGCGACAGCGCCGACAACCCGCCCAGCCACAAGCTGGCGAGCGCCGCCGCGAGCGCGCGCCCGGCATGGCCGGCGAGATCGAACACGCCGCGCGCGACGAATGCGCCCCACAAGACGCAAGCAGTGCCGGCGACGACCAGCGCCGCCGGCTCGGCCGCCACGATGCCGCGCGCCCAAAGGGTGGCGACGCACAGCCACCACAGGTCGCGCTCCTCGGCGCGCGCCAGCACCGCCAACGCGGCCGCCAACGCCAAGTTCGGTGTCCAGCCGCCCAAGTGCGGGCGCGCGAGCGCCTCGAGCAACGCCAGCCATCCGAGCAGGCCCGCGAACAACGCGATCGACAACCAACGCATGGGCTTCATCGCGCCTCGACCTCGTCGGCCTGCGCGCCATCGCCGATCCATGCTTGCCGCCTCGACGCCGGTTCGTGCACGCGCGCGATCCGCAAGGCGGACACGCCGCCTTGCTGCGGCAACAACGCCCCCACGAGCAGCGCCGCGGGCACGCCGCGCTCGCTGCCCGCCGTCCACACCGACACCGCGGCGTCGGGAGCACCCTCCAGCGCCGCGCGCAGGCGCTGGAGCGCGGACGCGTCGCACGCGAGAAGCACCGAGCCGGCATCGACGCGCCCGGCCCCGCGCAGGATCCCCAGCGAGACGACGCGCGCCGAACCGACTACAGCGAGGGCCTCGACGGCGAAGGCCGGGTCCTCGAGCAGCGCCACGTCCGCCAAGCCGCCGGAGCAACGCTCGACGCGACCCGCGAGCCGCAGATCCGAGGCCACGGCCGCACCCGGGCGCAGTTGTCCAAAATCCTTGACACGCGACACGGACCTGCCCGGACTGGAGGCGCGCCGCGCCACCGTCTCGAGGGCGCGCCATTTGCGTGGATCCAAGGGATCGCGCTCGTCGATGCGCGCATCGCCCACCTGCGCCGCGCGCGGATCGACGAGGATCGCGAGGTGGTGCAGGCCGTGCTCCCAATCGAGCTCGCTCCGCACGCCAGGCGGCAGCGCCGCTCCGCGCCGCGGCGCGCGCAGGCGCCCAAGCAAGTAGCCGTTGGCGCGCTGGGCGCTGGCGAGATCGGGGCCTTGCAGGGCGGCGGAGCCGGCAGCCGATTCCTGCACGCGCACCAACGCCCCGTCGAGGCCGTGGTCGTCGACGGCCCAGGCGGCCAGCAAGGCGCCTTCGTCCGCGGACGAAGCGCGCCGCAGGCCTCCGACGACGAGTCGCGCCACCTCGTCTTCGGCGCGCGCCACCGCGCCCACGCGATGATCGCGCGCCGTGGCTAGTTCCACCTCCCACTCGCCATCGCGCTCCGCCGCCACGCGCCCGAGGTAGTGCTCGCGCAGCGTGGCTGGATCGCCGACGCGCACGGCCAAGTGGTCGTGCGCCCGCACGATCACGCGATCAGGTGCGCCCGCCACGCGCGCCACGACCTCGCAGGCGACGAAGGCGCGACCCGCGCGCAGTTGCTCGTCCTCGGGCAAGACCTGCCGTGCGTACAAGGCGCGCACCGCCCGCGAGGATTGGGCGAGGTCCGCATCAGCTGCTTGCACCTCGCCACCGAACTCGAACGGAGCCAGGAAGGAAGCGAGCGCGGCCGATGGAGCCAAGAGCAGGGCGCACGCTTGCTCCACGCCCTCCACGCGCCGCAAGGCGAGGGCGCAGAGCGCTAGTAGCGCCACGAACTGCAGCGTGCGCGAGCGCAGCCAGCTGGTCACGATCGAGCCTCCGCCCGCCCATCCCGCATCCGCGTCGCGCGTGGCGTGTAGCGCGCGCCGCCGTGCTTCGGTTTCAGTCGTCGTCGCCCGACGACAGGACGGGCGCGAACACTTCCAAGTTCTCGAGGAAGACGCCCGTTCCACGCGCCACGGCCGTCAAGGGATCGTCGGCGACGCGCGCGGGGATGGACAACGCCTCGGAGATCGCCTCCGGCAGGCCGTAGAGCAAGGAGCCTCCGCCGCACAGAGTCAGGCCTTGATCGACGAGGTCGGCCGACAACTCGGGCGGAGCCTCCTCGAGCACGCCGCGCACGGCTTCGCAGATTTGACGCACCGGAGCCGTGAGCGCTTCGCGGATCTCGATCGAGGTGACCGTCGTCTTGCGTGGCAAGCCCGTCACGCTGTCGCGGCCCTTGACCTCCATCGACAACTCGGTCTTCATCGGCCACGCCGAACCGATCGTCAGCTTGATGCGCTCGGCCGACTGCTCGCCGATGAGCAGGTTGTGGTGGCGGCGCAGGTGGTTGATGATCGCCTCGTCCATGTGGTCGCCGGCCACGCGCAGGCTCGTCGCCACGACCATCTCGCCCAACGCCAGCACGGCGATGTCCGTCGTGCCGCCGCCGACATCGATGATCAAGGAACCATGCGGTTCGCGCACCGGCAAGTCGATGCCCAGTCCCGCGGCCAGCGGCTCGTCGATCAAGTAGACATTGCGCGCACCCGCGCGTTCGGCGCTGTTGATGACCGCGCGCCGCTCGACGGCGGTGATGCCCACCGGCACCGCGATGACGATGCGCGGCTTGACCCAGTTGCGTCCCGCGTGGACCTTCGTGATGAAGTAGCGCAGCATCTTCTCCGTCACGTCGAAGTCGGCGATGACGCCGTTCTTCAAGGGACGAATGGCCTCGATGTTGCCCGGCGTCTTGCCGAGCATCGCCTTGGCTTCGATGCCCACCGCCATGCCGTTGTTGAGCACTTCACCGGTCGACTTGTCGACGGCCACGACGCTCGGTTCGTTGAGCACGATGCCGCGGCCGCGCACGCTCACCAGCGTGTTCGCCGTGCCAAGGTCGATGCCCATGTCGACCGAGAATCGGCCCAAGGCCCATTGCAGAGGTTTGAAGACCGAGCTCATGCGCTGCCGTTCTCGCGGGGACTGCGGCGCGTGATCCCGCGCGCGACCCTCGTCGATCGGAGTCTAGCGGTCCACGATGCGCGATCAAGCCAGCGCAAAGCGCCCGACGCGCATCGATCCCGGAACTGCATTGCGTGTCGACGCGCCGCGACAGCAAGTCGCAATGCGGACCTGGAGCGCAAGGCGGTCTTCGCGAAGGTGGCAACGAGACGCACCGAGTTGCGCGTGACGAAGCGGGTGGTCGTCGCTGGTTTTCTGTGGGCTCCAGACAAGGTGAGCCCGCTGAAGGTGACCGTCGCCGCGCAGCAGCGGGTGTCGTGTTGCGCCAGCGGCTTGAAGGGCAGCAGTCGGGTGCATGTTGCGGCACGCGTGCTCGAGTCCAGGGCAGGGCCTCAGGTCGTGCTTGGGCTCATGCAGTTGGCAGAGGGGAGGACGGATGGCGGGAGGGGAGGTCGCGATTGGAGGGTGTCAGGATGGGATGCGGGAGATTGTCATGGCGGAGGGAGAGAGAGGCGGAGGGAGGCGGAGGGAGACGGAGAGAGAGGGAGACGAGAGGGAGACGAGAAAGGGGCGAGGGAGAGATGAGGGCGGGGCGAGGGGCGGGAGAGTAATAGTTGAGACCGACTTGCGTCGGTCTGTGAAATCAGGCCAGCAGATGCTGGCCTGATTTCACTAATCACCCCCCTCAGGAGGCGCGATTATCGCTGGCGCGAGCCAGCTGGCGGACGAGCTAGGTGCTCAGAAGAACACGCCCTTGCCGAAGGCTGCCGCGGAGTACATGTCCATCACGATGATGGCCGCGACGAGGGTCAGGGCAGTGAAGATCTGGACTGCTTCGACCATGCCGAGGCCGGGGCCGGTCGGCTTGGCTTCCGCGGCCGCTTCGGCCTTGCCGGCCTTGGCGCCGGCGGTGCGGGAGGTGCGGGGAGTCGCCATGTGAGAAGGTCTCCTGTCGATCGTCAGTAGGGTTGGATCGTCGGACGGGTTGGATCGTCAGCAACTGGCGATCGATCACAGACGCGTCGCCGCGCCGTCGCCTTGGCGGATCGACTGACCGGGGACCGTGCGGGTCAGGATGGCCGAGCACATGGTGTCGTGCACGAACTCCACGCGAGCTTGGCCCTTGTAGACCTTGCCGTCGTAGATCTCGAAGGTGTAGCCACGCTTGACGCCATCGTTCGAGCCCTTGTTGATGGAGACAAGGCCCGGTTCGACGGCCGTCGAGAACTCGAGGACCGCGCCCTTGATGTCCTGCATCGAGGCGAAGTCGCTGACGCGGGCGCCTGTGTTGGCGACCAGCGTGGCCAACTCGGCCTCGAGGCGGCCGATGTCCTTCGAGGCAACTTGCGCCGCCTTCTCCATGTCGGCGATGGTGACGTTGGCCGTCTCAAGGGCGGCGTTCTTGTCGGCAGCGTCCTTCTCGGCGGCCATCTGGCCTTCCGTGGCTGCACGCGCCTTGTCTTCGGCGTCGCGCTGGGCGGCGATCGCCTTGTCGCGCTCGCCTTGCAGCTTGGACTTGCTGGCCTCCATCTCGCCCAGCGTGGCGGAGATCTTGGAGACATCAGCGCGCAGCTGGCCGTTCTTCTGGGCTTCGCTGTCGTAGTCGGCCTTGTTGCGCTCGGACAAGCGACGCGCTTCGTCGCGCTCGTTCTGCAGCGTGTTCTTGGCGGTGGTCAGTTCTTGACCCTCGGCCTTGAGCTTGGCCACATCGGCCTCAAGCGCCTTCTTGGACGCAGCGTGAGCCGAGCTCTCTTGCTCGTACTTGGCCTTGAACTCCGCGTTGGTGTTGTACGCGTTGTAGGCCCAGCCGAAGAACGCGCCGGCGAGGACGAGGTTGAGGACGATGAAGATCTTTCCGAGGGAGCTCATGCCTGGGGTTCTGGCTGGTGGTTCGTCGCGTCCGTTGAACGCCGGTGTGGGCGTCCGCGGGGGGGGCGTTCGGATGCTGGGGGGGCGGGTGCAGGTCGACCTTGGGCGTCGCGGGTTCTTGACCGTTCTCCGCTGAGCCTGCTCTGCTGAGCTTGCTCCGCGCGGAACCATCGCAACCCACGGCGCGGCGGGCCGCCGGCCGGCCACCGCAAGCCCTGCCGGGCCAAGGACTTGCGTCTGGCCCTGCACACGGCGCACTTACGGTGGCTTGGGAGTGTAGGAAGCGCTCTGCCCCATGTCAAGAAAGGCTCGGCATCTGCAGAGCCTTGCTTGGCAAGGGTTTGGCGGGCCCTAATCCCTTCGGCGCCTGAGTACCGCCTGCGCAGCCAGAGGTAACAAGTAGAGCAGCCATGGTGCGAGCACCAGCGAGAGCAGAATCCCCTCCCGCAGCCGCAAGTAGAGCGTGCGCTGCTCCTTCTGCAGCGGGACAGGAAGATCGACCGCCAAGCTGCCGGCCACCATGCGATCGCGCCCACCCACGCGCAGCACCTCGGCCTGGCCATCCGGCCGCACGAGGGCCGTCAACCCCGAGTTCGTGGCGCGCACCATGGCCCGGCCAGTCTCGACCGCCGCCACGCGGCTGAAGGCGAGCATCTGGTCGTACTCGAACGACTCCTCGTACCACGCCTCGTTCGAGGCGACGAGGTGCAGCTCGGCGCCGGCGCGCGTGGCGGCTACGTACACGTCTTCGAAGCTGTTGTCGAAGCACACCGTCGCCGAAGTCCGCACCACGCCAGCCTCGAGGGGCAAGTCGATCAGCCCCGCGCCGACGTCCGGCACCAGATCGGGCAGGTACCCCGCCAAGGCCAGCGCACCAGCGCGCACGAGTTCGATGCGCTCCAATCCAGCGAGCGACTCGGCACCCGGCACGAGATGCCGCTTGGACGCCTGCCCGACGCGCTGCCCGTTCTTCCACGCCACGATGCTGTTGCTGCGGCGCACGGCGGCATCGCGCAGGCACAACTGCTCGACACCCGCCACGAACACGACGCCCGGCGGCAGCAATGCACCGGCTTGCGACTGCAACACGCCGAGGATCGCGTCCTCGTTCTCGCGCAGCGTGCGCAGGTCCTCGGGTCGCGGTTGGTAACGCGCCCAATCCGGCGCGCGCACGCCGCCCGCGACCGCCGCCTCCAGCTCGGGCTCGGCCAGCAGATAGGGCAGCATCGTCTCGCCCCAGGCCACGAGGTCGACCGGACCGTGGCGCTCGAGGCCCGCGCGCGTCAGTTGCAGCGACTCGCCGAACATCTCGCGCGCCGAGAGCGGGTTCATCTTGCGGCGCTGTTCGAAGGCGGGCTGGACGAGCAGAGCCCGTCCTGCCACGCGCGTCTCGATCGTGGTGGCGCCAAGCCCGGCGAGCACCCACGCCCCCCATCCCACGCCCGCCAGGACGAGTCCCGGCGTGCGCGTCGCCGCAGCGACTCGTCCGCGCCACGCTTGCGCCAAGCCGCCGGCGCCGAGCAACAGCAAGAACCCCGCGCCCGCCGCGCCGAGGACCTGCACGGGAGCCAACCAACCGTCAGGACCGGCGTAGTGGTGCGCGACGCGCATCCACCCGAAGGCGAAGGGCGGCTCGAGCTGGGTGCGCAGCACCTCGAACGACGCGAAGGCGACAGCGAAGGCCAAGCCCGCGGAGAACCGCGTGGCGAGCAGTCGAGCCGTGGCAGCCGCCAGCGCGTAGTACAAGCCCGGCACGATGGCCACGGCCAGCAAGGTCAACCACAGGACCTTCGTGCTCCAAAAGCACTGCGCCGACAAGCCGACGGCGGCCGCCAGCCAGTCGATCCACAGCCGCGCGCCACGCCAGCCGGCCTTGCCTGGGCGAGTGGGCGCAAGCGTGCCCCACGCCAACCAGATCCAGCCGAGACTGGCGCAGGTCACGGCCAACCCCGGCGCGGTCACGCCGGGATTGCCCAGCCACAAGAGCGTCCACGCCCCAAGCAGGTGCAGCAAGCGCGCACGCGCCGCGAGAGGCGCCGGGCCGGTCGCGAGTTCGTCCGTGCTCACGGCGGAAGCGGCCGCCACTCGAGCACCTCGCCCTCGGACACGACGCGTCCGGGTTCGACGACCGCCAGCCCCTGGGCGCGCGACAGCTCGACGATGTCGGCCGAGCTGGTCCAAGCCAGCGGCACGAGTTCATCCGCGCCATCCTCGGCGCGCACGACGCGCACCGGCAGGTTCTGCTGTCGATCGTTGGGCTTGGTCGTGCCGCCGCGCCAACGACCGGTCAAGCGCGCGTCCTCCCATGCGTCGGTGCTCTCGCCCTCGAGCTTGGCCAGCGCCGGACGCACGAAGACCTCGAACCCGATCAGGCACGACACCGGGTTCCCCGGCAAGGCGAACACCGGCGTCGAGCCGCACATGCCAAACCACAGCGGCTTGCCGGGCTTGATCGACACCTTGTGGAAGACCGGCTCGAAGCCGACCTTCTCGAGCACCCCGCCGACGATGTCGTACTTGCCCATCGACACGCCGCCCGTGGTGATCAGCACATCGCAGCGCGACAAGACGGCGCGCACCACGCGCTCGAGCTGGGCCTCGTCGTCGGCGACGATGCCGAGGTTCTCGACCTGCGCGCCGGATTCCTCGAGGCGCGCCGCCAAGTAGTAGGTGTTGCCTTCGCGGATCTGGCCGTTCTTCGGGATGGAGGAGACCGGCACGAGCTCGTCGCCGGTCGTCAGCAGCGCCACGCGCGGCCGAGGACGCACGGGCACGTACTCGCAACCCACCGCCGCCAACACCGACAGATCGATGGCGGTCAGGCGCTTGCCCGCCACCAGCGTCGTCTCGCCCTTCTTGAGGTCCTCGCCGACGCGGCAGATGTGCTGCCACGCCTTGGGCTTGTCATCCAACTGGACCACCTCGACCGCGGCGGGGGCGGCTTGGGCGTCGTCGCCCTCGGCTCCGGGCGCGGAAGCTGGGCGGCGACTCTTCTCGACCATGATCACCGCGTCGCAGTCCGCCGGGACCTCGGCCCCCGTGTAGATGGCGACGCATTCACCAGGGCCGACGGCCCCCGGATAGGGCATGCCGGCCTTGGACTCGCCGACGACCCGCAGGCTGCGGGGGCCGTAGGGGAAATCCCCGCTGCGGACGGCGTATCCGTCCATCGCGCTCTTCTCGAAAGGCGGCAGGTCGAGGTCCGAGACCACGTCGGAGGCCAGCACCCTGCCGCGGGCCTTCTCCAATCGGACCGCTTCCACGGCGGCGGCGGGGGCCAGCCTGTCTAGGATGGTGGACAGGGCTTGGGTGGGCGTGAGCAATCGGCCGGAGTCTAGCCTGCGAAGACTCCCGCGACGATCCCCCCTCGCCTCCCCTCACACGATGATCCTCCCCGCCTCCGACTCGGGCGCCGCCGCCCTTCCCCGCTCCCGTCGCGCCACGCGCGCCGCCCACGCTTGGCTCGTCGCGGCCGGCTTGTGGGGCGCGGTGCTGGCGGGCTGCGGGCCGACGCCCGGCGGCGAAGCCGAGTCCGCCGGCCCGCGCGTGCGCGAAGCCACGCGCGTGCGCACGAGCGCGGTCGAGCGGCGCGAGATGGTGCGCACGATGGAGACCACCACGACGGTCGAGAGCGAGCGCGAGGTCAGGCTGCAGCCGCGCGTCGCCGGCGTGGTCGTGGCGCTGCTCGTCGAGGAGGGCGACCAAGTCAAGAAGGGCGACGTGCTGCTCGAGCTCGACCCGGCGGCCGCGCAGAACGCGTTGGCGGACGCGCGCGTGCGCCTCGCCGAGGCCGACGACTCGATCAAGAAGGCGGATCTGGCCGTGGTCGAAGCCGAGGCGCGGCTCGCCAAGCTCAGGCTGGAGCACGAACAGAAGGTGCGCGAGCACGACCGCAACGAGAAGGCCGGCTTGGTCTCGGCGCAGCAACTCGACTCCTTGCGCGTGGCGCGCGACGCGGCCGCGAGCGAGCTGGAGAGCGCCCGGCTCGGCATCGAACGAGCCAAGGCCGAGACCTCCAGCGCGCGCATCGCGCGCGAGAAGGCGGCGCTCGCGCTGGAGCGCGCGCAACTGGACCTCGCGTGGACGCGGCTCGAAGCCCCCTTCGACGGACTGGTCGCGGCGCGCACCGCGCGCGTGGGCGACTCGGTCGGCTCGGCCACGCCGGCCTTCACGCTCACCGACGCCTCGGATCTGGTGTGCGTGCTGCACCGCCCGCAGCGCGAGCTGGCGCTCTACTCGGGAGCCAAGCAGCCGCTCGAGATCCACGCGCGCGCCGAGGCGCTGCCCAAGGCCCTGTTCCGCGGCGCGCTCAAGCGCATCTCGCCCGCCATCGACCCGGCGAGCGGCAGCTTCCGACTGGTGGTGGCGCTCGACCCCTCCGCCGAGTCCGAAGAGTCCGGACGCTTGCTGCCCGGCATGCTGGTGCGCGTCGAGATCGTGGTCGAGCGCCATCCCGACGCGCTGGTCGTGCCCAAGCGCGCCTTGCGCCGCGAAGGCGACGAGGCGTTGGTGTACCTCGTCGAAGGCGGACGCGCCGCGCGCGTCGCCGTGCGCGAAGGCTTCACCGACGACGAGCACGTCGAAATCACGCCCGAGGGACGCTCGATCGAGCCGGGTGCGCGCGTGGTGGTGGTGGGCAACCGCGAGCTCGAGGATGGCGCCGAAGTGGCCGAGGAGGCCACGGCGGACGAGTCCCGCGACCCCGCGCCTGTCAAGCAGGGTTGACATAGTGCCCGGCGACGCGCGAGAGGGCGGCCTGCTGCAGGCGCTGCTGAAGCTGGTGGTGGCGCGGCCCGTGGCCGTGTCGATGGTCGTGCTCGCGCTGCTGGTGTTCGGCGCGTTGTCCTTCCTCAAGCTGCCGGTCGACTTGCTGCCGCAGATCGGCTACCCGACGCTGACGGTGCGCACCACCTGGCCGGGAGCCGCGCCGGAGGATGTCGAGGATCGCGTCTCGCGCCGGTTGCAGGAGGCGCTCTCGACGCTGCCGCGGCTGGTGCGCGCCACCTCCACCTCGCGCGCCGAGACGAGCGACGTCGTGCTCGACTTCGAGTGGGGCGCGCAGATGGGCTTCGCCGTGCAGGACGTGCGCGACAAGCTCGACGGCGTCTTCCTGCCTCCGGGCGCGGAGAAGCCCCTGATCCTGCGCTACGACCCCAACCTCGATCCGGTGCTGCGCCTCGCCTTGGTGCGGCCGGACGCGCGCGGCGGCGAGCGCGACCTCGTGCGCCTGCGCTGGGTCGCCGAAGAGCGCGTCGAGCGCGAGTTGGAGGCGATCCCCGGCGTGGCGGCGGTGCAGGTGCGCGGCGGACTCGAGGAGGAGATCCGCGTGCGCGTCGACCCGTTCAAGATGGCGGCGCGCAAGCTGGACCCGGCGTTGGTGCCCACGCGCCTCGCGCAGGAGAACCTGAACGCCTCCGGCGGCCTCGTGCGCGAGGGTTCGACCGAGTACCTCGTGCGCACGCTCAACGAGTTCCGCGACGTCGAGGAGATCGCGGACCTCGTGCTGGAGCGCAGGAACGGCGCGCCCATCCGCATCCGCGACGTGGGCGTGGTCGAGCGCAGCCACAAGGAACGCGAGGTCGTCACGCGCCTCGACGGTGGCGAGGCGGTCGAAATCGCCATCTACCGCGAGGCCGGCGCGAACATCGTCGAGCTGGTCGACGCCGTGCGCGGGAAGGTCTTCGGCTCGAGCGCGGAACGTAGGCGCTGGGACGAACGCAAGGCGCGCGGAGAGCGCGGCCCCCCCTCCTTCGAGGACGCGCAGGCGCTGCGCTTCCTCGCGTTCCAGCTCGAGGGCGAGGCGCGCATCGAAGTGCTCTCGGACCAGTCGACCTTCATCCGCGCCTCGATCGAGGACGTCGAGGACTCGGCCTGGATCGGCGGCCTGCTGACGATCTTCGTCATCTGGCTGGCGCTGCGGCGCTTCCCGCCCACCTTGGTGATCGCGTTGTCGATCCCCATCTCGGTGGTGGTGACCTTCGCCCCCATGCACCTCTCGGGCGTGTCGCTGAACATCATGTCGCTCGGCGGATTGGCGCTGGGCATCGGCATGATCGTCGACGCCTCGATCGTCGTGCTGGAGTCCGTCATGCGGCGCCGCGAGCTGGGCGATGCGCCGCTCGCCGCCGCGGTGGCGGGCACCCGCGAAGTCGCCGGCGCCGTGACCGGCTCGACGCTGACCTCGATCGCCGTCTTCGCCCCCATCGTGTTCGTGCACGGCGTCGCCGGTCGCATCTTCGGCGACCAGGCACTGACGGTGGTCGTCTCGCTGGTCGTGTCCCTGGTCGTGGCCTTGCTCGTCATCCCGGTGCTCGCCGCCTCGCGCTTCGCGGCGGGCGAACCAGCCGCGCCCGCGACCGCGCCGCGCCCGTGGCTCGAGGGAGCGAACTGGCGCGCCCCCGGGAACTGGCCGCGCATCGCGACCAAGCTGCCCGGCATGGCCATCTTCGGACTGCTGCGCCTGCTGGCGCTGTGCGTCGGTGGCGCGGCCCGTTCGTGCGGCTGGCTCTTCCGTCCGCTCTTGTGGTTGCACGATTCACTGTGGAGCCGCGTCGAGCGGGCCTACCCGCGCCTGCTCGGCGCGGCCATCGATCGGCCTTGGCTGGTCGTGTTCCTCGCGGTGCTCGCGCTGGCGGCGACCACCTTCGAGGCGCGCAAGCTCGGCGTCGACTTGTTGCCCGAGATCCACCAAGGCGAGTTCACCGCCAAGGTGCAGCTCGACGCGGGCACGCCGCTCTCGGCCACCGACGCCGTGCTCTCGGAGATCGACGCGGCCGTGCGCGCCTTGGAGGGCGTCGCCCTGACCGCCGTCGTCGCGGGCGTCGAGCGCGACGCGCTGACCACCGAGGCCGAAGGCAAGCACACCGCGCGGTTGACGGTGCGCCTCCTGCCCACGCATGCCGAGCCGCGCGCCGAAGACGCCTTGCTGGAGCGCGTGCGCGAGGCGGTCGCCGCCCATCCCGCGGTGCGCGGCGTCGAGTTCGCGCGCCCCACTCCATTCGCGCTCGAAGCCCCGCTCGAAGTCGAGGTGCTCGGTTGGGACCTCGACGACATCCGCCTGACCGCCGACGAAGTCGCGCGGAGGCTCTCGGGAGTCGAGGGCTTGTCGGACGTGCGCACCAGCTTGCGCGCCGGCAACCCCGAAGCGCGCATCGTCTTCGATCGCGAGAAGACGCTCGAGTACGGGCTCGACCTGCAGCGGACCAACGACCTCGTGCGCGACGTCGTGCTGGGCAAGGTCGGCACGCGCTTCGTCGACGGCGACGATCGCATCGACGTGCGCGTGCTGGGCGACGAATTCGTGCGCTCGGACCTCGAGCTCGTGCTCGACCTCGTGGTCAACCCCACCGCCCCCGCGCCCGTGCGCCTGCGCGACGTGGCGACGATCGAGATCGTCGCTGGTCCGGCCGAGATCCGCCGCATCGGCAACACGCGCGCGGCGGTCGTCGGAGCCGCGTCGACCGGAGTGGACCTGGGCGGCCTGACGGAGCGCGTCGAAGCGGCGCTGGCGGGACTCGTGCCGCGCGGCGACACCGCGGTGCAGATCGGCGGCCAGAAGCGCGAGATGGACGAGGCGCAAGCGTCGATGCGCTTGGCGCTCTTGTTCGCGCTGTTCCTCGTCTACGTGGTGATGGCTGGCCAATTCGAGTCGCTGCTGCAGCCGCTGATCATCCTCGTGACCGTGCCGCTGGCCTTCGTGGGCGTGGTGTGGACCAACTCGGCGCTGGGCATCCCGCTGTCGGTCGTGGTCTTCATCGGCCTGATCCTCCTCGCCGGCATCGTGGTGTCCAACGCCATCGTGCTGATCGACCGCGTCAACCAGAACCGCACCGCCGGCATGGGCGTGCGCGAAGCCGTGATGGAGGCGGGCGGCACGCGCCTGCGTCCGATCTACATGACGGCCAACACGACCATCATCGGCCTGCTGCCGATGACCGGCTGGTTCGCCTTCGTGCCGTGGATCGGCGCGATGGGCTCGGGTCCAGGCGCGGAGCTGCGCGCGCCGATGGCCGTGACCGTGGTGGCGGGCCTCGCCAGCTCCACCGTGCTGACCCTGGTCGTCGTGCCGGCCGTCTACCACCTGCTGCACCGCCGCCAGGAGCGCGCGTGAAGCAGGCGGGCTTCCACGAGTCGCTGGTCGCGCGACCGGTCTTGCTCTTCGTGATGTACGCCACGGTGCTCGTGGTCGGAGTCGCCGCGTACCTGACGATTCCGCTGCAACTGATGCCCGACGGCATCACCAGCCCGGGCCTGCAGGTGTTCCTCTCCAACCCCGGCGCCAGCGCGCAGGAGAACGAGGAGGAGGTGGCGCGCGTGCTCGAGGAGCAGTTCCGCACGCTGCCCGGGGTCGAGTCGATCCAGTCGAACTCCTCGCAGGACACGGTGGGCGTCTTCCTGCAATTCCGCGCGGACCTCGACATGGACTGGGCCAAGTCCGAGGTGCGCGATCGGTTGGAGCGCGCGCGCTCGTCGCTGCCGTCGGGCGTGCAGGAGGCCAGCATCTGGTCCTGGAGCCAGAGCGACCTGCCCGCGATGTTCTTCGCGGTGCTGCATCCGGGCGACTCGGACCGCACGGACTTCCTGCTCGACTCCGTGGTCAAGCGCCGCCTCGAGGCCGTCGATGGCGTCGGGCGCGTCGAGGTGTGGGGTTCTCTCGAGGACTCGCTGCGCATCCTTCTGGACGAGGACAAGGTGCGCGCCGCCAACCTCGACATCGGCCAGCTGGTGGCGCGCTTGTCCGCGGACAACTACGCCACGCCGCTCGGGGAGGTCGAGGACGGCGGACGACGCACGATGTTGCGCGTCGACATGCGCTGGCGCTCGCCGGAGGAGATCGAGGGGCTGCCGATCGGCGACGGACTGCGCATCAAGGACGTGGGCCGCGTGGCCGCGGTCAAGAGCGTGCGCCAGAACCTGTTCAGGATCGACGGACGCTACGCGTACTACGGCGAGGTGCAGAAGGACGGCGCGGCCAACACCGTCGAGACTTGCCGGCGCCTGCGCGCCGAGTTCGCCGCGCTCGCCGCCGATCCGCAGCTCGCGGGCCAGCTCGAGTTCATGCCGCTCTTCGACCAGGGCGAGTTCATCCAGAACTCGCTGGACGGCGTGCGCTCGACCGCCATCGACGGCGGCATGTGGGCGGTGCTGGTGCTGTTCCTGTTCCTGCGCCGCCTGCGCTTGACGCTCCTCGTGGCGTTGTCGATCCCCTTCTCGGTGCTGGTGGCGGTCCTGTGGCAGCGCTTCGCCGGCGGCAGCTTCAACGTGCTGACCATGACGGGCATCACGCTCGCCCTGGGCATGCTGGTCGACAACGCCATCGTCGTCGTCGAGAACGTCGTGCGCCTGCGCGCGGAGGGCAAGGGGCCGGTGGAAGCCTGCGCGCGCGGCGCCTCGCAGGTCGGGTTGGCCGTGCTGCTCTCCACGCTGACCTCGGTGGTCGTGTTCGCCCCGATCATGTTCGGCGGCGCCAACCCGACCTTGTCGACGATCCTCGCCGAACTCGGCATGCCATTGTGCATCTCGCTGTTGGCTTCGCTGCTGGCGGCGCTGGTGTTCCTGCCCGTGCAGCTGCGCGGCGCCTTGGGCGAGCGCCATCCACTCATGCAACGCGCGGCCGACGCGCTCGCGCCGAGCGCGGAGCTGCCGGCGCGCGGCGTCTCGCGCGCGCTCGACGCGTTCGTCGGCCTGGTCCGCATGTCGCTCGGCGTGCTGGCCGCGCTGCTGCGCCTGGCGCTCGCGCCCGTCGCCAAGCTGCGTTGGCTCGTCGCGCTCGGCTTCGTGGCGTTGGGGACGCTGCAAGCCCTCTCCGCGCTCGACGCCGCGCGCCTCGCCGCCGAACTGAGGCCCTTCGCCACCCCCGGCTGGAGCTCCGCCGGCAGCCTGCAAGCGCCGGCCTTGGCGGCGACCATCGCGCTCGCCGCGGCGCTGTGCGCCATCTTCGGCCTGCCGCGCGCGACGCGGCTGCTCGAGCGCGAGCGCGCCCCGGCCGGCCCGAAGCTGGCGGGGACGCGCAACCTGCCCGATCTTGTGGCTTCGATCAACACGCGCGTGTTGTCGTGGTCGCTCGTGCGCCGTGCAGCCGCCCTGTCGCTGCTGGCGCTGGCCGCGCTCTCGATCGCGATCCCCGCTTCGCGCATGGAAGTGGCCTCCTTCGCGCAAGACCAAAGCCGCACGCGCATCAACGTCTACGTGCAACTGGAGGACAACTTCACGCTGGCGCAGGCGGCCGACGAGATGCGGCGCTACGAGGACCTGCTGCAGGCGAAGAAGGCCGAGTGGGGCCACGCGCGCGTCTCCAACCGCTTCTCGCGCACCGGCGGGCGACTGTCGCTCTACTGGGACGCACCGCAAGGCGAGCAGCGCTTCGCCGCGGTCCAGCGCGAGCTGAAGGAGACCTTGCCCAGGCTCGCCGGGCACAAGGTGCGCTTCCTCGACGAGGCGACCGACACCAACGATCGCGAGTCGGTCGTCTTCCGCCTGCTCGGCCCCGACTCGGAGACCCTGCAGGACTTCGGCGTGCGGGTGGCGCGCGAGCTCGAAGGACTGCCGGGCGTGTCCGAAGTGCGCACGCCGCTCTCCGACGCGCCGCCGCAAGTGCAGGTGCGGGTCGACTCGGAACTCGCCAATCGGCTGGGCGTCACCCCGCAAGGCGCGTTGCAGACGATCTCGTGGTCGCTGCGCGGCTTCCTGCTGCCGCGCTACCAGGAAGAAGGCCGCGAGACGCCGCTCCTGGTCGAGTACGACTCCGAGCAGGCCGCGGGCCTCGCCACGCTGCGCGAACTGAAGGTCCAGCAGCGCTCGGCGCCCGTGCCGCTGGCGGCCATCGGCAGCTTCGAGTTCGGCTCAGCGCCGCGCAGCATCGCTCGCACGGATGGACGCGCGAGCTTCGACATGGTGGCGCGCGTCGCCGATCCGGATAGACGCAACGAAGTCTCCCAAGCCGGCCGGGCGCTGGTCGAAGGGCTGGACTTGCCGCGCGGCTACGAACTGGCGCGGGCCGAGCTCGCCGACGAGCGCGCCGCGGAGGAGCTCGCCGACCTGCGCGCGGCGCTGCTCTTGTCCATCGTGCTCGTCTTCCTCCTGATGGGCATCCTGTTCGAGAGCGTGCTGCTGCCGCTGTCGGTGCTGGCCACGATCCCCTTCGCCGTGGTCGGCGCCTATTGGTCGCTGTACCTGACGGGCACGCGGATGGACTCGGTCGGCTGGATCGGGATCATCATCCTCGTGGGCGTCGTGGTGAACAACGGCATCGTGCTGGTCGACAACATCGCACGCTTGCGTTCGGAGGGCTTCGAGCGCACGCGCGCCATCCTCGAAGGCACCGCGATGCGCGTGCGGCCGGTGCTGATGACGGCTCTCACCTCGGTCATCGGGCTGGTGCCGCTGGCGACCACCGAGCCGCAAGGCGAAAGCATCGACTATCGCGCGCTGGCCACCGCGGTGGCGGGTGGACTCGTCGTCTCCACCATCTTCACGCTCGTCGCCGTGCCGCTTTCCTACGCCCTCGTCGACGATTGGGCGCGCGCGTTGCGCGCTCGCTGCGCCTGGGCCCTGCGACCCGCGCGCCCGGGAGCGAGCGCGATCCCGCCCGTGGCGCGGTGAGGCGCGCTTGCCGCGTCGCGCGCCCGGCGGCTAGACTCTGCACCCCGATCTTTGACGACCGAATCGGCGGCCCACCATGCACCAGACGACTGCGAACAGCGAGGCGGACTTGCGCCGCCCCGGCACGCGCGCCGCGATCGTCGTGTCCACCTTCCACCACGAGCTGACGGGCGCCATGGCGGAGTCCGCGCGCCGCACGCTGCTCGAATGCGGCGCCGACCCGGACGGCTGCCCGGTGCACCTCGTGCCCGGTTCGTTCGAGTTGCCCATCGTGGCGCGAGCGCTGGCGCGCGCCGGGCACGACTGCGTGCTGTGCTTCGGTCTTGTCGTCCAAGGCGAGACGACCCATGATCATTGGGTCGCGCATGGCGCCGTCGAAGGCATCCTGCGCGCGAGCCTCGAGACGGACGTACCCATCCACCTGGGCGTGCTGACCGTGCGCACCATCGACCAGGCGCGCGCGCGCGCGCTGCCGCGCGCGCAAGGCGGCCAAGACAAGGGCGCGGAGGTCGCGCTGGCTGCGCTGCGCACGCTGCTCGTCCTCGACGCCATCCGCGCACGCCGCACATCCCCATGAAGCGCCGCACCCGTTCGCGCGAACTCGCGCTCCAGTTCCTGTACCAGCTCGACCTGCTGGGCGACGCGCACCACGCCGAGGCGCGTTCCTTCGTGGCCTCCGAGGAACTGGACGGCGAGACCGTGCGCTTCGCGCTGGCCTTGATCGAAGGTGTCCGCAGCCATCGATCCGAGCTCGACGCCGAGATCCAGTCGGTGGCGCAGAACTGGAACATCTCGCGCATGGCGGTGGTCGACCGCAACGTGCTGCGCCTCGCCGCCTACGAGCTCCTGCACTGCGGCGACATCCCGCCCAAGGTCGCGGTGAACGAGGCCATCGAGCTGGGCAAGCGCTATTCGACGCAGAACAGCGGCGCCTTCGTCAATGGCATCCTCGACAAGATCATGAACACCCGCCGGTCCGGCGCCGACGCGGCCACCGCACCGGCGACGCCCGCTCTCGACGAAGACCTGCCCGGAGAGAACCTGCCCGGAGAGAGCCTACCCGGAGAGAGCCTTCCCGGGGCGGCCACCTTCTCCTCCGAAGACACTTAGGCGCGCGCGATGGGCCTGTTCGATCGACTCAAGGAGCGCCTCGCCAAGACGCGCGAGGCCATCTCCGACCGCATCACGGGGCTCTTCAAGGGTGGTCGCCCGATCGACGACGCCCTCCTGAAGGAACTCGAGGAGCTGCTCTGGACCAGCGACGTGGGTCCGCTCGCGTCCGAACTGTGCGCCGAGCTCGGTCGCCTGCACCGCCGCGGCGAGGTCAAGGGCGAGGACGATGTGCGCGGCGCCTTGCGCCGCATGCTGCTGGAACGCCTCGGTCCTGGCTCGGGCGAGATCGCGCTGTCCCATAAGCCCACGGTGGTGCTTGTGGTGGGCGTCAACGGTTCGGGCAAGACGACTTCGATCGCCAAGCTCGCCCATCGCTTCCAGCAGCAAGGCAAGAAGGTGCTGCTCGGAGCGGGCGACACCTTCCGCGCCGCGGCCGCGGACCAGCTCGAGGTCTGGGCGCGCAGGAACGGCGCGGAGATCGTGCGCCAGCAGAAGGACGGCGCCGACCCCGCGGGCGTCGCATGGGACGCGGTGGAAGCCGGCATCGCGCGCGGCGCGGATGTCGTCATCATCGACACCGCCGGACGCTTGCACACCCAATCGAACCTGATGGACGAGCTGAAGAAGGTGCGCCGCGTGATCGAGAAGCGCCTGCCCGGCGCGCCGCACGAAACCTTGCTGGTGGTCGACGCCACCAACGGCCAGAATGCCATTCGCCAAGCGCAGCTTTTCAAGGAGTCGGTCGAGGTGACCGGACTCGTGCTGGCCAAGCTCGACGGCACCGCCCGCGGCGGTGCAGTGTTCTCGATCCGCGGCCAACTGGGCCTCCCGGTGCGCTACATCGGCACGGGCGAACAGCTCGGCATGCTGGAGCCCTTCGACCCCGAGGCCTTCGTCGACGCCATCGTCAGCCGGGAACTGGGCGGCGTGGCGGGTACGGCATGAACGAGCCGGGCGCGGCGAGGAGCGGCGCCACGCGCGCGGCCTTGTGCGCCTTGCTCGCGCTCGCGCCGGCGTTCGTGTGCGTGCTGCCGGGCGGCCCGCTGTCCCGCGATCCCTTCCCCGCCGACACAGGAGCGGGACTGGTCGTGCTCGCGCTGCTGCCGGCGCTCTTCTGCGCGCTCTTCCTGCCCGCGGCGCGCGTGGCCCACTCGCCGCTCTTCCTCGCCGCGCTGCTCGTCGCGGCGCTCAACCTCGCGCGCTCGGACTCCGTCGATGCGACCGCCGGTGAGCGCGCGTGGCTCGCATGGCTGGCGCTGGCTTGCGCGCTGTGGATCGGCGCGCGCCTCGCCGCGCGCATGGACGCGTTGCGCACTGGGCTCGCGGCGCTGGCCGTGCTCGCCATAGCACCGGCGCTGTTCGCGCACGAGACCGGCTTCGCCGGCGTGCTGGGCAACGCCGCCTCGACCAGCGAAGCAGCCTTGTGCGGCGCGCTGGCGGGCGCGGCGCATTGGTCGCTGCAGGAACGCTCGCCCACCGGCTCGGCCCGCGTCGGCGCCTGGCTCGGACTGAGCGCGTACCTCGCCACCCTAGTACACGCCGTGCTCGCGCCGGTGCTGTCGACTTGCGTGGCGGCGCTGCTGGCGCTGCTGCTGCTGGCGGCCTCATCGCGTGGCAAGGCGCGTTGGCGCGCGGCGTCGCTGGCGCTGCTCTCCTTGCTCGCGCTGCTCGCGGCCTTCGCCACGCGCCAAGGCGTCGCACCTGCGCTGGACCGCGAGCCACGCGCCGCCGCGCAAGAGCTGCACGCCTCGGGACCAGCCGCAGGCGTGCCCGTGCGCCTGCAGGTCGCGCGCGCTGGCTTGGAGTTGCTCGCGGACGATCCGTGGGCCGGCATCGGCACTGGCCAGTGGCTGGCGCGCTTCCCGGAGGTGCGCGATCTGGAGGAGATCGAGCGCTCGACGCAAGGTCGGCGCCTCGCCGAAGACACCGAGGTCGAGCACCCGCACGACGACTGGCTGCTGCCGCTCTATGAAGGTGGACTGCTGGGTGGCTTGCCCTGGATCGCCTTCCTCTTGGCCGGCGCATGGAGCGCGCTGCGCCGATTGCGCTCCGACTCGGCGGATCCGTCCAGCCTCGCGGCGGCGGCTTGCGCCACGGCCTTCCTCGCCATCGCCATCGAAGGCGCCGCGCGCAGCCCGTGGTTCCACAACCCCGCCGCCGCCGCACCGAGCTTCCTCGTCCTGGGCGCGCTCTTGTCCGCGCCCAGCGCCTCGCGCGGCCTGCTCGCGCGCGCCATGCCCGCGCTGCTCGTCGTGCTGGCGCTCCTCGCGGCGCGCGACGCGCTGGGCTTCGTGCGGCAAGGCGCGGCGCTCTCCGACATCGCGCGCACGGGAGTCGAGCCCGACGCAGTGCGCAGCGCGCTGCAAGCGGCGCTCGCGGCGCGCCCCGACTCCGCCAACGCGCGCACCTTGGAGGCGCGACGCCTCAAGGGCTCTGGCGCTCCACCCGACGTGCAAGAGCGCGCTTGGCTCGCGGTGCTCGAACCGCGCCCCCACTCGATCGAGGCGCTGCTGCGAGTGGGCGAACTGCGCATCGCCGCCCGCGACCCCTCCGGCGCGCGCGCGAGCTACGCAGCCGTCTTGGCGCTCGACGCGCGCCACCCCGTCGCGGCGCGCAACCTGCACGCCTTGTGCGCCTACGCCGGCGACTCCGCCTGCGCCGACGACGCCTGGTCGCGCCTCGCCGGCCGCCAGCCCGATGCGACTTGGCTCGCGACATTGGCCGCGCGCGCCGCCCTGCGCGGCGTCCCCGAGTCCGCTCGCCACGAATGGGAACGCATCGGCCCCCCTTGGAGCCCGCTCGGCCCCGACGCCGCCCTCGAGTTGTCCAAGTCGCAGTCCGGCGACATCCAGAGGGGCTTGGAAGCCTACGCCCACGCCAGCTATGCCGATGACCACGCCGCCCTCGGTTCGTGGACCCTGTGCCTGCGCTCCATGCGGCAATACCTGCGCGCCTGCCGCGCCTTCGAGGACGACCTCGACCCGCGCGTCGAGTTGCGCGTGGCGGCGGCGCTGTGCCGCGCGGGTGAAGTCGAGGCGGCGCGCGAGAGCTTGGCGGGGCGAGAGGCGACGCGGGAGGAGTACTCGAGCTTGCCGGAGTGGGCGAGGGAGGCGTTGAGGGAGCAGGGGTTGGGGGAGCAGCCCTGATTCCGATGCTGGTCCCCTTCGTTGTGCGCGCTCAAGTCGGATCGTGCGCCGAGGGTGCCACGCTTCGATCGAGCCGAGCGTCCATCAAGGGATTGGCTCGCCTCAGCCGCCGCGACTTGCGCCTGCGGCCGCATCGCGGAGGCTGGTTGCGACCTGCGCCGAGGCTCCCAGATCCCGCCCGCCACGCAGCTGCGTGCAGGCACCCGCCGTCCACCGTCGCCATGCTCGTTCGATCAGGCCTCGGGCCGTCGACGACCATGGCCGGGATGAACGCCCCGCACGGCCTTCCTTGACCGAGCGACAAGCTCGTCGGAGTGCTTCGAGACCGCCAGACGAGGGCCAAGACCCAGTCAGCGCACTCAGCCGGCGGATCTGACCCAGACGCTGAACGCGCCCATGCCGTGCCAGGGGCCAGCCAAGTTGCGCACAGGGAACGGGGCCAGCATCATGCGCGCATGCTCCCCCGCCCCTCCCCGAGCGCCCAAGCCTGGTGCCACCTCGCCCTCGCGGCCTTGTGGTGCTCCTCGCGCGCCGCGAGCCTCCACGGCTGGTGGACCACCATCGGCGACATGGGTCGCCAGGCCGACGCCGCCAAGCTGCTCGGGATGCTGACTACCTGGCTGACGGTGGGCTTGTTGGCGGTCTTGGTGCTGGGCTTCGGACGGGCCGGTTGGGTGACACGGGGCGCCACGCTGCTGGCCTTGGCCGCCCTGTTCGGAGGCGTCGAGCGAGTGGATGCGCTGGATTTGGCTTGGCTGGGATTGGCCGTCCCGGCGGCCTGCTGGACCCTCACGCCCGCGCTGCCGTCAAAGGCCACCTGAATCAAGATGTTTCATAGGATTTTTCAAAAAATCCTTCCAAAAGTCCGGCATCCGCACTGCCGCGGGCTAAGCTTCCGTTGGCTTTTGGAGAAGCTCCGGACCGCCCGACTGGCTGATGAGGCCGGCGGGCGGTCCGATCCATTTCCTGTCCATTCTGAGGCCTAACCTGCCACCCCGCGACGGGCCGTACGGGGAACGGCGTGGCTTGAGAGGTGCTGAACGGACGCTGCTCGCAAGGTAGTTGGTCGATGCAAGTCATTGCGCGAAGAATGG